>Ga0316217_10000268_pt1 | contig 76841 bp, 58 predicted proteins | sample 1anoAmetaG_FD_203633 | JGI IMG/M metagenome (GOLD analysis project Ga0316217, IMG submission 203633) | Freshwater microbial communities from Trout Bog Lake, Wisconsin, USA - 1anoA | ecosystem: Environmental > Aquatic > Freshwater > Lake > Hypolimnion/Profundal zone | place: USA: Wisconsin... | reverse complement strand
TTGGGGTGGTCCTGGCATTGGATGGATTCCATTGGCCGCAGGTGTTGTGATTGGTGCAGAAATTGCATCACAACCTAGGACTGTTATCGTTGAGCAACCAGTTTATGTTCAACCACCAGTGGTTCAAACACCTCCTCCAGGTTATCACTGGCAGGAAATGATTGATCCAGCAACAAACACTAAAAAGATTGTATTGGTACCAAATCAATGAAAGTACAAAAACTAATCCAAAAACTAAACCGTGCAGAATTTGAACACAACTTGGAGAAAGCCAAGAAATTGTGGATGAAATTGTTAAAAAAATCATTCAAAGGTAAACACACAGAAGCTGCACGATGATTATACTATGAAACATAAAAATTATATCTTGCCAACCGGCAAACAAGTGGATGTTTATGATGATATCATTCCTATGGATTTGAGAGATAAAACTCTTGCGTTGTCGGCCGCAGCAAATTTCAAACTTGGTTGGGGTGATGCTCCAAATATTGAAACAATCACAAAAGATAAGTTCTTGCACGCTGAATTAAATACACAAGAAATCCTTACAATAGGTTTGTTAAAGTATATTAGGGAATCGGCCGCAGGAGAAAAAATCAAAGATTTGAATTTGTTGAAATATGTTATCAACATGACCAATTCGCAAGATTCAAATTTTCCACATGTACATGCAAATGCCAAAAAGTTTTTGATTTACTATGCAAACAACTTGTGGTTTCCACATTGGTATGGTGAAACCTTGTTCTTCTCGGAAGATTTAAATGAGATTGATTTGGCTTTGACTTGTGTTCCCGGACGAATTGTTATCGCTGATGGTGACATTCCGCATTGTGCAAGACCACAATCGGCAGCAGCTGATACATATAGGTTTGTACACGCAATGATTTTTGGATAATTTATGTAAGCACACCGAATCGGTGCGCTAATAATGATAGTAAACTTGGTATAAGAAAAGTATTCTGGACGGCGGGGCAGTACCGCCCTCGTCCACCATAAAAATTCAGGCCAGCGCCGTGCGGTAATGAAGATGACTAAGGTATCACGGACATCCACATAATCCAAGCCTGAATTTTTATGATGGGCGAGAAATAGTTTCGACAGGGTAACAAGTATTATATTAGGCTATCCGTCAGAGTTGACGTAAACACTAAATCAAAACAAACGCAAACGATGAAAAGTTCGCATTGGCAGCCTAAGCGCTGACTAGGGTTTCGGTTGGTTTCCTCGTAACAGAATAACCAACCATCTTATCTCAACTTAAAGGAGTTTTTAATGAAGAAGTTAGTTCTATTGGCCACTTTGATGGCTGCATTTGGAGTTGCATCAGCCGTTGAAGTTGGTGTTAATGGTTCTATCGATAACTACAACAAGAAAGACCGTGAAGGTTATGGATTGACTGTAGGTGAACATTTTGGTAAGTTCAGCGTTACTGCTGAAGCCGACCGTGAACAAAAACGTAACCTAGACAAATTCAGCGTTATCGGTGGTTATGATGTTTTCAAGTTGGGTGATGCCGCTTTGACCGCTAAGGCTGGTGTTGGTTACCTTGACAAGAAAGGTATCAAGAGCGATGAGCGTTATGTTGCTGAAGTTGGTGCTGGCGTTACCGTTCCAGTTACCAAGGCACTTGCTTTGACTGTTGACTATCGTTATCAAGATGGCGACCGCAAAGTTAAATCTTTCGATGGTAACACCGTTGCTGTAGGTGCAAAGTTCTCTTTCTAAGAGTCCAATAAGTTTTGGTGGGTTCTTACAAAACCCACTCATTTAACTGGAGAATTACATGCAAAGTAGACTTATACTTGTAGCAGTATTCTTTTCAGCAATCATTCTGATGTTATCTTGTGTAAATGTAAACACTTATAACTTACCGTTTAAGACCACATATGATGCACTGTCTAAGGAAACTAAGATTCAAGTGAATTGTTTGGCACAAAATATTTACCATGAAGCCGCACACGAACCACTAGATGGTAAGAAGGCCGTTGCTTTTGTTACTTTAAACAGATTGCAATCTGGCTATGGTGAAGATATTTGTTCCGTGGTGAAACAAAAGACAGGCGGTACATGTCAGTTCTCTTGGTATTGCGAAAAGAAAGACGGTAAAGGCTTGCCAATCACCGATAAAAGGTTGTATAATGAAATCTTGGATCTCGCAACCAATTTGGTTGTTAACTATGAAAGGCAAAAAGATGTTACAGACGGTGCGACATACTACCATGCGGATTACATCCATCCTGGGTGGAATCATTTGCAGAAAGTCAAGCAAATCGGACAGCACATCTTCTACCGATCCAACAAAGACTCAATTGACAGAAACAAGGATATCATTTAATATGGAAAACCAAAATTCATACATGAAAATTGTTATTACATCAATGGTGTGTATCACCATTGTTATTGTATCAGTAATCATTAGTGGTTATTTGTCAAATATCAATGACAGAAACAACATGGCAGGCAACATGGACACAGCCATTCAAAAAGGTATTGACCCCATCTCTGTTAAGTGTGCATATGCAACACAGACAGATAACCTTTGCATGGTCTATGCATTGAAGGCCAAATGATGCCAACTAAAGATGAAATCCGTGACTTCTCATTGAAGATTGAAGAAATGGCTAACACACATTCTATGCATTGTATGGAAGCAATTGTGGAGTATTGTGATGAAACTGGTATTGAGATTGAGGTGGCCGCCACCTTAATTTCATCCCACCTTAAAGCAAGAATCCGTGAAGAAGCACAATCAGTTAACTTAATCAAGAAATCATCTAAACTTCCGCTATGACCGAAAACACAGGCTTTGAGGCGTTCAGACTATATAATGCATTGAAAACGCATTTCACCTCTAAGTCCTACGACTTTTTTAAATATAACGGTAAGACCAACGTTTCACAGGATACATTTCTGAAGCGTAAGGACAAATATAGTTTTTACAAGCTTTCACGGAAATTCTCCTTGGAAGAAATGCAAAAATTTTATTTGGCCAATTTTGTATACGGTGATGCATCTTGGGTTGGTGAAATGACTGGACCTGAAGGTGAAGCCGCATACAAAAAGTGGCAAAAGATAAATCAAAGCTTGACATATGTCTTTGAAAATGATATACTAGGTCTTGTTGGTAATGATGCACCTGAACAAATGTTGATTGTCAAAGACGGTCAACATCCAACCTTACTGCGTGAGGTTATGTCAGGTACAATTAGCGTTGAAACTTTGTGCATACTTAATGATATTATGAATTTCTTTCCCATGTGGGACCGTAAAATCAGTGATGATATTATATGGCCAAACTGGCGATTGAAAAGTGAAAAGTATGCACCTTTTATTCAATATGACAAAGTTAAGTTTAAAAACATTTTAAAAGAGGTAGTAGTCGAACATGCGTAATTTTACAAAAATCTATTTGGACATGGATGGTGTCATTGCAAACTTTGAAAAAAGGTTTGAAGACCTTTTCGGTATAATGCCAGTGCAAGCCGATAGTCATGGACAATTTGGTCATTATTTCAAACAGTTCATTCAAGGTAAAAACTTTGGCTCACTGGAAATGATGCCAGATGCACCAGTTTTGCTGGATTATTTGAAGACCTTAACAGTTCCTATTGAGATTCTTTCTTCTACCGCAAGACCAGAAAACAATGCCGCCATACAGTTTCAAAAGACTACGTGGCTAGAACAACATGGCATTACCTATCCTACAATTTTTGTTCCAGGTAAAAAACTGAAAGCAAAATTTGCTGACGAAAATTCCATACTTATTGATGATACTGATTCTAACATCGATGAGTGGAATGAAGCAGGTGGTACTGGTATTCTTCACAAGGATGCCTTGACAACCATCTCCATATTAGATACACTCCTACGTGGATAAATATGGTTATATTATGTAATATGTGGACAATCCGTTTTAATTTTAATACTCCGTTCTATAAGGAAATACTATGAGTTCATTCGCAAATCTCAAACGTCAATCTGGCAACTTAGACAAGCTTGCCAAAGCAGTTGAGGCACTTAATTCTACAGGTGCCGCAGACAACAAAGACAACTATTGGAAACCAGAAGTAGACAAAGCAGGTAATGGTTCTGCCGTTATCCGTTTCTTGCCTGCGCCAGCAGTTGATGGTGATGATGCATTGCCATGGGTCAAGATTTTTGGCCACGGCTTTCAAGGTCCTGGTGGCTGGTTGATTGATAACTGCCTGACTACCAAGAACCAACAATGTCCTGTGTGTGAACACAACAACAAGTTGTGGAATTCTGGCATTGAAGCCAACAAAGAAATCGTTCGTAAGCAAAAACGTAAGTTGAATTACATTGCTAACGTGTATATCGTTTCTGATCCTAAGCATCCAGAAAATGAAGGACAAGTTAAGTTGTTCAAGTTCGGTGCTAAGATTTTTGAGAAGATTACAGGTGCAATGAATCCTGCTTTTGAAGATGAAACAGCAATCAATCCATTTGACCTGTGGACTGGTGCTAACTTCAAGTTGCGTATCACTAAGGTTGCTGGCTATCAAAACTATGACAAGTCTGAATTCGCCGCTTCATCCGCTTTGTTGGATGATGACGATGAGTTGGAAAAGATTTGGAAGTCAGAACACTCTCTTGCAGAGTTGGTTGCAGACAAAGAATTCAAGTCTTATGATGACTTGAAGACTCGCCTTGAAAAGGTTCTAGGATTGAATGGTGATACACCAATGCCTAAGACCACAGTAGAGACATTGAAGTCTGCACCTAAGAAACCAGTTCAGGAAGAACCTGAATTGGTTACCGATGATGATGACGATTTGGCATACTTCAGCAAGTTGGCTGACGAGTAAGATTAGAACCCCGCCTAGTGCGGGGTTTTTTATACCGGTCTATAATTTAGTTTTTGTACCTTCAACAAGGTCGTTTCATCATTTCTAACATGAGTGAAACCTAATGAAGATATAATTGGTGGCTTCTCTTGTGTTGGTGCAACCGAATTGCTATTGATAACAATTGGTGATGTAAATTTACCTTTGATATCTTTGAATATGCTAGGCAATTCTTTTGTATCCACACCAATATTACCTAACAAACCACCGAAACTCTGTATACCTTCATCTATTTTTGATGAAGCAAAACTCATACCTTTATTGAATTCATCCTTCGCATCTTGCAAAATATCAAGGCCTTCAGTTTTAAGGTTGTTTAGTGGTTTCATTAAACCTGAAACAGTATCTTGAATTAATTGATGTTGTGCGGCTTCACCTGTTGGTGTAACACCCAATATTTTATCTAAGCCTTGAAAGTGTGTTCTAAAAGCATATTCTTCCGCAAAATCTTTAAGTCCTAATCTTTTTCCATCTTTTTCGACTATTGGAATTATAGGATTTTTTTCGTCTGTATATCCGACCAGTTTATATCTTGGACCCATGGCCTCTAACATTTCTTTATGATATTCTTGTGCGGCTTCAATCTTTTGTTGTTGCAGTTCTGCTATTTTTTCCTGACCTCTTTCAGTAAATGCACCTTTATCGGTGAACAGTCTGGCAAGAAAGCTTTTTTGGGAATTTTCCAAATTAAACGCATCTTCACCTATTAAAAATTTTCTTATTTCTTCTTGTTCTTTATTGAGGCCGGCTATACTTTTAAATGACTCGACTCCACCGGCACCAATATTGAACCCCGTAAGTGCCCCTCCAGGACCGCCGACAACACCACCAATAGTTGCACCTATTCCTCCAGCGGTTGCGGCCAGCCAATCGTCATCTTTAACACCAGAAACTAAAGCACCTACTGCTAGAGATGCGGCCAATTCATTTTTACCGCTTACTCTTCCACCTTTTTGGCCAATGAGTAAACCCAAAATTTTTCTGCCGAGAAATTCCACTGCACCAATAACTATATTTTTAACTTCTTTAAAAACAAAAGTAGCTATGCTTGCCAAAACAGGAGTCAATGCACCAACAACAGTTGTTACTATGCTTCCTAGTGCTTTTGTTATGCCAAAAGAAATTGAACCAATAAATTTACCAATAAACCAAATAGTCTTTAGTAGACCACCAAAAATAGATGCAACACCAGACAGCATACCACCAAGAACTTTCGTTATTAGTGAACTGTTGTTTTCTTTCTCAACTTTAGGTGCTGGTGCTTTTGGATGACCGGTCAACATATGCAAAAGACCAAACAATTCTTTGTCTCGTCTTTCTTGATTTTCTTTCTTTTCGCTTGCAAAGTTTTTATCTAATTCGAATTGCTTTCTTTTCTCATCATGGTCTAACTTCATCAAATTGTAGATTTTAGCAAATACGTTTGCAACACCTTCACCACTTTTTAGTTTTTGGTTTTGGCCTTCTGCTATTGTGGTATAAACTGCCTGCTGAATTGTTTTAGTTCTATTGTTGCCTGGTGTTTGTGCTTTTGCTTTGCCCTTAGATACACTTCTTGATGTGCCACCTTGCACAGAAGATGAATCGACAGCACCACCAAAGATTTCACCAAACATATTGGCGAATGTATTTCTCACAGACAAAATACTCTCAAGTGTAGTGGCTGAGATATTAGGTTTTTCTGATTTGTTTGATAGTGGTTTAAGTGATGCCATTTTTATCTTCCAAAGTATTCTCTGACCATAGTTGCTTTATCATCAAATGCAACCTTATCTCTAATAAAAGAATTCACTTGACCAATTGGTAAAACTGTTGCTCTATTCACTATGATTGGTATGTATTTGTCACCTTCTTCTTCAATGAAATCACGAGATTTTGCTACAACATTTTGACCTGCGGTTGAAACATTAGAAACCTGAGTTGCAGTTGAACCTCTCATACCAGATATAGCGGTTGTAAGAGGTGCTTGTATGTTTGCTGCCTTGTTTCCACCGACACCAGTATAATAACTTTGACCGGCTTTCAAATTTCTTTGGCCAAAATTATCCTTAACACTCATGTCTGTTGGAACAGGTATTGCGGCCCATGTTTTTGCCAAATTGGTTTGAAATTCGTTTGTGTCTATGATTCCAGCTTTAAATTTAGAACCACCTGCTTCTTCAATCAGGTCATCAGCCAATTTGTCTTGCAATTCTGGTGTGAATTTTTCATTAGGATCAATTTTAAATTTCGTAATTAGATGTTTTAGTGTGTCTGGTGTAATCTGATACTTACCCAATGCTTGAGATGGAAACTTTCCACTCTGTTTCATTTTTGATTGTAAGTCTTGCACTTGTGTTAATGAAAGTTTGGATAAATCTATACCTTTGAATTCTTCAGGCATTGGTCCTGATTTCGGTAACACCAATTGATTGTAGTTACCACCAGATTCGACCTTACCAATGATATCTTTTAATGATGAGACATCACCTAAGTTGGCTGAAATTGCTTCTTTAGGTGGTTTCTGCAATAAATCTTTGATATCGGTTGTAAGCATATCAAATTTCTTTTTCATGTCAGAAAAAGTTGCATGTGCATCTTCTGCAAACAATAATAGGCCAACACCCACTGCACCTACAATACCTGTCTTCAATAGACTGGATTTACCTTTGCGTGTATTGCGTTCTTCTTGTCTTTTATTGTTTAACTCTCGTTTATATAACTTACCAATGGTGTTATCGTGGCGTTCGTTAATTTCTTCTTCTTTAGCCTTTTGGAAATTTCTTGCCAACTCAGACATTAAGTTGTTTTCTTCACGTTGTTTCACCATAAACAACAAAATCTTGGCACCAATATTGGCCAAGTGGTCACCCTTTTTGAGTTTGCTGCTTTTTTGTGAGATGGTGTTAAAGAATGCTTCTTTAGGTGTGATATCTCTTGGTGTTCTAGAGGCCTTCTCACTCAACTTTTTGGTTGGTCTAACAGCGCCAGCATCACTTGATTTTGCTACTTTGATACCGAATACTTTTTTCAGAACAAATGGGTCTACAAGGTCCTTATATTCAAGGATCTTTTTTTTCATTTCTTCAGAAACTTCCTTGCGGAAATGGTCCATGAGTTTCTCATCGACCTTTCTCTTTTCTTCTTCAAGTTTTTGTATGGTATCTTTAATGGACATGTTTATCTACGTTCGTTGTTTCTTTGTTTTATCTTCTCATTTTCTTCTTCAATATACTGAGCAAGCATAGCAACGTAAATTTCACGCTCCCAAGGTATCATACCTTCAAGTTCAGACAAACTATATTTGTGGTGCTGTATCAATGCAAAGTTTGTCTTATAATAATTTCTTAAGTTATCATGACGAAATATTACCCGAAAAAATTTTCGAGGCCTTCAATTTCAATAAGGTGTTTAAAACCACATTTACCACAGGTACATTCAATCTTCTTATTTAACCTTGGTAGATTATTGAAAAATTCTTCAATCTTTGCAAACTGTTCATGACTCAAAGATTCAATGAAATCAACCAACTCTTGTCGTGGTGTTTCTTTTGCATAGTGGAATTGTTGGCCATCAAAAATAGATTCAATGCAATCAACAATCATGTTGAATGCCATATCAGTTGTATTGTTTAACTTAGATGTTTTTTCCAATACGGAGAATTGTGGGTAAGTCAATTTAATCACAATATCTTTGGTCAACTGAATCTCATTCTTGTTGGTTTCTTCTTTATCGAGTTTGATATCCAATAGATTGAACTTAACTTCCATTGAGTTATTGCAAACCTTACCATCAACTTCATTCTCACAACGGTACTTGTTGTCTACAACTTCGCTAACAGACCTTGCTCTTAGTTGAATGAAATAGTATTCAACGTCCAAAATAGGTAATGCATCAATGTTGACGCCTTTGGTTAGTGTGCAGTTGTTTAGAACCTGCTTGATGTTTTTCTCAATGGTGTCTTTATCGTCAGACTCCATTGCCATCATTAGGTTACGTTGTTCTTTTACTAGAAAAGGTCTGTATCTAATTTGTTTCTTAGATAACGGTAATTCCAATTCATAAATCGGCGCATCAATTTTTGGTAAAGCCATTATATTACTCCATTAAAAAATCATTGATTCTGAGCGTTTTGATAAACTTGCACAGCATTTGTAGTATTTGTGTTCGTGTTTCTTTTCACTATAGCATTCAATACAGAAGCATTTGTTTGTGCTACAGCAAGTTGGCCAGCGCCACCCACACCCAAAGATTGTATACTCAATGGTGCTTGGCCATTGCTTGGCTGTGGTATAGTTTGCTCTCTCTTTATTGCTTCCACATTTTGCCAGTAGTCATATGCAAACACCACAGTTAATTTGTGATATGTGTCAGTAGACCAATCCAAATCCATTTGATTCACTGAGATTGGATATGCATTGTATAGTTGAACCGTATAAACAGGATTGTTATATGTGTCGTATTGTGTTACCAAAATTGTAGCAGAGTAACCCTGACTATTGTTTTTTGTTGAATCTTTTTTGTATGAGAAATCAAATGATGTGGTTGGGTTGATATACTCCATCCAAATATCAAAGAAATTTCTTTCAGACATATCACCTGATACCACAAAAGTTAAGTCCATATCATTGTATGATGAATGCATTGGAAACTTTTGTGATGGGTTTGAACCAAACTTTTGTTCTGTTGTACCAAAGGTTCTACCTGGAAGATTGGCATTTTCGCAACGTAATGCAAAACCGCCACCAGATTGTTGTTGAAGGTAGAAGCTTGAAAAGATTTGAGGAGGAAAAATAGTAACTTCAAACTTGCTTGGTCTAGCTAAGTCTGAAATAAATGAATTAACAAAACCGTTAATATCTGTTGGCATTTTATTCTTCGTCCGTGTTAAAATGTTTCATGTGGTCTTTCCACTCATGTACGGAATCTCTCCATACTTCTTGTGGTTTTGCACCTCTAAATTGTTGTATAGGTAGCATTGTGGCCACATCCCACTCATTAGGTTGAATCATCAACATCTTTGAACGAATGTGACTATGCAAGTATCTCTTTAAGCATGGTCTAAACTCAGCATATTTCTTAAATGCATCCAAGATATCATAAGAAATTCTCATTCTTTTTATATCATTGTCTGGTGTCAACTGAGCAAATCTCATTAATTTTGTCAAAAAAGCAACTCTAAACTTGACTGGCAGATAATGCAGGTTCAAGCCTAAGAAGCCATCATTGTATCGTTCTAACACCAAAACCATTGGAAATCTGTCCCAATATGGCAAATCTGCCTTAGTTTTAGGATCATAATAGAAACAATACATCATTCCCAGTCTAAACTGAGACATTTGTCTAAACTTCTCACGATTTATGGTTGAAGGTATCTGTGCAATAGATGCCTTTTTCAGTTCATTAATCTTGTCCTGCAACCATACGGTGGCATCTTTAGACATAGTTACATGTCCGGCTGCCTTTTTTTGTTCTGCAAGTGTGGTAAGTTTAGAGGTCATATTTTATTTAGTCATATTCCTAGGTGTTCTTCCGTCAGTATCTTAAACTCCCAACCACGGTCAAGGCAGTATTCATTGGCTGCCTTCCACTTTGCTTGGTTCACACCATAAGTCGCTATTTCGTTGAGGTACTGCTTAGTCATACGTTTCTTTTTTACTGGCTCCAAGGTCTGTTTCTTTGGTTTTACCTCAAGTAGCATGGTTTTCATAGAACCGTCTCTAGTTTTGACCTTGACCAGAAAGTCTGGAAAGTATCTGTGGTATCTGTTATCTATAGGAGATATATAAGGAATGATAAGTTCTTCCGATGCCCAAGAGATAATATCTGGATTTTTATCGAGCCAGGTCATCACCTTAGCTTCCCAGGTTGACCGATAAATGATGTTTTTGTAGTCACCCACGTACTTTTGTGGATTCTTAGGTATGAATCGTCCAGAATAAGCCATAAATAGTATATATTTCCTATAAAAAACAATGCCAATCACAATCACATCAGTATCAACGCCAGACGTTTTTAATACGGTTGGTCCAACAGCAGCTTTGTATGGCCCTCCAGTGGGACAACTTGGTACTATATTGAACTATCCACAAGATTTAGGTAGTTCAACAAAAGCACATTACGTTAAGTTTTGGATTAAAACCATAAAAACAACAGATATTGCTGCATCTACTGAAGCCGCAGTTGCACAATTCAAATCCAATTCTGTTGGTGAAAATTTACAAAACTTTGGAAACTTCATACAAAATTTCAACATTAATCCACCGACAACACAGTCTCTTGCTGTCATTGGTTTATATATGCCAGATACTGTCAATGCAGCATATAGTGCAGACTTTGACACTTTAAGTCTAACCAATGACTTAGGTTTAGCAATTAAAGGCATTCAGTTTGCTGTAGATATCGCCAGCGGCATTTCTCTAAGCAATCCAACAGGTAAAATGAGTCAAGAAGCACAACGTGCCGCTGCTTACGGTGGTTTAATGTTGGCTGATAAAATTCGAGGTGTGAGTGACAACTTTGCACCAGCAGTTGCATCTTCTCTTGGTTATGCAATTAACCCACAAATGCAGTCAATCTTTAGAGGTGTTGGCTTTAGAGAATTTCAATTAAGTTTTACTTTCACACCAAGTTCGCAAGACGAGGCACAAACAGTAAACAACATCATTAGCACATTTAGATATCATTTTGCACCAGATGTTTTGTCGGCCGCATCATCTAATCGTGGTCTTTTCTTCCAGCCACCATCATTCTTTAATGTTGAGTTTATGTTTGGAACAAATGAAAACATCTATCTACCAAGATATGGTGACTGCGTATTAACAGCAATGGATGTAAACTTTGCACCTAATGGCTATGCGGCCCACGTTGATGGTGCACCTGTGCAAACAACATTGACATTGAACTTCAGAGAAATTGAAATTGTTACAAAGTCAAAACTAATGAGTGGTTCCAATCCTACTGGTGCTTCAGGCACATACAACGATTCTTCAACTTCAGGATTACGTTAATGAAATACTTTAACCAATTTCCTAAAATAACAACAACAGACTATCAAGGTAACAGCATTAATGTTGTTAACATTTTGGAACGTGTTGAAATGATTCCTAGTTTGTTGAATAACTCTTTGTTGTTCTATGATTACAACATACAAAGTGGTGACACACCAGATACGATTGCAAACAAATACTATACTGATCCTTACAGATACTGGATGGTGATGTATAGCAATCAAATGTTTGATAGATATGCTGATTGGCCAATGGAGCCAGGTTTGTTTAAAGATTATTTGTTTGACAAATACTCAAGTGCAACAGCAAATAGTTTAAACATTACTGCAAACACGGTCACAATGAATCAAGTGTTGAAATATACACAGAATACAATTTATCAATATGTTAAGACTGTTACCACGATAGATGGTGCAACAAACAATAGCAACACCACGACTTACATCATTGACCAAAATGCATATGCAAATGTTGTTCAAGGTTCAAAGACCTCAACCTTCTCTTATGGTGTGACAGTCACAGTTAATACACAGGCTTATCCACAGACAATCTTTCAGTATGAAGACCAATTGAATGAATCAAAGAGAAAAATCAATTTGTTGAACTTGAACTATGCTGGTGCAGTCGAAAACCAATTAATCAACCTATTGAGTACATAACATGGGTATTGGAAATGTACGTGACTATGACCTGGTTGACCTGACATTCTTAACGGCGACCGGCTCAGTAAAATTACCATTCACTTCAGTAGAGATATCATATCAGGAAGACCTGTTTAGCAGCGTAGTCTCTGGTTATATTTTGGTTGCTGAATCACAAGGCTATGCTGAATTCTTGGCCTTAACTGGTAATGAGTTTCTGCATTTACAATTTAATAAGTCTGGCGACACCACAAACCAAATCAATAGATGGTTTAGAGTTTATAAAATTGACAAACGTAAATTGGCTGAGAACATGTATACAGAATCTTACTGTTTACATTTCTGTTCTGAAGAATTGATGTTGTCTGAACAATATAAAATCTCAAAATCTTATCCAAACAGACTGATTTCTGATGTGATTTATGATATCTGCACTTCAGGTGGGACAACTGGTGCTGGTACGGGTTTCAAATCACTAAAGATTCCAAGCAATAAACTAAACATACAAAAAACATCGGGACTTTATAGTTTTATAATTCCAAATTTGAAACCTTTTGATGCAATCAATTGGCTATCGGTGTATGCATTACCAAGACCTGGTATTCCTGGTGCTGATATGGTGTTCTTTGAAAATAAGAATGGTTTTAACTTCTTGTCATTGCAATACATGATGTCAAATGCCGCAGGTAACACAGCAGGTAAGTATTACTATGACCCCAAAAACTATTACAATACAACCAATCCAGACATTGTTGAAGAATTTACAAACGTAATAGCGTATGAAATCATTGACACTTATGATGCATTGAATGGTGTGAATAATGGAATGTTTGCAAACTCATTGATATCTGTTGATATCTTGACCAGAAAAACAACCACTACAAATTTTGATTATTTGAACTATGCAGGCCCAACCAATTCATCAGGTCTAAACAAATATGCTATCACAAACAACTTTGTGAATAGAAATGGTGACCAAATAAATGAAACAAATCAGGCCGTTTTGAAATTGGTCTACAGTAATTTTGATGAGGTCAACAACTCATACGTTAAAGCACAGCAAGCAAAATATCCAAATACTTCACCTATTGCACCAAATATCAATGCGGAGACATACATACCATATAGAACAGCACAATTATCATTAGATAACTACACCAGAATCAAACTTGTAGTTCCTGGTGACCCTAAATTGACAGTTGGTGCTGTTATAGAATTCATTTTACCATCAAATAATCCATCAGAAAAAGCACCAAACTTGTTTATGTCTGGTAACTATTTGATAACAGCAACAAGGCATCTAATCAGTGAGAATGAATACAGAACCATCATCGAGGTGGCAAAAGAAAGTTCTGCAACAGGTTATCCTTCACCACCAAACGATTCTTCTTGGCAAACAGCGATAAGTTAAAATGAAAGCAGTAAACAATTTTGCAGGGTTAAATGGATTTGTATGGTGGACTGGCCAAGTCGTAGACAATGCTGACCCTCTAGGTGTTGGTCGTTGTAAGGTGCGTATTTTTGGTTGGCATACAGATAACAAATCTTTAATTCCAGACTCAGATTTGCCATGGGCACATCCAATTCACTCTATAAATACGCCATATCAGTTTCAAACATTGCGTATTGGTGAATGGGTTCTTGGATTCTTTATGGATGGCGAAAGTGGTCAATTTCCACTTATGTTCGGTGTCATACCTGCTATTGCTCCAGCATCTACACCTAAAACAACAAAAATCTACACCTAAAACAACAAAATGACAACTTTAACAACAGCAACAGCAACAAGTTCAACAACAGTATCCAACGTTAATGTAAACGCTGGCATATCTGTATCTGCAACCACTGGCTCACTACCAAATTTATCAGACTTAAACAATATTGTTTCAACTGGTGTTGCTGATGCGGCTTCTATAATTGGTAACGCATTTTCTGGTGCAACAAATAGTCTTGGTGTAAACACACCCTCATTTCTAAACTTACCAGAATCCAACACAGTAAATGGTATATTGAATCAAATCAATGCGCCAGCATGGCCATCAAACTGGAATGGATCATTTTTAACTATTGGCACACCCACAATTCCAGGTACAGCCCGTGGTGCATTAATCAATACAGGCATTGCTTCGACAAACTCAACACTAACACATGCTTGTGACTTCAAATTTGTTATTCCAAACATAGATATCAATGTTGTTAATCCAGTGAATGCAATCAAAAAAGCAATTTCACAAGGTAAATCAGCCGCAGCAGCAGCCATAAGAATGGCAATGAACATTCTAAACAACACATTTAGAGCAGCCATAAAATTGTTGCTTTCAGGATTAAATCTTGACGTTACTGGCCAATACTCTGTCAGCTTTTCCGTTGCAAAGGGTACTCTAGCAAATGTTAATGAAATTATAAACAAAATCTTACGTTACATAACAGATGCATCGGCTGTATATTATTTGTTGAAAGACCTATCTCAAATCATCTCATGGATTAAAAGTTTGCCTGGTCAAATACAAGCAATTTTAAAAGGTTGTCTTGCAAATTTCACCAATGCTTTACAGTCTGTTGGACTACAAATGCAAAGTGTTCAAGATAATGTTAATATCATGACAGGCACTACATTGGCTACAGCGCAAACCGCATCAAGCAATGTGGTAACATCAAACACCACAGCAGCCATAATTAGACCAATTATTACAGAAATTTCATACGGCAATCCACCAACACAACAACATGTGATTAGTGTAAATGGTGCAGTAACTTCGGCTATATCTAATGCTCCCGCTTCTTTGGGAACAACTTTGAGCAATTCTTCAGGACCATAATATGAGTGATTTACCAGACGCACCAGAAGTACAGGCACCACCACAAATATACAGCGGTTTTATTCAACCAGAATCTGCTGCAAATACAACATATGCTAATAGCCAACCCGTCTACCCATTTAACAATGTAACACAAACTCAAAGTGGTCATTTGTTTGAGATGGATGATACTTTGGACCGTGAACGAGTTCGTTTACAGCATAGAAAAAATACCTTTATTGAAATGGCACCGAATGGTGACATGGTTCAAAAGATTACTGGCAATGGATTCTTCATAACTTGTAATGACCACAACATTGTTATTGGTACAGAAGGTGCAGGCACTTTGGCTAAACTCAACATCACAGTTTATGGTGATGTGAACATGCATGTGGTTGGTGATAAGATAGAACAAGTTGATGGTAACTATGAATTGCATGTCAAAGGTGATATGTCTGTCACTTCTGAAGGTTTAATTCACATGACCTCACAGTCAGACACCGTTCTACAATGTGGCGGTGCTATTGGTGGTGGTTTAAAAGTTGAACCTGGTGATTATATGCACATCAAGGGCGATTTACACACCGATGGTGAAATTGTTGCACAAAAGATTACATCAACAGGACGCATCGATGCATTACTTGGTGTCGGTGCAGGTCCACAGGGATTTGTTACAGAACTTGGTGGCGTTCAAGCTGGACCCGGTATTCCTTTGCTTGGTCAAGTTAATGCAACCGTTTCCACATCAGCACCATTGGCATTATTTGGGGTAATGAAAGCCATGTGGGCGTTCGATACGTTGAATTTGGGTTTACACAATACACACATTCACATATCACCAAAAGGACCTACAGGTCCACCAATACCTCGTGAAATAGGAGCATAATATTATGAGTAGCATTTATGGAAGATTAGGTTTCAATTCAAGTGACCCAACGACTGCGGCATCTGTAACTAATTACAGTAGCAATGTCACAACTCAAATGAGTTTGGTGCCTAATCTTTTAAGTCCTTGGCAAGCAAATGCTGTAGCCTCGGGAACAGTAGGAAACTATTTCCAGAATCCTGTTGCCAATGTAACACTTTCCATTTGGACAGTAGCAAATACATTGAATGTCATTGCAAATAACTTAACATCGTCAAATTCTACAATAACCACAGCATTGGCCAATGTATACAGCACAGTGAAAACACTTTCCAGCACAACAGCAAATAACTACCTATACGTCACCAATAGAGAATCCAATGTTGTTGACCAAGGCTCAGATACAACAACACCACACTATAAAACAGCAATGTCACAAGGTAAAATCTTATCTTATCTGACAAACCAAACTGATGGCGTTCAAAATAATTCTGTTATCATGGGCAACTTTACAAGTATAACCTTGGGTAATACTTTAAGTTCTCTGTATACCACAATGAATACAATATCAAATTATCTTGCAACAACAATTACTGTTGTAGGAAATGGTGTGGTTGGTTGGGCAAATACAACTTCAATAGACGTAGCCAATGCACAAAATTTGATGAATACTGTGTATCAAACATATTATTTGATGACAACCTATCCAGCACAAGACTCACAATTCTTCCAAAATTCTGCAAATGTTGTTTCAGACTTCACGACTGTGCAACAATTTAATAATTTGGGACAATCTGAGAACTATTTGTTGAAAAATTATATTGGCACACCTTCCCTAGTCTCCAATTTAAACTGATAAATAGTAGATGGCAAAAATACAACACCTATATTCAGATTTGGACTTAACATTCAACAGAACACCAGTAACTGGTGATGTTGCAATGCGTTTTGACGACCAGGCCGTCATTGCTTCCGTAAGAAATTTGTTGTCAACCAACTTCTATGAGCGTCCTTTTCAGCCTTCCGTTGGTTCAAATATGTCTGCATTGTTGTTTGAACCAGCAACCAATTTGACCGCAAGTGTTATATCAGATGAAATTAAGAATGTCATTACAAACTTTGAGCCAAGAGCGTCCATATATAATGTGACTGTAACATTGTCACCAGACCAAAACTCTTTTGTTGCGGATGTGAGTTTTTTCATTGGTAATAATACATCACCAACAACGTTAAATCTTCTTCTTCAAAGGTCCAGATAATGGCATCTAATACAAATATTCAAGTTGCTAGTCTAGATTTTAGCAGTGTTAAACAAAACTTCATTAACTATCTGCAATCCCAAGACACATTTAAAGATTATAACTTTACCGGTTCATCTTTGTCTACTCTATTGGATGTTTTAGCATACAATACACAGTATAATGCATTCTATTTGAACATGGTGGCCAATGAAATGTTCTTGGATTCTTCAATCCAACGTTCTTCTGTGGTGTCACATGCAAAACTATTAAATTATGTACCACAATCATCCATTGGACCTATCGCACTTATCAATTTGACATTTTCTGGTGTTACAACACCATTGTTTACTTTGCCACGATATACAAACTTCATGTCAGAAGCAATTCAAGGTGTCAATTATAACTATGTTACAACAGAAGACAATACAGTTGCTGTAAATAACAATGTGGCCACATTCAATGGTGTTGAAATTAAACAAGGTACATATTCAATATACAATTATACCGTAAATTCAACAACCAATCCAAATTACATTTTTGAAATTCCTGATGCAAGTATTGACACTTCTACAATGATAGTAACGGTACAACAATCTTCAACTAACAGTTACTCACAGATATTTAATCCCACATCAAATTATTTGTCACTTGGACCAACAGATACTGTATATTTCTTACAAGAAGCAATCAACGGCAACTACCAAATCTATTTTGGTGATGGCATTCTAGGACTACAGTTGTCGGATGGCAATATTATTACCGTAAAATATATTTCTACCGCAGGTTCTGCTGGTGGTTTGGCAAATAATTTCACACTAATGGATTCAGTGAATGGTGGCAATTATACCTCCGTGCTTGTAACACCGTTCCAGGCAGCATCTCAAGGTATGGATAGAGAATCTATTCAATCTATTAAGTTCCAAGCACCAAAGGCGTTTGCGGCTCAAGGTAGAGCGGTTAGCAAAAACGATTACATCACCGCTTTACAACAAAACAATCTAGGTATACCATTTGATGCTGTGTCCGTTTGGGGTGGTGAAGAAAACAATCCACCAGCATATGGTCAAGTCTTTATTTCATTGAAACCAGCCGGTGCATATGATTTAACTCAGACACAGAAATCATTAATCATTAACAACATTATTAAACCAATCAGTGTGGTCACAGTTGAACCTGTCATTGTGGATCCAGACTATACATACATTCAAGTTAATGCAAACGTAGTTTATCACCAATCACAAACAGCATTGACACCATCAGGTTTAATTTCAGGCATTCAGCAAGCAATCTATGGTTATGCTGCAAACAACTTGAACACATTTAATTCAACATTCAATACGTATGATGTGTTGAAGGTTATGAATACTTTTGATCCTTCTATCATTAGTGCGGATTTTACTACTAACGTGCAGAAGAAATTCTATCCTTCACTATCAACAGCAACAACATACACATTAGTATTCAATAGCCCATTACAACGTGGTGTGTATGGTAGTGGCATCTCTAGTTCTCCTGGTATTAGAGTTATTGATCCAGCAAACACAATCAACACAATTGATGGTGTGTTCTATGAAGAAATTCCTTCTGCTACAAGTTCGGTTGAATCTGTTACCATAGCAACAACAGGTTACAATTACACACAAACACCATCTATCATTATATCAGGTGATGGTCAAGGTGCAAATGCATATGCAACTATTATCAATGGTTCATTGGCCAGTGTTACTGTAGCAAATAATGGTGTTGGTTATACTTCAGCGGTTGCAACAGTTATTCCTGCACCAGGTGACACAACAGGTAAAGGTGCTTCTCTTGTTGTTAATCTAACAGGCCAATTGGGCACACTAAGAACATATTATAATAGTAACACATCAGGTAAAGTTGTTGTAAGTAACAATGCAGGCACTATCGATTATGAAAAAGGTATCATCACAATGGTTGGTTTGAATCCAATCAATGTCGATAATCCTTTGTGTGAATTAACGATTTCTGCTAAACCCACAACAACCTTAATTTCATCTTCGTTAAATAGAATTATTACTATAGACCCATACGATCCAGCGGCGATAAGTGTCTCTGTCTCAGCAAAGATTTAAGTAAATGATACAAAGCAATCAGAAAACATCGTTACTGGTACCTTACGAACTACCTAAGTTCATTAGTGAGGATCCGAACTACGCCAATTTCACTCTATTCATTAAAGCGTACTATGAATGGATGGAAGAACAAGGTAATGTTTTAGACTTTACTAAAAGCATTCCTTCACTCATTGATATCGATAGTACCACACAAGAATTTTTGCAGTATTATATCAATGATTTCATGTCCTATTTTCCACAGGACATTCTGGCCGATCCAGTAAAGACAATCAAAGCAGCCAAACAATTATACCAAAATAAAGGTACGCCAGCATCGTTTGAGTTCTTGTTTAGAATTCTTTACAACTCTGACGTTGATATTTTTTACAACAAAGATGCAGTTCTTAAAGCATCCGGTGGTACTTGGTATGTTCCAAGAAGTCTAAAACTTGCTACTGATGATCCAAATTTCTTGAACACACAAAACTTGCGTGTGTTCGGCAACATATCAAAATCTATTGCTACGATTGAAGCATCGACATATGATGGTGTTAAGACAGAAGTTTTCATTTCAAACATTGAACGTTTGTTTCAATCTGGTGAAACTGTTACTGTTGTAGATAACAGAAATCAACCTGTATATTTTAAGAATGGCCAACAAGTTCCAGCAGGAACAGTTGGTGCGGAAACTCTTACAGCACTTATCGTTGGTCAAATTAGCCAAATTATAATTGATAAGAACAATAGAGGTTTAGGCTATTCGGTTGGTGATCCAGTTGTATTCTATGGTGGTTTGAATCCAAATACACCTAATCCCGTTGGTGCAACAGCAGTAATTGGTTCAGTTACAACAGGTTCTATTCAGTCTATTCACACCGACAATGAAGGTTATGGTTACACATTTTCAACACCAAACAATATTGTCGGCGGCGCAAACACACAAATAACATTTACGAATCTTGTTGGTGAAAGTCCTAAGGCTCCTATAGTTATTGTTGGTGGCTTAGATCCAGTTGGTGCAGCAAATGCAACTTTTGTTCCTGTGGACAGTCTACTACTGAAAGAACACATTTCATTAGGTGCAAACAACTATTTCTTTGCATCAGGAAACTATTTGACTGTTAATGCACCAGTACAGTTTGCTAACAGTGAATACATCTATCAAGGAACATCACTGGCATCAAACACATTCAGTGGTAAGATTGTGAACATGGATCCAGCAAACAACGTATTGTTGCTGGTTTCAAATACAACAGGAACAATTTCCAACTCAGCATTCATAATTGGTGCTAACACTGGTGCAAAAAGATATATTAGTGCATGGCAAGGCCAAGGAACAAACAACGTTCGTATTCAATATAGTAATGGACAGTTTTATCCAAGTGAGGGTGTTTATCAAGGAACAAACCTTGCAAATAGTTCGTTTAGTGCTGGTATTGTAAACATTTCTACAAACAGCACAGGAAATGTGGTGCTACAATTGAATAATGTTGTCGGTACAGTCAACTTGCAACAACAATTGCATGGTTATGTTTCACAGTCTTATGCAAACACCATCAATATAGCATATTCTAATGCAAACACACCGATGGGTAATGCATTTAGTTTTACCAGTTTCCAGACATATCCAATTTCTTCATTGATTGTTGAGAACCAAGGTGGTGGATTTACACAACCACCAACAATTGAAGTTAACACATTCTACAATGAAGATGAGTATTCAATCTCCAATCTTGCAAACTTGGGCATTCTTGCACCAGTAAAAATTAGAAGTGGTGGTACTGGTTATAGTGTAGGAGATACAGTTTTATTGGCTGGTGGTTCTGGTGTTGGTGCATATGCACAAGTTACTTCTGTTAATGCGTCAACAGGTGCAATTACATCAATTACATACGTGCAACAACCATTAGGTAACTCCGCAAACCCATATCCATTGGGTGGTATGTGTTATTATGATGCACTACCAACACCTATTGTTGTGCACACCGCATTAGGTAATGTTACTACAAGCAATGCAAGCACAATTGTTACTGGTAACGGAACAAGTTTCAACACACAAATTAATGTTGGTGGCTTACTTGTTACAAATTCTAACGTAATTCTTGGTACCGTACAATCGGTTGTCAATGCAAATACTTTGATTTTGACATCAAATGCAACAACAAACGTAGTTGCAAATTCATTCTATCTTGGTACAGCAATACTATCAGTTGATGGTTATCTTGGAGCCGGCGCAACTTTCTCTGAGGTTGCTAACCGTATTGGCTCTATCATAACATTCAACATATTGGATAACGGCGATGATTATATTGCTGCACCCAATGTATCTTTGGCCATACAAGATTTGATTGTTTCAAATGTGTACTTAAATGCATTGCCACAAAAAGGTCAAACTGTATTCCAGGGTGCAAACCTGAACGTTGCAACATACATTGCAACAGTAGATTCGATATTTGTTGTAGAGCAAGCATATCCTGCAAACAATAGTGTATACCAAATGCGTGTGTACAACTATACATCTAAACCAGCAAATACAGCACCTTTAAAAATTACATCTATCAATGCTAGTATGAATCTGGTGCCTAATTTCACCAATATCAGAACAACTACATTTGATAACTCAACTCTAGATACTAGATTTGATGCAGCAAATGGTATCATGCAATATGGTGACGGACATGCACTAGCAACAACTACATTCTTGAATGGTCTTGTAATCGGTAACGGTCAATACTTGAACAATTCTGGCCAGCCTAGCGGTTATGATGTATTGCAAAGCACAGAATACAATAATTACACATACGAAATTACAGTTGAAAAAGAAATTGCCAAGTATCGTGATGTGTTGATGAACTTGTTGCATCCAACAGGCATGAGAGTTATTGGTCGCTATTCGATGAGGTCCAATGATAACATTAAATTGTCAACAGTTGATGCGTTACAATCTGGTGTTCCGCTAGACCACTATGCAAATACTGGTACAATAGCAACAATTTCTGCTGGTACACCTACAAACAAGAGTAATAACATTATTACATTTGCTAATTTGTATGGTGCAAACTTGTCTAACATTTTCTTTGCAAACACTACAACAGTTGTATTTGAATATGGAACAGGACTAAATGATTCCGTTAAATCATTAGTTGTCAATGTTGGCAACACAACCATCACACTACAAGACAATGTTTGGACATATTTTGGAAATGTTGCAGTTTCACAACAGTATGGTAACAGCAACACAGAACTAAATATAACATCGTTGACCGGAACATACAATTTAATAAATTACGGAGCATATAGCAACACCACATATCCAATGATGGATGTGATTCGTGTTAATGACAATTTGTATATCAATGGTGCAGCACAAACAGTAGTTTCTATAAATTACACATTGAATCAAGTTGGACTAAGTGGTCCGTTGGCTAATGGTTCGAATGGTTTGATTTCTATAGGCAGAAGCATGATTTCTACCTATGAAAATGTTCAAGTGTTTGGACCAGTAGGAACACAATACTTTGTGATGTTGACCGATGAAAATGGAAACACATTGACGGACGAACAAGGAAACGAACTTCTAATAGGATAAGAAATGTCATTAATAAAAATATCACAACTACCAGTATTCACTGTAATCAATGCCAATACGGCAAACACCTTGTTTGTGGGTGTTGATGTTCCTACAGATACCACTTTCCAAATGACTGCCAACACATTGGCTTTAGGTCTTTTCAGAAATAGTTACTTGAATGTTGGCAACAATAATCTTCAATTCACAAATACTATTGCACAATTTTCTGGTTCTGATCCATCCTTTATACAAGTTAATAATCAAAACTTCAACTCAATGGGTTCGGCAGATTATGTCTTGTCGGCTGACCAAGCAACACAAGCAAATTATAATTATTTTGCAGATTTTGGTATCAATAACTCACAAGTAACGGGAAATAATGCAGGTTATACAGCATTCAATTCATATGATGCTTATTTGTATGTTCAAGGAGCAAATGCAACCACAGGTCTTGCGAGTTATCAAGGAAATTTATTGATTGGTACTGCAACAACTAATGCAAATTTGAAGTTTATGCTTGGTGGCACCAATTCAAACAATATTGTCGGTTGGATTTCTGCAAATGGATTGTCACTAAACACACAATCTTATATGACTTTTGGTGATGGCACATTACAGTCAACTGCGGCCGCACCATATGCTTATTCTAATGCCGCATTTACATATGCTAACACACAAGTTGGTTTGTTATACTGTGTTGAAGCAACACAAAACACAAGTATTACAGCTTCATTTACCGAAGCCAATGCTGCTTTCTTGCAGGCTAACAGTGCATATGCACAAGCAAATGGCGCCAGCTTATATGCAAATGGTGCATTTGTAGAAGCCAATGCTGGTTACACACAAGCAAATAGTGCATTTACAGCAGCCAATACAGCGGCTGCAAACACCGTCAATTTGGCTGGTGTGGATTTAACACAAAATACAAGTATCACAGCAGCATTTTTGCAAGCCAACTCAGGATTTAGTGTTGCAAACAGCGCATCTTTATATGCTAATGGTGCATTCCTAGAAGCCAATGCGGCATACTCTCAAGCAAATTCTGCTTCCCTATACGCTAATGGTGCATTTGTGGAAGCTAATAGCGCATACGCTTCACAAAATACTACAAGCGTTTATGCTAATGCCGCATTTGGTGTTGCTAATAGTGCTTCTCTGTATGCAAATGTTGCGTTTATTCAAGCTAATGCCGCATACACTATGGCAAATAATACAGCAAACAGTGCTGGCTCATATGCTAATTCTGCATTCTCTGCTGCAAACACAGCGGCAGCAAACACCGTCAATTTGGCTGGTGTGAATTTAACACAAAATACAAGTATTGCGGCATCATTTACACAAGCTAATGCAGCATTCACAACTGCTAATAATGCACTTGCAAATACAAACAATGCACTATTTGCTGGCAATCTACAAATAACCGGTAACATTTTACCAACATCATCAAACACATATAGTCTAGGTTCACCAACAAACAGATTTGAAAACCTATATCTTGGTGGTGCATCACTACACATCATTGATGAAATTACCGGTAATGATACATCAATTACAGTTCGGTCTGGTGCATTACAAGTCAACAATGCAAATGTCTTTATTGTTGGTAATACAGCAATTTATGCAAACGGAACTATTGCAGCACCTAATGTTCAAGTGACAAGTAACTTGGCTGTTAATAATACATTTGTTGTTAATGTTATACAAAATACATTGACAATGAATGGCACTGTTACCATTCAAAGTTCTACATTCCCCGCAACAACATCTAGTGTAAGAATTGATGGTTCAAACAACGGTATTGCACAACAAACCACTGCATCAGGCACAATGTTGCAGTTAACTGGTCTTGATGGTGGTTATGCAACACGCATGATTGTTGACAACTATAGTCTAGGTAATACTGCCGCATATCCGTTGATTGCTGGTCGTGCTGCAAGAGGCAACTCATCGAATCCAAGTACAGTACAAACTGGTGACTTATTGATGCGTCTTGGTGGAAATGGCTACGGAACTTCAGGTTTCACGTTAACTGGTGGCGCTTCGGTGGATTTCATTGCGGCAGAAAATTATACAGATTCTACCAAGGGTTCTACAATTACATTTAATACCACACCAAATGGTACAAATGTAAGAAGTGCAACAGCAACTGTTAACAGTTCACTATTTGCAATCACTTCAAATACAACAACAGCAAATACATTGGTTGCAAATACACTTGTATATGGCTCCGCTACAGCAAATTCATTAGTCACACAAACGGGTAACAAATCAACTTCTGTTTCTGTAAGCGGCATTACTGGTCAAATTCAAATGGCTGGCTCATCTTTAGCCGGTTCAACTCAAGTATCATTTACAGTTAATAATCCAAACGTCTTACACGTTAATGATATTATTATTGTTAATATACAAAACCCAGTAACAACACCAAACCCATATGTGGTAACTGTCGGTGATGTTGCTGTTGGTAGTTTCGTTATTAGTTTGTATAACACCTCATCAGGTGGCGGTTCTGCTCACTCCGATTCTGTTGTATTGAATTGGGCTATTTTAAGAGTTGGTTCATAAAGATAAATAAATCATGGCAAATATTTTAAATTTAAACAAACTCACATACAACACACCTCTATTCCAGGTCAATCTGGATTACTATGTGCCTATTATTGTAGCAGGCGGTAACCAAATTGCAACATTGTATGCGTTCTTGGGACAAGAAGATTCTTGGCCAACTGTAAATGGTGTAGAAACTCCAGTACAACCAACAGAAGATGCGGCTTATCTGAAAAAAGTATTCAGAAACATGTTTGCAATCAAGCAATTGAACAGTTATAACATATCTCCAGTCATTCAACGTGTAAACTGGACAGCAAATACTGTTTATACCGCTTATATCGATACACTAGACATACAAGCAAAAGACGAAAACAATTTGTTGATTTATCAATTCTATGTTAAGAATCGCTATGACCAAGTTTTCAAGTGCTTGTGGAATAACAATGGTGCGCCATCAACTTATGAACCATATTTTGAACCAGGTTCATATAGCACAAACAACATTTATGAAAATAATGACCTGTACAAATGGAAATACATGTATACCATTGACGCAGGAAGCAAAAAGACATTCATGGATTCAACTTGGATGCCTATACCAGCAAGTCAACAAACACCACAACCATACCTAACTCCAGCCGGCTGCGGTGATATTGAAGTAGTCAATGTATTGAGTGGTGGTTCTGGCTATGATGCAGTTAACACATTTATAACCGTAAGCATTACTGGTGACGGAACTGGTGCAATCGCAAACATTACACCACCATTAGTTGTCAATGGCACGATTACTGACGTTGCTGTCACTGCACCAGGAACAAATTATACAAACGCCAATGTTTCTGTGAATGTTTATACTTCATCAAATATGCAGTATCAAATAGCAATTGCAAACTCGGCTGTGCTCCAAGCACCTATTTCACCTATTGGTGGACACGGATATGATCCAATTTCCGAGTTGGGTTGTTCCAGCATTATGTTTGCTGTTGAATTCAACGGTACAGAAGGTGGAGTCATACCCACTGATGGTGTAACATATAGACAAGTTGGTTTAATCTCTAATCCACAAACATATGGTGCATCTGGAGCAGTCTTAGCTACAAATCCACTATACAACACCACACTACAAGTCCAGTGTGCTGGCGGCCTTGGTTATTTTCAGCCAGATGAGGTTGTCACACAATATGACACCAATTCTCCACCAAATTTGGTTTTTTCTGGTACAGTTTTATCATTTAACACATCAACCAATCTATTACAGTTAATAAATACAACAGGTACTTTTATCATTGGTCAAGCCATCACTGGTGTTCTATCTGGATGTTCCAGAACTGTGTTTAATGTTACAGAACCGGAAGTTATTCCGTATTCTGGTTACATCACATACATAGAGAATAGACAAGGCGTTCAAAGAAGTGATGATGGCATTGAACAATTTAAGTTTGTATTAGGTTTCTAAAGGAATAAAATGGCTATTAATTTCGATACGGGTCCATATTACGATGACTTCGACCCAAGCAAAAACTTCCATAGAATTTTATTCAAACCTGGATATGCTGTTCAAGCCCGTGAGTTGACGCAATCACAAACAATTCTACAAAATCAGATTTCTGAGTTTGCTTCTGCTGTTTATTCACAAAATACTCCTGTAACTGGCGGTCAAGTTACTACCAACTTCAATTGTTTTTATCTGAAGTTGAACCCAACATACAACGGTCAGAACATTAAAGCATCCAATTTTGCAAATCAAGTTATTTTTGACAGCGCAACAGGTACAATTCTTGCCCGTGTTATTGCAACTGTAGAATCCACATCTAGCGGAACCACAGTTGGTGATCCACCAACGCTAATTGTTTCTTATCTATCTGGAACACAATTTACTGATGGTTTGACAATTCAATCTGCTGGTGAAACATCATATTATGCAACAATTGCGACAGCCACCACCACAAATGCTACCATAGGACCTTCTTCAACAGCATCTATTGCAAACGGCGTATTCTACATTGTCAATGGATACTCACAATCAGCATCAACAGGTCAAACATACTCTATTGGTAATTTTGTTGATGTTGTACCACAAACTATCGTTTTGGACAAATATGACAATTCACCAAATTGCCGTATTGGTCTAGAAATTACAGAAACAATTTATGACTATGTGGACGATCCATCTTTGTTGGATCCAGCCATCGGTGCGTCAAACTACCAAGCACCAGGTGCAGACCGTTATGTTATCTCATTGTCGTTGGTTCAGCTTCCATTGACATTGGGTAATGACCAAAGTTTCATTGAACTGCTTCGTATCGTGAATGGTGAAATTGTAAGCCAAGTGAATGGTACCTCATACTCAACACTTGATGATTATTTTGCAAAACGTGACTATGAAACAAACGGAGATTACATCGTTAACGATTTCTCTTTAACACCAACCGCAAATTCGATGGGTGTTTCTAGTGAATATGATTTGAAAATTGGTAAAGGTGTTGCGTATGTTCATGGTTATCGTGTTGAAAATCAATCACCCCAAGTCTTGACCAACCAACGTGCAAGAAATACAAATTCTATCATTGAAAATGCAATTTATGTTGATTATGGTAACTACATTACAGTAGATACTATCAATGGTGTTTTTGATGTTGGCCAAGTACAACAAGTATTCTTGCACTGTGTTGGTGCTTCTGGTGTAAATTATTCCAATACAACAACATTCAGTTCAACAATTGCAGGTACTGCTTTCCTTAGAAACTTAACATATGTGGCAGGTTCTGGTTCCAACACCAAAACATATGTCTATAATGCTTATCTATCGGATTTCACAGCAAACACATTATCTGGAACTGCAAACACCACAGGCTCCACACCAACAACTTTGGTTGTGAATGATACGGCCGACATATTCTCAGCAACAGCAAATGCTTATACCGGTGTAACAATAACTGCAACCACAGGTGCGGTTGTTGATGTTCGTACTATCACACAGTATACATCATCTGGAGCAACCAAAACTTTCACAGTTACTCCAGCTTTCACCGTAACACCTTCTTCTGCAACAACTTTCACATTGAATTTTAATGCGTCAAACATTAATTCGATGACCACTCCCACAAACTCCGCACAGGCTAACGTCAATGCTGCATACGGTAAACTGCAAGGTGTGGGTAGTAATCCAACATTATTAAATAATCCAGGTAGTCCCGAATTGATTTTCCCGATTGGTTACCAATATGTTGCCAACCTATCAAGTTCAAGTTATTACTCACAGCGTGTTTATCGCAACAAATCATTTACAGGCAACACATTGACATTGTTGGCCACATCTGGAAATGGCGGTAGTCCATTGCGTTTTGAGGGACCAACCACAACATCAACTGGTACTGTAAACCAACAGAACTTTATTGTTATCAACACATCGACCGGTAATATTCTAGATTTTACATCATCTGGAAATACAATTACCATTTCTTCAGACAAAACAACAGCAACATTCTATTCAGCAACATATGCGGGTATGGCTGTTGATATTATTGCTCAAGTTTCTGTATCGAATGCAGACAACAATAACTATGTTCTGAAATCTAAAAACTTGGTGGGTGGCAACACAACAGTTGGCAGTTCAACCATGACTTCTGTTACAGGTAACACCTTTATTGACCTAACAAATGCACAAGCATTAATCAATAAAGCTGCGGTTTCTTATAACACCAAAATGTCTTTATATGTGACAGACATTAAAAACATTGTAAAAATCTATGATACTGGTTCATCCGCATGTACCGCATCAGGTACAGCATTGTCTTCATTGACTGATATCACAAACTTCTTTACATTAGACAATGGCCAAAGAGACAGTTTTTATGATTTTGGTTCACTTTCTTTGATTCCAGGTGCACCATTACCATCAGGTAATCTACTTGTTGTGTTCAATTATTATTCACACACTCAAGCTTCATCTGGTGACGGCTATTTCAGCTTGCAATCATACATGGCTGCAAACTCAACTTATGGTGGTGTCTCAACATCACCCGAACAATATGGCCAATTGCCTGTTTACACAGCAAAAGACGGTAGCACATACAAACTAAGAGACTGTGTGGACTTTAGAACTTCTCGTGTGAACGGACAAACATCATATATCTGGGAATATTCAACAGGCACACAACCATCAGGTTCAAGTGACGTTGGTGTTCTTATTCCGCAAAACTTATCAAACTTCCAAAGCAACTACGGCTACTATTTGGGAAGAAATGATTTGTTGGTGTTGACCAAAGACCAGACTTTCCAAATTGTTAATGGCAATCCATCATCAACTCCACAACTTCCAGCACAACCAGCTGGTACATTATTGTTGGCAAATCTTTATCATGACCCATACACTGCATATGTGCCAGGTGAAGGACCTGCTGGTTTGACACCTAACCTATCAGTTAAAAAGGTACTACACAAACGTTGGGCCAAATCTGACATTACAGATTTAGAAACACGCATCAACAATCTTGAGTACTATACATCATTGAGCGTTATGGAGTCTACTGCGGCTTCTACACAAGTTGTCAATTCAAACGGTGTTGCTCGACCAAACTATGGTATCTTGGTTGATGATTTTTCTGGTTATGCTACTGCTGATTCTGGCAACGCAGACTATGCCGCCAAAATTAACATTAGACAAAACCAGATGGGTCCAGTGCAAGTAGTGAATAACTTCCAGTTGCAAAACCCTGCGGTGTTGAATAGTTTGGGTACGCTAAACAACACAAACACATATGCAATCAACAGCATTCAAGGCACACAGACCAATATCTTCACATTGCCTTATACAGCAGCTAATGTTATAACACAACCTTTGGCAACAAGTGTTGTTTCTGCTAATCCATTCTCGGTTGTGGTTGACCAAGGTGTTGCACAGTTGACACCACCTATGGACAATTGGGTTGATAATTCTGCTGCACCTGCAATTTTGGTTACAGACCCAAATATGCAAGTGTACCAAGCTTCTGCTGGTATCAATTTGACAAATGCTGGTGATTTCCAAACAATTCCAGGAACTTCATCATCCACAACAACAACAGCAAATTATGTCTCACACAATCAAGCAGGCATTACATCTGGTGGAGTAAGTCCTTATGGTTATGTTGGTTTCACACAAACAACCACACAGACATATTCCAGCCAACTGCAAAATGTTGTATCCTCTGCATACAACCCAACATCATCTACCTTTGCAACAAACAATGGTTATCTGACAAACATTGCAATTCTGCCATATATCAGACAACAACAAATCATTGTCCAAGCTGCTGGCCTATTGGTTAACTCACCAATATACACCTGGTTTGATGGTGTTAATGTTGACAAATACATGACTTCACCAAACACCATTGAATTGACTGGTGTATCTGGAACATTTAATTCCGGTGATGTTGTTGGTTTTTACATCTCAAGCACTTTCTATCCAATTGCTCGTGTGTTGAGTGTTTATAACTATCCAAACGGAACACAATCTCGTTTGTATGTTGCTGACACAGTTAATGCACCAAACAGTATTGGCACCTCAACATTGGTTAACGGAACATTTGATGTTAATGGTAACTACGTTGCTGGCTCACAAACCGCATCTGGAACAGTTTCATCATCAACAAGCATCTCTCTAAGTGGAGAAATCTCAGGTGTTGGTGGTGGTTACGCAAACGTTCTATCATCAAATGTGACAACTCAATTGTATTTGTCTGCAACAACTCAAGGATATTCATCATTCTTGAACTTGTATGGTGTATGGGGTGATCCAAATAACAGTACAGCATACAATGCTTCATTCCCTAATGTGTCTTTGATTTCTGGTCAAACATACACATTGTCTGTTGCTAGTTCTGGTACTGCAAGTGTTGTAATTAGTGGTTTAGGCACCACATATACTTCACCAAGCAATTCGCCAAGTACACTAAGCACATATACAATCACAGCACCTTCATCTTCTGTAACAGTTGGATGGAATGCAACAAGTTCAGGCACAACAGAATCTGCATTTGCTTTAACAATTGCTGATGCATCTGGAACAGTTGTGTTCTCGTCTATTGCGCCACCAAATCTACAATACATTAATGGTGGTACACAAACAGTTATGTATGGTGGTGGCGCATGGTTCCAAGGTGTGTATCAAGTATATCTTGGACCAAATGCATCTAGTGTAAACAATTATTACCAAGGTTCACAAATCAGTATTCAATCAAACTATATCTATGGTGTAAATGTTGCATCAACATATGTGCCGCCGACAGTTCCAAATTCACAACCAACTTCTGGTGGTGGCGGAGGTTGCTGTGTTGTTGCAACAGCATTAACTGAGCGTGGTGAATGGTCTCCAATGCGTTTAGCTAGACTGGAAGCATGGGCTTTGAGAAAATTGGACAACAATAAACTTGGTAGTACACTGCACAGAGGATATCATGTAATTGGTCCTAAGGCTTTAATACCTATGATAAATAAAAAAGGTATTGCGGCAAAATATATTACTTGGTCTTTCAATAATGCCACAAACATGTTGCAAGGTAAGAAATATAATAAATTGTCCGTGTTGAATACTTTACCATGGATGGCAGCAATGTTTGTTACTGGCTTATTCGTAAGCCAAGAAAAAGCAGAGTCTATCTGGAAATCACTATACAAAGATAAGAAATAACATGGCAACACAATCGTTCTCAAGCATTCAGAATTTTACCGCAAACATTACGGCTTATAATGGTGCAACCAAAATTGCAACATTAGATACTCCCGTAAATATTTCTTTAGGTGTAAATGGTGGCCAAGATATCAACTCAACATATAGCATCAGAGGATTGCAAACAAACGTTCTGAATGCTATTTCATCAGGCAAGCCTTTACAACTGTCTACTGATGAGGCTGGTAATTTTGTTGGCATTTTTAATGTGCCACCAGGAACATTTCAAACTGGTTCCAGAGTTTTCCGTATTGATAATAGAAAAGTTTTAACCGATCCAACAACAGCGACAACATATGCAGAAGCGACATTCACTGCATCAGGTCTATCTACACAATCGCAGCAACTAGATTTTGCTCCTTCTGTTGATTCTTCTTCACAATCATTTACACAAGTTAGCCAACAGGCACAAACAAGCGTGATTGTGACAAAATCTCCATACGATCCTATTGCACAAAGCTTCTTGGTTGACGTAAAGAATTATCCAAATGGACTGTTCTTAAATAGCGTTAAGTTATTCTTCCAATCTGTTCCATCTGGAAATTCACCAGTCACCGTTTCAATTGTACCTACAGTCAACGGTTATCCAAGTGGTCAAGCATTGAGTTATTCCACTGTTACATTACAAGCAAATCAATGTCAAGTTTCTCAGAACCCACACTTTTTGGATCCAACAACATATACTGAATTTGTTTTCCAAGCACCAGTCTACATTCTACCGGGAACATTGTACGCTATTTTGGTAAAATCTAACTCACCAGACTACTATTTGTATTACGCAACACAAAACCAAATAGCAATACCATCAACAGCAAAAGCAAAACCAACCGATCCAAACCCATCCAACCCAACTAAAGTTGGTACAGCACCCTACATTGGTGCATTGTTTGAATCACAAAACTCAATTACATGGACTGCCGACCAAACATCCGATTTGATGTTTGTTATTGACCAATGTGTTTTTGCAACAAGTACACCAGCACAAGTTCCGTTTGTTATACCAGCTGGACTACCATATAGAAAATTGGCCCACCAAGATTTGAGACACAAACTAGATGCTAACACAGTATTGAATGCCGGTAACGTTTTCTCTGGCAACCGTAAATATCATGCATTGAATCTATCAACAACAGATTTTAGTCCAACTGGTACTGATATTCTGTATTCTTATCAAACAACATTGGCATCTGGAAATGTCCAAACAGTAGCACAGTCGGTGACTCCTGCTGAATTAGGTACTGCTATGCCAAATAATATTCCACTAAATGATGGTAATGGTGAACGCATACTGTTGCAATCATCAAATAACTCATTCACAATGTTTGCAACCTTGCAATCAAGTGATCCAAATGTTTCTCCTATTATCTCGGATGATGGCGTTTCGTTGTATGCGGTCAAAAACATCATCAACAATATGCCTATCAGTAACAACATATTGACATTGGTCAATGGAGGCAGTGGTTACAATGTGAACACAGCATCTGTAACCATCTCAAGTCCTGATATTGGATCCAATTCTGCAACTCTTGGTTTCACCGCAAACAATGGTTCTATCACTTCTGTATATGTGATTAGTGGTGGTTCTGGTTATCTAACCAATCCAACCATCTCAATCTACGATCCAACAACAAGAAGTGGTAATGCAAACGCTGTTATCTCCGTGCACGGTGAAACAGGTTCTACTGGTGGTAACTCATTTGCCAAGTATTTCACCAAGAAGGTTGTTATGGCTCCAGGTAATGATTCCGGAGACTTGCGTGTATTCTTAGACGCATATCAACCAATTGGCACCGGCATATATGTCTATTACAAAATTTTGAGTTCTCAAGATACATCGACATTTGATTCTGGTAGCTGGCAATTGATGACCTGTGTTAATAATTTCACAGCATACTCTGCAAATCCTGACAACATTATTGAATATGAATATGCACCTGGTGTATTGTTGAGTAATCAGGCAAACAATAACATCTCTTATACAAACGTAAACGGTCAAACATACACATCGTTTATTCAGTTTGCTATCAAGGTTGTATTGACTACAAGCGACCCAACAGTCATTCCATCAGTGAATTCATTGACAGCACTTGCATTACCAGCAGGAACGGGACTGTAATATGGCCTTGGTGAGAATTCCTAATAGTAATTTGATGAGAGATACCACCAATATGGCTCTCTTGCCTGCGGATAATACACAAAAAAATGACTACTTATCTAAGATGGCCGTATTGAAGACTCAAAAAGATGAAATAAATAAAGTCAAACAAGAAATATCAAGCGTTAAGGATGATGTGTCAGAAATCAAATCCTTATTGCAACAACTAATAGGTAAGAATCTAAATGGCTAATACAGTACCAGTCGTAAGTTATGCAAATTCATTCGGTGACTTAATTGCGTCCAGTATTACTGCCGCAGGTGAACTTAATACGCTAGGCTTTGGTAATTATACCAAAAATTCCGGTACTTTAATTTTGCAAGGTTCGGGTTACGGCGTAACTGTTGCAAATAATGCATTGGTATCTGGAGCATTACAGGTTCAAGGAACAGGTTCTTCTGGTTATATACAGAATAACTTGACCGTGGGTCCTACCATTCCCCAAGCAACAGGTGGTGGTCAATTATATCTAAACAACACCGTTGTCAGTATGTATGCGGCTGGTCAGTCATACATGAATGGTTCCGTTTATATCACAAATACCGCTGTGCCGGCTTTGGTTGTTTCAGGCAACACCACAATGAATGGTTGGATTGATATTACTGGTAATACTTATATCGGTGGCAATACATGGATTTCTGGCAACACCAACATTGCAAATACATTATATGTGACCAATAATATTCTTGGTTTTGCAAACGCTTCTATTGTTAATAACGTATGGACCAATGGCATTCAAGCAAACACCAGTGTATTAACCGCTACCTTACAGGCAAATGCTAGTGTCACAACAGCATTCTTATTGTCAAATACATTCGTTGTAACCTCCACATTACAAGCAAACAATAGAGTTGTAACTAATGTATTGCAAGCCAACAACAATATCTACAGCAATACAATTCTTGCAAACAATCAAGTTACCACCACAACACTACAAGCAAACAGTAACGTAATTACTTCTACTGTTTTGGCCAATACAAACGTGGTCACTGGTACATTACAAGCAAATACAAATGTATATACCTCGGCATTGCAGGCAAACAACAATGTATATACAAATACTCTACAAGCAAATAGTAATGTAATCACAGCTACCATATTGGCAAACAACAACATTGTAACAACAACATTACAAGCCAATAGCAACGTATTCACTGCTACAGTATTGGCCAACACAAACATTGTTACTGGTGTTCTACAAGCAAACACCAATGTGTTTACAGGCACATTACAAGCAAATACACAAATCAATACACAATCATTGAGTGTTTCAACAAACACATACACAAATACAATCAGTGTTAATGCTTCTTCTTGGATTGGCGGCACAGAAACAGTTAATGCACTTAATGCTAATACCAATATCGGTGTTGGTGCAAACCTAACAGTTTACGGTACTGCTATCAATGCACTGCTTGCAACCTTAACAACAAATAACATCGTTGCAAACACAGAGTCTTTATCTGGTGGATTATATACAAATACATTACAATCCAACACAAGTATTACTACACCATACCTTGTTGCAAATCTGACTATTCAGACAGCAGCATTGAGTGCAAACAACTCAATCAATGCCAACAACATTACAGCAAATACAAACATAACAACACCTTATATTGAAGTTGATAGAACATTCAATGCACAATCTGCAAATGGTTTTATCAATAATTTGCAAGTGTTGAATCAGTTGTCAGTTAATGGTGCTTTTGTTATCAATGGTACCGCATTGTTGAACACTAACCAACTAACATTGAGTCCTAATACAAACACTGGACTAATAAGCTATTTCTCTGTGTATAGAGGTTTAGGCACCAGCAATGCTTCTATTCGTTGGGATGAGCCAAATTACTATTGGGATATTCGTGACGTTAATAATTCTGATCTGTCAACAGCATATTCGCAAATTCTAACTGCAAACATGATGTCACCAAGTTTGGTGACAACAAATACAGGAACAATCTTGAGGTCGGATGGTGCAAATACACTTTACACATTCGCACAACGTAGTTTCTTACAAGCAAATTCTGCATATGCACAAGCAAATGGTGCTTCATTGTATGCTAATGGTGCATTTGTTGAAGCGAATTCTGCTTATCAATCACAAAATGTGACTGGAACATATGCTAACGCAGCGTTCCTACAAGCAAATTCTGCATATGCACAAGCAAATGGTGCTTCACTGTATTCTAATGGTGCTTTTGTACAAGCTAATGCAGCTTATGGTTATGCTAACACACAAATTAGTCTACTGAATGGTGTTGAAATAACACAAAACACAAGCATCAGTGCAGCTTTCATTCAAGCTAATGCAGCCTATGCACAAGCTAATAATGCTGGTTTATATGCACAGCCAGCCTTTAACCAAGCCAATGCGGCTTTTGCAGTTGCTAATGCAGCAGGTACAAGTGCATACGTGCAAGCAGCATACGCAGAAGCCAATTCGGCATATAGCCTTGCAGCAGCAGCTTTACCTGCAAGCGGCGGCACAGTGTCGGGTGCACTAACAGTTACCGGAATATCACATTTAAATTCCGGAGTATATGTTGGTTCTACTCAAATTATCAACAGTTCAGGACAATGGGTAGGTTCTTCTGGTGGTATTACTGGACCAACAGGACCCACAGGCCCAACAGGACCAGCAGGACCAACAGGTAGTCCTGGTCCAACAGGTTCTCCAGGTTCACCATCTACAGTTCCTGGACCTACTGGACCAGCAGGCACTCCTGGTAGTAACGGAAGTTCTGGTCCTATCGGCCCGACAGGACCCACAGGCCCAACGGGACCAACAGGTCCAACAGGACCCACAGGTCCAGGTTCTATTATTCCTGGTCCAACAGGCACTCCTGGTGCTACAGGTAGTCCTGGTGCTCCAGGTAGTCCTGGTGCTACAGGTTCACCAGGATCACCTGGACCAACAGGACAATTTAATCCAAATGCTGCATATCAAATGAATGCTTTAGGTGTTGGCACACCTTCTGGTACAGCCGGTTGGATTTATGCTGCTGGTAACGTAGTTGCCGGTGTCTCTGACGATAAACTTAAAAACAGATTAGGTTTAATTGAAAATGCCCTAGAAAAACTATTGTCATTGTCAGCATTCTACTATGAACCTAATGAAATTGCTAAAGAATTGGGATATATCTCCGCTGGTCGTGAAGTTGGTCTTTCGGCACAAGATGTGCAAAAAGTTCAACCAGAAGTTGTTAAGCCAGCGCCAATTGATAACCAATATTTGACATTGGACTATGCACGTTTGGTTCCACTGATTGTTGAGGCCATCAAAGAACTTAAAGCAGAAGTTGATGCACTGAAAAAGTAAGCCTACATAATTGTAGGTTTATAAAGGATATATTATGACTGGTGAATGGTGCTATTGGGGCGAATACCTCAACAAAGAAAAATGTAAATTCATCTTAGAAGAAGGCTTAAAAATTGAGCCTAGAGATTCGGAAGTTGGTGTCAGTGGTGGAAAAATTCGCACAGACGATAGTATACGAAAGAGTAAAGTTCGTTTCATTGAAGACACCAACACAAAATTTCAATGGCTATTTGATGATATCTGGAAGTTAGGCATTCGCACCAATAAAGACTTCTTTAATTTTCACATCACCAATCTATCCTTCATACAACTAGCAGAGTATGATGCATCTTACCGGGGTGAATATAAGACCCACCAGGACGTTTTTTGGATCAACAATGACACACGACATAGAAAATTAACCTGTGTCATCCAGTTGACTGATCCTAGCGAATATGAAGGTGGTGAATTTCAAATGTCAAATTTGAGTTCATATCCATCTGAAACTGATAATATTCAAATGAAAAAACAAGGTTCAGCCATAATTTTACCATCTTTTGTATATCATCAAGCTAATCCGGTAACTAAAGGTACAAGATATTCCCTCGCCGCATGGTTTGAAGGACCAAAATGGGTATAGTTTGAGAGTCCGGCAAATATTATCATTCATAAATAGGTGATAATATTATAAGAGGACTTCAAAATGGCCGCAGGTTACTCAGACCAATACTTGGATCAAGGCTCAACATTCACCACACAGCTAACACTAACCGACAACTATGGTAACGCATACAATTTGTCAGGATTTAGTGTGGCTAGCCAAGCAAAACAATCATATATTTCACCAAACGTAGCAATTAATTTCTCTACAACAGTATTGGATGCTGCAACTGGTGTTATAGGTCTTTCTTTAGATGCGGCCAATTCATCTAATGTTCCAGCCGGCACTCTTGTTTATGATGTTGTTGTCAAAGATGCCTCTAATAACATTTCAAGAGTTCTTGAAGGTAGAATTTTTGTTAATCCTGGTGTAACAGGAGTTAATTCATCATATGGATTTAATGTATAATGGTTAATGTAGTTGTAAATCCTCCAAAAACAATTGCTGTTCGGGTTGGTCCTGCGGCACCGGTTGATGTAAGCACGACAGCAACGTTTGTTGGTTCTTATTTGAATCCAGAACAACAAGCCGCAATTGCAAATATTGGACAATATGCAAACGTTTCTTTGCTTACAGCAAATAGTGCACAGTCAAATGCTCTAAATGCTTTAAGTACGGCAAATGCTGCAACTCTTGTTGCTATTGGTGCGGCGGCAAATGCTATTTTAGCTTTAAATCAATCGAATACTGCAAATATTTTAGCAGGACTTGCCAGTTTTACTGCGAATACCGCAAATGTTACTGGTGCATCCGCAGCATTTACGGCAAATATTGCACTTGAATTAGCAAATACTTCATTGAATGTTGCAAACTTGGCAGAGGCAAGTGCACAAGCGGCCACTATACTAGCTGAAGCATCTTATGCTGAAGCAAATGTTGCATTAGCATCGGCATCTTATGCATATAGTGTTGCATCATCGGCATTACAAGCACACGGAATAACATCTACGCCAGGTGGAGACTTGGTCGTACCAGGAAATGTTTCTGTAGGTGGACAAATTTTTGGTCATGTTGACGCAGGCTCATTTTAATAAATATAAGAATAATAATAAAGGGTCATAAAAATGGCATCAAATACCAGTCTACTAATTAAACGTTCGAGTGCAAATTCAACACCCGGAGTTCTCCAAGCAGGTGAATTTGCTTACTCGTACCTTTCAAATACATTATTTTTAGGTACTGTAGCTGGTGATGGTGTTCTTAATGTCGGCGGTGTATTCTATACCAGCCAGATTGACAGTGCAACTGATGCAAATACACCATTAGGCCTAGTTAGACGAGATGCTTCAGGTAATGCATCTTTCAATTATGTCTTTGGTACTTTTGTAGGTAACGCAAACACAGCAACATATCTACAAAATCCACAGAATTTCTCCATTTCTGGTGGAGACATGTATGCAGCCAAAGTTTTGTTTGGTGGCAACAACTCTGTAACATTAGCAGCTTCTCTCAATGCAGTTCCTGGTCTATCCAACAGCACAGTTGGTAGCACAACTGCTATTCCAGTTATTCAATACGGCGCAAACGGTCGTATTCTTGGCGTTTCTACTGCTGCACTGTATACTCAATTCAATGTGTTTGATGGTGCTAATACCATTTCTATTGCTAACGGAAATACATGGGAAATTGACGGCATTGGTGGTATCACAACACAAGTTAGTGGTAGTAGATTAGTTATTGGTACTAATACATCAATTATGCGTACCAATACTGCACTTGTTGGTACACAGGTCATTGGTACAGACGTTGCAATTACTGGTAACTTGACAGTTACTGGTTCAACTTCATATGTTAATACTACAATCTATGAAACAACTTCTTCATTGATTGAGTTGGCTGCAAACAATACAGTTGGTGACGTTGTTGATATCGGTTTCTACGGTATCTATAACAACGGTACACAAAATAACTTAACTGGTCTTGTGCGTGATGCTGGTTCTAAAGACTACTACTTGTTTAATAACATTCAAGTTAATGGTTCTATTGCAAGTAATGTTATTAATGCTAACGAATTTACCGGCCAAAACACAGCAACACTACATGCTAACTTAGTTGCTTTCCAAGTTAGAGCAAACACCGCAAACATTACCAATGCAACAATTGGTAGCTTGCAATTATTAAATCAGTTAACTGTACCTAATGGTGGCACAGGCAATACATCGTTTGCTTCTGGTCAAATTATCATTGGCAACGGCACTGGTGCATTGCAACCATTGGCAAATGCAGGTACAGCAGCAACATATGGCACAGCAAGTCAAGTACCAGTGTTTACTACAGATGCATGGGGTAGAATTTCTGCTGTAAACAACACAGCAATTTCTATTGATGCGAGCCAAGTAACAAGTGGACAATTGGCCATCTCTCAAGGCGGTACAAATAATGGTTCATTTATTAATAATGAACTTGTTTTCTATAACGGTTCTGGTATTGTATCATTAGCAAACACTAATACTGCTGGCACATATGGTAACAATTCTTATCTGCCTGTCATCACAACAGACAATTTTGGCCGTGTAATCTCTGTTGCAAACACCATAATTAAAATTGACGCAAACAACCTGAATCAAAGTACAACAGGTTCTGGTGCAGTTGTATTGAATAATAGTCCAACAATTCAAGGAACTGCAACATTTGCTAAAATCAATGTACAAACATTGCTTGCAAATACACCAGCATTTACTGCTGCTGGTGCTATGGCACAGTTTACTGGTAATTCAAATTCTTACCAACAAGTTATTGTTCAAAACTCCAATAACGGAACACAAGCATCGGCAGACTTTGTTGTATCTAATGACTTAGGTGCAGACAATGGATTCTACGGTGACTTTGGCATGAACAGTTCGCAGTTCACAGGAACAGGAAGCTTGAATAAAGCAAATGCTGTTTACATGTATGCTTCTAACAGCGACTTGGTATTTGGTACAGCATTGGCAAATTCAATTCACTTTGTTGTGAATAATGGTGCTACGGATGCAATGACCATTTATGGTAATAACTTTGTTGCACTATCACAAGCATTGACAGTACCTTATGGCGGTACTGGCCAAACATACTTTACACCAAACGGATTGGTGTATGGTAATGGTTCACAAGGCCTACAAATTACTCAAGCTGCGGGTGTATCGGACCAAACATATTCAAATCAATTGATGACTGTTACCAATGCAGGAACTCCAGTATGGACATCAACGCTTGACGGAGGAAGATTCTAAGCGTTGACTATATAAATGTTTATAGGAGTTTGATATGAGTAATGAAAAATATATGAAGTATTACATGGAGGTATTGACCGGCACATTGCAAGAGTCAATTCTCCGTGGCGTATCTCTACAGGCAAACGCAAAGTTTGTTGATGAGTTAGTCGGTGAAGTACAAGCCGAAAACGATGGTCTAAGAAAACAAATCACAGAACTAGATGGCGACATTAAAAAACTTGTGGCCGATAGAGAAATCTGGTTTGAAAATAAAGAACGTGAACACGCCGATGCTTTGTTGGAAAAAGAAAGAACCATATACCAACAAAGGGAAGAAATTGACGAACTAAATAGATCCAAGAGTTCAGTGGAGAACATGAGACATCAATTGAATCATATTGATACGTTCAGAAATGAGTTGATAAAAGAACGAAATGAACACGAAAGAACTCGTACTGAGTATGAAATAAAACTCAAAGAGTTGAATGACAAAATTGAATACTTGCAATTGTCTCCTGCGAAACGTAAGAAGTTAGAAGAATCTAAACAAGCAGGTGAAAGTACAAGTGTTTTACCTGAATTTGTTGATGATACAGAAGAAACAACAAAAGACGGTGGAACATTTTAACAAATGACAATAGCAAACACAACGATAGTTTTATTAAATTCTGGCACCACCGGTAACGTACCATCAAGTTTGGTATATGGCCAGTTAGGTCTGAATTACTATGATGGCAAACTGTATTATAAAAATGCAGGTGGTGGCACATCATATTTCTATAATCCATCTTCGTTTGCTACAGTCAATGCAAGCGGTTCGTTGATACTTGCTGGTTCACCAACAGATACATTAACAGTTCTTGGTGCCAATGGTACATCAATAACCGCTTGCACATCAACAAAAACATTTACCGTTGATTCTAGCATATTATTTACATATGCAAATGCTGCTTTCAAACAGGCAAATGCAGCATACACATCAACAAACGCAAATACAGGAACATATTACGTTAAGTTGGGTGATAGTGTATCGGGTATAGCAAATACAATTAGTAATAACTGGTTAACATTTAACTCTGCAACAGATACACTATACACACCCTCATTGAATGTATATCCTGTACCATCTTATACTGTACCTGGAAGCATTTATTATAATTTCAATACTTCTTATATTGAAGCATATTCATCTAGTGGTTTCAATTTTGGTTCAAACGATTTCACAGTTGAAGCATGGGTCAATACTCAAGGTTATTTTTACGCATTTTCAATTTTTGATATAGGTACAAATAGTGGTACTGGATTTAGTTTCTATGTTAATCAAAATACTGCTAAACCAGAAGTGTACATTTCTGGCGGCACAACGATAACAGCATCAACGACAATTAATACAGGTACTTGGTACCATTTGGCATTAGTAAAACATAGCGGCACATATACAATTTATGTTAATGGTGTATCTTCTGCAACTGGATCATCGTCAACTTCATTAAGTACTTTAATTGGTTATAGTGGAACTTTCACTGATGCGTTATCTCATTATTCATACGGTTATATTACTTCACTTAGAGTAATTAATGGTACTGCGGCATATACATCAAACTTTACACCAAGCACAAAGCCATTGCCTGCAACACCAAATACAGTATTGTTGTTGAATGCACTAGATTCAAATCACGCTTTTACTGAATCTAGTGGCAAAAGCACCACGATTTATAATGGTTCAGGTGCATATTTCCAATCACTTTCACCATTTTCACCATACTATGCTGTATATCCAACACCGGCCGTTAACAATAATACTGGTGCAATAGTAGTTACTGGTGGACTTGGTGTATCTGGAAACATTTACTCAGGTAATATCACAGTTGGTTCAAGTAATAGCATAACGTTTGGCGATGGCACAGTACAAACAACTGCTTATAATGCTGCTGGAGTAGCATCAACTGCCAACCTTGCACTAGCAATCAATGTTACAAACCAATCCACTGGAACTTATTGGATTCAATTGGGTGATGTAACAAGTGGCATTTCAAACACCAGCGCAAATGCATATCTAACTTATAATGCTGCAACAGATACACTATATTCAAATGTGTTTAGTGGCGGTAGAATTTATGATAGTGGTATTGAAGTATTAGACCAAGCAAATGCGGCTTTTGGTGCCGCAAATTCTGGTGCATTGTATGCTAATGCAGCATTTATAAAATCAAATGCAGCATTTGGTGCAGCAAACTCTGGTGCTTTATATGCTAATGGTGCTTTTGTTGAAGCTAACTCAGCATATGCTCAGGCCAATAGTGCATCATTGTATGCAAATGGTGCTTTCTTGGAAGCAAACGCCGCCTATAGCACTGCAAATTCTGGTGCATTGTATGCGAATGGTGCTTTTATAGAGGCAAACGCATCATTTGGTGTTGCAAACTCTAGTGCACAATATGCTAATGCAGCTTTTGCTCAAGCTAATGCAGCTTATGCGGCAGCTAATTCTAACTCTGGTGCGGCAGCAGCAGGCACATATGCAAACTCTGCATTCTTACAAGCCAATTCAGCATATGGCCAAGCCAACAGTGCATCATTGTATGCAAATGGTGCGTTTACACAGGCCAATGCCGCATACAATTTTGCAAACACTAGATTCTCATCTAACGGTGGATCAATCAACGGTAATGTAACAGTCAATGGTACATTATCTGTCACAGGAAATATTACATACACGGGTAATATAACAACTCAAGTTATCTCTGGTAATACCGGTGAATTCTTTGGATATCCAAGCAACGGTTTCAATGCTCTGTATGCTGGTATTCCTTCAGGATTTTTGATTGAGCCACAAACAGTAACGCAATTCACCAGTAACTTTAATGGTTATTCTGGTTTGAATATGCAAAATATTAATAGTGGCAACAATGCTTCTTTTGATATCTTTATTACACCAGATAACGGAACACCAAACGACACATTCTTAGACATGGGTATGGCAAGTAGCACATATGCATATCCTGGCTACACAATGATTGGTCCTAATGATGGTTATTTGATTGCATACGGCAATACAAATACTGGTGGTGGTAACATGATTGTTTCCACGGGTCAACAAAACGATATCATCTTTACAACAGGTGGTGTCAATATTGAAAATGAAGTTGCAAGATTCAAAAACAATATTGGTCTTGTACTAAAACAAAATCCAATTACATTTGCTGATGGTACCACACAAAATACTGCTGCTGCATCTTTTGGTTACAGTAATGTAATTTACTCACAAGCTACTGCAGCTTTTACTCAAGCTAACAGTGCATTTGCAGAAGCCAATAGTGCTGCAAGTTATGCTAACGGTGCGTTTAGAGAAGCTAATGCGGCTTATAGTCAAGCCAACACAGCAACTAATAATGCCGCAGGTGCATCCTTATATGCCAATGGTGCTTTCCTAGAAGCTAATAGTGCATATGATACGGCAAATTCTGGATCACGTTATGCTAATGCTGCTTTCATTGCCGCTAATGCAGCTTATGCGGCAGCTAATTCGGCCGCAGGTGCGGCGGCAGCATCTCTGTATGCTAATGGTGCCTTTGCACAGGCTAATGCGGCATTCTATGAAGCCAACAGTGCATTCAGTTCTGCAAGTAGTGCATCAAGTGCGGCAGCAAGTGCACAGAGCCGTGCTGATGATGCATATAACCAAGCAATACAGGCAATCAATAATGCCGCTGATGCGTCTTCATATGCTAATGGTGCCTTTGTGGAAGCCAACTCAGCATATGATACAGCAAACTCTGGTTCTTCTTACGCCAATTCAGCATTCTTAAAAGCTAATGGTGCTTTTGTACAAGCAAATGCTGTATACATTTTAGCTAATACGACTTATAGTAACTTAGCAAACGTATCCAACTCTGTTAATGCATCATTTGCTGAGGCTAATAGTTCTGCTCTATATGCTAATGGTTCTTTCATTCAAGCTAATGGTTCATACAATACAGCCAATTCTGGTTCGTTGTATGCTAATGGTGCTTTCTTACAATCAAATGCAGCTTACAGCACAGCAAACTCTGGTGCTTTATATGCTAATGGTGCATTCGTAGAGGCCAACAGTGCATATAGCCAAGCCAACTTAGCATTTAATAATTCTGCTAGTGCTGGTATATACGCTAATGGTGCTTTCGCCGAGGCCAATGCAGCTTATGACCAAGCCAATACGGCTACTAATAATGCTTCTGGTGCATCTCTGTATGCAAATGGTGCTTTTGTAGAAGCCAACAGTGCATATTCTGTAGCTAATAGTGCTGCCTTATATGCAAATGGTGCATTCTTGGAAGCCAACAGTGCATATGGACAAGCAAATACGGCAACCACAAACGCTGCTGGTGCTAGTTTGTATGCTAATGGCGCATTCATTCAAGCAAATGCAGTATACATTTTGGCAAATACTACCGCCAACAACTTGGCTAATGTTTCCAATTCAGTTAATTCTTCCTTTGCTGAAGCAAATTCAGCAGCACTATATGCAAATGGAGCATTTAGTCAAGCTAATGCAGCCTTTGCATACGCCAACACTTTGTTGTCAGGCACTTCAGCTAGTGTTTATGCTAATGGTGCCTTTTTAGAAGCCAATGCGGCTTACGCTACAGCAAATTCTGGTTCTCTGTATGCAAATGGTGCTTTTGTAGAAGCCAATTCGGCATATAACCAAGCCAATACTGCTACAAATAATGCGGCTGGCGCTTCATTGTATGCCAACGGTGCTTTCATTGAGGCTAATGCAGCATACACACAAGCAAACACTGCAAATAATACTGCGGCTAGTGCATCACAATATGCAAACTCAGCATATACACAGGCTAATACTGCTACCAACAATGCTTCTGGTGCATCCCAGTATGCCAATGGTGCTTTCTTACAAGCCAATGCAGCATTTGATTATGCAAATTCATTAATCTCTGGTGGCGCAACTGGTTCATATGCCAATAGTGCTTTCTTAGAAGCTAATGCAGCATATGGTCAAGCTAATAGTGCCGCAACATATGCCAACGGTGCCTTCACTCAAGCTAATGCTTCTTATACACAAGCCAACACGGCAACCAATAATGCGGCCGGCGCTTCACTATATGCTAACAGTGCCTTTGTAAAAGCAAATGCTGCTTTTGATTATGCAAATTCATTAATCTCTGGTGGTGCAACTGGTGCTTATGCTAATGCGGCATTCTTACAAGCCAATTCAGCATATGCTCAAGCGAATAGTGCATCTGTATATGCTAACGGTGCTTTCACTGCTGCAAACGTTGGTCAAACATTTGTAAATTCTGGTGGTACAGTTGGTGGTTCTGTAACAGTTTCCGGACAATTAAATGTAACTGGTAACCTAAACATTTTAGGTACTGCAAGTTATGTCAATACAGCCACATTACAGTCAGTAGATTCATTGATTGAACTTGCTGCAAACAATACAGTAAGTGATGTTGTTGATATTGGTTTCTATGGTGCATCTAACACAGGAACATCGGTTCAATATCACGGTTTGGTACGTGAAGGTTCTGGTGGAACAAATGCTGGTTCTTTCTACCTGTTTAAAAACCTAAACACAAATCCAACTGGTAATGTAATATCTTATTCATCGGCCGCACCTGCAAGTTTGTTTGCTGGTAACATTACGATTGCTGGTACAGGTAATGGAATTACTTTTGTTGATGGTACAACTCAGACAACATCATCAGCATCGGCCGGCAACTATGCAAATGGTGCGTTCACACAAGCAAATGCAGCTTTCGCATACGCAAATTCATTAATCTCTGGTGGTGCAACTGGTTCATATGCTAATGCCGCTTTTGGTGTTGCTAATAGTGCTGCACTATATGCAAATGGTGCATTCGTAGAGGCTAATGCTGCATACGTACAAGCCAATACAGCAACCAATAATGCGGCTGGGGCCAGCCTATACGCTAATGGTGCATTCAACCAGGCCAATGCAGCATATGCTTATGCAAATTCACTAATCTCTGGTGGTGCAACTGGTGCTTATGCTAATGCAGCTTTTGCTGTTGCCAACAGTGCATCTCTATATGCCAACGGTGCTTTTGTAGAAGCCAATTCAGCATATGACCAAGCCAATACGGCTACTAATAATGCTTCTGGTGCATCCTCATATGCTAATGGGGCATTTATACAGGCTAATGCTGCATATGCCTATGCAAATTCACTAACAACAGGTGGTGCAACAGACACTTCTGCTAGAGTACAAGCTAACGCCGCTTTCATTCAAGCTAATGCTGCTTATGCATACGCCAATTCTTTATCTACTGGCGGCGCAACAGATACTTCAGCAAGAACCAATGCTTCGGCCGCATTTACTCAGGCTAACAGTGCATACAACCAAGCCAACACAGCAACCAATAATGCTGCTGGTGCTTCATTGTATGCAAATGGTGCTTTTGTAGAAGCCAACTCCGCATTTGGTACAGCAAACTCTGGTGCACAATATGCAAACTCAGCGTTCTTACAAGCCAATAGTGCTTATGCATATGCAAACGGAATTATTTCTGCATTAAATTCTTCTGGTGTAAGCACTGCAAACGTAGCAAATATTTCCAACATTGCTAATTCTTTAGTTGTAACTAATCCAAGTTCTGGTTCTTATTACATTAACTTTAGTCCAAGCACATCAGGTACATTGGCACTAAGTGCGAATGTTAATTTGGTTTATAATGTATCAACAAATCAAATTACAGTACCTTCAATTTCTGCCAATAGAATTTATGATAATGGTATTGAAGTATTGAACCAAGCAAATGCAGCATATTCACAGGCAAATTCTGGTGCATTATATGCCAACGGTGCATTTGCTCAGGCTAATGCGGCATATGCTTATGCAAACACCTTATTGTCTGGTAGTTCTGCTGGTGTGTATGCTAATGCGGCATTTATCCAAGCAAATGCGGCATATGGCCAAGCCAACACAGCAACTAACAATGCTGCTGGTGCATCCTTATATGCCAATGGTGCTTTCCTAGAAGCCAATGCATCTTATAGCACAGCAAACAGTGCACAAACATATGCCAACGGTGCTTTCTTGGAAGCCAACAGTGCATATGGTCAAGCTAATACTGCTACTAATAATGCAGCAGGTGCTTCATTGTATGCTAATGCGGCTTTTGTGCAAGCCAATGCTGCTTATGCTTATGCAAATAGTTTGTCATCAGGTTCTATTGACAACTATGCAAGAACAACAGCTAATGCTGCATATACTACTGCAAATGCGGCATTTATCCAAGCAAATGCGGTGTTTGCACAAGACAATGCCGCTTTCATACAAGCTAATAGTGCATTTGGTGTTGCTAATAGTGGTGCAATTTATGCCAATGGTGCATTCATTCAAGCTAACACAGCAACCAATAATGCTGCTGGTGCATCTCTATATGCTAATGGTGCTTTTGTTGAGGCTAATGCTTCTTATACACAGGCCAATACTGCTACCAATAATGCTGCCGGTGCTTCCTTATATGCAAATGGTGCATTTGTACAAGCTAATGCCGCTTATGCATATGCAAACACTTTAGTTGTTGGTGGTTCATATGCCAATGCAGCTTTTGTACAGGCTAACAGTGCATATAATCAGGCTAATACAGCAACTAATAATGCGGCAGGTGCTTCCTTGTATGCTAATAGTGCTTATACTCAAGCCAATACAGCAACTAATAATGCGGCTGGTGCCAGTTTATATGCCAATGGTGCTTTTGGTACAGCAAACTCTGGTGCTTTGTATGCTAATGGTGCTTTCGTACAAGCCAACTCCTCTTATACACAAGCTAATACTGCCACTAATAATGCTGCTGGTGCCAGTTTGTATGCCAACGGTGCATTTGGTGTTGCTAATAGTGCTTCTTTGTATGCAAATGGTGCATTCATCCAAGCTAATGCCGCCTATGCTTATGCAAATAGTTTAGCATCAGGTTCTATTGACAACTATGCAAGAACTACTGCGAATGCTGCTTTCATCCAAGCAAATGCGGCTTTCACAGCCGCTAATGCAGCATTCTTACAGGCAAATACACCACTACCAATTTCAAATAGTGCTGCTTTGTATGCTAATGGTGCATTCACACAAGCCAATGCAGCATTTACAACAGCAAACAATGCTTTACCAAATACCGGTACTCTTATAACACATAGCGGTACTGCAATTAATTTATTACCAAACACACAAATATCAACCTCATGTACAACTGGTGCATTGATTGTTACTGGTGGTGTTGGTATTTCTGGTAACGTATACGCCGCAAACGTATATACAAATGGATTGTATTATGCTGCAAATGGACAACCAATCTCCACTGGTGGTGGTAGTTCGACAATAACATCAAGTGCACCAGCAATTTCAGCAGGTACTTTAACACTAAACTTGGCAGCAGCATCGGTGTTTAACGTTGCAGTAAGTTCTGCAATTTCTACAATTACCATTTCAGGTGCACCAAGTTCTCCTTCTGTTGGTTCATTTGTAGTGATATTTACATATAACGGCACATCATATTCTGTGGCTTGGCCAACATCATTCCGCTGGCCAAGTGGTGTTGCTCCTTCATTAACATTCACAAACGGCAAACGAGATATGTTTACTTTAATGACAATTGATGGAGGAACCACATATCAAGCCGTTGTTTCTGGTCTGAACATGTGATAAATATGTTTGAATTGAAATAATAATAAGAAATCATGGCAACATCACAATTTCAAGCACCGCTATTTTTTAATGCACCATCAGCAAATTTAGCAAGCTACATACAAGCTTCGCAAAACACATCATTGTATGTGTCAGGTGATAACACGTTTGGTGAACTAGGAACTGGCAACACCAATAACGTATCCTTTGCAGTTGCAATTAGCAACTTTTTAGGAACCAATCAATCGTTTAAACAAATCGTTAGTGGTTATAATCACTTTGCCGCATTGGATACCTTAGGTAATTTGTATACATGGGGTATTAATACTAACGGACAACTAGGCACCGGCGATACCCTCAATAGAAGTAATGCAACACAAATACCTGGTAATAGTTGGTCAGCAATTGGTACTGGACAGAACACAACTTATGGAATAACAACAAATGGCTTATTGTGGGCATGGGGTAGCAATGTAAACGGTGCAGTGGGTAATGGTACAACTATTGACGTTTCTTCACCCGTGCAAATATCTGGAACAGGCGATACATCTTTCAATTTAATATCAAACATACCGTACGGAAATTTTGCATTTGCAAGAGGTGCGACTACAGGTGCAATATATTATTGGGGTTATAACAATCAGGCTTATGGTATTTCAGGTATAAACAAAACCGCATCGCCGATTATTACAGCACCGATGTATGCGAATCAGCCTTTTCCATCACCAAATACGTCTATAACAGGCATCACAGCAACACCACTTTCTACTGCATATTTTTCATATGCCAATGGAGCAATATACAGTGCTGGTGCAAATTTTTTTGGTGAACTTGGCCAGAATATTTCCACTACTTCTGGTCCCTTGGGTCAGGTTGTTGGCATTCCTCCTGTATCTAAAGTACAAGCGGGTGGAGCTAATGCTATTGCAATGTCGGACACATATGTATATACATGGGGATACAACGCACTTGGCCAACTTGGTAACGGAACAACACTCAATTCTTCTTCGCCAGTGGCGGTGGCATTACCTAATTATTGGGCCTTAATAAATTTTAAACAAGTAGCAATGTCTTCCACCGCCGACCATGGTTTAGGAATTGACACTCTTGGCAATATGTATGCTTGGGGTACAAATGCACAAGGACAATTAGGTGATGGTACCGTAACACTACGTTCTTCACCTGCTCAAATTGGATTAGGTAGAAGCTGGTCGATGGTTTCATCCGGTTGGTCTTCAAGTTCTGCAATCGATACAACCGGTGCTTTATGGACTTGGGGGTATAATCAATATGGTCAATTAGGTGATGGCACCACAGTCAACAAATCAAGTCCGGTACAAATTGGTACATCTAGTTGGACTCTGGTACAATCTGGATATGGTTATACTGCTGCTATTGATATCAATGGAAGATTATTTGCATGGGGTTTCAACCCACAGCAGAATTTAGGTTTAGGCGATACAGCCGCAACTAATCGTTCTTCACCGGTACAAGTATCAATACAAACTCAGGTCAATTCATGGAAAGCAATTGGAACGGGAACGGCCACAGAATCTGGATTTGGAATAGCACCCGATGGATCACTATGGGCTTGGGGCCTTAATACGTCCGGTCAGTTGGGTGATGGTACTGCAACAAACCGTTCTATTCCGGTTAAAATAGGAAATTCTAGTTGGTCTGCGGTTTCAGGCGGTTTTAATTTTACAGTAGCAATTGATGCTGTCGGAAGGTTATTTGGTTGGGGTAGTAGTATCGCATATGCAAATGGTACAGGCGCAACAGTAAATTTATCATCACCAGTACAGGTCGGCACACTCTCAAGTTGGATAGCCGTTTCTGCTGGCGATGGTCACATGGTTGCTTTATTAGGTTCTTCAGCATCTGCAACAAGTGGAATTTTATTGGCATCCGGCGCTAACAGCCTTGGACAATTAGGACTTGGCACAACTGTAACAGCATTTTCTTCACCATCACAGGTCGGCGCTGCTTCGAACTGGACTGAAATTTCTGCTGGGCAATCCAACACAGCGGCAATAGATACCACAGGAGCTTTATGGACTTGGGGCAGCAATGGTAATGGATATTTGGGTATAGGCACAACAGTAGGGGTTAGTTCTCCAACCAGAGTTACATTCGGTTCAGTCACATATAGTTCTTGGACAGCATTAGGTTCAGTCACAAGTAACCTAAATTCACATGCAATGGCAATAGGTATTAATGGAACTTTATGGGGATGGGGCGGCAATTCATTTGGACAATTAGGTGACGGAACTACAGTTAACAAATCAACTCCTGTACAAATTGGTATAGGCACCTCGTGGGTACAAGTAGGTGTTGGTGCTAGTCACGGTGTTGGATTAGATAGTGCAGGAAATTTATGGGCATGGGGAGCGAATAATGTTGGTCAATTAGGTAATGGAACAACAATCAATTCTTCTTCACCTGTACAAATTTTACCCAGTTCTGGAATTTCATGGGCCAAATTGGCTTGTGGTGATAATCACATTCTTGCACTCACAACAACCGGAGCATTATATTCTTGGGGGACTGGCCCTAATGGACAATTAGGAACAGGAACATATCTTAATTATTCTTCTCCCGTAAAAGTAGGAACTTCAAGCTGGAGTGTTATTTCTGCCGGTCAAGTAACATCTGGCGCTATTGATATCAATGGAAGATTATTTACATGGGGAATCAATAACGTTGGTGGTTTAGGTAATGGCAGTACCTCGTTAGCCGTTTCTTCGCCCGTATTGATTGGCTCATCATCTTGGACAGCCGTGACAATGGGAGCATCAACTAGCTTTTACATACGTAAAGATGGTTTGCTTTTTGCTGCGGGATATAATGGGCTTGGAGTATTTGGTAACGGTACAACAATTAACACATCATCACCAGTACAAATTGGAACAAGCTCTTGGACTTCCGTGGCTTTAAATTCGTATATATCGGCAGGAATATTGACAAATGGTCTTTTATATACATGGGGACAAAATAATACAGCTGGTGTATTAGGAAGCGGTACCACAATAAATAGGTCTTCGCCAGTTCAAATAGCGACCGGTTTAAGTTTTGCAAAAGTTACAATTGGTTCAAGCAGTTTATATGCACAACAGACTACAGGAACATTATTGGAATGGGGTTACAACAGCGTAGGACAATTAGGTAATGGTACAACAGTATCTGCGGGTACAACAGCAGGCACTTCAGCAGTATATTTAATAGGAACAAGTTCTTGGACAGCAGTAGCAATTGGATACACTTCTTTAGGAATAACAACGAATGGAAGTTTATATGCATGGGGTACTGGCAATTTGGGTCTCGGTAATGGAACAACAATTAGTGCATCATCACCAGTGTTGGTTGATAGTTCAAAATCCTGGAAATCAGTATCTGTAGGTTTCCACAATGAGTGTGCGGCCGCAACAACAACGGCTGTATATACTTGGGGCGCTAATGTATATGGTCAATTGGGAACAGGAACCACAACAAATTATTCTTCACCTGTTTTAATTACAAGTGGAACACCTTCAAGCTTTACCCTTGGTTGGTACACCAATTATTTACTTTATGCAACTGGTCAATTAGCAGAATGGGGTCTTAATACCTCAGGCCAATTAGGTAACCTAACATTAACTAACGTTTCTTCACCAGTTTTCTTTGGAACGGGAGCAGGTTATACCAACTACAATTATTCATCATGGAAAACTGTTAGTGTTGGAAATGGCAGCATTGAATCAACTTCTGCAATAGATTATACTGGAGCTTTATGGACTTGGGGTTACAATGGCCAAGGCCAACTAGGTGATGGCACCACAACAAACCGTTCTATACCAGTTAAAATAGGAAATTCTAGTTGGTCTAAAGTTTCTGTTGGTTATACACACATGGCCGCAATAGATTCTACAGGATATCTATGGACATGGGGCGGCAATTCATTTGGCCAATTAGGTAATGGATTAACGATAAACAGTTCTTCGCCAGTAAAGATAGGAACATCCAGTTGGTCACAAGTTTCAGTCGGTTGGTATGAAAATGGTGCATTAGATATCAATGGAAGATTATTTGCATGGGGCTATAACCTTTACGGCAACCTGGGTCAGGGTAACACACTTAACTATTCATCACCTGTACAAATAGGCACATCCAGCTGGTCTAGTATTTCTTCGGGAGAAGATCAGTTATCAGGTTTAATAGGACAAAAAGCTTATGCATGGGGTTATGGACCGGGGTGGGGTCTAGGAACAGGCACTGCTACGAGTCAATCTTCACCTGTGGCTATATATGCTGGTTCAAATTATCCTTTGGTGCAAGACATTGCTACCGGTATCTATACGACAATTGCAATGACTAATGCAACAAGGTCCGCAAATGCAAATCCTTTTAACTCGTATGGATGGGGAATAAATCAATCTGGTCAATTTGGTAATGGCACCACAACAACTTTTACACAAACACCAGTACTAATGTCTGCATCACAGTACGGAAAATCTTTAATATCATCATCAAACACAATCATTAGGCAATAAGGAGAAGAAATGTCAGACACAAGTGATAATCCAGGATGGGTAGTAAACAGTTATCAGGATTTAGTTATGGGATGTCACGTTTTTCATCAGCAGTATGAAATTGATAACCAAATTGATTTAATAGAATTTAAAAAGCGTTGTGATTGGGTTAATATCACAAACAATATTGTTAAGTTTGAAACAGATTTAAGTGAAGATGAATATGCAAACACAATCGTACAGAGGGCTTGGAGCATTTATAACAGCTAATTTACAGCACATATATATCTTATATTATTAAAATTTTGGAGTTTATTATGAATCAAAATGAGAACACCATCAATCGTCAAGGTCACGATATTGATACTGAATTGAAATTGATGTTGGCCGGAAAGTTTAAAGAAGCTAGAGCAATTTCAGACAAGTTGCAAAATTTGGGACCAAATGGAATTCCAGACACCAAAGGTGAGTATGGTAATCCAGATATGTGGACCAGACATAGTTTCAATCGTGGTTGGTTTATGATTCAAGAAGGCGACTATCAACTTGGTTGCCAATTGCTAGAATCAGGAAGATTTATTGATGTTTATGGTAACAAACCATTAGCAACAACTGCACCAATTTACAATCCAACAAAAGACGATATCAAAGGCAAATCAATCATCATTTCACTTGAAGGTGGTTATGGTGACGAAATCATACACGCAAGATTTGCAACCTCCTACAAAAAAATGGGAGCAAAAAAGGTTTACTTGGCTGCTGCACCTGAACTCGTTTCTGTATTAGGTAGAATTGAAGGTTGTGATGGTGTTATATTGAGAAATGCGGCCAACTCGGTTGCACATGATTATTGGGTTCCAGGGTTTTCTGCCGGCTGGATTGCAGGTCATACGTTTAAAGATTTCCCAAATAAACCATACATTACCGCAGTGCCTGAGATGGTTGAAAAATGGAAAGATATCATAAAAACAGACAAACTAAAAATTGGTATTCGTTGGGCGGGTAATCCAAAATTTGAACACCAACAGTTTCGTAGATTTCCACCAAAATTCTTAACTGAATTGAGCAGTTACGAGAATGTACAGTTATACTCATTACAGCGTGACCAAAACATCATAGAATTACCAGAAAACATTATTGACTTGCAAGACCAATTGGATACTTGGGAAGAAACATTAGGTGCAATTCAAAATCTGGACCTGGTTATAACTTCTTGTACAAGTATTGCACACGCCGCTGCTGCATTGGGTAAAGAAACTTGGGTGTTAACTCCAATTTTACCATATCATACATGGACATTTGGAGCACCACATTCTAAAAAATCACCATACTATGAGTGTGTAACATTATACAGACAAGAAGACGCTAAGAAATGGAATTCTACCTTTCAAAAATTGTATAAGGACTTTGAAAAGAAATTCAAACTACCACACGTAGAACATAAAAATCACGACAAAGTGTCCAAAGGTATCAATATAGGATGTGGTTTCATGAAAATGAATAATTTCCTAAATGTTGATAATTCTGATATCGTTGAGCCAGATATGAAGGTCGATTTGAATCAATTACCTTGGCCATTTGAAACCGATGAATTCAATCACGTTGTTGCAAAAGATATATTGGAGCATTTAGGAAATGAAAAAGCCTCTTTGGTTGACATCGTAAAAGAGATGTATCGTGTTTCAGAGAATGGTGCTGTGTGGGAAGTTCAAGTTCCTCACCATAGATGTGACCATGCGTTTGATGATCCAACACACAGAAATATTATTACACCTTCTACCTTTCAACTGTTCAACCAGAAAAGACAATTTGACGGCATTCAAGCAGGAAGGTCAGATTCTTGTCTAGCATTTGAATTAGGAATTGATATTGAAGTTTGTGAAGTGAAATATTTTTACGTTGACCATTGGCTAGAAATGTTACAGAACAAAAAGATAACAGAAGAAGAACTAGACATTGCTCTGATGACACAAAACAATGTGGCACACTCAACAGTTATGTTATTACAGGTTCACAAACCAGCAAGATATACAGTTGAAGAATTTAAAAAAGAAGCGAAAGCAGCATTTCAAAAAAAAGTTAACTAAGTGATGCAGGTATATTATGGAATTTCTAATAGCAGTACAATCTCATGATGGTGGGAATAGCCAAGACAAACATAAACCTTGGCCAGGATTTGTATTTAAAAGATATGGATCTAATGATAGAACAGAAATAAGTAAACGAAGTATACGTTCTTTGGTACAAGCCATAAACTATGCAAAGTTACGTTTACCGGATGTCAAATTCAAATTACATATCTTTGATGACCATTCTTCCGAAATTGGTGTCCAAAATATTAAAAATAATTTGAAACTGGCCATGTTTGAAACTGAGTTATTTCAAATTGAAGGTCGAGGTCTACTCACATCATTAAGAGAATGTTATGAGGACATGCGAGATAATGGTAAAGATTTAGTCATGCAAATTCAGGATGACTATCTTTTTCATGAAGAATGTTTTGAACAACTCGTAATTATGTGGTCAAAGTTTTCACCTAGATTTGAAAAGCCACTTTCTTTATTACATTGGAATGATCCTTATCGTTATGCAGATGATAATATCGTACCAGTAAGAATCGTACAAGGACCAGATAGACACTGGAGACAAACATATCAAGTACCATGCACATTCATGACTCACCACTCTGTTATGGTCAATGAGTGGGATTTGTTTGATAAAATTTGTAATGGTGATGCTCTGGATCCTGCACTGGAAGACGAATCAATAAATCAGTTATGGCAAAAAAGAGAATACATTGTTATGTCTCCAATACCATCTTTGGCCATACACTTCCAAACAGAAAGAGAAAAAGATCCATATTTCGATTGGGAACCATTTTGGGAATCTTTTGCTGATCCAAAAGTAAGTGATCCAAATCTATTCAACACAGATAAAAAAATAGTCTTGAATGTTGGATGTGGTAAAACAGAGTTAAACTTACAAACAAATTATTTTTCAGACTGGAAAGAAATAAGAGTGGACGCTTTTGAAAACTCAACAGCGGATGTAATAAGTTCTATTGTTGAGTTTGAAGGAATACCAGATTCTTGTGCAGATGCACTTTGGGCTTCTCACGTTGTTGAACACAATTATTGGCACGACTTACCTAAAATATTCTCAAATATTATGAGAGTATTGAAAGATGATGGTTTTGCAATCATTAGAGTACCAAACTTAGCATCAATTGCTGGTTTTATACAAGAAGATATATTGGGAACGGTGTACAACTCTCCAGCTGGACCTGTTAGTGCATTAGATATGTTGTATGGACACAGACTTTTTGTTGAAACTTGGGGTGAAGGTATGGCCCACAAAACAGGATTCACAAAAAATTCTATGGAAACAATATTAGAATCATTAGGAATAAAAGCAATCGTCAAAGAGTCAAATTTAGAAGTAGTTGCATTCTTATTCAAAGAAGAACCACCGAGTGCAGTTTTTGAACAGGATTTATTTAAAGTATGAATATAGAAATCATTTTAAGAACACACGACCAGTCTAATGTACACACCGATAAAGAACGGTATTGTGGTAGTGACAAAAAGACTTTGGTTGAAAAGTGTCTAATTTCTTTAGTAAATTCTGCTAACTTGGTTAGAGGTCATACAATCAATTATAAAATATTAGATGACCACAGTTCAAACGAACTCATCGATTCCATATACAAAATCATGGATAAATCGGTTTGGTCGTATGAATTGTTTCGTATGTCCAAACCAGGTTATAACTATTCGGCACTAAAACAGTTTGAATATTGCAAGAACTCGGGTGCAGACTTGGTTTATTCTGTTGAGGATGATTATTTACATTGTCCGATGGCCCTGACACACATGATAGATAACTACATTGACTTTAAGAACAAAACTGGTCGTGAAACTGTAATCTATCCATATGATTTTGAAGGCGATTACAGGCCGGATGCAATGTATCCCAGTTACATTGTTCGTGGTAGCAATGGTCCTTGGAGAACAGGCTTCTGGACAACCAATACCTTTTTACTAAGACCTCAACTGGTGGAAGAACATTGGCCATTATTTTATAAACTTGCAACAGAATATAATTCAGACTATTCCAGACCACCACCACATGTACATGAAGGAAATACAATCTGCGAGATATGGAAAAACCATGCTGTAAGATTCAGTCCTATACCTAGTTTGGCTCTACATGTACAGTTTGAACAACACATTGACCCATACGTAGACTGGCAAAAGTGGTGGAATGAGTATACGGTGCTTCCATAGAGGGCCGTTTCTTGCCAATATAAATAGAGAATAATAGGAGATTCTCAATGGCAACAATACAAACAAGACAAGATTTTAAAAATTATTGTCTCCGTAGACTTGGTGCGCCAGTAATTAACATCAACGTAGACGACACACAAGTGGAAGACCGTGTGGATGATGCTATTCAATATTGGCAAGATTACCATTTTGATGGTGCACAAAAGTTCTATTGGATTCATTATGTTACAGACCAAGACATTGCTAATCAATACCTAGATGCTTCACAGGCCACCGACCAAAACGGCAATACCGTAAGCATTCTTGGTATTACTCGTATTTTCCCTTTGACCGATTCTCAGGCAACCATCAACATGTTTGATTTGAGATACCAATTGCGTCTAAACGAATTATATGACTTTACCTCAGCATCCTACATCAATTACACACTAACTCAACAACACTTACGTTCTTTAGAACTTCAGTTCACTGGTGAAGTTCCAATTCGTTGGGTGCGTAATATGAACCGTCTATACATAGATTGGGCTTGGGGTAACGGATTTGAAATTAATACCGGTCAGGTTGTTGTTGCCGAATGCTACGGAGCAATTGATCCAAACACATATCCAAACGTATGGAATGACCGTTGGTTGAAAGAATATGCTACAGCACTCATCAAGAGAACTTGGGGTGAAAACATGAAGAAATTTGGTGGTATTCAGTTACCAGGTGGTGTAGTATTGAATGGTAAAGAAACTTATGAAGAAGCCATGGGTGAAATTCAAAGATTAGAAACCGATATGATTGAAAACTATGGCGGTCCGCTAGAATGGTTCATGAACTAAGATGGCAACAAGTCCTTATTTCAATAATTATAACGCTAAGTATGATGAACAGCGTTTAGTAGAAGACCTCATAACTGAATCAATTCAGATTATGGGGTTCAACGCATACTATTTACCGAATAACAACAGTCAGGCCAGAGACTTAATCTATGGTGAAGACCCGGTTAAGAAATTCAATACTGCTTTTCCATTGGAAATGTATCTTTCTTCCGCCAATGAATACATGGGTGAGAGAGAAATGTTTACCAAATTTGGTCTAGAAATTCGTAATCAAGTCACAGTTATTGTTTCTAAAAGAGCATTCTCACAAAGAGTACCACCAAATGCTTCATTAAGCAGACCAAATGAAGGTGACTTAATTTATATTCCTTTTCTAAATGGTAGTGGTGAATTGTATGAAATCAAGTTCACAAACCAGACTAAAGACTTCTTTATGTTAGGTCGTAAAGTTCCATACTATTACGAATTGGAACTTGAGAAATTCAAATACTCACAAGAAGTTATTGCTACTGGTGTGGCAGATATTGATTCTGTTGTCACAGATTCAGCTTACACACTACATCTAAATGTTGGTGCAGGTTCAGGTTCTTATCAATTAGCAGAACAAGTATACTATTCTTCTGATAACACTTATGCAAATGCTACAGTATTTGCTACAGTTCAAGGCTGGACACCTTCTTCAAATACATTATCTGTATCTAATATTACTGGTGAATTTGTTGATGGCGGTTACATACTTGGTTACACCAGTGGTGCAGCATACACATTGGCCACATTTGACCCATTGGCTTCACCGGCAAATAAAGAATCTTATGATAATGAAGTTACTGTGACAACAGCACAGCCATATGTCAATAATTCCGAAATCAATCCGATTGGTGGTCTATAATGGCTAATGTAGTTTATAACCGAATGATTCGTAAGATTACTGTTGCTTTTGGCGAACTGTTTAGTAATATTACATTAGTCAGATACAATCCAGACCAAACAGAACAAGAACGTTTTGTTGTTCCTATTGACTATGCAACAAAAGAATTGTATGTAATGCGTATTCAAGGTGACCCAAATTTAGATAAAAAAGTTCAAATGACTTTGCCTCGCATGTCATATGAAATGAATGGACTAACATACGATTCGACAAGAAAACAGAACACAAACATACAAAACTTTGCAAAAAATAATGGTGCAATACTGTCACAATACATGCCAGTACCATATGATTTTGACTTTTCTTTGTATCTTTATGTAAGAAACATTGAAGATGGCAACCAAATCATTGAACATATTTTACCATTCTTTGCACCAGATTATACAATCAAAGTGAACATGATTCCAGAGATGGGTATCGTCAAAGAAGTTCCAGTGATTTTGAACGATGTTAAATATGATGTTACATATGAAGGTGACAGAGATTCTGATACCAGAATGGTTATTTGGACGTTGAACTTCACAGCCAAAGGTTTTGTGTTTGGTGCAAATACAAGTGCTAACTTGATTAAAACATCTATCACAAACATATACAATGAAATTTCTACAGAACAAAACATCAAATTCAACATGAATACTGGTGGTTCTGGTGATTATATTGTTGGAGAATCTGTCTATCAAGGTGTAAGTCCAACATTATCAACAGCATCAGCTACTGTTGTTGCTTGGGACTTTGATAAGGTATTAACAGTTTCAAACATGAACGGAAACTTCCTTTCTAACACAGCACTGATTGGACAAAACTCAAATGCCAATTGGTCATTCTATGGATATAACTTGGTACCACAACAAATGGCTAGAATAATCGTTGTTCCAGAACCAACGGATGCAAATGGAAATGTTTCTTATACATACTCCACAGACATAAAAGAAACAATCGACATTCACGCATTCACCACAAATACAAATTTTGCTGGAGACATGACCACAGAAATTGGTGTGGACGATTTGAACAAAGAACAAGAAAACATTACAGACCTAAGTCAGGGAACCTAAAATGGCAAGAACACTACAGTTTAAAAGACAATCTCAGGCCTCAGTTGCCAATACAACAGGCGCAAATGGTGAAATCATTATTGACGACACAAATTATACTATAACAGTTCATGATGGTGTTCGTGCCGGTGGTGTTCGTCTTGCTACTGAAGGTTTTGCAGAACAAAACCCAGGTTCAAATGCAGTCTTCTTTCAATCAAATGCTGCACTTTCTCTTGCTCTAACCGCATACGGACAAGCAGTTACTGCTACTGTTTATGGAGCATATTCTTTCCAGCAAGCAAATGCGGCGTTCGCCAAAGCCAATACGGCTTCAGGAAATGGTTTTTCTGCACTATCAAACACTGGAAATACTGGTTCAACAACACAAACTTATACCACATTATTAGATACACAAGGTGTTTTACACATACCACAAAGTAACACGTATTACGCACACATTAGAGGTGATACACCAAATGGTTTGCAGCTTGAGGGTGCTGAGATTGTTTTAACCGCAAACAATCCGGGTACAAGTTATACAACTTCCAATTCATGGTATTTCAATACAGATGGTAGTGCTACGTTTCCAGGCAATTTGCAACTAAATCAGCTGTATTTGAATTCGCTCAACGTAGGCACATTGAGTTTTTATGCATCTGGATTGTTTGGAACTTTCTCCGCAAATGCAAACACATACCAACAAGTGATATTGCAAAATTCAAACACAGGCACACAAGCATCGGCCGACTATGTTGTGTCAAATTATTATAGCACAGACGGTTTTCTGTATGGCGATTTTGGTATCAATGGTCCAAATTTTGTTGGATCAGGTTCATTAAATACAGCAAACAATGTATATTTGTATGCAAATAACACAGATTTGGTTATAGGAACCGCCTCACAAAACGTATTACACTTTGTTGTAAATGGTGGAGCAACCGATGCCATGAACATCAGTTCTTCCGGAGTAAACATTGGTCAAGTATCTATTGACAATAATGGAAATATCAAAGCGAATACTATTGATTTTGGTGGCGCAAGTCTTTCCACATCACATTGGGGTGGCCAAGGCCTTGTATCAGAAGCAAATAGTGCTGCGGGTATAGGCTACAATTTAATGAATATCTCAAATGAATATAATGGCAATTTAGGAGATATCTATATTCAGGCCAATGGAAATACCGTATTTGCAGCTATTGATACAAATGATGGTACAACACAACATACTTTTAATTTTGGAAGTGACGGCTCACTAACTATACCTAATAAAATTATTTTTGCAGATAATAGCACATTTAATGGCAACACACTGATTACAGGCTTATTAGATTTACAAAGCACAAGCAATACATTGATACAAACCAGTGCAGCTGGTGGTGCAAAAACTTGGAACTTTACATCATACGCAGAACAAATTTGGCCAGATAACACTGTTCAAACAACAGCATTCTCAAACACTTATATAAGTCAGATATTGAGCAATGCAAATACCGCAAACACACCAAGTGCTACATCTAACGCTGCATTTGTAAAAGCGAATGCTGCATTTACACAAGCTAATTCTGCTTTTGCAGCGGCTAATGCAGCAGCAACAATAATTCCACAAAATGCACAAGCATCAAATTATGTTTTGGCCAATACAGATGCAGGTAAACACCTTTATTATACCAATGGTTCACCTGTAAACTTGTATATTCCTTGGACATCAAATACAACATATGCAATTGGTACATCAATCACAATTATTTCTCATACAAGTTCAAATGTGACAGTAACACCAAATGTTGGTGTGAACATGTATCTTGCTGGCAACACAACAAGTGCTTCACGCAATGTTACAACATACGGTATGGCAACACTAATTATGACTGCTGCCAATACATGGTACATTAATGGTTCTGGAGTAGTATAATGCTCAGTTCAATGATGATTATGAATAATGTGGTTTATATAAACACGGCCAACTTAACCATGGTTCAAGATAGTTTATATTACAATCTAGACATGGCAAATTATACGTCAGGTAACACTTGGCCAGATTCTAGTGCCAACGCAAGAAACTTTACATTCTATGCAGGTAATGGCACAACTACTCCTTGGACAAGCACATCTAACGTAGTTAATTTGGGAACTAAAACTGCTTACTTCCACGCAAACAATTCAAATTGGGCCAAAGCACCTAGTGCATTTATGAATCCCAGTTTAAATTATACTAAAGGTGCTGTGATTCGTGGTAATGGTTCAAACACAGCTCCAATGGGCGCAGGTTACTTACAGTGTTCTGCTGAAGCGAGAGATACAACTTGGTTCAATAATGGAACACAAGCATTTGGTGCTGGCAATCATTATAATGGTGCTACATATTCTGATGTAACTCAAACCACAGGCGCAGAAGCAAACAACACTTGGTATTATGTAAGCGTATCATATAGTACAACAGCCGGATGGACTCTATATGTTAATGGAAATCTTGTTGGTAATAGTGCTACTGTATTACCTGGACCAACATCAACCACTCCAGTTATTGGTGCAACACAAACATCTCCAGGTTTTAATGGTGATATAGCTGCGGCTCACGCATACAGTAGAGTCTTGTCTGCGACCGAACACCAACAAAATGCTACATACTGGTTGTCTAGATACAATGGTTCTTTACCATCTTAACATTTTATAAAAACTATGAGTACATTTGAAAAAAATATGGAAGAAATCTTTGATGTGGTACCAACACCAAAGGCACCTGTCGTACAAAAACAACAAGTGCCTGCTGCTGTATCGCAAGAAAATCTTGAAGAAGATTTGTCTGATGCTTATGAACAAACTAAAGCCAATCTACAAGATTTGATTGACCAAGGTAAAGATGCAATGGCAGAGATTCTACAGATTGCAAAAGATGGTCAACATCCAAGAGCATTTGAGGTATATGGTACTCTACTTAAAAATGTGGTAGATGCCAATAAAGAACTTCTTGCAGTACAAAAACAAATGCGTGAGATGGATAAAAAGAACCAAAACACCACAACAAATATCGATAAAGCGGCTTTCTTTGTCGGCTCAACTTCAGAACTGAATAAGTTGATTAAGGGTATGAATGAGTGATAATAAAGACAGTTACCGTGACAATCCTCTACTAAAGAAAGTTGGCATACAGATAAAATACACTCAAGAACAAGTTGAGGAGTATTTAAAGTGTGCTAAAGATCCGGTATATTTTGCAGAGCATTACATCAAGATTGTCAACGTTGACCGTGGTTTAATGCCATTTGAAATGTGGGACTTTCAGAAGGACATGATTCGTCTGTTCCACAAGAATCGTTTTGCTATCACTAAATGTCCTCGCCAGGTTGGTAAAACCACCACCTCCGTGGCTTATCTTCTTTGGTTGACACTATTCAACGACACACAAAACGTAGCCGTTCTGGCCAACAAGGGTTCTCTTGCACGAGATATTCTTGCAAAGTACCAGTTGGCATATGAAAACTTACCAATGTGGCTGCAACAAGGTGTTGTAATCTGGAATAAAGGTAACGTGGAACTTGAAAATGGTTCTAAGATTCGTGCAGACTCCACATCTTCTGCTGCCATTCGAGGTGGTTCTTTTAACTGTGTATTTTTGGATGAGTTTGCTTTCGTTCCACCAAACATTGCACACGAGTTCTTTAACTCGGTTTACCCTGTAATTTCATCAGGTAAAACGACAAAGATTATTATTGTGTCTACACCAAACGGTATGAATCTGTTCTACAAGATGTGGATGGATGCAATTGGTAAGAAAAGTGGTTATAAACCATTTGAAATTCACTGGTCAATGGTACCAGGTCGTGATGAGGCATGGAAAGAAGAAACGATTCGTAACACCTCAGAAGAACAATTCAGACAAGAGTTTGAATGTGAGTTCTTGGGTTCTACCAATACGCTCATCTCTGGTCAGAAACTTGCACAGATGGTATATCTTGATCCAATTGCCAAGCACGATAAAGTCAATGTGTATGAAATGCCCATCAAAGAAGATGGTGAAACACACAAAACAGACCACCTATATGCCATCTGTGTTGACGTTTCAGAGGGCAAGAACATGGATTCATCGGCATTTGTGGTCATGGATATCTCAGCAATGCCATATAAAATGGTTGCAACATACCACAGTTCGTCAATTCATCCAGTATTGTTCCCAACTGTAATCTACAATACCGCAAGGTTGTTCAATGATGCATATGTTTTGGTTGAAATTAACAACACACCACAGGTTGCAGATATTCTACATAATGAACTTGAATATGAAAACCTATGGAAAGTATTCACAGGTAACAAGAAACCACAACAACTGTCTGCCGGCTTTGCAAGAGGTGTACAGTTAGGTTTAAAAATGTCACCACAAGTGAAACGTATAGGTTGCGCTAACTTGAAAATGTTGGTTGAAGGTGACAAGATGGTCATTAATGACTTTGATGTTATCTCTGAATTGACCACTTTTGTGCAAGACAAGAACTCATTTGCTGCTGAAGAAGGTTCAAATGATGACTTGGTGATGTGTTTAGTGACATTTGCTTGGGCCACAACTCAAAAATACTTCAAAGAGATTGTAAGCCACGACATTCGTAAACAGTTCCAAGTGGAACATATGAATCAAATTGATGATGAAACTCTACCAGAACCCATCATTGAAGATGGTTTAAATCATGGACTTGAGTTGATTGATGGAGATTTATGGGACTCATCGGTTGGTGGAGACACCTATGGGTCATTTATTAGAGACATGATTAAAAACCTATAAAAATAGTGTTTCATAAATATTCACATGGTATAATTTACCAAAAACAGAATAATCAAGGAGAAGAAACAAATGGCTCAAATCGCTCAATTATCTCCAGGCGTATTAACAACAGAAACCAACTTATCAACAGTTGTTCCTTCAGTTTTGACTACAGCCGGTGCATATGCAGGTAACTTTGTATGGGGTCCAGTAAACAAGGTTACACCAGTTGGCAGTGAAAAAATTCTAGTCAACACATTCGGAACACCAGATAATAATACCGCAGCATCTTTCTATACTGCGGCATCTTTCTTGGCATACGGCAATAACTTGCAAGTAGTTCGTGCAGCAAATAGCAATACATTCAATGCTACTTCAAACACATCTACACTACAAATTGCAAACGAAAGCGTTTTCCAATATACATTATTACCTGCTGGTGCAGCAAATACTTATGGTCCTTTCGTTGCTCGTTACCCAGGCGCATTAGGTAATTCTTTGGTTGTGTCTGTTATTGACGCAGGTTCAGGATTTGCCAACACAACAGCAATGAATACTGGTTGGACATACTCAATTCCTAACGCATCTAATACAACTACTACAGTTGCTATTGGTGGCTATTTCAGCGGTCTACCAGGAACTTCTTATCGTGCTTCATCATTAGGTTCTGCAAATGACCAAATTCACGTTGCAGTTATTGATGCTGGTGGTTTGTTTACTGGCCAAAAAGGTACTGTTCTAGAAACATTCCCATATTTGTCTAAAGCAACAGACAGCGTTGATGCTACTGGTGCATCTAATTACTATAAGAATGCTATTTTCAACAATTCTAGATTTATCTATGCTGTTGACCCAGTTTCTTATTCAACAACATCTACAGGTTCTGGTGCTTGGGGACAACCAACAGCCAACGTTGCATTCCAAACACTGACAAACGTACAAACAGTTGCATTCTCTGGTGGTACAGACCAACAAATTCAAGATGGTGATGTTATTAATGCACAAGCTAACTTTAGCGACCCAACACAAGCAACAATCTCATTGTTGATGACTGGTCCATTTACAAATACAGCAGTTCAAACCGCAGCAATTAACCTTGCAGCATCACGTAAAGACTGTGTGGCATTTGTTTCTCCACCACAAAGTGCTGTTATCAACAACGTTGGTAACGAACAAATTAGCGTATTGTCTTGGATTAATGGTTTGTCAGCATTGACTGGTTCTACAACAGGCACTTACGGCTTCACAGATTCTGGCTGGAAATACTTGTTTGACCGTTACAACAACACATATCGTTGGGTACCATTGAATGGTGACATGGCTGGTCTATGTGTTTACACAGACACACAAAACAATCCATGGTGGTCTCCAGCTGGTTTCAACCGTGGCGTATTGAAGAACGTTATCAAGTTGGCATGGAACCCAAGCAAACCACAAAGAGATGCGTTGTATCAAGCTGCTGTTAATCCAGTTGCATCATTCCCTGGACAAGGTACAGTCTTGTTTGGTGATAAAACAATGCAAACACAACCATCTGCATTTGACCGTATCAACGTTCGCAGATTGTTTATTGTACTTGAGCAAGCAATTGCTAAAGCAGCACAATACTCATTGTTTGAATTTAACGATGCGTTTACACAAGCACAATTTATTGCTCTTGTAACTCCATTCTTGAATTCTGTACAAGCAGGACGTGGTATTCAAGCTTTCCAAGTTGTATGTGATTCGACTAACAACACTCCTTCTGTTGTTAATGCTAACCAATTTGTTGGTGACATTTACATTCAACCTGCTCGTTCTATCAACTTTATCCAGTTGAATTTTGTTGCAGTTGGTACTGGTGTTAGCTTCTCCACAGTGACTACCACAACAGCGTAATAAATAAGAACAAATAGGAGAATAAAATGGCTTTTCAAATTAGCGAATTTACAAGTGCGTTGCAAAATGACGGCGCACGTCCAAATTTGTTCCAGGTTCAAATGACTGGTTTACCAAACGGGGTTGGCCAATCTGGTCAACCTTTCTCTTTCTTGTGTAAAGCTGGTCAACTACCTGGTTCAACAATTGGTACTGTACCTTTGTATTACTTTGGTCGTGAGACTAAGTTTGCTGGTAACAGAACATTTGCAGATTGGACAGTAACAATTATCAACGATGAAAACTTCAGCGTTCGTAATTCAGTTGAAGCATGGATGAATGCTATCAATAGCAACGCAGGTAACGTAAGAGCACCTTCACAAGTTGTTACTGGTGGTGGTTCTGGTGGTCAACCATATGCTATCAATGCTACTGTAAACCAATATAGTAAGCAAGCAACAGCAGGAAACAATGGCATCATCAAGTCATACAATTTTGTTGGTATGTTCCCAGTTGACCTATCACCAATTGACCTAGATTGGGGCACAAATGACACCGTTGAAGAATTCACGGTTACATTTGCTTACCAATACTGGACAAGCAACACAACAAATTAATTTTTGTTGTATACATAAGAGAGGGCTTCGGTCCTCTCTTTTATGATTATTTGAAATGTAACCAGGAAAAACATGGCACAAAAGTTTAGTCTATTTGGCTTTACAATTTCTCGCAAAGAGGAAGAAGAAAACCAAACCACACAGCAATCGTTTAGCCCACCGTCCAGTGATGATGGTGCTTTAACGATTACTTCCGCTGCCTATTATGGCACATATGTTGACTTAGACGGTACTGCAAAAAATGAGGTAGAACTTATATCTCGTTACCGTGAAATGGCAATGCAACCTGAGATTGAATCAGCTATTGACGATATTGTTAATGAAGCTATCTGTCAAGACGATGATGGCAAGAACATAGAAATTATTCTTGATGATTTAAATGTATCAGACAAGATTAAAAAAGCAATAAAAGCTGAGTTTCATACAATTTTGCGTATGTTGAACTACACCAACATGGCACAAGATATCTTCCGCAGATATTACATTGATGGTAAGTTGTATTACCACATTATTGTAGACAAAGAAAACCCAACGGCCGGTATCAAAGAGTTGAGATACGTTGATCCACGTAAGATGCGTAAGATTCGTGAAATCAAAAAGCAAAAAGATGAACGCACCGGCGTAGAGGTAATGAATGTTGTTAATGAATATTACATCTACAATGACAAAGTTACCACAGGTTCTTCAACTAATTATGGACCAGTTGGTACCAGAATTACTACCGATTCTGTTATTTCTGTGGTTTCTGGACTTATGGATAGTCGCCGTGCGGTTGTATTATCTTACTTGCACAAAGCAATTAAGCCATTGAATCAGTTGCGTATGATTGAAGATGCGACAGTCATCTATCGTATCTCCCGTGCACCAGAACGTAGAATTTTCTATATTGACGTTGGTAATTTGCCTAAATTGAAAGCAGAACAATACCTACGTGACATTATGGTCAAGTATAAAAACAAACTTGTCTATGATGCAAACACAGGTGAAGTCCGTGATGACCGTAAGTTCTTATCCATGATGGAAGACTTCTGGTTACCACGTAGAGAAGGCGGCAAAGGTACAGAGATTACTACACTACCAGGTGGACAGAACCTAGGTGAGTTGGAAGACGTTAAATACTTTGAGAAGAAACTGTATAAGTCTTTGAACGTTCCAGTCTCCAGACTTGATCCTAACCAATCCGGATTCTCTTTAGGCCGTGTTGGTGAAATCACAAGAGATGAATTGAAGTTTGCTAAGTTTGTTTCTCGCATGAGAACCAAATTCTCTGATTTGTTCCACCAAGCATTAAGAGTTCAATTGGTACTCAAAGGTATTTGTACCGATGCCGAATGGAAAGAATTTAAAGAACACATTCATTATAACTTCATTAAAGACAATAATTTCAGTGAACTTAAAGATGCTGAACTAATGACACAAAGATTGCAGTTGTTGCAATCAGTTGACCCATATACTGGTCGTTATTTCTCACAAGCATGGATTCAACGTAATGTATTGAGATTGAATGACGATGAAATCAAAGTTATGCAATCAGAAATTGAAGAAGAAAAAGAAGCAGGCATTGGTTTACCAGTTCAAGTTACAAATGATGTTGCACAACAACAGATGTTATCACAAATCCAAATGGATGGTGCAGAACACCAAAATGATTTGGACATTAAACTGGACCAAAGCAAAGAAAAGAATCCAGCTAAGGCTAATTAATAAATAAACACCAGGAGGAAACTATGTCAAGAGACCTAATAGATTACGCAGCACAAGATGATGCAGTTAATTTCAGAGCAGAATTATATGCAGCAATTCACGACCGTGTATCAGCACACATTGAAGCAAAGAAACAAGAAATTGCTCAAGGTTTGTTGAACCAAGAAGAAATGATGCCAGATAAGAAAATGAAAAAAGAAGAAGAAAAATGGCACATGAAAAAAGAAGAAGAAAAGCCAAAGCACGGCATGAGTGAAGAAGAAGACGAAGAAGAAAAAATGAAGTCTAAGATGAAGATGATGAAGAAAGAAATGGCTAAACACAGCATGAAAGAAAGTGCTGATTCTTTAACAGAACATACTCATGTATACCACATGCACGCCAGCAAGGCTCACGAAGCAAGTGCAAGAGCAGCAAAAATGTCTGAAGAAGCAGAAAAAATGCGTGATCCAAAATACCATGAGAAATGTGCAAAATGCCACGAAGAAGCATCTTTGATGCACCACCACGCTAAAGGTGAATCTCGTATGCATCACCACATGGAACATCACACAAACATGATTATGCACCACAATGACATGAAACACATGCACAGAATGTCTTCAAAATATTGATGGTATTTTTAGTCATAAATAGATAATATTTTAAAGAATAGAAAACCATGGCCAACAAATTTACATATCAAATTTTGAGAGATACACAAACAGACTCTGTTATTAAGTTAACTGGAGTGTTTGATGGTTCTGGTCAAGAAATTAATAACACACGCATTCAAGCAAATTCACTTTCAAATGCGTTGGCGACCAATGGTTTTCTTGTAGCAAATAATCAAGGTGGTTCTGCAAATACTCCGTTGTCTTACTATGATTTGCAATTAACTGGTTTGAAATACTACGTTAACATGCCATTTACAAGTACAAGTGCTAACTCTCAAGGTTCTGTTGAAATTTTCTGGAACGGAGCCGGTGCAACTTCAGCGGCACAATATGCAAACTCAGCAACAATTTTCCATTTAAATGCTTCTGGTGAATTTGGTTTAGGTGAACAGTTGCCATCCATTACAAATAATTCTGGTTCATTAGCTAACGGCTATATCGTCACAGCTAACGTTGGTAACGGCGATATTGGTGTTTACACACAAGGTGCCGCAGCAAACTGTTCATATACATTGATTATTTCTTTGCGTAAAAACAATGCTATGTACCAACGTGGTCAGTTCAACGACCCAGCAGCATTCAACTACAAGCCTTACAATCTTACACCGTAAGACTAGGAATAAACATGGCAAATATTTTCACATATCAAGTATTAAGAGACACTACAGAAAAAGCAGTTATCAAACTGACTGCCAATTTTGATGGTTCTGGTCAAGAATATAACGTTTCTCGTATTGCAGCAAACACACTATATGGTGCTTTGACAAGTAATAACAATGTTATTCCAAACGGTACACCATTGTCTTATTACGGTCTAACTGTGACTAGAATTGGTTACAACATTGCATCACAACAAAAAGGTTATGTTGAATTGTTTTGGACTGGCAACGGTGCAGCAAACAATGTACCTATCATGAATATGGACCTTTGCGGTGAATATTCAGAAGACCAAGGTATGGTTTCTATTCCAAATAATGCAGTTGGTGCAACTGGTGACATCGGTGTTCAAACCATTGGTTTGGTAGCAAATTGTGCATACACATTAATTATTGAGTTGCGTAAACAAAATGAATACTATCAACGTGGTCAATTTAACGATCCTGCTGCATTCAACTATAGACCATACAACGTAACACCATAATAGGTACAATAATGAAACTCATTAAAGAAATCAACGAAACAGTCAACTATCTGACAGAAGGTGCAGATGGTAAAAAAGAACTGTACATAGAAGGTCCATTTCTTGTTGCTGAAAAGAAAAATAAGAATGGTCGTCTATACGAATACAACACGATGAAAAAGGAAGTTCATCGTTATACTGAAGAATACATCAACAAGCATCGTGCTTTTGGTGAACTAGGTCATCCAGATTCTCCAACTATTAACTTAGACCGTGTATCGCACATGATTGTTGGTCTGCGTGAAGACGGTAATCAATGGATCGGTAAAGCAAAGATTTTGGAAACACCAATGGGTCAAATTGCTCGTCAACTTATTGAAGGCGGCGCTCAATTGGGTGTTTCTTCAAGAGGTATGGGATCATTGAAAAATGTTAACGGCGTTAATATTGTTCAACCCGACTTTTATCTAGCCACAGCGGCGGATATTGTAGCAGACCCTTCTGCGCCTGGAGCTTTTGTTCAAGGCATTATGGAAGGAAAAGAATGGATGTTGGTAAATGGTGTTTGGACTGAAGTAGAACACGCACAAGCGATTAGAGAAATCAAGTCGGCATCTCGTGCGGATATTGAAGCAGTAAGTCTTCGCATATTTGAAAACTTCATGAAAAAACTATAACCTATAAATATTCAAATAAAATCAAGGAGATTTTTAAATGTCAAAAAGATTCAATCTGTCAGAAGCCGCTAAAGCAATTTTGGGTGAAGGTTCTAAAGAAACCTTTGACGCAAACATTGCTGCAAAGCGTGGTCAACGTGGTCAAGATGCCCACAAAAAGGGTGAAGTCGGTGACGATAGACTTCCAGCTGCAACTGCATATGGTCAACATGATGCTGGTGTTGTAGGTCATTCACCAGAAGTTAACGATGAAGAATTGCCTGATTACCTAAAAGGTACTCCAAGTGCAACTCCTCCTGGTGCAACTCCACCAGTTGGTTCAGAAAAAGATGGTGTTGGTTATTCTAAACCAAAAAATCAACCACAAGAAACAATGGGCCGTAAAGATGTTATGCATCCAACTACAGCTGGTTCTGCTAATCACATTGACCAAATTCGTGACCGTATCGCAGGCAAATTGCCAGCAAATACATTTGGTACAAACAAAGGTGCTACATTCCAACACTATGATGGTTCACAAACAGCTGGTTCACAAGCACAACACGTTAACATGGAAGGCATTGACATGTCTGATGACGTTCGTGCATTGTTGGCTGGTGAAAACCTATCAGAAGAATTTGCTGCTAAAGCAACTACCATTTTTGAAGCCGCTGTTGCAGCACGTGTTCAATCTATTGCTGAACAAGTTGAACAACAATTGGTTGAACAATTTGACTCTGCTATCGAACAAGTTAAAGAAGATTTGGCATCTAAAGTTGATGACTATCTAAACTACATGGCAGAAGAATGGATGAAAGAAAACGAATTGGCAGTAGAATCTGGTCTACGTGCTGAAATCGCAGAAGACTTTATTGGTGCTCTACGCAATGTGTTTGTTGAACACTATATCGATATTCCTGAAGACAAAGTTGATGTTGTTGCTGAAATGGCAGAAAAAGTTTCCGAATTGGAAGAGCAACTTAACGAACAAATCAACCGTGGCGTTGAAATGTCTAAAGAATTAAACGAACATAAAAAATCTGAGGCTATCTACGCAGTGTGTGAAGGCCTATCGCAAACTCAAGTAGAAAAATTGAAAGCACTCGCAGAGGGTGTGGATTTTACTACTGAAGAAGAATTTGCGGCAAAGTTGTCAACATTGGTTGAATCTTACTTCCAAGTTGATGTAAAAGTTGCAGACAATTCTGCTTTAGATGATGAAGTCCACATTGAAGAAGAAAAACAAACTACCAAGTCTGTTGATCCTTTGATGGAACAAGTCGTTAGCGTTCTTAATAAAAGAATGTAAATTATAAATAAAAAATCAGTTTCACAAAAATAGGAGACATTCACATGTTTATGACAGAAGAACTACAAAAAAAATGGCAACCAGTTTTGGAACATCCAGAACTAGAAGCTATTAAAGATCCATACAAAAGAAGCGTAACTGCTTTGGTATTGGAAAACCAACAACAAGCAATGCGTCAAGACCGTATGGCCTTGAACGAAACATCTGATAACGGTCCAACAAACGTTACAGGTTCTGGTATCAGCAACTTTGACCCAATCTTGATTAGCTTGGTTCGCCGTTCATTGCCTAACCTAATTGCTTATGATATCGCTGGTGTTCAACCAATGACTGGTCCTACAGGCCTTATCTTCGCAATGCGTGCACGTTACAACAACCAAACAGGTTCTGAAGCTTTCTACAATGAAGCTAACACAATCTTCTCTGGTAATACATCTGCTGCTAACTATGGCACATATGGCGGTCAACAAGCATTCTCTGGTTCAACAGCTACTGACACAACAGCTAACACACAAACAGCAGTTGCTGGTGCTAACACTGTTACAACCGGTACAGCTATGCCAACAAGCATTGCTGAATTCTTGGGTGCTGACAACGGTTCTGTTTTCCAACAAATGGCATTCTCTATTGAGAAAGTTACTGTTACAGCAGCTAGCCGTGCATTGAAAGCTGAATATTCTCTAGAACTAGCACAAGACTTGAAAGCAATTCACGGTCTTGACGCTGAAACAGAATTGTCTAACATTCTGTCTACAGAAATTCTTGCTGAAATTAACCGTGAAGTTATCCGTACAGTTTACACAACTGCTAAAATCGGTGCTCAATACGGTACAACAACAGCTGGTTACTTCGACTTAGATACTGACTCTAACGGTCGTTGGTCTGTTGAACGTTTCAAAGGTTTGATTTTCCAAATCGAACGTGATGCTAACGTTATTGCAAAACAAACTCGTAGAGGCAAAGGTAACGTTCTGATTGTTTCTTCAGACGTTGCTTCCGCTATGGCTATGGCTGGTGTGTTGTCTTACACTCCATCTCTACAAGCTGACCTACAAGTTGACGATACAGGCAATACATTTGCTGGTATGTTGCATGGTCGTATCAAAGTGTACATTGATCCATATTATGGTGGTTACACATCTAACCAAGAATTGGTTACAGTTGGTTATAAAGGTTCTTCACCTTATGACGCTGGCTTGTTCTACTGCCCATACGTTCCTCTACAAATGGTTCGTGCAGTTGACCAATTCACATTCCAACCAAAAATTGGTTTCAAAACCCGTTACGGTATGGTTGCAAACCCATTTGCAGAAGGTCTAACAGCTGGTAACGGCCGTCTAGATGCACAATCTAATGTGTACTATAGACTGTTCGCAGTTAAAAACCTAATGTGATGGTTTAAAACTATATGTAAAAATATAGTAAAGTCACCAAAAAGAGTGACAATTCAAAAGGGAACTTCGGTTCCCTTTTTTTGGTCTTTACATTTTGTCATCGTTCCGAAATATTCAGCCTACATAAATAATTGGGTATGGAAACTTTCCATACTACTTTATAAAGGAGTTATTATGTCTACAGTAGTCGTTACCGTTGTTTCTCAAGAACAACAATTCCCGGCCGGTACCCAAACCGCAGGTATCAAAGTATCTTTGGCTGGTGCACCAGACCAAACTTTAACCGCAGCACCTTATGTTGCAACATTTGAGAATGTTGGACCAGGTGAATTTGCTATCACAGCACAAACAGTTGATACATCTGGAAATGCATTAGGTGCAGCAGTTACTGGTTCAGTAACAATTGCCGCTCCAGCACCTGCACCAGAAACAGCACCTGCTCCAGCGGCAGACGCAGCTGCAGCAGTTGTTGCAGCACCAGCAGCAACACCAGAAGCTGCACAAGCAGCAGTTGAAGCAGTAGTTGCCGCATCTCCAGCAGCAGCTGATCCTGCCGCAGCAGCAGTTGTTACCGCCGTAGCAACAGCACAAGCCGCAGCACCAGCGGTTGATGAACCAACAGCGGCCGCAGCAGTTACTGCCGCAGTTGCAGCGGTTGCATCAGCACCAGCAGAAACAGTTACAAGTCCTGAAGCCGTTACAGCAGCAGTTGTTGCAGCAGTTGCCGCAGCACCAGCAGTAACTCCTGAAGCGACCGAAGCCGCAACACAAGCAGTTGCAGCAGTCGTAACAGCAGCTACAGGTACTGCACCAACACCAGAAACCACAGCAGCAATCGCTGCAGCAGTTGCAGCAGCACCAGCTCCTGCACCAGCACCTGAAGTTTCTGTTGATGTTCCAGCATCTTTGACTGTTGAAGT
>Ga0316217_10000266_pt1 | contig 77076 bp, 81 predicted proteins | sample 1anoAmetaG_FD_203633 | JGI IMG/M metagenome (GOLD analysis project Ga0316217, IMG submission 203633) | Freshwater microbial communities from Trout Bog Lake, Wisconsin, USA - 1anoA | ecosystem: Environmental > Aquatic > Freshwater > Lake > Hypolimnion/Profundal zone | place: USA: Wisconsin... | reverse complement strand
ATCGAGGCGGAACCCTTTCGTGTCCTGTGCATAGGTGGAGTCACCCACCACGACAGCCGCTCCGCTCCCGGTGTAGACCCAAACCGTTCCACCAGCGGTTCCACTGGCATTCGAGCCGCCCTGGTATGCGCATCCATGGATGGTGGTGTTACGCACCCCGGCGGATATAACGAGTGGCTGTGCTGTGGTGATGGTTGTGCATGGAAGATACAGCGCCACGTTCGATACGGAGATGGTGAGCGCGGTCCCGATGGTTTGCGCATAGGTGAAGCCACGCGCATCGCAACTTCCGCCATACGTCGGGCTGAGGGACGATATGCAGGCAGAGAGTTTGGCTCCAAGGTCAGTTCCGGAGAGCGTGTCAACTTCCGGGATGCCGTCCACTCCACCAGGCCCGGCGGGGCCGGGAGGTCCGGCGACGCCCGTGTTAACGATAGCCGTGGGAGTGATTGGAACGAAGGAATCGAGGCTCCAAGTGTTTCCCGTTGGCTGCATACACGGGGTGGGTGGTGCCGTCCATCTGCCCACGGAGTCGTAGATCGTGGCGACGTAGCAGAAATGCGCGGGCGCGGTTGCCGCGGTGTCAACCAGCGAGCATGAGCCGCCTGCTTGCGACCCGGTGATGGCTCCGTTCACGAGCAGGCACACCACAGCTTTGGGAATCACCAAACCGCTCTGGTGGCCAAAGAAGGGATTGCCAAGTAGATCGGTGGCTCGAAAGGTGATCGTCCCGGCTCCGATCTTGTTGTTGTCTGAGCCTTTTGTGTTCGCGGCAGTGATGGTGGTGGTCTGCGCGAAGCCAGCCGACACGAAGATAAAGAGCGCGAACCAAACAAGCAACTTGCGGATCATTATTGAGTGGCCTCGGCGAGAAAGATTGCTGCCCACGTGGTGGAGGTGGGAGTTGCGGGGAGAGCGAACGCAGCAAAGGTTCCAAAGGACTGCACCGGCTGGCCGCTGCTCCCATCCCAGAGCACCGCAGAGTAAGAGGCCGCCGGGTTGTCCGGTGAGTCCGTTGTGGAGTCGAGCGTGAACGACGGAACCACCAGGCCACCGCCAGAGACCGTGCAGGCGACAGATTGAAAAAACGTGCCAAGGCTGGCCAGATTGAGTTGGGAGCCGAACCCGTATGTCGTGCCAGACTGCGCGGTGAACGGCGCGTTGGCGTAGATGCGCAGCGAAACGCCCGTTGTGTTCCCCTGCCAGTTTGGAACGGTGACAGAAGCGATAGTAATGAGCGGCATGATGCTCCTCAGTGCGGTACGCGCATACTGCGCTCGTGGCTGGCCATGGTGGCGTCGTGAATGGCTTGCTGGCGGGTAGCGTGCAATGCGGCTGCGAAGTTCTCGCGCGATAGCGCCGGGTCGGTGTTCCGTGCGTCGATGTTCCACGTGTCTCCGCCGCCGAGTTTGCTGTTTGGCGTGATGTGACCGGGCACGGACGGGGTGAATCGCTCGCGGCCCATCTCTCCCACGTCAATAGGAACGCCGGCCATCACGTCACCGCCGAGAGCGTGGCCGCCGCCAAATATCGAACCTGATCCAAAGAGCTTTCCACCGAAAAGGCTTGATGCCCAATCGGAGTCGTTCAGCCACCCCATGATTCCGCTTCCAGCCGCACTCGCCACGCCGCCACCAGGCCCATCGGCGGACTTGGTGTACATCGGGTTGCCCTTGCTGCCCATCTTGCCGCCGCTACCCAAACCGAGGGCTTGCAGGCCCATACCTTCTACTTTTTCCAAGCCGCTTTTGGCGAGCGATTCCGCAGCGCCCTGGAAGACCGCGTGGTAGTCGGTCTTCTGGCCGGTGATGGACTTTGCCATCTCGGTATTAAGCGCGTCGATGGTGTGCTTGGCGATCTGCTCAAGCTGGCCTTGCGTCTCGTGCGATTTCTTGATGATTTCGTCGAAGACGCTATCCACCATGCCTGTCCAGGTGGTGGCGAGCGCAGCCTGTGAGTCGACGAGGTCCTGATTCTGCTTTTGCGCGTCGAGGGAGTCGATCTTGCCTTTAACACCGAGGGTCTGTGTCTGCTTTTGAACGCCGGTCAGAGAATCATCGCTGTTGATGCGCGTGATTTCATCTTGGAGCGTTTTGAGTTGGGCGTTGTATTGGGCCAGATGCGTGGCGGCGATTGCGAGCGCGGAGGCGTGAGGACCGATGGTTCCGGTTGCAAGCGCCATATTGACGCGAAGTTCGTCCTGGTGCGCGGCATTGACGGCGGCCCGTTCGGCGTTCTTGGCCATTTCGTCGTTGAATTGTTTCCAACGCTGGCCAGTGTGGTTCAGGTCCTCGTCATACTCTTTAAGTTGCTTCTGGCCATCTTCCCAGGTCTTGGTGATAGCCTCGGTAACCCGCTCATCTTCCGCCTGCATTCGGCGGTAGTCAGAAATTGACTCCTCGACAAACAGCTTGATTACTTCCGCTTGCTCTTTGGCGGCTTCCTTGGCTGCTCTCGCGGCTTCCCTTGCCGCATCTTTCGCGGCCTTCGCAGCGTCCGCCTTGCCTTGTGCTATGGCATCGTCGCCCTTTGCTCTATCGTTGGCGATGGTGGCTGAGATGAATGCGCCCTCATCACTACTACCGCGGAGCATCTGAGTAACGGAGTTAGATTCCGGAGTCAGGTTGGCACTAGCCTCTAGCGCCGTGCGATGGTCAACGCCAAATGCATCGTTGTAATGCTGCCAACCATCTTTATCCTGCCGGCCATGGCCGGACATGGCTTGAAGCTCATTCTGACGAGTGATTAGTGAGTTGTGAAAGCTCACAGACTCGTTCAGCTTGTCCTGCATGGTCACAGCTTCGGCCATGTGGAGCTTGTGTTGCTCCATCATCGTCTGCTCATAGCCATTCCCGGCGGCGCGGTCAAATATCTTATCGAGCAAACCGGCGCTCTGGCTTTTGAGTAATTCTTCGGAGTCTTTGATTGCGGCCTGGAGCTTTTCGTCTAGCCGCGCCGTCGCAACGGCGGTTTCTGCAATCGCCTCGGCGAGCTTGTTCTCCGGCCTGTGCTCCAACCTGGCAATGTGATTGTCGAGCTTGATGGTACTCAGCTCAACCTCTTGCGTAGTCAGCGCAATCGCATCGTGTTGCTTATTCCACGCCTCGGCGTTCTTCTGCGCCGCTCCCTCATTCTTCTCGGCGAACTCCACAATCTTTTCGCCGGCCTTCCAAACGATATCAATGAGCGCAAAGACGGCCACCGCGTTGAACGCGGCGGACATCGCCGTCGCCACACCCGGCAAGCCCGCGACGAACGTGCGGAGATGCCGGGGAAGGCGAACGCCGATCTCTTCCCCAAGCAAGGCCATGGAGGCTTTCGCCTCGTTCATCTGCGCACGGGTTTCCGCAGAGAACTTTTTCGTGTCGTTGGTGGCGTCTTGGAGTGCAGCTTTGAAGGCTGCAGTCCTGGCGACCAGATCAACGTACGCACTGGCGACTTTGGCGGAAACGGCCATGGAAATCCTTACGCTTGAACGGAGATAGGTCCGAGAACCGCGTTGATCTGCGCGGCTATTTCGTCGTCGCTTTGTTCAGGCGGGACAGGACGCCTGTATCCGGGCATGAAATCAGCCGGACATGTTGGTTCTTTGGGATGACAGAACGAGGTGTTGACGATGACAGACGAAAGCCGGGCGTGGAGCAGTTCTTCCCGTTCCTGTTGCTGCCTGTGGCGTTTGGTCAGATAGGCAAGCTGACGCGGTGTAAGCCGCCAGAACTCCGCCTCGTCAATCCGCAGGTCATACCGGGCATGACTCCACAGGTACAGCCAGAGTTGCCGGTTGGTTAGCTCTGGCTTCCGGGAGGGTCTGCGGGTACATCCTCCGTTGGCTCGGCAAGCCCTTCGGTCCACGCTTCGAGAACCTTGCCCCATATCTTGGTGAGGTTGGCGCGAGTCACCAGTTTCTTGACATCCTCAAACTTGGCGAGTGCGTGTGTCTTGTGGACGCACGCGAAGAGCATGGCGCGCACCAGGTTGATTGCGGGAGCTTCAATGTCCCGGCGGCGAAGTCCGGTAAGGAGTGCGCGCCCGGTGATTTCCTCGGCATCGGCAATGGCCTCGAAGTCGAACACGAGGTCAAGAGAGGAGCCGGCGATCTGCAATTTGACCGCCGACGAAGTGGGATTCTGCATGGGTTATTAGCTCCCCTGAGTTAGCGTGATAACGGTGGTCAGCTTGATCGTGACTTTGAAATTCACAATCTTGTCGAACTGCACATCGGGTGCCGGGAACTCCTGAACGTAGCCGGAGAAGGCGTACAAGTTTCCAGCCGTCGTTTGGCCCGGTCCCATGGGCAACTGCACCTTGAAGTTCTCCAGAGTGCCTGCCTGGAAAGCCGTGTTCAGCGCCTCTTGCCCGGCGTCGTTGGGCAGGAAGATACCGCCGATGGCAAGCTCGCCGGGGGCCATCTTGGCGGGCAATGCCTCTTCCAGAACGCCGACGCCAACGGCGGGAGAGTTGAGGTTGGTTACATCGTCGAAGGACCATTTTTGGCCGTTGAATTGAATCGTCTTGATTTGCCCGACCGTGGTGAATGTGGCCGCCGGACCCATCGAGAAGATTGTCCCCTTGCCTGTGAAGCCTGTAGATGGTGCCATGAGTTTTTCCTTTCACTCGTGGGTTAGCAGTCCTTGTACTGAAAAAGCGCGTGGACGGCGGTGCATGAAATGCGGCTGCCGTCCTCCCAGCGGTCCACCAGGTTGACGGACTCGGTGAGAAAGACGCGGGTGCCATTCGGGAGCGTGCCGGAGTAGCCGTTCAACGCAGCCTTGACAGCAAGAGCGAGATTGCGGGCGTCAAGATAGCGGAGCGCCTTGCAATCGAAAACAATGCGGGAGGTTGCCACACCTACCGGCCCGTCGTTGGCGTTTTCGCTCACGTCGGACGGGCTTTGATAGGTAATAAGCGGGTACAGCGAAAGATCCTCCGGCGCGGGGATCGGTTGAATGCTTTGGTTCACGATGGAGGTGACAGGCTCTTGCGTGAGCAGGTATGCGACTACTCCGTTGGTGAGCATCAGCCAAACTCCACATCGTGCGAGTTGTTCTCGGGCCGGGCGTTCTCGCCGTAGCCGAGAATGTCTTGAAGCGCTTCGCAAAACGCATCGACTGCGGACTCCGCCGATTCATCGAAGGCCGCGGCCATGAAGTGTTTGCCGGGAATATCCCGGATCGGCTTACGGTGGCCGTGCGTCACTTTGCCGCCGTGTTCGGTCAACGTCCAACCATTCTCTTGGCGATAAGCGACCAGGCCTCCGATGTCCTTGGACGGACCAACCTTCACAAACCCCGTGCCGGTCTTTTTTGAGAGACCAACTTGCGTGTGCATGTCGGCTTTGAGAATTCCGGGCGGAAGCGATGTTCCCTCCGGCGTCTCTTCATCCGTGCGCTCGGGCGTGTGATCGATCACGGCGTCAAGCAGGACATTGCCGGCGGCTTGGAGCGCGTCGCGCATCACTTGCCCGGCGGCGCGTTGCGAAAGCCGTTCGAGAGCGGCCTCCAGCTCATGGGTGTCTATCGCAAGTTCGATAGTGTCATCCATCAGTTGGAGCCCTCATCGATGATTAGGCAGGCGAGACGCACGACGCGATTTCGATGGAGCACGTTGTCTACGTCTTGCACCAGGTAAGTGTTATCGCCGAAGACGACGCGCATGCCGGGCGCGACAGCGATTGAAGCGCCGGGCCAGCGGATGGTAACCATGTCGGTGGATTGAGAGGCAAGCGACGAGTTGCTGAAGGATTCTTTGTACGCCAGCGATCCGGTGTTCTCTATCTTTGCCCGCGTGGATAGGACAACATTCCACGTCGCGACGGGCTGGCCCGCCGCATCCCGCGCGGAGCTTGCGGATTGAATCTGAATGGTGTGGCGGAGTTCGCCCGCTCGAAGTTGAAGAGGATCGTAGGCCACGGTTAATTTCCCAGCGCAAGGGTGTCGAAGCGTTCCGATGCAAGGAGTGCATCTACCCCAAACGGAATCGAGGTGAGAAGTGCTGAGGACACCGACTCGCGATTTGCATACCAGTGGGCGATCAACAACAGCATGGCGGCTTGAATCCGAGCAGGAACATCCGATGGGTCGCCGCCATAGCCGCAAGTGAAGATAATTTGAACGGTGTTGGGGCGGTACATCTGCGGCACGGGCCAGTAAGTGTTTGGCGTTGGTGCAATGCGGGCTGGAATCGAATCGGCGTCGACCGAATAGGCCGCGGCATTCAACGTCTGCACCGTCCCCGCGGTATCAATCCATGTAATCGAGTCAACGGAAATCAGGCTGGGCTTGGGGAGATGGATGTACACCGACTCAGCCCATTGATTTGCAACCTGCCGATACGAGGATCGGTCGTTGAACCTGATCCTTCCCGGCGTATAAACAGGGAACCCGTCGAGGCTTAAGCGCCGCTGTTGCGAGAGGACCGCGCGATTGCAGTTGGACTCTACGTACTCGCGCGCTGCCCTTATATAGAGAGCGACGAGGGCGTCGTCCGTGGTGTAGGAGGCATCGAGGCACAACTGCGCCTTGGCCTGCTCAAGCGTGATGGGTTCCTGGCTCGGTGGAGTAACGAGCGCGAGAGTAATCACTTTTTCCTCCGCTTGCGACCCACGGCTCTCGCGGTCTCGTATCGAGGCAGGGTTGCCCGCTCCGGAACGGTATATTCGGCGTCGCCGCGAGCGACGTAAATGGATGCGCTGGACTCAGAGATGTTCAAGATCTGGTTAGCGCAGATCAGGTCGTTGTTGACGTAGAAAGGTCTTTTCGCGCGTACCTGCATTTGGGCCTTACTGCGACGGGACAGCTGGTTGGCTGTCCCGTCGAGACTTGTGTGGGTATTGTTTAGCTGGCCTTGGCAGTCATGCTGGCAATCGGGTGAGTGCCGGCGTCAAGCAGCTTTCCGCCGAATGACTGATATCCGAAGAAGCCGACCTGGATCGTGTCCGCAAAGCGCTCTTCCAGACGCACGATCTCCTGCGCTCCAACATCGCGCAGAACGTACTTCTCGAAGTTGCCGAAAAGCGCCTGGACAGTGGAGGCCGCCAGAGTCGGGAACGCCTGGTTGATGCAGATCGGGCGGCCAAGGATCGCGTCGAAACCCGCACCGTTCACGTTCGGAATGAGAAGCGGGCGACCGTAACCGTCAACCACACCCAGCAACTTAATGAAGTAAGCGTTCGAGAACATCCACGTTGCGCTGTCCCGGTAGCTTGGATCAAGCGTCCCAAACAAGGACAGGATGTCCGCGTAGGCGGGGACGTTCAGGGTCCCGCCCGTACCAGAAGCCTGGACGTTCGCAGCTGCGTTGATCGTTCCGGCAACCAGGAGACCTTGCGTATTTGTAGAGGTTGAGCCAAGAGTGATGGTCTTGTTCAGGCCCCGGTTCCAACGGGTTGCAAACTGAGCCGCGAGGAACCCCTGCAAGTCGAAGCCGGCGTCACGCAGCAACTGGCGCGAAACCTTGACCATGCCCGTCGAGTACATCTCGGTGTTGATCGTGCTCTGCCCAGCCGGGACGTCTGCCTCAGCAACCGCCACCGTCTCCGTTACCGGGACCGCGTAGTTGGTTGTGTCGTTCGCGGTCGGCATCTGCAAAGCTTCACCCGACTGCGTGTGCAGCTTGCCAACAACCTTCAGAGCGTTGCCGATGGCCAGAGTTGCGACCTCAACGGACTTCTGGAACGAAGTCGGTACGAAGTTGCCGCCCTGAGTCGGAGTACCAACCACCATGCCGTCACGGGTTTCAACGGTACGGAGAGCAGAGCGTTTCTCGCCGGTACGAAGAAAGATGCGGAAGGCATCGAGTTCGGCGTCGGACGTATCGCTGGCACCAGGCATGGCCTGAGGCGGGCGCTGCGAAGAACGCAGGTCTGCATTGAGGGCGTCGAGCGACTCCATGGTCGCAATGTCGCCGGCAATAACTGCGGCGTCAGCGATCATCGCGTCGATCTGGGTGCGGGTTTCAGCGGTGACGCCGGCAATGGCAAGGGCCTGTGCGTCGGTAATAAGCTTGGCGCGATTTGTGCGCAGTTCTGCGATGGTAGGCAAGGTGTTTTCCTTCTTGGTGCGAGGGTTGAGGCGGGACACCATACGCGACAGGCGCACAGCTCATCGCTCCGCTGCATCTCTTTCGCGCTTAGGCGCCCTGGCAGGCAGGAGAGGAGCGGCGGCAATTCTCGGAGGGACTAGAGAAGTGAGGCGAGGTGCAATTGGAGTTGGAGGGATTCCAACTCGACATCGGTAATCGGCTTGCTGCGCTCGTGGCACGAGCACCGCTCATCAGAGCAATCCTGATCGGAGCAGTCGTAGCAATGGCCGTTGGTGCAATCCGGACAATCGCATTGACATATCGGGGCGGAGTCGCCCGGTCCACGAAGTTCCGGCTTGCTTAGAAGCGACCGGAGTTCTACCGGGCAGGAGCGAATGGTTACTTGCGATCCTTGGTACGCGGCGAATGAGCACGGCGACAATTCAAAGAGTTCAACGCTGATCAGGGTTCGGACTACGTTGCCTGTTTCGTCGGCTGCCCATTTATCGTCCAGGGTGTAAAACCCGAATGAAGTTGCATCCAGATCTCCGCGGTCGACCGACTCAGCAAGGTCATTCGCCTGCGTGGTCTTGGGGAGCTTGCATGTGAAGCGGAGTCCATCCGCGGAATCGGACAGCGAAAGGGTTTTACTCTTCGTTCTACCCATCAGCAACTCTGGCTTGTGATCGCGTAGGCACAGGATGTCGGCATCCGGCTCAAGCACCCCGGCGAAAGCGCCGGGCGCGATGAGTTCCGTGAAGCCGCCCAGGTCGACACTCAGGGAGTTATAGGGGATGACCCCGCTTAGAGTGCGGGTGCCGTCTTCAGACGTAGCAACCCGGAACTCTCTGGTTGCAAGTGTTCGGATTTCCTCTTCACGCTTTGCCATTAAGCAGCTCCGACGATCAGCGAACTTGCGGCATCGTTGAAGGTGCCGATTAGGATGGCCTTGACGGCCTTGGTCAATTCGATTTCGGTGTTAGTGTCGACCGACTCAAGCGTCCATGCAGTTGCCCGTTTCTCGATAGAGCGGTACACGTCGCGCAGGATGCTCGTCACGTCGGGTTTGTAATCGACGGCGACCCTCAGCGTGGCCTTTGCCTGTCTGATTGCTTCGTCTGCAATAGTGGTCAATACCGGGTCGAATACCCTTCGAATGACCTCTGAATCGCGTTTCTCGCGGCTGGTAACTCGCCCTATCGCATCCCGAAATAGTCGGGAGTAAGCCGTGCTCATCCTCTTTATCAAGGTCCGCGAAGATTCATCGGGAAGATCGCTGTCGGGCTGGTCGGCCGGGTCCTGTGCGAGAACCGGAGATGGATCGGCACCGGGCAAAAGCTGCTTGGCGTTAATCATGTTCAGCGGCACCATATAGACGTCGCCCTCGGGACCAATCGGATTCTTGCCTTCCGCGATGAGGATGCTGTTGATGGTCTCGTAGCCCCACTGCCGACCGCTTGCGTACTTTGCGGATTGTGCAACTGAATCGCCACGCAACAATTCGTTGACATCGAAGCGGATGAAGAATTTGTTCGCTTTGCAACCAACCGCGGGGAGCAACTTGCGGGTGAGTTCCTGTTCCCACCGCACTAACAGTGGACGGATTGTATCCGTCAGCCATTCAATTGCCTGGTGCTCGATATTGTTATTGGTGGATCGTGTGAGGATGCCGACCTTATGAGGAGGCACGCCCATCATGCTGCAGATTTGTTCGGCGCTGTATTTTCTACTCTCCAGGAACTGAGCGTCCGCTGGATTGATCGTCATTTGGACCCACTTCACATCGAATGGGAAGACGATGGGCCGGTGCTGATTCTCGCCGGTATGATTTTTCTCCAGAGAGTCTTTGAACAGTTCTTTCTGAGGAGCCGTCATACCCGCAGGGAGAGACAGGCCGCCCTGCGACATGATGCCGTTCCCGAATAGCCTGGCCGCACTCTTCTGCTCGGCGGCTGCCAATCCGAGTGCCTGCCGATTCTGCGCCACGGGGCTTAGCCCCATGATTCCGTCCAAGGCCAAAGCCGGCACATGAATCATGTCGGATGCCTTGACGACATACGGATTGGTATTTGGGATGCGGACCTCGTAGGCAAGGTCGCCGTTAGCCAGTCTGGTTGGCTTCACGCATTGAGAAATCCGAGGCCACAGGGCAACCGGCTGACCAGCACCATTGCGCTGTATCTCTGCAAAGCCATTGCCTGACGCAGCGATGCTGGCGGTGACAGCTTCGAAGAAGCTGATGGGGCTCATCTCCTCGTTCGGAGCCACCGTGAGCAACGAATAGATAGGGTTGTTTACCGCACGCTCATGTCCGGAGTCGGTGCGCTCGTAGAGATAGGCGGGAAGCGACGAGACAGCGCGCGCAATCGCAGAGACGCAGGCCCAAAACGTCGTGATTTGCATCGCCGATTGCTCGGTGATGTTTTCGCCGGAGGCCGTAGTCCCGCCGTTTGAGATGGACAGAAGATAGTCCACCCCGCCCGCAAGGGACACGCCTGGGTTTTCCAGCGGGTTCGACCGATGCTCCGGCTGCTTGAGATTCAACGAAATCATTATTTGCCTTTACTCAGAGCAGGAAGCACTCATACTCTCGGGCGTCCAGGACGGGAACGACCATAGCGCGGCCCAATGCATTCAACAGGGCTGAGATACCATCGATCTTTTCCCGCGACTTGGCCTTGTCCGGTTTAAGCAGCCCCGTTGCCCCGACCGACACCATGACATTGCTTGCCATCCATCTAAGGACCGGATTGCCGCCGTGAGCGAAGTCTTCTGTGAGGACGAGTTCCAGAAGGCGCTTGCACGGCGCGTTCATTGAAACCTCGCCCTGTCTGAACGGAACCATCAAGAGACCGTCGCCGGTAAGCTCGGTTACGATCTGAGTCGCGTTGTACGGGTCATAACTGATCTCTTGAATCTGGAACTTCGCTGCCTGTTCAAGTACCTTGGCGCGAATGTAGCTGTAGTCGATGATGTTGCCGGGGGTGAGTTCGAACAGACCTTGACGCTGCCACGCGTCGTACGGAACCCGGTCCCGCTTGCAACGCTGCTCAATTGCATCCTCGGGCAGGAAGAAAAACGGGAGTACAGACCACTTGGCGTCGTCGCCAAGCGGCGGGAACAAAAGCGAGAAACACGAAACGTCGGTAGTCGTGCTGAGATCGAGGCCGCCAAAGCATGGCCGGCCTTTCAAGGCTTCAGCATCCACGGGGGTGGAGCAAAGCTCCCACTTATCCATGGGCATCCAGGCTGTATGAGAAGTCGTCCACTTGTTCAAGCGGAGCCGGAGAAAGCTGTTGAGTTCTGCCGGGCTCGCCTTGGCCTTTGCCGCTGCTGACCGCAGTTCTCCGATTCGGATCGTAGTGCCGAGGTTGGGATTGGACTTTACCCAATTCGCCTCGTTTTCCCAATCGTCCGACTCGTCGAGGCAGGTGATCCAGCAGAACCATGAGTCATCCTCGACGATGCCCTTCAAAACCTTGACGCTATAATCATGCTGCTGAAAGAAGACGCTCTCTCGGTCATACCCCGCGGTGCTAATGCCCAGCAACAAAGGCTGTCTGCGCGCGCCCATGGCGGTAAACAAAACATCCCAAAGCAGCCGATTTTTCCATGCGTGAACTTCGTCAGCGATGATGCCGTGAGGATTGAGGCCGTCGAGCGAGTCTTCTTCTGAGGCCAGCGGCTCGAACTTTGAATTGGTCTGAAGGCTGTGGAGATTGTCTCTGCCCCGCTTCAGAACCTTGCTGATACTCGGCGACTTGGCCACCATTCGAGTGGCCTCGCCGTGTACAAGGCGGGCCTGATCGCGTTTGACCGCGACGCTGAATACTTCAGCGCCTTGCTCCCCGTCTGCAATGGTGAGGTAGAGCGCAATGCCGGCAGCCCAGGTACTCTTCCCGTTTTTCCGCGCCAGTTCAACAATCGCTGTACGGAAGCGTCGGTATCCAGTCTCGGTGTGAACCCATCCGAAAAGAATCCAAGTCAGCGCCTGTTGCCAGGGTTCAAGCGTGAATTCCTGATTGGCCCACTCGCCTTTGCTGTGGCGAAGGAACTTGAAGAAGTCGATGACCCGTTGTGCTTTGGCCCGGTCAAAACGAAGGCCGCGAAGGTGAGCGTCTGCAAGATCGCGAATGTGACGTTGGCATGCGAGCCTGACGAGTTCACCGGTTACAATCTCGCCTGAAACGACGGAGGCGATGTACTTATCCGCTTTGCTCTGCCTGGACTGGCTCATCTATTGGTTCCGCTGCTCCGATGCCAGCCATGAATGCTTCAAACGGATCTACTTGCCCGCCCGCACCTTCTACGTGCAAACGCGCACGTGAGGCCGGCGTCATGCCGAACTCGATTAGGAACTTCCTCATCTGGTCGACCGCGGTATTCGAAACGCCGAGGAATGGGTTCTGAATGGGAAAGTTGCTCTTCGGTGACTTGATAACCGCGCCGAATCGTTGAAGACTCTCTTCGGCTGCGACCCACCGGGACCAGGCCGAGCAGTACGCAGCCAACGCCGCTCGATCAACGCTGGTGAGCAGGCCGAGCATGATCAGCTCAGCCGATATGCGCTTCCATTCGGCCTTGGCAACCTTATCCAGGTGCGCTGGGCATTTTGGTATTCCGCTCGGCTGCGGCTCTGAATTGTTGAGCGCGCGCTTGCCCGGATTGCCGGCCAGTTGTTTCAGCGCGGTTGGTTTTGGTCGTCGTCCTGCCATCATTACCCCAGGCCATCGCCGTCGAGTTGCTCAACCTCGAAGCGCAAATTGGTTGCGCCGAGTTGCGGCAGCTCAGGGCGGAAGAGTGGCGGCCTGTCGAAAGACGGCTCCCACGTAGCGCAGCTCTCGTCCTGCGGAACCCTGACCGCGAGGCCGCGATCCAGGTCGGCCAGCGTTTTCAGGAGAAGGCGAACCCCGAGCGGGGCCAGCCGCTCCCTCCAAAGCGTCTCGACGGTATCGCCGGGTCGCACGAATACGTGTTCTTGGGCCGCAATCGGCCCCGCGTCTATGCTGTCGGTCAACCAGTACACTGAGCCGCCCGCGACCTTGTCGCCGCCGTGGATCGCCCAACGGACCGCATCACGGCCCCTGTGTAGCGGGAGGAGCGAAGGGTGGTAGCCGATAGCCCCAAAGTTCGCCCGCGCCCGTGTCTTGCGCCCGATGAAATCGTGGCTGTGGGCGGCGACGATGATGTCGGTGCCGGCGGGAAGCGAGTCGGCGCGGACCTGCGGCTGCCATGGAATCCTGAGGCGTTCAGCCGTCGCCCGAACTCGGTCGAAGACCTGCGACCCGTCCGTAGAAAGGTGGCCAGCGAACGCCGGAGAGGACACACCGAGAATTTTGTACTTCTTCGCAACGGCTTCGAGAACGCTTGCGCCGAACTGTTTCTGACCGCAGAGGAAAACATTCATTTGGTTTGCTTTTCCTCGGGCGGTCCGTAATAGCGAAAGCCTTGTATTGCTCGAAAGTGGCCGCCGAAGCCAGTACCAGGCGCGACGATCTCGCTGCCCAGCTTGATAGCAGAAGCCAAAGTCGACGCTGCGGACTTGGCTTTGTTGCCACCGTAAAGGGACGCAGATACCTGTGCCCACTTGGGGTCGCGGCGAAGCCCTGCGCACAGACCTGGGTGGGAGGTGTGGAAGATTGTCGTGAGCGGCTTTCCCCATTTGTTTTCGCCACACCGCCACATCTCGCACACGGTATTCAGAAATCGCATGCCTACACCAGCGCCTTGCCATTCCGGCATGACGGTGAGCCGCGTTCCGCGCGCTTCAAATTGACCCCGCGGGAGAGACTTGGTCGCCATTGCAAGGTGGCACACTGGCTCTCCGTCAACAGTGCCAACGAAATACTGTGCAGCCACCGGAAGCGGCAGTTTCAAATAGTAATGCGGCGCAAAGAGCGGCCAATAACTTGAATCTGTCTGCCATATCTCAAGCTCGAATCTGGGGCGTCGCCAAAGCGACCCCCTTGAGAACTTGCCAGTTCCCGTGTCATAAACCCAATCGGGTTCAAGCCACTCGATTACGTCGTAATGGCAGGACAGCAACACGCACCGACCGCCGGTGCGCTTCCATGCCTTTTGAAATGCCAGCGCACCAAACTTTGCGATCTGCCGGTCGACTACGCTACTGAACTCATCGATGACGATCTTTCCTGGCGCCTCACTAATAACCCGCGCGAGGTCGGCGCGGAAGCGCTCACCGTTGGAAAGTGCGTAGTACGGTCGAAGCCAGCAAGGAACAGAGCCGAGGCCCACAGTGGCAAGCGCGCCGGTCACCGCGTCAAAGTCTCCCTCTGGCGCGATGGCGTCGACGATTGGTTTTTCGACGGGCCATCCCTCCGGAGAGTAAAACGCATCGGGTCCGAAGATCATTCGGCCCAGCGACGACTTTCCCGATCCGGACGGCCCAACGATCACGCCAAGCTTCCAATCGGAGTCGTCAATATCAAGGCTGGCGTCAAGATTGAACTCAGCGCCGGATTCGGCGTTGAACAGCGATTTAACACGGGCCGCGCGGTAGGAGTTGAAATCTTTGCACGAATTGCGTACCTGCAGTTCCATCTACGTCACCACCACGCGGCACTCAAGACCTTGGCCGGTTAACGTTTCATAAACCGTCCGCTGGTCTGCTTCGTCCTTGCAGATGCAAATCACGCCATACTGCTGTTTGTAACGACCCTCAAGTGTTTCCGGGCCGGGCGCGCCGGCTGTGTCGGATTCGGGTGCGATGATCTCGGCAAGTTCCGTGATGGAGAAGAACGGCTGCAGGTCAAGGCCGGTGGACAACTCAGCCAGGTTTGCCGGGTCCCACTCCAATCCCAACTCGGCGGCCCGGTTGTCAGCGATGGCCAAGGCTCTGGCCTTCGGGTCGTCGCGGTCGAGATCAGTGCGCCGCACGACGACCAGCTGGTTTCCGTCAGTCTCAACGACAATCACGTCCTGATCGATGCCCGCGGCGCTTGCTGCCTTTACCGTTTGGTTCCCGGCCAGCACATTTCCGTTGCGGTCGACCAGGACTGAGCGCCCTGCGCCGTAATCGCGCAGGCTCTTCGCCACGGCGTCTGCTCCGCGCCTCGTTCCTCTGTTGGCGTTGCGCTTGTCCGGTATGAGTTCAGCTATCTTCATGATCTTCTTTTGGGCTTGATACCCCCACCCTTCATTTCGCGGGTGTGCGCGCGTGTCTGGCGTACGGTCTCCTTGGGCCTGGGGCAAAGAGATTTGCCTCCCATACCCCCGGTCACAACTCACTGAAGGTCTGCAGCAACTTCGGCGTAGACGCGTTCAACGAGCGGGCAGAACTGGTCGCGGAAGTACACGAAGAATGCCTCTGCGTCTGCCAGGGTCTTGGCGTCGTCAGAAAGCACAAGTCCCTTCTCAGCGACATCTTTTGCCGTGTCGCCAACAACGGTCTCTGCCTGCTTAATAAGGTCGATGACCGCGGCCTTAATCGCCGGCTGATCTTTGATTGCAGAATCGAGCACCTTGATCGCCTTGGCCGTATATACAAACGGGAACTCGATTCCGTGCAGGATGTCTTTGCCGATGGTTTCAATCACGTTGGACAATGTTGTCTCCTACTCGCCGCGGCCCGTTCTGGTGCTGTGGCACTCACGGCACAACGGCAGAATGTTGGTTGATTCGTACTTGAGTTCAGGGTTGGCTCGAAGCTTTGCGATGTGGTGGAGTTCGGTCGCTATTCGCACTCGGCCTTCAGCGTGGCAGTCTCTGCACAGAGCGTTCTCCGACCGTGCCAGATAGGCGATTCGGAACCGCGACCATTGCCGGTCATATCCACGGCTGTACGCTGATCCACGCCACTGCTCCGCTTGCATGTGTTCGTTCTTCTCTATGCTCTGGTGAATCTCACAGTATCGCGAGTCGCAGAGGTTGGGGCATCCAGGTTGGCGGCATGGCTGTTTTGGCCGTGTTGGCACGATTACCGATTTCCTCGATGCAAGGGCGCGGCGGGCGGCCCGTGAAGAGCCGCCTCGGTTCCGTGCTGGCAGGGTCATGTTGTTGAAAGGTTCCGGACGTTGTTTGCCGCGGTGATTTCTTCGCTCGGGTCTCCGGCTACCCGGAAGCTATGCAGCTTTCTTTTGGGTCTCTACTATTTCAATCTCTGAATCTGAGACCATCAGACACTTTCCGTTCAACTTTTGCTTCCACCGAGCAAACCGACGCTGGACTGCCGAGTACGTGGTGCCCATTCGCATGGCAGCCTGGGCAAGAGACAGCCCGGAGCGCAGCAGGTCAAAAAGCCGGAGGTCCGCTTGTTTCGTCAGATTGGCACGGACGGCGTCGAGCATTGTCGCGGCGCAAGTTATTCGTTCCGATTCGGATTGCAGGTGCTCTTCATCTTCGGCATTATCCGCAGACTCTAGAGCCGACGGTTCAAATTCGGCATAGCTTCCGTCTTCGTCCCAAGTCCCGAGCTGAGAGACTGGGGTCTCCGGGCATTTGTATTTGTTGGCCTTGAATGAATCGGCGCGAAGATTACGGATAACCGCGCTCAGCCACTTCTGGAAATTGGTCCCTGGCTTGTACCTGCCGAGGTCTGTCATCACTTCCAGAACGATGTCTTGAACAAGGTCTTCCTTGAACCGAGCCGGCACGATATAGCAGGCGCGTTCAGCATAGATGCGAACGGCGTTCCAGAACTGTTCATTGCATCCGAGAGGGTCTGCAACAAAGTCGGCATGGATGCGATTGAGGTCCCGCGCGCTGATCTTAGGCATGTTCAGCCACCGATCCAGTGAACGTGGTGTGGCAACGGTCGGACAACGCGGACAACTCCGCGGTAGTCATCAGCACGACGTTAAAACGAGACTTCCACGCGTCCCGGATTGCACAGGCCTGCTTGTTGCCCTGGGCTGCGGCGATAACAATTTGCTCGCCAGGACGGAGACTCAAAGGAACGCGCCGAGCGTTCGTGGAATGAGTCGATGCAAGTTGATCGAGGGTAGTGTTCTGAACTGCAGGACTTACGGGAGACATGAGGCGACCTTTCAGGCAGGCGCCGGGCGGATTGGTTCCGCGCCGGCGTGATTGAGGAGGGATTTAAGCAGCGATGGGAAGAGAAGTGGGCTGATGGTTGAAATCGGCCGGGAAGTTGCAGTATGCGAACTCGCCGAACTCCTGACGTGCGCGCGCGTCGTAAGCCAGGGCGGCTTCAATCGGATCTGTGAAGTGACCGATCGTGAAGTTGGTGCCATTCAACCAGATCTGGACGCGCCACTTGCCAGCCTTGCTAATCTTCGAGTTCCAGCTGACTCCCTTGTAAGTGCTCTTGTTGTCAGAACGGCGACGACGGTTCTGACAGTTCTGCTTGGCGGTTGCAACGCGGAGGTTCTCGCGCCTGTTGTCCAACGTGTCGTGGTTCTCGTGGTCAGCCTGGCGCAGGTCATCATGTTCAAGACCGAGGACCTGGCGACCCATCTGAACGGTCTGGCGACTCCCGTTAATCCAGGTGTTGCGAACGGCATACCACGAGCCAGTGATCTCATTGAAGCGCGCAGACCACGTAAAGCGTGACAGCTCCGGGTAATCGGCGGCTGAGACAATGGCGGTGAATCCACGAGACAGAGAAATGCTGCGAACTACTTCCATAGGGATTGACCTCAAGCCCAGCGGGAGCCGGGCGAAGTTAGGCGCGTCGGGCGCGCTCGAAGGTGGGATGTGGGGCCGAGCACGCAGAAACGCGAACCCGGCCTATTGCTTGTTGTAAACGGTCAATATCCACGGGGATTGTGGCCGTACGGCGAGCATTGTTGCAGCCGGTCTTTCAGCGGGATGTGGGTCCGCGGAGACCTACTTAGCGCGTCATACTTTTTGTATACACCCATGAAGCCCAGGGGCCAAAGGTATGGTCGCGCGCGTTAGGCCGCGCGCAAGAATACACCATCATTAATGCCGGCTATGCCATTCTGAGCCCGCCAGCGGCGTGCTGAACGTAGCGAGGCATGGTCTGTCTTCGGCTCAATCTGAATGTTGCGGTTGAACAGGTGTACGTTGCGGAAGTCCCATTCGCAATCAGGATCAGTTATCAGCTTCACGATGTAGCCGATACCGCCCAATGCCGGATTGAAGGGCTCAACCCGCGCAAGATCTCCACCCACGGAGTTGGTGCGGCCAACTCCTTCAGTCCAGATTCCAGCAACGAGCTGGCGAGGGATTGGCCTGGCCGAAGCAAAGGAAGCGTGGATGTGGAGCGGGACCGAAACGCCGGACTTCGAGCGCGTCTCGCTCGCGTTCACGCAACAGACCCTGGTTCGCAGAGTACGTTCCATGGTGTCGATCATCTCGTCGAACTTCAGGGTTGCAGTCTCGGGCTTGGCGTTCCAGGGAAACTCCAATGTTGCGAAGAGCTGCCAGGGGACAGGCTGCAGCCATTCGGCGACTGCTGCCTGTGCGCTCGGGGTAGTCTGACTTGCTTGGTTCATTCTTGATCCTTTGAGTTGTTCGTGTGGACCCGCCCGCGGTTACGTCGTGTAGACATAGTTATTCCTACAGCGGGTGGTCTGGTTTATATCGCAGCGTGTAGGTTATCCACCATCATCCGCGCCCGTGATCGGGTTAATTGAATTGTGCTCTCGGTGACCGGCTCAACCAAAGCCCATGCTTCCAATGCTGTTTCTATCTGACCGTTTCTGGCAATCAGACAAAATGGGCAATGTTTTTGCTACGCGCCCGAGGGCGGCTGGTGGCCGCCCAGTTTGCGTCTGCGGTTACGCTGCCGACCGTACCCTCGCCGGATTGCTCCAGCAGAGAACCGGTCCCATTGATTCGTCCTCGTCATCGTCGGGTTCCTCGGTCACGCCGATCCTGAGCGCAGCCTCGATGCCATTGAGGAATCCAAGACGCTGGCGAAGAAGGCTGCGCCAATACGCACGCTCACCGCGCCCCAGAGTGCCGTTGGGGGCAGTACAGTAGCTCACGAGCCTCGACTCGGTGACCTTGCGGTCCTCCAAGAGCGTCGCCAGCGCCTGATCTTCTCCCAGGCACCTTGCGATGTGGATGAAAATATCCTTCAAGCTATCTTCTGCCATGAAGACTTGCAGTGTTTTTGCCATTATGCCGCCTCCTGATAGCGCGCCACTGCGCGCCGGTTCTTGTTGTTGAAGTGAACGAGGATGGTCTCTACCTCTTCGGGCTCGGTTGGGCCGACAAGCGCATGTTCCCAGCGCTCGAACGCCCCAGGCAAACCAAGGTAATTGGCGACCTGACCCCAATTGCTGGTAATCCGACCCCGGCGCTCCGCCATGAGGTCGGCGCGGAAGGTCTCCGGCGTCATAGGGAATTGCAAGTAGTCCCACAGGTTGTCGAGGCACATAAACATGAGGTCGGCGTCGGAGTAAGTGACCGTGCGATTTACACGACGGCCCGTGACTTCATCCCGATATGTCTGCTTGACGCTTCTCGGAGCATCCTGCCATGTCGCGGTCTTGGAAGCCTGCACCTGGAAGAGAAACTGAGTCGCGTACCAGAATTCGTTAGCTTCGGTGCCGTTGCTACCCAGGCCCCAAGGCAAGTAATTCTGAACAGCATCCTGAATCGACGTCAGCCAGAGCAGGCGCTCGGGCTGAACATTTGAGGTCACGCCGAGGAGGACACCGCCAATCCGGGAAGGACCAGACAGATCAAGTGTGTCGAGACGATTGTGGTCGCCAAATGCATGGGCAGACATGCCGCCGCGTCCTGCGGCTGGTTTGTGGAGGGTCGTCACTTTCACGCCGCCCTCCGCCTCGTATCTAGACGCGCGTGAACGCGACCGGCGACTGACGCAGGAATTCGCAGCGACAGGTAACGGCGCTTGTGAAGTTTCTCTGGTCTGACGATCCTGAGCACACCTGGCTCGTCTTCGAAGAGAGCACGGATGACGTTGGAAGAGAGACCCCAGAGCTTGCCAAGTTCTTCAGGCTTGAAATGGTGCTCAAGGGCACTAGCACCTGCGGATGCAGGCGTAGGAGTAGAGAGAGGGAACAACCTTGTGTTCAAACGAGATCCGTCACCCGGCGATGCCGGGTTGCCCCAAGTTGGGGCAAATGCGGGGATGGCGCGGGAACCGTCCTGCCCTGCTCCCGATAAAAGTTCTGACCGGGTCGTTCGGGGCTTTACTCGCCGATTGGCTAACGCGAAGGGCCTCACGCGCTGGGAGGGTCATCACGGCCCTATTCCCTAGGGTTCCCGTGACCGGCACTGATTCCTATACCGTGCCCGTAGATCTCAAGTGATTTCATTGTAGCATATGAGTGATTCATTATCAGCAATGCTGCTGATGCCCTAAGCAGCATGGGTCCGTTTGGCTCGGCTTTAGGAGCCGCGATTTTGTGCTAATTTGTGCTAAAGGCCCGCAATTCGCTGAACTTCTTGAACTCTATCCATTTTGGAATCAAATAAACCCTTTGTTTTCAATACCGCATTGGGTTCGACTCCCGCCGCCTCCACCATAAGCAAGTCGTTTACCATGAATGGCTTATCAGATCCGGCCAAATTTTTCGGGCAAAACTGTACAGTCACTGTACAGTCGCCTCCGAAATTTTGCTCGACTTCAGCAAATAGAGCACAATCTCGCTGAAGTCGGGAGAGCCGATGCTGACCGTCTATACCCGCCACCATCCCGAATGCAAAAACGCCAGCGACAAAACCTGGCGCCGGTGCAACTGCCCCAAGTGGATCTGGGGATCCTTGAACGGGAAATTCCTGCGCCAGAGCGCCAGGACCCACAGTTGGGAAGTGGCGGAGGAACTCCGGCGGCAACTGATCGAAGGGGCGACTCAGCCCAGTCAACCGGCAGCAGAGACGCAGCAAAGTCTGATCGCGCCTTCGCCAGTCCCGCTTCAGGCCCGTGTCCATCCTCCGGACGCGGTCGAAGAGATCGACCCAGTCCAGTCCAGAAAGGCCAGGGTTACGATCGAGAGGGCTGTCGAGTCCTACCTGGACGATGCCCGCAGCCGGGAGCTTAAACCCGCTACACTTTCGAAACTCGATACCATCTTCCGCAAGCAGTTCCTTGCCTGGACCCGAGTGCAGGGGTTGGACTACCTCGATCAGATTGATCTCGATGCCCTACTCTCCTTTCGCAGCACCTGGAAGGATGGCGGTTTGGCCAAGCAGAAGAAGCAGGACCGCTTGATCGGCTTCTTTTGGGCCGGCGTCCGCCGCGGCTACATCAGCCAGAATCCGACCATGGGGCTAGGAAAAATCAAGGTCGTGCAAGTCCCTACCGACTACTTTCCTCGCGACGAGTTTCAGAGAATACTGGACGCGACCTCAAGGTGTGGCGACAAGCGCGGCGGCGTCGTTCCAATAGAGGACAACCGAACACGGCTTCGCACAATGACCCTGCTAATGCGCTGGAGCGGCCTCCGCATTCGCGACGCAGTGACTCTTGAGCGGCATCGCCTTCATGGCGACAGCCTTCTTCTCTACCAGGCCAAGACCGGAACACCGGTCTATGTGCCGCTCCCGCCACAGGTGGTCGAGGCTCTCCAAAATGTTCCTCCCGGTCCGAAGCCGAATCCACGTTACTTTTTCTGGAGTGGCAATGGGCAGCCGAAGAGCGTCGTTGCCGATTGGCAGCGCAGCTATCGCCGCCTCTTCAAACTGGTCAACCTGACTCAAGCTGATGGCTCTCCGAAGCGCTGCCATCCCCACATGTTCCGGGACACCTTCGCCGTTGAGATGCTGCTTGCAGGTGTGCCCATTGACCAAGTCTCTCTGCTCCTTGGACATGCTTCGGTGAAGATCACGGAGAAAAGTTACTCACCTTTTGTAAAGGCAAGGCAGATCCAACTTCAGGACAGCGTTCGCAGTGCGTGGCAGGTCGGCGTGAGCCCCGAACCGGATCCAGAGAACAGTCCATCAAATGCTGCTAGTTCAAGTCACAGGAAAGCAGGCTGGCAGCTTATACGCTCGGCAGACCGACCGAAAGCCGATGAAGAGCGGACTACTGCAATCGGGGACCGGCGTACCTTGCCATATGACTCTGAACCTGCGCACGAACCAGTTCCCAGTTCCGATCGAGCGTCTGGAAAAAGAGCTCGGGCAACCGGTCGTTGAGAACGAGCGTCCGCAACCAGAAGCGAAAGAACATCCCCTCCATGACATCCTCGGGAACCTCGGCGGCGTTACAGAACTTAATTGCGAATTGCAGGTGCTCGAAAGCAGGAGTCATCTCCCACTCCGCATCTCCTTTGGAGGCGGGCGGCTTCCCTAGCCAGGTCTCTGGTACAGCCCTCGCGACCTCGATTCGTGCAAGACGCTTCTCGATAGCCGGGCTCCAGGAAGGGTTCGGCAATTCATCGTAGATTTCGTTCAGCAGATTTCGGATCTCAGGCAGTTCCACACCGAAATGCTGTCGTAGCCCTTCCCGGTCGTCTGCAAGAACATGGTTGCGTCGGCAAGCCAAAGCTAGCCAGGCGTTAAGGAAAACACCTTCCATTGCAAAAGAGCTGATTCCCTCATCCAATGCATTGAGCACAGCAACAGCAAGTTCGGACGCGGCGAATAGCTTCTTCTTCGATAGCTCCGACCGGCCTACCTCATGATGCAGCGTGTAACAGAGTGCGACGGCCTTGCTGTCTGCGTCCAATCTTCGCTGATACTCACGAAGCGCTTGTTTCCATTCTCGGTATTCCGCAGCAGGCAGTCGGTCTCGATTCTCTTCAGTCACCACCAGGCCTGTCTTCGAGAACGCATAGATGAGCGCGGGACTCACATTCGCTCTGCGGAACAATGCGACCATCTCCTCGCTGAATTGGCACCTAAGCGATTCTGCGATTGGGCCGGGAATATCTGTCGAAGAGACAACTTCGCTGCCTGAGCCATGGACGAGTCGTAATCCATTTCTGGTCTTTCCCCTTCGTCCGCCTAACTGAATGGTCATCTCAAACTCCCGCGAACTCCATTGTACGTTCACCGCTCGAACCTCCCTTTCCTGCTCGCAGGTATTCCCTGCCGCAGAGATTTGACCGAGCGTTTGACCTGGATTACATGTATCCGAAGCGATTCCGGATGTTCTGGGTTGAGTCCGTCTCTCGACCAACGTCCGTTTCTTCCGACAGCGCAAGTCAGAATCTTGAGAGGTGCCAGATGGAACTCCTACATGAACCGCAGACTTTTTCAAACAGTCTGGGCTTTCAGGCGGCAACCGCCGGCGTGCCTGCTCTCGAAAGGCACTACACGGTGGCAGAACTTTCCAAACTGTGGTTCTTCAGTGAAAACACGATACGGCGTCTTTTCACCAAGGAGCCAGGAGTAGTGAAAATTGCGCGCCCGCATACCAAAGTCAAAAGAGGCTACACCTCCATGAGAATTCCCGAGCAAATTGCCCAGCGTGTCCACAGGCGGCTGCAGGGACTGTCTTGACTTGAAATCTGCTTTGATTGGTCTCTGGTTTCTTGAGCAACGTCTACGAATTTGACCGATTTTCAGGTTGGAGACATTCTCGTCTGTGCTTGAAGGGCATGTAAGAAAGCGAGAAGTGTGAACCACCAACAATGCAAGTGCGGGGACCATCAACCCTTGGGCTGAGCCCTACGGAGGAGATCCTTGTTTGATTCAATCAAAGATTTGTCGAGCAAACTGGCCGCGACCGGCTATTTCATCGATCCGGTGATGATCAAGGTCTTTTATCTAGCGGCGCGGATGCAAAAACCGCTTTTGCTCGAAGGACCTGCGGGATCGGGCAAAACGCAGTTGGCTGTGTCGGTAGCCAAGGCCGCCGAGACGCATATCGAGCGGTTGCAGTGCTACCGCGGTGTTACCGAGGATCAGGCGATTGGGCGCTTCGACGAGGGGTTGCAGCGGCTCTATATGGAGTTCGCGCGCGGTGAGCACGCGGATTGGCAGAGCGTGCAAGCCAGCCTCAAGGGGCGTGACTTCTTCCGGGCCGGTCCGCTGATGCGCGCGCTTGAATGTGAGCGACCGTGCGTACTGCTGATTGACGAGTTGGACAAGGTAGACGAGGGCTTTGAAGCGATGTTGCTTGAGATCCTGTCCGCCTGGCAGTTGTCGATCCCGGAGTTCGGCACGGTAGAGGCGAAGAGCATTCCCTTCGTCGTACTGACCAGCAACGAGGAACGCCGGTTGGGCGACCCTATCCGCCGGCGCAGTTTGTATGTGCGTGTAGAACACCCCACGCCGGAGCGCGAGGCGGAGATCATTGCCAGCCGCACGCCCGACGCCGACGAAAAGTTTCACCGGGAGATGGCGGGCATCGCGCTCTCGTTCCGCAATTACTCACTTGAAAAGCCGCCATCGGTCTCCGAGATGATCGACTTCGCCAATGCGCTTCGATTGCTTGGTACGGACCACGTGACCGAAGACCTGCGCGATGTGCTGTTGCCTTTCCTGGCGAAGACGGAAAAGGACCGGCGTCACCTGCTCTTACGTGAGGGGTTCAAGAGCCTTCTCGTTGATGGCGCGCGCTTTGCCGCCAGGATTACAGTTCCAGAGGTGACGGAATGATAAAGAGAGTCATTCCAACTGTTCTTCTGCTCTTTGCCGTGCTTCCCTGCGCACGTGCACAGCCCGGCACATCCCAGGCAGAAAGATGTGTGCGCCGGTATGCAGCTCATTATCGCGTACCGCCGGAGTTGATCGCCGCTTTGATCGATGTTGAATCGCGCTGGAACCCGCGCGCCGTTTCGAACAAGGGAGCGATGGGTCTGATGCAGTTGATGCCCGCGACGGCGCAGCGTTACGGGGCCGCTCATCCATTCGACGTGGAAGAAAATATCGCGGCTGGTACGCGCTATGTGACCGCGCTGATGTGGGAGTTTCATGGCGACATGAGGCTGGTGTCGGCTGCTTACTATGCGGGCGATCACTGGATTTCCAGGGAACGATTGAACTACAACAACCCGGATGTTGTGGCCTATGTCGAGCAAGTCCGGCTGAGGTATACGATGCGCAAACGCTCACCGACGGGTGTGCGAAGGAGGTAGAGGCAATGAGGCATTTCGAAGTATTCCTGGCAATGATGCTGCTTCCGCTATCGGCGCTGGCGGCGGATCATGCCGTTCCGGCGCGGGTCGCCACGCTCACAATCGATCCGCGAGAGGTGACGATTCTCCATCTGCGGCCGGATTTCGAGTCGTCGATCCGGATGCCGGAGGATGTCACATCCGTGATTCTGGGCAGTCCGGGTGAGTTCAAGGCCGAGCATAACGAAGGCGAGGCGCAGTATGTCTACGTCAAGCCCATCACCAAGGAACCGGCGCAATCGAATCTATTGATCGCGACCAAATCCGGCCAGCACGTGACGATTGAGTTGATCAGCGCGGGCGCAAACGCCGCCAACGACACGCCGCCGGTTGACTTCCTGATCGAGTACCGCGCGGCGCGCAGCTTCCTGATTGCAGGCGATACGACTGCAATGACAGCACCGAAGCCTGAGGACAAAATCCAGCAACGGAAGACAGCTTCGCGCTCGGCCATGCCGATCACCAATTCTGGCAATGCGCCCAGGTCCGCTCTTGACGAGGTATTCGCGCAACAGGCGCAGATCAACGCGCCTGATTGGACGAAGTGGGAGGGGCGGCAGATCGAAACATCCATTGGCCGGATCCAGCAGTGGAAGAACGAAACGGTGGTGGCCTACTCGATCTACAACAATGCGGATGCCTCGGTCGAGATCGTACCGCCGCAGATCCAGATCGCCGGACACAAGCCGGAGAAGAAGAAGTCAAAGAAGAGCAAGGGCATTCTCTCCGATCAGATGGAGATACGCGATTACAAGCTCAGCGCGACAAGGTTGGAACCGGGAGCGCGAGCCGACGGTGTCGTCGTCTTCGACCGGCCCAACTTCAAGGAATCCACCGAGCAGATATTCCTTCAGATTGCGCAAGCGGATCAGGTTGATCGGCCGATTCTGATCCGGCTTCCGTTCACTCCGCCGTATCAATCCGACCACCAGTAGAAAGGGGCAATCGACTATGAGTATCAACGACAGCATCGGAAACAACAGCATTGGTTCAGTTGCTCCGACGGAAGGCACTGAAGCGCCAACCGCAACGCAGGGAGCCGGGATCGAGCCAGAACCATCGTCGAAAACAACATTGGGCTTCGCAACGCGAGTTGGCACAAATGCCTCGGAGGGGCTGAGTAAAGGCAAATTGATGCTGCTCGGCAGCGGGCTTGCGGTTGCGGTTCTCTTCTTCATCATTACGGCAATCGCAGGCCATGCGCCGAAGAAACAGACTGCGGCAAAGCCACAGGCACAGCAACAGAAACAAGCCGAAACGAAGCCGGCCAAAGGCAGCGTCACGCCTGTTATGGACACCGTGCGTACCGCTGCTCCAGACAACACTGCCGGCCAACTTGGCCCTGGTGACATCCGAAGAACACGCGCAACGGCAGGTCCAACGGCGCCACAAACGAGTTCGGAAACAACGGACAAGACAACCACTGCAAAACCGCGAGCAGGGCGCACACTGGCCAGCGTGCCAACCTTCGAGTCGACGCAACAGAAGTGGGAAGACCCTGCGCCGTATGGCGAAGCGTCGAGCCAGCCAGTCGTGCAGAACCAGCAGCAAAACGCATTGAAAGAGCCTTCGCTCGTCTTTTTGCGAAGCGTAACGCAGAGTTCAAGCGGTACGCTTTCAAAGGCGGGCACCAGTGACGTTGCAACGCCGCAACTTGACCTCACACCTGAAACGCGTATCGAGGCGAAACTCGAAACGCAGATCTCAAGCGCAGTGCAAACGCCGGTTGTGGCCGTCGTCGAATACACCTATGCGATTGGCGACAGGATTGTGATACCTGCCGGCGCACGCGTTTACGGTTCGCTTCAGCAGGCTGATCGTAGCGGATTAGTCAGCGTGAAGTTCGACGAGATCGAGTTGCTCGACGGCGCAAGAGAAAGAATCGATGCAGTCGGCACGGGACTCGATCTCGGTCCGATCAAAGGCAATGTCTACGGGAAGAACACAGGCAAGAACTTCCTGGTGCGGGCTGCCTCTGGTATTGGTTCCGTGCTTGCAGAGGTGGCCGGCAACAACACGGGCGCGGCGTTTTCAGAAGGCGACATGCTGCGGGAACGTCTGTCCGAGAACATCGGCACGGCCGGCGACACGGAGATCATGAGTTTGAACGCCAGCAGCCGTGTGGTCGTATCGGTGCCCGCTGATACGAAGATCTACATCGTCTTCACAAAGCACACTGAGAACACGGCTGAGTTGCATAAGGTTGCGTCGGTGGGCCAATAGAGCCCTGGATGTCGCTGCGAGCCCTGGCTTCGGCCAGGGCATTATTTTGGGCGGAAATCATCAGGGAAAGCGGAGAATCTCTTGGCTGCCTTCCCGTCCATTTGAGGCATAATCGTTCCCGTTGCCTCGTTGTGCGTTCGAGGAAAATTACTTGAGATTCCTCATCGCGTACTTGAGGCATAATCGTTCCCGTTGCCTCATTGTGCGTTTGAGGCATATTGCTTCAAATTCCTCATCACGCATTTGAGGAATTATCGGTCCCGATGCCTCGTTGTGCGTTTGAGGAAAATCCGCCGAGTGATCTCGCTCCGAAAGCTACTGGCGGATCAGAGAATACTTGCCGCAGCGGCGGCACATGAAGGTGTGCGCCCAGTCCGAATGGAGATGCGGGTAGACCTCGCGGTTGTAGCGGGCGATCTTACGGAAATTCAGCAGCATACCCAAGAACAATACGAGGCCCAAGCAAAATAGGAATACTACTGCGCCCATGAGGGATCCAACTTTTTGCGGATGCTGCAACATGCCACGGAGTCCCGCGATTCCCCAAAAGACACAAAAGAGAATTGCGAATCCCCAACCGAAGAATGCACGTCCGTAATTTCGGAGAGAGGGCGGCGATGCGGCCTTCGCTGAAAAGGATTGGCTAACACCGGAGGTAAAGCGGCCGGAGAAGTTACGAGTGCCCTGCTCATAGAGCACGGACAAGGCAACGATCTCAAAGCTGCCGCACTGGTCGCACTGGTACGCTACTTGCTGTCCGGTAGCTGCCATCGTCTTCCCCCTTTCGTCGCGCGTCGTCCAGACGCGACACGCTCATTCTCCCTTCAATTCAGGATTCTAGCTCTTTTACAGATACAGAGCCACAGAAACCACGAGTTTTTCAAGACTCCTGGCAATTCTCAGAGCGCGACTATATATTGATGCGTTTGTTGGCTGGTATTCACGCGGCAATTTGACGGAATTTCAATTCGCTCTCATTCTCTCCCTCGACACGGATGCCATGAGCAGCCGCGTTTGAGGAGAAAAACGTATGAGAGATTTTTCCGGCATCCTGCGGCGCTCACCGGCGTCCGCATCGTCCACCACACTCGTCCTCCACCGACCGGCGGAGATCAACTGGCTGCATATCGCCGTGAAGATTGCTCTGAGCTTCATGCTGCTGGGCAATCTCATTGCGCCCTTTGCGGCCAGCGCACAGAATCTCGGAACCAGTCCGCAGTTCGGCCAAGCGGTCCAGGGTCAGCAGGCGACCACGGTCGAGGGCACGGTTCTCAACATCGTCAACTGGGGCTGCAACGTCATTGCTCCGGTTATCGCCGTCGCCTGCCTTGGCGTCGCTGGCTGGCACTTCAAGAGCGGCCGCGGCTACATGGGTTGGGGAGTCACCGGAGTTGCGCTGATGGTGATCTCCGGACTCGGACGCATGGCCGAGGGCTTTATCACGCAAGCACAAGGCATTCAGTAGGAGCCCGCGATGCCCGTGCCGCAGTTCCTTCTCGACCTGCTCCAACTGCTGTTCGACCTGGCGGTTCCCGCGGCGTTCTGCACTCTGGCCGCCGCGGGAGTCAGCCTGCGGCAGGAGGGCGGACTCCACTTCCATATCAATGGACGCGCAGGCAAGTGGATTCTGTGGACGGTCGTTTTGCTTACCCTTCCCCAGCTTCTTTCGTGGATTGCGGCACAGGGCATCGAGGTGCCTTCGGCGAGTGGATCGGTTGGCACGAGTTGGCTCGCCAGTATGGAAACGGTCTTTAAGAACTTCGTGAATCAGATCGTCGTGGCGCGACTGGTTCCTGTTCTGGCGGCGTATTTCGTACTGAAAGCGACGCTCGACGTAGCCGGAGGAGAAAATCCACTCGCATCGATTCTGGCCGCGTTGTTTCTAATGTCGATCTCGGCGACGATGCAACTGCTTCAAGGTTGGAACTCCGGCGGCGAATACGCGACGACCGACATGCTGACCTCGCTCTGGAACTACATCGCCGGTCAGATCATGCCGGCTGCAGCAGGTCTGGCCTGCGTGGGCGCGGTCATCAACTATGTGCGACATAGGCCGTGGGTGAGGCTGGTCTTCGCTGCAATTGGTTTCTTGAGTTTAAGCGGGCTGTTGGCGTTGTTCAAGGCCATGGCCGCTTGAGGATGTGCAAATGAGTCTCGACGGAGCAATCACGAACCTCGCCTCCTGGGCCGGAAACACCATGATGCCGACGATGGCCGGGTTGTTCTTCGCGGGTGCGGTCTATCGCTACAGCAAGGGCGGCCAGTTCGAGCAACTGCTCTATGGCGGTTTCGCTTCGTTGATGTGTTCAGGAATGCTCCGCGCGCTGGAGGGTTTTGTCCAGCACGCCGGGCCGACCAGCGCCGACGCCTTTTGGATGGCGACGATGAGCCTGGTCAACTGGGTCGCGAACGTTATCCTGCCCGTCTTCGCGCTCACCCAACTCGGTGCCATGGCCCTGCATATGGGCGGCGTGGTCTCGGAGATCTATCCAGGCTCGACCTGGATCAGGAAGTTTGTGGCTGCAATCGCTGCATTGATGGTTTCAGGAATGATGCGCCTGGCGGAATCGATGGTTACCCACGCGCATGGGATTTAAGGAGCTTGGCATGAGTCTCGATCTGACGCCCGTTCACCGCAACCTGCATACCAAGGTCACGTTTCTCGGACTTGAGTTCGAGGATCTGATCCTGGTGCTGGCGCTGGCCGCGTTGATGAATCTGCTTGCGCATTTTGTGAGCGGCAACGCGCACGTCTTTGGAATGCCGCTCAACGTCTTCATGGAGTTCGTCGTGCCGGCGCTGGCTGTTCCGTTTCTGATTCTTTTCAAGTATGGGCGTCCGCGCGGGTATCTCACGGACCTGGTGCGCTCGTTCTTCGCTCCCAAGGCGTGGTGCGCACTTGAGCGAGATTCCGTTTTGGTGAAGCCTTATCTCGCCGACGAGGAGGATTAGCCGATGCAGGCCGCGATCAGAAATATGAGCGATGGATCGGTGTCGCTCAAACTCGACGCCGATGCAGCGCGGGCGGTTTTTGCGAGCGTGCTCTTTGCCTCGCGGTTCCATGAGGGCTTCTCGCCGCTTGCCCGGATAGCCAAAGAAGCGTTGGAGCGCAAGCCCCAAAAGCCAGTGAGGCGAGGTGACTAATGCCAATAACCTACGCGGAACACGAGAGAAAGAAGAAGTCTCCGGCGGTCTGCGAACTGTTTTCGCTGCGCGACCTTCCCGAAGATGAAAACATCATGGTCCGCACCAACGGCGCCTTTGTGGCGGGCTACGAGTTGCGCGGCATCCTGGGGTACTTCGCCACGGACGAAGACCGCAATCAGACCAAGGCAATGCTGGAGGCTCTCTTCCGCAGCGTGCCCGACGTCAGCATGCGCATTCAATTTCGCTACGTGATCTCGGAGCGGCTGGGCGATCTGCTGGACAACTACGTCAACGAGCAGCGCGCCAGCCAGCCAGAGGTATCGAAGCTCGATCTGCACCGGATGCGGATGTGGAGCGAAAAGGAGCAGGCCGGCTACTTCTTCGAAAATCGGCTGCAGGTCTTCTACATCTGGGATCCGCGCATACACGCCAAGCTCTACCACTCGGCCGAGCAGAACCGAAAACTCGGCGGCTTCACTATGAGCCAGACCAAAGCCATTCAGAGAGCCCGCAAGGAACATGAGACCTATCGGGCGGAGTTCGAGTCGATCCTGCGCGGCATCGAGGGATCGATGGAGGCGGCGAACCTTGGCCCGCGGCGGCTTACGACCCAGGAGCTATTCGAGTCGTTGAAGTACGCACAGCACCCAACGCGCCGCGATCACCGCACCTTTGTGCCGCCCTCGCAGATGATCGAGTATCGCAGCGCGCGCGATCAAGCAACCGATGCCAGCATCCTGAACGAAACGGAAACCTATCTGAACATCGACGGCTATCTTTACGGCGTGGTGAGCCTGAAGGAATTGCCCGACGCAACCTTCCCTGGGATGCTTCAGAACTTCTCGACGCTCGGTTTTCCGATTGTGATCTCTGGGCAAATCGTGATTCCCGATCAGGTGAAGGTGCTCAAGAGCTACAAGAAGCGGTTGCAGAAGATGACGGCGGCGCAGAAGGATGCCAACGGTAATTTCAAATCGAATCCCGAGGCTGAGGTTGCGCAGGCGCAGTTGATGCAGGTGCAGCGCGACATTATCTCGTCGTCGCTCAAGACGGCGAAGCTCAGTCTTTCCGTAGTCGTGCGAACCTCGCATCCGGCCGTGACACTGCGCGATCTTGAACAATCGGAGCGCGAGTTGGCCAACCGGACACAGGAGGTTCTGAATGCCTTCACGCACATGAATGGCGCGAAAGCCGTGGCAGAGACAATCGCCAAGCGCCGCATCTTTCTTGGGACATTGCCCGGTTTAGGCGAAGCCGACAAACGGGACCAGGACATGCTGACCTCGAATGTGGCCGACCTTGTCCCCGTCGAGATGCCGTGGATGGGCACCCGGCGAAGCCCGCTGATTCTCTTCGAGACGCCATACCGGCAGCTCATCCCCTTTTCGATGTTCGATCCGGATTTGTCCGACGCGAACGGCCTGTTGATGGCGAAAAGCGGCGGCGGCAAAACCCTGGCTGCCCAGCAGATGCTCTTGATGGCGGCACGGGCAAATCCGCTGATCTCGATTCTGGAGCGTGGCGACTCCTATCAGCCGTTGGTCGAGTTGATGGGCGGCGAGATGATCGAGATGTCGCTCGATTCCGATCAGACGATCAATCCCTGGGACTTGCCAAAGGGCGAAGACCGACCCTCGAATGATCAGATTTCGTTCCTGAAAAACCTGACCCGGCACATGCTGGGCGAAAATACCCCGCCCGATCTCGACATCGATTTGCTGGACAGCGTACTACTCGAAGCCATTGGCTCCACGTATAAGCGTTGCGCAGCCAAGACATCGAATCCGATTCCACTCTTTGGGGATCTCGCGGCCGAGTTGGCGCACTGGCAGGACCGGGACCGCAATCAGAAGATCAACGCCATGGCGCAGATGGCCTCGACCAAGCTTCGGGCCTGGGTGGACGAAGGGCCGTATGCGCGGCTCTTTGACCGGCCAACCACGGTTGAGCTGACCAATCCCTGGCTTTACTTCAATGTCGAGAAGTTGAAGGACGATCCACGGTTGGAGCGCGCCATGAGCCTTTTGATCGCGCACACGGCAACTTACCGGGCATCTGGCATCACCGGCCGACCCAGTATCGTCCTGCTCGATGAGTGCTGGGCTTTGCTTGAGTCGCCGATCCTGGCCAGCGTCGTCGTGCAACTCTTCCGCACGGCGCGCAAACGTAATGCCAGCGTGTGGGGGATCAGCCAGACGCCGGAGGATTTCGTCGGCACGCCGGACAAGCCCAACGAGCATGGCGCCGGCATCGTCAAGAATGCGACGACGAAGATCATCGGCAAACAACCAGGCGACATGACCGCGCTCCGGGAGCACGTCCACCTGAATGAGACGGCTCTCAACCAGATCAAGACCTTTGCTCACCCGAAGAAGGGACACAGCGCAGAGTTCCTGATTGCAATTGGCGAAAAGGCTGAATCCACACATGCGATCCGCATTGTGCCGAGCCCGGTGGATTACTGGATCACGACAACCTACGCCCGCGAGCGCATATACCGCAAATGGTGGATGAAAACGAACGCGTCAATCGCGCGGATCGATGCCTACGAAAAGCTCGCCGAACGTTTCCCCCGCGGATTGGCCGATCTGGCGCCGCTTAAAGAAGAGTTGTCTGGCGAAATTCAGGAGGTACTTGCGCAATGAAACAGGATGACCACAAAACAGGGGAAACAGTCCTATTGAACGGAATCCCTTACACGGGGGATGCCGTCGGACCGGCCAAACAGAGGAACTGGCGCCGACGCTTGAAATGGCTGACGGCAGTATCGGTCATTGTGATCGCAATGATTGTGCCAGCAAGCGCCCACGCCGGCATCTTCGATGTCTTCAGCGAACTCTTCGGCACAATTCAGAGCGACATTGGCGGATCACTCAAATCGATCAACCAGTTGACGCAGCAGGTGCAGCAGCTTTACCAGACGACGATGTGGCCGCTGGCCGCACTCAACCAGGCCCGTGGCTTCGTTGCGAATTCAATATCGAGCTTTTGCAGCCAGATGAACCAGATCTTCAGTATTCCCACAACCAGCGCGGTCACGGCGGGGCCGCAGCAGTTCGAGACACTCTTGCATAGCCGCATTTCGGCGCAGATTCCGGCGCTTGGTGCAAGTTTCACGGCCAACTATGGCGCTGTTCCGCAGCAGAACAGCGCCGCGCCTCAGGACCGTCTGATGATGGACATGGATGACGCTCTGGGCCAGGAGAACCTGAAAACAACGCTCATCGCCGACCAGGGTACGGACACGATCCTCCAGACCGCGAATCAGATGGAGAACCAGGTGGCAACCACAACGCCGGGATCGAATCCATATCTGACGGCGCAGGCGCAGGTCTCGAATCTTCGCTGCCAGGCCTACTTGCAAAAGATGCTGGCCGCGCAGTTGCGGCAGGAGGCCGGCCGCATCGCTCACGACAACGCGCTGTTAAAGCGCAGAACCACCATCACCGGCGGGATCAACAGTCTGATCACCGGCGCGCTTACGGCGCACTGAGGAGAGTGTCATGTCCGACAAAAAGAAGTCCACCAATAATGTGCGCAAGCCTTTTCCGTGGCGGCGCAAACAGGAACCAACGGCCGAACCTCCAGCATTTGGAGAGGGCTACGAGCCTACACAGCCAGAGCGTACCTGGCGCAAGTCCGTGCTGCTCAAGGCCGCTGTCGTTGTGCTGGCCGTGTTGACCATTCTGCCGATGCGGGCGCATGGACAGTTCGGCATCGATCTCGCGGCGATCCTTGCGGCGCTTCAGAAGATGCAGTCGTTGATGTCCACCTACATCTCCGCGCCGCTCAACACGATCAATCAGTACGAGCAGAGCGTGGCCAAGTACGAGCAGCAGGTGATGTACCCAATTTCTGCGATCAACCAGGCGAAGAACTCGGTGACGCAGTTCGAGAGCCAGTTCAGCCAGGTCTCGAACCTATTTCATGTGAATGTTTCGAGCGCCACCCTGCCGCAGTCGAGCAACCTTGAGTCGCTCTTGCTTTCGCGCAACGCCGGAAACGTCAGCAGCGTTTCCAACCAGTTCCAGTCGGTCTACGGAGGGGTGATGCAGCAGAATGCTGCTTCGCCCGCAGTGCGAACGATGACTGACATGACCGATGCCCAAGCGCAGGACGCCATGAAGCGAGCAATCGAGATTGATGTCCTGGCTGACGCGGAACTCAAAGAAGCGGACCTGATGGGCCAGCAGATCACGGCCGCGGCACCGGGCAGCGCGCCAATTCTCGAAGCCGAGGCAGACGTTTGGGTAGTGCGGGCCAACGCCTACACGCAGGCCGCACTGGCGGAGTTGATGCGCACCCGCGGGATCGATCTTGCCAATCAGAGCGCCATCACAAAACTGGCAACCACAAACAATACCAGCAACAACAGCCTCATTAACGGGGCGCTGACGAACAGGTAATGAGCGATGAGCCTTCCCATTCCCAACCCGCATGTCGCCGTCACGCTGCTTGCGTTCTTTCAAGGGACGCAGTTGAATCTCTTCGAGCGATTTCTGACGCAAGCCGTGGCCGGGATCGACTCGACGAGCATCACGAGCGGAATGCAGACGGTCGCCTATGTCGTCCTGCTCGTTGGCTTTCTCTGGCAGGTCTATCAGTCAGCCCTGCATGGCGGCGACGTGCGCGGGTTGGGAACGAATCTGATCAAGTACATCGTTACAGCCGTTGTGATCATGAACTATGGGGCTGTATTCACAACGATCAACCAGGGATTCGTCAACGCTGGGAACTGGATCAGCAACGCATCTGGCTCCGTTAATTTGTTCGAGAATTGGAAGAACGATATCAGCACGCAGTTCAGTCAGATTGGATTTCAGAATCTCTGGGGACTGATTACTGGATCTATTGCTGGCATCATCGATGGGATTCTCATTCTTGTCGCGTACATTCTCTATCCCGTCGTCATCGCCATTTTCGGATTCTTCTACATTTTTTACGGCAGCATCCTCTATATCTTTGGCCCAATCGTGATCGCGCTGTTGCCTCTCGGAGCGGCGAATCGCATCGCGAAGTCTTACATCGAGAACGTCTTTATTTGGAATGCCTGGCCGGTTCTCTACGGCGGATTCGGCGCTTTGCTAAGCGCAGTCCAGATGGGACAGGTCGGCCAGATGCTCAGCCAAAATAACTTTCTGGGCGGGTTGGGAAATCTGGAAGGAGCATTTCTCATCGGTATCGCCAGCATCATCTACTCGCTGGCGATTGCTGTGATTCCGTTCATTGCCAAACGGATTGTCAGCGGAGACGTTGGGGCTACCGCGGTTGCATTGGTTGGAGCAGCGGCCACAGTGGTAACGGCTGGAATTGCTGCCGGGGAGGGCGCGTCTGCGGGATTTGCCGCTGCCGGGGCAAGCGGCGCTCAGGGCGCCGGGACTGGCAGTTCAACCAGCACGGCTGCGAGTGCAGGCCGGCTGACAGCCGCGTCGACCGGGTCGAATCAGCCTGCTCCGCCACAGTTATTACCGGCGTCTACATCGAGTTCTTTTGCAGAAGCACCGACGATCGAAGGTCATGCGGATCAGATTCGTAGTTCATTCAGCGACGTACTGGGAACGAGTTCAAGCAATGCGTCGTCCGAAAGCGAGACTGCGGAGGCCGGAGTTCCTGCGCAGACGGCAAGCGTGGCGACCAGCAGCGGCAGTAATTCTCCAAGAACATCCGCGCCTTCGCGGCGTGGGCCGACCGTCCATCGTTACAACATCGGAACATGGGGCGCGTACCATGCTGCCCGCATTGCGGCGCAGAGCTTGGCAAGCGCATCACGGCGCGCGACAGAAAAGGAGTAGGAGGCAATCATGCAGACAAAGGCAGATCGAACCGGCGAGGCCTTTCAGGCCAGGCCGAAGTATTACGAGGTGGACGGCGCTCTGCGCGCAAACGCGAATCGCGCCTGGTTGCTGGCGTTTCTGACGATCCCCATCGCATTGGCTGCAATCGGCTTCGCCGTCTTCGTGCGGATGCAACCGCCGACGGTAATCCGCATCGGTCCGAATGGCGACGCCTCGGTTGTCGGTAAGCCCGCCAAGGGCAGTGTGACGGACCTTGCCACGGCGGGCACGGATCAGTTTCTGGACGAAGCCTTCGTTAAACGATTTTTGACCAGCTACCTCAACTACTCGCCATCCGATGTGGACGACCACTGGGCCGCAAGCCTCAACATGATGACCCGCAACCTGCGTGGGTACACCTTGAAGGCGATGGCCGACGACAACACCCGCGGGAAGATTGACGACGGACAGATTCAATCGGTCTTTCATCTGCGCGAACTCGATCCGGTGACAGGTGAGCCGCTGACCTATCTGGTCTACGGGGTCAAGGACGTTCACCATCTCTCGAATGGAACCGAGGTCACCGATCACTTTGTAAATGAATACCGCATCCGGGTAATTGCGGACAAAAGATCGGATACGAATCCCGATGGGTTGTGGATCGCCGAGTACAGCGAACGTCCCATCGATGGAGAGCGGCGCAATCAGATTCTGAATGCGCCCGACACGGTAACCAGTAGCGAAGCCGCGGCAAATCAAGGAGGTCAGTGATGGCGACAGCAGCAGTGAGCGTACCTCGAAACGACCAACAGCCGGGACTGACCGCCGAGCCGAACCGAAGACGCAAACGCGGCCATGGGGAGGATCAACAGGCCCGCTACTTTCTGGCCAAGGAAGGTTCGTCGCCCGAAAAGCCTGAGCTTGGGGCCGAGGCAGCAAACGAAGGCGAGGCTCTGATCAGGGCATTTCAAACGAAGAGCGGATTGCTCTACGCCGTCGTGGTCTACAAGGCGGAGGCGGAGATCCTGGGCGGCTCTCCGACATTGGTGAAGCGGCCTGTGCGCAAATAGCAGGCCATCCGGTCAACGGATTCAAAGAGGATACAACCCTGAAATACGGCCATTGTCATCCTCCTTTGACGCCTTATCGCACGCGCGATGAGGAATTCCGCTGACCCGGTTTGAACTCTCAAACCTGGTTGGATCAACACCCACCCCTAACGCGGGCGGCCAGGCGAAGAGATTCATGACCGGGATCAGCAGATCTCTAGTCACTTCGTCTCGAAGCGCCAGACAAGTGAGGAGAAAATGACAGCGACGAGGACACAGAAGACGGCCATCGATCAACGGCTCATTCTTGAGCTGAGCATTGATGCGTCCGGAGAAGTGACCCGCAAGCCTAGCCAACTGGGCCGCAAGGATACGCTCGAAGGCAAATTGCTTGCCGAGCTTTATCCCGGCATCCAGGTAGCGCGCGTCAGCGTGCCGCATGAGTTGACGCCGTATGAGCAGTCAGTGGTGGAAAACCGCATGGCCAAGCTCATCTACGGCGGGGTCGAGTACCGTTTGGTGGGCGCGAGCAATTCGGCGAAGGACGGCAAGTTCTACTTTGTCGATCTCGCGCACTCCAAACAGATTGCTGAGCGCTTTCAGCATTGGCCCGAGGCCGCGATGGTGTACTTCGCCATTCTCGTCTCCGACTGCAAGCTGATGGTGGATGAACCAAACTTCCGCGTGGCCGTTGTCCAGGAGCACGCTCTTGGCACCAACGACTGCCGCGGATGGGTTCGTGAGTCCGTCTACCGCAAGCTCAAGATCGGCACCAACAGGTTCTGCCAGTTCCGGCTGGCGTTCGATGCGCATGAACCGAAGCAGGCAAAAGGCGCACTCAAGGCGATGAGCGACCGCGTGGCCGACAGGCTTGGGGTCGATCTCATTTTGCCCGATAGCGCCACGAAACCGGCATTGAAAGGAGGCCTGCGCTTCCTTCCACAGTTGGGTACATCGGGCCGGTTGTATACGGGTCCAGCGGTGCTCGGGATCAAGGAAATCTCCCGTGCATTGGAGTTTGGATCGAGCTATACGCTGGTCGAGCACGCTTCGGAGGACAGCCTTCAACTTGAGATCATGCCTCGGGCCATCGAGCAGATTCGCAAGGTGAGAAAGGCTTGGGACGAGGGCGATTACGATGCGCTGCTTGAACTCTTGGGCAAATCGTCCGACGTTGCCGCATTTGAGGATGAGGATTCGAGCTTTGATCCTGAATCGTTGGAGAGTGGCGCAAGTCACGTCTCCGAAGAGTGGGAACCGGCGGAAGCAGTGCTTCTGGCCGATCGCAGCGGAACCAGCATCAAGTTCCCCTACGTGTCGAACCAGATCAACCGCAAGCTGGCCCGCTGGGCATTTCGCATCTGTACAGGTGGAGGTTTCCGGTTGCCGGCATTCGCTTTGGCGGATGATGGCGTCCTGATCGAGCACCGGGGGAAGATTCTCTCGGCCTCGGACTGGATACCGTTAGACACGTCCATCACATCGTTAACAGCGGAACAGGGACTCTGCATCCGGTATCCCATTCGGATGCAGGAGGATTTGCTTCCCATCCGTCATCTCACCAACGACGAACTTGTTTCATCGCTCAAACGTGCGCTGGGCGCGGATATTGACGAATCGCAGATTGCATCTGTTCTTGATCGCCAACTTCGCATGGAGGGAACCTACATCCTTCATTCGGAGACGGCGAAACGGAATGGCGGCGACTTCGACTTCGACACTGTCTGCATCATGCCATCCGATCAATTTCCGCGCTTTGTTGCGGGACGGATTGCATACGGAGAGCAGTTCCGCCAACAGAAGACCAAGCTCACGAAAGCAAAGTCTCCATGGTGGAACGTCTGTCTGGTTGCCATGAAGGCGCGCGGAAACAGGATCGGTTCGATTACCGACCTGAAAACCTCGTGCTTGGCGGCTGGACGGCCGGACCTCGCATACAAGCTCGTCGAACAGCTGCAGAACGCTCTCGACTCGCTCAAACACCGGGTCGAGATCGACGAATCGGTGATCAGCGAAATCCGTAAAGAGGTCGTTCCGGCGCCCTGGCTCAAGTACAAACGCGAGCGCAGGGTATCGGATCTGCCGGCTCATCTGGATGTAGCGGATACCGACAAAGTTGGCAGGCTCTACAACGTGTTGCGCAAAGAGCTTGGCTTTCTGCCCAACGAATCGGGCTCCGGCTTCGAAGATCGGATGTCGATCGAGGACTTCCGCGGACTCTTCTCTGGCGAAACCGTCACCAAGGGAATGTTCGAGGAATGCCAACTGATTAACTCCATCTACGCCGATGTCGCCAGCCGGATAGTCGAACGCGAGGAGGAGATCAAACTCCAACTCGCCAACGCACAGGCGCTGTGGGATTCCATGCGCAAGTGCGAGGACAAGGAACAACGCCGGTCGGCAGTCGTTGCGCGCAACAAAACGCAATCTGCACTCTGGGAACATGAACAGGATGCGCGGGATCAGTTCAGCTCGATCCACCTGTTTGTGCACTACTGGGCGCAGGGCAAGCAGGAGAATCGCAGGGCATGGGCGCAGGCGATGAACACCATCGTCTCGAATGGCACAGGTTCCGGAGCGGTTCTCTTCCAATCCTTTCCGCAGGAGATCGTCGATGCCTTTGCAGAGGCAACCGGCGGCCAGCGGGTAAGGGTTCGATTGCCAAAGACCATTAACGGGTACGTTTGGTTTGACGATCAGCAACGCGCGTTTCTCGTCGAGCGAATTGCCAATCCCGATGGCCCTGAAGGCGTGAAGCGGATCTTCCTCTTTCAGTACAAGGGGAAGCGGAACCTGACATTTGAGGACACCAGCATTCCTGCATCGGCAGAATGCTCTTAACCCGAAGGAGAAGTCACTGCGCGAGCCGTGGCTTCTCCTTTCTTTTTTGCGCCGAGGAGGCCGCTATGAAGTCAATCTGGACAATATTCTTTGTTCTTGCAGTCACCGCGGCTGAGGCGCAGACAACCGGCCAAGGCCAGATCCGGCACGTTGAAACCTCGATGAACCATCTCACCGTGCTCGAATTCGGTGAGCAGGTAACGACGCTTGCCGTAGGCGACGCGGACAGCTTTCAGATCGAACGCCATGAGGACAAGGTCTTCATCAAGCCGCTCCAGCAGGGCGTTTCGACCAATCTCTTTGTGTGGACGGTGTCGCGGGAGTTGAGCTATGAACTCGATCCGTCCGGCTCGCTTTCCACGATGGATGTACTGATTCGCACCGATCCCGCTCCGGACCCGCGCACGGTCGCACACTCCGATGAAGAACTACCTGAGCGGAAGATCCATGCGATAGCGGTGCAAGTGCTCACGCAAACGCTGGCAGGCGCCGAAGACATTGTGCAGGAATCGACCAAGGTTGAGCGCAATCGCGTGCAAGTGGAGTTTGAGCAGGTGTACCGCAGCGGAGACCAAATCTATGTCCGGTACTCAATAACCAATCGCACCGAGGCACCGTACCGGGTGAGCATCCCGACCGTCTATGCACAAACGCCTGGAACTAATGCGGTCTCTCTCGTGAGCCTTCGCAACCACCAACTCAAGCGCAAGACCTACGCATCCTTCAAAGCCCATCGTGGCGTTGCGCTCGATGCTGCACAGGCGGAATCCACACCGCGCTATCTTGCACCCGGCGAAAAGGTCACCGGCGTGATCGGCATCAAGAGCGTGGACGGGAGTCAACCGCGGCTGTACCAACTGGATTTCGGTATCGACCAGAAGCGGCCGGTAACGGCCGAGGCGGTGCTCTAGCCATGGACGCCGCCGGTTACATCACACCGGATGAGGTGCGCTTGGCGCTTCGCAGACTTCACTCCGAAGACGTGGAGACCAATCCAGAGTTGGCGCTGTGCGCCGCTCTGACCGACGATTTGAAGCCCGTCGATGCACGGGGCCGCTGGAAACCAAGTTCGTTGGTGATTCTGCTTGGCGCGATTGGTTGTGCATTGTTGGGCGTATTCCTTTACTTCTCGCTGGGCCGGAGTTTATGAGTCCGTACTATGACCAACCCGGATATAGGCGCACAGGACCGGAGGATCTCGCCGGCGTCGTTGTGCTGCTGGGTTGCGCCGTCTTCGGATTCTTCTGGTATATCGCCGTCTCCCGCCTCCATCTTCGCAACGATCAGTGCCTGGAAATCTTCCTTGACTGCGCCATCGTGTTCTTTGGCTGCGGCATGATTGTCGCTCACTTTGCCGGCCGAAAGGGCAAGCGCGAGGACAACTGGCCTCATCCATCCATCTCAGTCCTGGCAATAAAGGAATCCCAAACCTTGAACACTGCGCACGCGGACGCGGCAACATTGCTCGGCTACAACGTGCATAAAGAGCCCTGGCTGTGGCCGGATGCAGTGCGGATCAAGCACGGAGTGATCGTGGGCGGCACGGGCGCCGGTAAATCAACCTTCCTCGAAAACATCATTGCACAGGATTTGACGCGCCGCTTCGGCGCGCGCAAGATGCCGATGATTATCTTCGACGGCAAGGGCGAACGGGAATTTCTGGACCATCTTTTGCCGCATATCGCCGCGGCCGGGCGGTTGCAAGACTTGCGAATTCTCGATCCTACTCACCCCACGGAATCCTGCCGCTACAACCCCTTCTACGCGCTCGACGATGCCTATCAGGAGCACGTGAACTTCATCTTCCGATCCTTTGGCCTGCGCGAAGACTTCTTCAAGGGCCACCAGGAGGCTTATCTTTCCGACCTTGTCCGCGTTCTGCAGTACACCGGCCGACTCTTCAATGTTTATGACGTGCTGGTGATGGCGCTCGATGAGGACGTTCTCCAGGAGCAGATCAAGGCGGCGAAAGCGCGCATAGCAACGCTCACTGGGCTTTCCATGCAGAAGCGGTTGAACTTCGAGATGTCGGTCAAAATGCTGTTGCGATCGCTTCAGGACCGCGAGCGTGTGGAGAAGATTCAAGGACTCTTGAACGAATTGCTGAGCTTTCTCGAAGACGAGTTGTCGGTCGTGACAGGCTCCTACCAGGATCTGTTGACACTCGACGACGTACTCGAAAACGACCTGATCCTGTTCGTTTCGCTGAACTCGAATCGCAATCAGCGCGCCGTCGAAGCCCTGGGAAAGATTCTGCTCCAGAACATTCAATTGATGGTTGGCAAGCGTTACTCGCAGGCAACGGCCACGAAATCCAAGGATGAGCCGATGCTTTCGGTGATCCTGGACGAGTTTGCGCCGTTCGCTTATCCGGGATTCACGCAGGTATTGCAGACGGCGCGTGGCGCGCGAGTCTCGTTTCTGTTCTCCTTCCAGAGCCTGCCGCAGTTGCAGCGTGTCAGCCAGGCCTTCGCCGATGAGGTTTCCTCTGCGCCCGGAACCAAGATGATCATGAACGTCTCCGAGGAAAATACAGCGCAATGGTTTCTGAAAGCGTCGGCGAGGATTGCGACGAAGAGGCGCAGCTTGTCCGTGCGCCGGACCGGCATCTTCACACCAAAGTACACCGAAACCGGCATGGGCAGCGAGAGCGAAGCAAAGGAGACAAGAGCCCGCGAGGACCACATCAAGAACCTTCCCGTGGGGCAGATGGAGATTCTGATGACCGATCCACGCGAGGGAACGCTTCACTCCCACCTCCATGTCCGCCGCGCACCCAGCTACCACTTGGACGGGATCGACCAATATCTGTATCCCAATATGCGCAGCTTGTTGGACTCCGGCGTCGGCGTCAATCTCCGCTTCAAGGACGCCGCGAACCGCCGCCAACGGCGCAGACGGATCGCGGGAATTTCGCTCGACACGCCTTACGGAGGTTGATGATGCGACGCCTTTCTGCCATTCAATTGCTCGCAATTGCTCTGCTCTTCTGTGCAATCGCGCCAGTCATGGCTGCCCAAACACAGACCGTCCAGCCGCAAGCGACAGGGCAAGCCGCGCGCCAGCGCCAGGGATTCTTCGACTACGTTCTTGGCAAGATCAACCCATCAAACACAGACTATGGTGCGGCGATGGCAGAGGGCCGAAGCGATCTTGTCGGCCATACCATCGACGATCTCTATTTCTGGTCGAACGCTGTGACGCTTGGCCTGCTCGTTTGTGCGGCCGGGATCATTTATTTCGAGTGGCATTCGGCTGCAAAGAAGGAAATCGTAGCCGCCACCATCATCGCGGAACTCTGGAACGGCCGCGTCAGCGACCGAATCGAGATTGTGCGCCGTACCGAGCAATTCAACCAACTCGTTGAACTGCAAAATCAGGAGACCGAGCGGCTATTATCCGCCGGGCCAAAGATATCAGAACAGGAGCAGGAGTCAGTCGTAAGCATCACGAAGAGCGCCAGTCCAAACGGATATTCTGGCTCGCCGGCTACGGTTTCTGCGGCAAAGAGTACGATTCCGGCCTCGCGTGCCAGCGAATCGGCAGCAGTTGAGAACGCGAATGATGGTGCAGCGCGCTTGCAACAGAGCAACCTCTTGCTGCAACGCAGGGTCGAGGCTCTCGAAAACAGCGAGAAAAACCTCAAACAAAGATTGAACCAGACGACGCTCCTGCTGGACGAGGAACGCCGCCGTAACGCAACGCTCAAGGGCGCATAGAGAGGGCAAGATGCAACCAAGAATCAGAGCCAGCTTTGCCGATCACAATGAATGGCTCGCCTATGTGCGCCGTGGATTGCCGCGTGATGAGCAACCGTCTGCGCTCGCTTACGGACGCACCGAACTCTTCCTGCGCTTTTTGGAATTGCGCGGACAATCGCTTCCGGCAGAGATTGCGGCGGAATTGGAGCGCATCCTTGGACTGTCTGATCCGGATCGTGCAAGCCAACTCGATGCGCTCAACGAACGAATCATGGCGCACTTGATCGAAGTACTGTTTGCCGAAGCCGGACCAACTCTGGACCAGGAAAAACATACAAGTGGACTTACCCCACGACAGCAGACACAGGAATTGCGCGACCATCTGGGGAGTAGAAATCCGTACTTCCGACTCTGGATCGACTACAAGAGACACACCGGCGGCGCTTTCAATGAGCGCGCGTGGGGCGAATATCTTTGCCGTCAGTTGAGCGAGGATGACGCGGACAGCCTTGATTTCGCCAAGAAGATGGCGGAGTTGGATCGGCTTCTTGTTTTGTTCCACGACCACAACATTCCGCTGCCAAAGTATTTCTTCGAGCGCACCTGGTTCCTCCACTTTCTTCATGAACCGGAAAGAAAGGCTCAGACGCGCGCCCTTATGAGCGCCCTCGTAGCGGAGATTCCGCCATGCATGTCCGCGTAATCAACTTCGGATCGAACTGGTGGGGGATGCACTCGAGCGTCCTGGACGATCCGTTGTGCTTCAGACGGAATGCGGCCTGGTTCAACTCCGCAGCCCTTCGTTGTGGCCGTCGCCTCCGGTATTTCGCGGCTTACCCCGGTCAGATTCGTTTTAACGTGACCAGCGGTTTCAATCCGGAGTTCCCATCGCGCCTACTGGGCAGAATGTTTCTTTGCTCCGGACCGAACCAACATGGGGGAAAGGCACACCTTCTATTCGTTCGATTGGTTGCGGAAGCGACGCCGGATGCCTGGCTAGTGACGTTGTGTTCAGACGCTCACGGCGCGATCGAGTTCACAAAACCTGGTTGGCGATCTGCCGGGGTGCAGCCGATCTCGATCAGTTTGCGCGGCGCAAGGTACGAAGCAATGCTGCTCTTTGGCGCCACAGACTGGGTCCAGAGCGGCCTGGGACGCTGGACAATCGGCAGCGATGGGCGGCGTCTTGTGCTCTCTGAAGGCGCGAATGGAGGACGGGAATGAGATATACGCGGGGCTACATTGCACTTTCAGATGCAAACGACGTGCCGGTTCTCCTGCACATTCGTAACGCTCGCGCCATCCAGTTCGATCAACTCCAGGACCTGATTCTCTTCGATGGCAGTGGCGTTGCCGTCAATTCTCTGCGCTGGCGCGTCGCCCGATTGGAGAAGAACGGCGTTATTCAGCGGTTCCAGGACGTTCGATATCTTGGCAAACCCGTCTACGGAATTACGTCGGCAGGATTGTCTTTTCTCGAATCCCGAGGTCACATATTGTTCTCTCTGCCCAGCACAACGGAAAGAAAGATCATCCACTCACTGCAGATTCCTCATGCGCTCGAACTCGTCAATATCCGGCTTGCCATGCTGCGCACCGGCATCCTTGTCGCCTGGAAGTGCGACCTGGAAATCGCATCCCGCAACCTGGTTCTCGACGGCCCCCCGGCCAAGGACTACGACGCAATCGCGGAAATTGAGGTCGATGGCGTGGCCCATTCGATCGCCATCGAGTACGAACGAAGCTTGAAGAAGATCGCCCGCTATCGCGAAATCCGTGAGATTCTCAATCAGGATCAAACCGCGGAAACAATTTTATATCTTGCGGTCAACGAACAACTCCTTTGCACGCTGGCATACGAACTGAGAGCCGTGCATAAACACATCGGATTTGCCATCAGCGGTTCCTTCCGCCAATCGCCCCTCAACACGCTCATGGTAATAAACAACGCGAAAAACGATACTGTTTCCTTGCGAGAGTTCCTTGCAGCGGAATCGTGCCATTCTGCTGGCGTGTTTTGACATTACATTGAAATCGTTACGGCTGCCGATTGCCACTCCATTGACCTTCTTTGCCTATGAGTTGACTTCACTCCACCCCGCCTAATCATCCAGCCATCTGCAAGATATAACTGACTACCCCCTTGTGTTTGTGGTTTTTGGATGGTGGTTGGAATGAGTTGTTGGAAGGAGGATGAAGAAAGTCAACCAAAGCGCATCTGAGCAAATCAATGGCCAGGATTCCTTCCTTCTTTTTTCGGCAACACTGAAAGCCGCGTCTGAACTGCACCGAAATCCATGGGAGACCGGTCCGTAGGTCCGTAGTCACAACCCAAGCGCCGATTCATCTCGCCGTGGTTCCCAGTTGCCCACCCACAACTCATCCCATCCATCGAAGGCCAGCCCTTCGGAAAGGATTAATATGCCCGAAGCCCTTTCGATCGCTTCTCCGTCTACCGTAGCCGAGCCTGCGTTGATTCCACGCAACACAGCGCGCGTGGCAATCAGCGTCCTGCTCACCGTGCTCGATTCCTGGGCTGTTGTCGCCTTTGGCGGAACGCTCTATAGCGTCTCCGCCTATCACCCAATCTGGCTTACCGGGATCGTCCTGCTCTTCGTCTCCCTGTTTGCTTCATTAGCAAGAACCTGGTATCTGGCGCTGGCTGCCCGGCCACGCTGACCATTAACCCACCCAACCCAATTCTCAAAGAGAGGAGAGTTACCATGCCCCGCAGCCTGGGAAAGATGTCCGCCTACAAGCTGTTCAACTGGCGCGACCGCGCCGCCAATACCATCCTTGAGACCGTCCAAGCCTTCCTTGAACTCGGCGAGGCGGTCGCCACCCGCTGGATTCAAACCCGCAAGGGCGTCATGCTCTTGCAGATGGTTCCCGGCGACAACGCATCCGGCGCAATCTATGTCTTCGATAGACTGCGCGACGATTGGTACATGCTCTCCTTCGAGGGCTGCGAGGATCGGTTCACCTCTGACCTGTTCGACCGGGTCTTCTCCGAGTACAAGCTGTTCAGCTACGTCGATCAGCCCGGCCTGCTGCTCTCCCAGATGCAGTTGGCTCAGGCCTGATCGCTTCACCCTGCTCCACTGGCCCCACTTGTCCCAAACCCAACTTTCAACCAGGAGGAATCCCATGCGCCTATCCGCTGGCCGCATCCGCTCGCTCGCGACTCGTTACGCTTTGGCCGAGGCCGCCGCTTTTCCCGGCCTCCGCACCGAACCCAACGGCTTCGCCACCGACCGCAAACCCGCGCCTGACTTCAAGCACGGCCGGCTGCGCTTCGCCCACCAATTCTGAAGAACCCCAACCTCGTCGTTGCTTTGATGGCCCGGTGTACGCTCCGGGCCGTCATTTTTTCTCACCCGCAAACAGCCATCCAGTCGGCACGCCACAGATTTGACCGAGTTCTGGAACCGGGGTACAAACACAGAACTTCAGGAAGGAGAGCGACCCATGTATACGACCTTCTGTGTAAGCCGCGAGACGGCCGACCGGTTCATCAAGCTCTTCGTCAACCGGCGCGCCTACGGAATGCAGGCTGCCCATCCCTTGCCCAACGGCTCGGTTCCGTACTACCTGGCGCGGGACTGGCAGACCAAGAAGCCCAAGCCTCTGGACGCCGACGTGGTGCGCATGCACCTGAACGGCGACATCACCATCAATCTCTACGCTATCAATCCGGAGACACAACGTTCGAAGTGGGTCGCCATCGACGCCGACTTTGACGGCGCTATCGAGGCCCTCTTCCAGTTACAGTGGGAACTGAAACAGGATGGCGTCGATGCCGCGCTCGAACAATCGCGCCGTGGCGGCCATCTGTGGATCTTCGCCGATACGTCTCTGCTTGCTGCCGAGTGCCGCATCTATATTTACAACCTCGCCCTGCGCCTTGGTGTTCCGGTCAAAGGCGGCGGCCTCAAAGACGGCATCGAGGTCTTCCCCCGCCAGGATCGGATCGAGGACGGCGAGTACGGCAACGCCATCCGCGCGCCGCTCGGCGTACATCGCAAAACGAACCAGCGGTACTGGTTTTACGAGGCTGCCCTCACGCCCGAGGCGCAACTTGATTACCTCGACGGCCTGAAGAAGCTCACCGAGGCGGAACTGAAAACCAACATCGGCGGCATGACGCTGCCCGAAGCCTACCGGACGGTAGTCGTCCCTCCATATATACCGCCGGCTTCATCGGCGCTTGGCACTGAGTTCCGGATTCTCGACTACGTGCGCACCACGCGCAAGGACAGCCGCAACTGGTGGGCGCGCTGTCCATCGTGTGCCCAGGCCGGGCATGATCGGACCGGCGATAATCTCGCCATCCAGATCAAGAATCCCCGCCTCTACAAGTGCTGGGCCGGATGCTCGAAGGAAGAGATTCGTGCGGCGCTGGGCCAGCCGATCCGCCGCAAGGTTGCGGTTTAAGGAGGCGACGCCGATGACGAGCCCAGCAACCACCAATGCAACCCGATACGCGCGATACGGCCTGTCACTGCCGCGGCAAATGCTCCGCGCCCTGGAGAAGCGCGGCATCTACTGCCAGCCGAGCGTCTCCATTGAGCACCAACACCTCGCGCGGCGCTACGTGCTGCGCGGCGTCGAGTCCGGCGGCGCAGTCACCGACATGGGCCGCTACTGCGCCTATCTCGACGCCGAAGGAAATCCGGCGCCGTGGCTGCAACAGATCGATTCGATCTCCGGCAACGGCCGCCACGCGATCGTGATCGCGCCGGAGTTGGTGCGGATCGAGATGCTGCGCATCGGCCATACCTACGAACTAGCCATCACGCGGCTTTGGTTGAAGTCCGACGAGGGCCATACACGTCCGGCGATTGCCACAGCGCCACTCTTCCGCAGCCATCAGGGGACATTGGCCATCGATCTTTGGAACGCGGAGAACAAGGGCCTCCGTGGAACTGTTGCGCCGGTCTTTTTTACCGCGGCTGGCGAGGTGCTAGATATGCCGGATCGCTTTGAAGAAGCCATTCGCAAGATCACCGGCGCAGTTACCTGCCTGGGATGCAAGCACACGCATATCGCCGTGGCTCCGGTCGCAAACAAAGGCGGTGAGTCATGAAGTGCGCCATCGAAGTGGGCAAACCCGACTGGCGGCCTCTTGAGAATGCGATTCCGCCAGAGTACTGCGAAGACTACATGTATATGGGCAAGGCCGGCGAGATCGTCCTCTACAAGCACCGCATCACGCGGCGCTATTTGAACATCGACGCGGTGACCGGCAAATTCTACCGCTACGCCAATGACGAGTACGTCGAGATCGACCGGCGACAAGCCTTCGATTCTGTCTACGGTCACGACCAATGAGAAGGAGTGAGGCAAATGGGAAAGTGCGTCAACAAGGTCATTCTTCTGGGCAGGGCCGGCAAGGACCCGACGGTCCACATCCTGCGCACGGGCACGGTCGTCAATCTGTCGCTCGCCACCAGCGAGCGTTACCGGGACATCCACGGCGACTGGCAGGAACACACGGAGTGGCACAACCTGGTCGGCTTCCAGCGAACGGCCGAGATCCTGCGCGATTATGTCCGCAAGGGCTCGCGTCTCTACATCGAAGGCTCTCTGCGGACGCGATCCTGGGACGACCGGCAGACCGGCCAGCGCCGTTACCGCTCAGAGATCGTCGTTACCGAGGTCAGCCTTCTGTCGCCTCCGCCCGATGGTGGCAGCGACGACGTGGAGCACTACGTCAGCGGGCAGGGCTTTGCGCAACCCGAGTTCAGCGAACCGGAGATTGCGCAAGAGGAAGTTCCTTATTAGGCCAATGGCTCAAGAGATCATTTCGGGCAGTCCCCATAATCGCCAGACGGTTGTACTGCCCTGACCAGTCGTCGTCCCCCTGAATGATTGCTCTGGATAGTGAAGAACAGACGCCCGATATCGTCGGCGGTAAAGCAAACGCTTTCAGTATCGCCGCTGCGCTTAACAGAAACATCTCCAAGCATCCCTACTGAAAACCACTTCTGATCGATCTTCTTTGACTCCTCTCGGGCCGACGCGATCTGTGGTCGAAGTAAACGGGAGACTTCGGGGGCTGCAATCTCAGCGGTTGGTTGATTGTTGGCTAGGCGCCAGAAGAGCTCATCGATCAAATCGAGTTCAGGCGTTGTAGATGCTTTTCCGAGGTCCACAATTCCTGTGGGCGTGATTTGAAGGCGTCTGACCATCTGTCTCGCCTCACAGGAACCGCATCCGTAGAAACTGCGGAAATCATCTTTCTCGCCGATTGTCAAAATACCATCAGAGAAGTTTGTGCCGATTCTCTGATCGATCATAAAGTCGTGCCAATCGATCCACAGGAGAGTGGCCGAATTCCCGTCCCAACGCCACACACTTGTCTGATGGCCAACCGTGGCTCCCATGATCTGCGCATATCCTGCGTCAATGTAAAATCGAGGCCGGCCTGCCGAATCGGATGGAAGCATACCAACGTCAGCATAGAGGGGACCGCAAGTGCCAGGTGGATGCCCTGAACCTTCCTCTCTGCACTTGTCGCCTGCACGTTCAGCCTTCCAAGCACCAAGCAGATCTCGCGGATCGATCTTTTGTGGCGACGTGTTATTGATGGACCAAAGAAGAACTGGTTTCCCCTCTCGAAACCCCACGAGGAATACGGTTCCAGCTTCACCGCTGAATTGAGAAGCCAAAAAAAGATGAGTGCCGATTGCCACAACAGAACTCCTAGCCTCATCCTTCTCGCCGCAATCACTGGTGTCGGACTCCAGCTTGCATAGCGCCGCATTGAGATCGCTGGCGCTGGCTTCCGGTTTTGTTAGCAGAACCTGGACAATTGCCTGAGCACTAGCATCCCACATCCGAGCAAGAGCTTCGATCCCATCCTTTGTGTCGTCGTGGAGGAAATCGCCTTTTGTGTGTGTTCGGAACTGCTGGGCGGCTGACCGATAATTCCGTGCTGCTCCTTGTGCAAGCAATGACATGTGTGAGGTCGCAAGAAGGAACAGAGGAATGACAAGCCAGCGGTTGGTAAGCATCGGAACCACCAAAGAAAGGCATTTTGACTACTTCAGGATATTGCATGGAAACGTCAATCTGTTGCCGACTTCTCCGTTTTTCGGTTCTTACTCAATCAATGGGCAGCCAGAATACCCCATCAATATGGAATAGCGCACCCCATTTAATTGCAGATCAACCTTGTACGCCCAACGCAATCCCTGTTGTTCCTCAAAATGCACGGCCAGCAGGTCAAACTGCTTTTGAGTTCCAGCCTAAGGAGGTATGGTATGGCCGCAGCCAAGTTTACGGAAGCCGAGCGCGAGAAGCTCTTCGCGCAGCTCGAAACGCCGTTCGATCCGGCGCTGATCAAGTGGCGCGTGATGCGCACCTTCGACTATGGCCGGAGCGGCGTCGTTCTGCCCTTTGCCGATCCGCGCGCCTACACGGACCGGCTCAACGAACTCTTCACGCCCTCGGGCTGGACGCGCGAGTACACGATCTCGACCGTGCCGTCGCTCTGCCGCATGGAACGGGGCAAGGCGATCGTGACCAGCAAGGTGCTGGTGGCCACCGCCGTGACGATCACGCGGCTGGGCAGCCACACCGGCACCGGCGAGGAGTGGGCGGACCGGGAAAACTCCGTCACGGCGGCAGACGCGCAGGCCTTCAAGCGGGCCTGTAGCTGTTTCGGGCTGGGCCGCTACCTCTACCGCTTCGGGGAGACTCGGGTGCGACTGAATCTCCGCGGAGAGCCGTTGACGATTCCCATCCTGCCCGAGTGGGCGCTGCCGCCGGGCATGACTCTGGCGCAGGCGAGCGGACTGTCCGGCGACACGCGCGGACCGGTCGGGCTACATCTGGTCAGGGGGCTGACGGCCGAGATTGAGGGTTTTCGCGCGACGCTGGGTGAGCCAATCTACGCGGAGATTCTGCGCCGGGCTGGGCACAGCGCGGATGCACGAACCATCCCCAATGCGGAACGACAGAAGCAGACCATCGAGAAGATGCAGGCTGCGGCGCGCGGTTTCGAGCGGCTGCGCCAACTCGCCGAGATGGCCGGCGAGGCACGGTTCTTCGCCGTGGCGGAGCGATTCAAGATCGCGTCGGTCACCGAACTGCCGAGCCTGGCGGCGTTGAAGCAACTGGTCGAGGAACTCGAATCCCTGGCCAATCAGCAGGTCGCGTAGCCAGCGCTTCAGCGCCGGGAGGAAATCATGGGAGAGATCAGCATTCTGCGTCCGCGGCGCAACCTCGTCAGTATCCCGGTCACAGAAGCCGTCTACTGCGAGAGTTGCGCCTCGGTCTCGAACTCCAGCGGAGGGTGTTGCGGTGTGTGTGGCAACATCTCCGTTAGGCCGCTGGCCGAACTGGTGCCGCAGCCGCCGATGGGGCCACACTCCGGTTCGGTCTCGGCGCGGAGCTTTGCACCCCCCATGCAAATCGAATTGGCCAGGGCGGCGTAACAGCTCCGACAGGCTACGCCGCCCATCACAATTTCGGGCGGTTAAAACAGGAGGTCCGCCATGGACACACCTTCGCTTTCCAGGCCCGACCTGTTCGCCCATCGGGAGGCGCTTCGGCTTCCCGCGTCAAAGGTCGTCGAGAGGCTGGTTGAGATCGTTGGGCGAAAACTGACCGCGTATATCGGTGGCGTCAAAGATGCGCGCGCTGTCGATCGCTGGATAGCCGGCGGCGAGATCTACGGCGGCGCTGAGAACCGGCTGCGATTTGCCTTTCAGGTTGCGCGCACTTTGAGTGAGCACGATTCGCCGACTGTTGTGCAGGCTTGGCTGATGGGTGTGAATCCGGAACTGGAAGACCGGGTGCCGCTGCGCCTGATGCGCGAAAATGAGATAGATGCGGTAGCGCCAGCCATTCTGAGCGCCGCCAGAGCCTACCTCAACGACAAGTGACGGGTATTTTCTTCTTGAATTATACGGTTAATATATTGCCCATTATGCTATATAATAGAGACAAAGAGGCAACAGTTTGGCTGTATATCTCAAGACGGTGCAAGAGGTGCAGGCAGGAATTGCTGGGCGGTTCAAGGCCCGGCGTCTGGCCATGAACCTGACGCAAAGTGAGTTGGCGGCGCGCTCGGGCGTGACCTTCAGTTCGTTGAAGCGGTTTGAACGCCTGGGTTTGATCGCTCTGGATTCACTGCTGAACCTTGCTTTGGTGCTTGACTGCCTGGACGATTTCGACAAACTGGCCGCGGACAGCCAGCCCGCCCCGGCCGCGCAATCGCTCGACGCGTTGCTTGCCAAACCGGCCTTGCGGCAAAGAGCAACGGGCAGGAAAGGACGCGGACATGGCGTATAGTCCGACAGAACTGCTCACCGTCTATCTGGACGCCAACAACCAACGCCGCAAGGTTGGCCGCCTCGCGTTCAAGGACAGGCAGATTCTCTTCGAGTACGACGCGGCATTCCTCGCATCGGGCATCGAGATTTCGCCGATCAAACTTCCACTCAAGCCCGGTGTCTCCATTGCCGACACGGCGATCTTCGACGGCCTGTTCGGCGTATTCAATGACAGTCTGCCGGACGGATGGGGCCGGCTTCTGCTCGACCGCACGGTGGAGAAACACGGTATTCATCGCCGACAACTGAATCCGCTTGACCGGTTGGCCTATGTGGGACGGCACGGCATGGGCGCTCTCAGCTATGAGCCGGAGTTGGGGCAGCAAACTGCCGACGCTGCTCCGCTGGCGCTCGACAAACTTGCCGAGGAATCAGCCACCGTTCTGGCCGGAGAAAACGAAGAGGTCTTTGAAGATTTGCTGCGGCTCAATGGATCTTCGTCAGGCGCCCGGCCCAAGATCGTGGCGCAAGTGAGCGCTGACAGGAAAAGGATCATTCACGGCCAGCAGGAATTGCAATCGGGCTTCGCGCATTGGATGATCAAGTTTCCGTCTTCGCAGGACGCGCGGGATGCGGGAGCTATCGAATACGCCTATAGCCTGATGGCAAAAGCAGCCGGAGTGGAGATGCCTGAGACGCATCTCTTCCGTACGAAGAGGAACAAATACTTCGGCACGAAGCGATTTGACCGGGACGGCGATGCCCGCATCCACATGCACAGTCTTGGTGGCCTGATCCATGCCGATCATCGCACGCCCAGCCTCGACTACGACATGGTTCTGCGCGTGACGATGGCGTTGACCAGAAATATTCAGGAGGCGGAAAAGGTCTATGCGCTGGCTTGCTTCAACGTGCTTGCCCATAACCGCGACGATCATGTGAAGAACTTTTCGTTCCTGCTAAACGCAAGAAACGAGTGGATCTTCGCGCCTGCCTATGACCTGACCTTTTCCTATGGCCCGGGCGGGGAGCAAAGTATGCTCGTCATGGGCGAAGGAAAGAATCCCGGCGCAGCCCAACTTCAGGCGTTGGGCAAACAGCATGGGATAAAGAACGCGCCGGAGATTCTGGCAAAGGTGAAAGCGGCTGTGGCCGCTTGGCACCGCTACGCCGAGCAGGCAGAGGTTTCGCGAAAATCCACCCAAGAGATTGCTGACAAGATCAAGTTGCCATGAGCGAGCAAGATTCGTAGCGCGTTGTGCAGGTTTGGACGACAGGCGTAAACCCGGAACTGGGAGACAGAGTGCCGCTGCGCCTGATGTGCGAGAATGCCATTGGCTCCGTGGTGCCGGCCATCCTGAACGCCGTCAAAGCGTTTCTCATTTCCTGAATGAGTAGCCGTGGCTTTGCAGAAACGCGCCGATTTCAGTCCAATCACCCCATCCGTCGAGCGAACTCCCCGTGTGCGCAACGCTGAATGTCGAACCCACCGGAAACTGCAACAGCTTCTGTTCAAGAGCACTCAAATCCGCACACTGATACTGTTTGATCGTGTAACGATACGGCCCCGTCGGCATCAGATAGTCAATTCGGGCTTCGGGAGGATAAACCGGATCTTTGAGTTTGCCATAAATGGAATAGCTGCCTGCCGCAGGACCGACACTCAATTCGCTGCCGCAGCTGAATGTGCAGGCGAACCCCTTTCTCTTATCATCGCCAATCAACTTTGCCAAGTTGTCCGAGTCCTCAGGCGAAAGCGTCCAGCCCTGCGCGTTGACATACGCTTGAACCAGCTTCGACTCCATATTGTAAAGCGACCAGACGTCGCTTAATTGCGAAGGATGATCTTGCCCATATTTTGGATCGTTCATGCGTAACTGTGCTCCGCTCTCCACGTACTTCTTGTGCCATCGGGAAACCTGCTCCCATACAACGGGCTTCATGGCTGCGCTGCCATATCTTCCAAGATATTCCGTCGCATCGGCGGCTAGCGGTGTTTCATCCTTTAACTGCTTGGCTGCCAGATTATCGAGCACAGCATTCGATTCCATGAACCCAAGGCTTGGGAAGAACTCTCCTCGCGGACAATAGGGTGGACGCACTTTTTGAAGCACTTGCTCCACCCTGAGTCGCGCCTCGTCTGGCGAGACCTTGAGTAGATAAGCCAAGACGGGGATCTGGACATTGCAAGGCCATCCAGCCAGATGCTGGTCGATAAACGGGAGAACTGCAGGAAGTGTTGCGCGCGTTGTATAGCGATGCAGTAAAGTTGCCGAACGTATCAGTTCTTCCGGGGTGCTGAGCGCCACAAAATTCGCAGCAATCTGCTGCTCCTGCGCCGGCAGCGATACATCAGGCAATCTCAAATACAGCGACGAAAATCGTGGTTCTGGACGAACGATTTCCTGGCGGATAAAAGCTTTTGCGGTGGCGGGATCAAGTTCAAGCCACCGCAACAACGCATGACCATCGCCTGCTTCAGCCTTGCCGCGAACCACTGGCAACATTTGGGGAGATCGCACATAGTCCCAGTCGGTATCGAGCAGCGCAGCTTGAGCTTCTTTTGAGAGACGATCAAAGTTTGCCGCTGCCACGGCGATCACTTCAGGTGAATAAGGCGTGCGGAGATCGTAAACAGAACCTTCTATCACCAAGTATCCGGACATTGGGTTTCTGAGCACAGTCTCAAGAGACAAGATCATTGCTTCCGGAGTCTTCTTTGGCAGCGACGCAAACAGCGTGTCGCGCACCTCATTCACAACCTTGGGTGGCACTGCCGATCTTGGACCGGGCTTTTCCTCACCTTGGCTAAGCAATTTAGCGTACGCCGCAAAGAACATGGGGCGAACGCCGACATTCGGGTCCACCAGCAAACGGCGCATCTCCGCCTCAATGACTTCTTTGTGCGAATTGATATTCAGGCAGTGCTTGACATCGATTCCCTGGCCCAAAAGCCCCGCCAGCGCCACCGCGGCTTCCGGCGTGCCCAAATTGCACAGTGCCTCCTTTTCCTGCTGGTAATGCGTATACTCCGGCGAAGGCGGGTTGGTGTAAGCCGGTGGTTTGGTGGTCCATGCCGTCATGCCCTGCTCAATGACGGTCCCTTTCCACTTATCTCCCGCTGGAGTGATCTCCAGAACGATCTCTGACGTCTTGTTTACCGAATTCGGCTTCACCGTGGAATTCAGTGATTTCCTGATCTGGTTGGTTTCGTCATCCAACCCCACCGTAATTGACAGTCGCACCGTGTACTTTCCCGGCGAGTCGAAACGGAATCTGTTGGTCAGCGTATAAGCGTATTTTTTCGGCTCCATCGTGAGATCGGAACTCTTGACCTCGATAGTGGGGCCGCTCATTGCCCCGCAGCCATGCCAGCCGATGTCTGTCCATCCGGTGTCAGGGATGACATCGAACGACCAGTGGGTAACGAACCGGCACTGCGGGTAACCGAAACAACTCTCCCAGAACATCTTGCATGGCTCAAGATAGCGGTTTGGCGTACTACTGGAAATCAGAACCTCCAGCGGAATCACTTCGCCGAGTTGGAAGCGGTTAGATCCGGTGGCAGAGCGTAATTCAACCTTCAAGTCCGTGGGGTCCTGCGCAGGCAAGTCCTGTGCGAACAACATAGAACTACAGAAGGTGGTCATTAGAATTAGTGCGGTGAGGCCAGTACGAATCATACGATCCCTCGAAGACAAAGCACTCATAGGCCACAAACCCAGTAGCCCATCCAAAGACTCAGTAGTTCGGTTCCTAATGGTTTAGACACCGAAAACAGAAATTTGGGGCTATAGCTACAATCAAGCAGCCTTTGCCGCCTTCTTCTTCGCCTTGGGCAGCGGCGCAACCGTGGCGTTTAGGTTCGCCTTGGAAGCGCTCTTCAATGCCGCCCACCGCTTGATCTGCGCCTGCCGGATGCGCTCCCGCGCCTCCGCGCTCATCTTGCGGCGCTTTCTGGTCTTCTGAACCTTCGGAGCAGCAACTGAAACAGCCTTCGCGGGCCGTCCGGGCTTGCGCTTGGTGACCGTTGCGCCCGATGCGCTCAATAGAGCCTTCGCCTGTTCGAGGATAGCGATCTCGTTGTCGATTGCCGCAAGAATATCTTTCACCATGGTGCGCTTGAGCACCTCCCCTCGAAGAATACACCAGCCACTCAAATTCAAAAGTTTATCGCCCACGGAGGAACCATGGCCAGAAACGCGGCGCGGTTGAAGATGGGCTATTACCCGCTTCCCATAAGTGAGGCCGTGCGGCTTCGCGTACTGCTCGAGTTTAGCGGACCGGCATCGGTCGTCGATCCATGCGTTGGGCAAGGAACGGCGCTCGAAATCATCACGCAAGGCGCGGAGGTGCGCCGTTGCGGCGTCGAACTCGATGCCGAGCGGGCGGCAATTGCACAATCGAAAGGCATCGAGACGATTCAGGGCAACGCCTTCGATGCCGTCGCCAAACCGGAGTCCTTTTCACTGCTCTATCTGAATCCTCCCTACGACTCCGAAATTGGTCAGGTTGCGAACAACCGCATGGAGCGGCTGTTTCTCGATCACACCTATCGCTGGCTGGCAATGGATGGCGTGCTGGTGATGGTCATCCCGTTCGAGCGGTTGATGGACTGCGCCGGCCTGCTGAGTTCGCACTTCACCGCACTCAACGTCTTCCGCATGACCGACGAGGAATCCGTGCGCTTCCGGCAGATCGCCGTGCTTGGACTTCGCTCGAATGTGCGCGGCGCAGCGGTGGACGCCAACAAACGCCACCTGCAGCGTATCGGCCTCTACGGCAGCTATCAGGAGTTGCCGGAACTGGCGCCCGATGCCTGCGAGCCGTATCGAGTGCCACCTTCACGCGAAACAGAGATCAGCTATCGCGGCCTTCCCTACGACCTGCTGGAAGACTTGTTGCCGCACTCCGGCGCGTGGAAGCAGGTGATGCCGTTTCTCGCTCCATATGAAGACGTGGCCACCGGGCGGCCGATCACGCCTCTGCATGGAGGCCATGTCGGACTGCTCTGCACGGCGGGCCTGCTGAACGGAGTCTTCGGCCAAGGCGACGACCGGCACATCGCGCGTTGGCGGTCGGTCAAGCATGTCACCACCTTTGTCGAGCACGACGAGGAAAACGAAATTGTCCATCACCGCGAGCGGTGGGCCAACGAATTGCGGTTGGTTTACGCCGACGGAAGAACGCTGAAGCTGACTGAAACGCCGATCCGGCAGGAGGAAGAGACGGATGCAGAATGCGCACCTGCGGCTCGGGCTGCTTGAGTACCACCGCATTACGGAAAAGACTTCAACCAGGATTCGCGTGCGGGTTTCCTCCTATATAGGAGAGGAAGAGCAGGCGCATTTGATCGGCGTGTTTGGAAGCGACTCCGACATTGGCGCCGTCACGGCTGCGGTCCATGAGAAAGCCAACTTCACGCTGACCTTTCCCGATGGCGCAATCAAGGAAATCACGCTCGGCGAGCACGCCTCGTGCTATCGCAGTTCGGTGATCCTACCGGGCCGCAAACACCCGGTACGTCATCTGATCGCCATCTCCGAGCAGTTGCACGCGAATGGCAGTGCGGGCCGGACAATCCTTTCCCGTAAATGTCCTGCTGAAGCCTGGGCGTGGCTGTCCACTTTTCTTGGCCTTCCGGCCGTGTCGGCGTGGGCGGAACACATCTCGGGAATCCTCGACGCTGAAGGCCGCTTTCAACCACTCGATGGGATCGGCTGTGAACCAGTGCTGGTGACGGCCACCGCCGATGAGATGCTCGCATGGATCTCGGCGGCGCTGAAATCAGAAGCGATTGCTTTCCCTGAAGAGAATGGGCCGGTCAAGTGGCCGAAACACTCATTGTTCGAGGCGTTGCGCCAGATTCTGGAGGAGGACGAACAGTAGCTCTCATGCCTCCTTGTTTTCAAGTCCCACTCCACAGTTCCGTCGTGAGGTTCCAGCATGAGCCAGGAGAGCCTAGTCGATATAGCCTCGTACCTACGGGCAAACGCCAGCGAATTGGGATCGCGCATCCTCGATACCTTCCCGCCTTTGCAGAACATAACCGATGCCGTTGCGCCGCGCATCGCGACGTTGTTGCGCAAGGCTCTCCCAGCACAGGCGTTGGCGATTACCGGAACAGCAAAATATCTGCGCGAGGCAAAAGCGGCGCGGATTGTGGCCGAGTGCGGCGCGGGCAAGACGTACATGGCGCTCGGCGCAATTCATGTTCTTGCCGATGGGCGGCCCTCGACGACGCTGGTGATGTGTCCCTCGCACATCACGCACAAATGGGCGCGTGAGGTGCTGGTGACCATCCCGCGCGCCCGCGCTTTCCTGATCGAGGATCTGCGCAACGGAGGCGATCCGAGAAAGGCGCACGGTGTTTGCGAAGTCAAGCTACGCAAAGGCCGAGTCGTCTATGAAGGAATGCGGTTGTCGCTCTCCGATCTGCGGCGGATGAGCCGCCGGGAGTGGCGCAAGAAGTGCCCGGCGCCGGCTTTCTTCATTACAGGCAAGGACAAGGGCAAGCTCGGCTACTTCTGGGAGCACGTCTTTCTCAAGGCAAAGTCGGGACCAAACCTTGGCGGCGTTGTCAATCCCGACTCGGGCCTTGCGATTCTCGATTCCGAGCGTCAGAAGCTGACCTATCTCGATTTCGGAGACAAGGTGAAGCTCTCGGAGACGCTGACTCGGCCACAGGACGGAACGACGCGGTACTCCGCTTTGTGGCAGGCTGATCGCAATCGCATTCAGCGTATGGCTCCCATCGAGTACGCGGGCCGCTATATGCGGCGCTGGTTCGATTTTGCCATTGCCGACGAGTTGCACCAGTTAGCCGGCGACACGGCGCAGGGCAACGGCTTGGGCGTTCTGGAACGCACGGCCCGCAAGCTGATCGCGCTGACCGGCACGCTGATGGGCGGCTATGCGGACGATCTCTTCAACATCTTCTATCGCATGGAACCGCACACGATGGCGGGCGAAGGCTTTGCCTACGGCGGCCAGGGGCGGCGCGACTTCCAAGAGCAGTACGGCGTGCTCGAAACCATCGAGAAGGTGCGCAAGGAGGACAACGCCTGCTCGCGGTCCACGAAGAAGACCATTCAGGTGGTACGGAAGCCGGGAGCCTCGCCGCTTCTCTTCGGCAAGTTCCTAATGAACACCACTGCCTTTCTCTCGCTCGAAGACATCGCGGACAACCTCCCGCGCTACGATGAGAGCGTGGTCTCGGTTGAGATGGATTCCGATCTTGCCAAGGCCTACGAGGAGTTGGAGGACGACATCCGCTCGGCGATGCGCCAGCACCGCGGCAACAAGAGCCTGATGAGCATTCTGCTCAACACGCTGCTCCTGTACCCCGATTACCCATACGACTTCGATGCCATCTGGGCGCGGGCCTTCGACCCGCAGACCAGGGAATACGTAAAGTTTCTGGCAGCCACGCCAGCAAATCTTCCCGAAGACAGGCTTTACGCCAAGGAGCGTGCGCTCATCGCTGATGTAACAGAGGAATTGCGACAGGGGCGGCGTTGCCAGGTCTATGCCACCTATACCGGAGAGAAGGATGTCACGCTGCGGCTGGAGACGATTCTGCGCCAGGCCGGTTTTCGGGTTGCCGTGCTGCGCTCTTCCGTGCCAACGGAGAAACGCGAGGATTGGTACGAGCGGCAGTTGCAAGCCGGTGTCGAGGTTGTCGTCTGCCATCCAAAACTGGTGGAGACCGGACTCGATCTTCTGGCATTTCCGACGCTCTACTTCTACGAGACCGGCTACTCGCTGCACACGCTGCGGCAGGCAAGCCGTCGCTCGTGGCGCATCGGCCAGCGTTATCCGGTGCGGGTGAAGTTCGTCACCTACGCCGGGACCATGCAGGAGACCTGCCTGCGGCTGATGGGCAAAAAGATGCTCGTCGCGCTGATGATGGAGGGAAAGTTCTCGGGCGAAGGCCTGATGTCTCTTGATGCCGACGAAGATCTGATGAGCGCGATGGCGCGCGAGTTGGTCGAAAAGGCCGGCGTCGGCGAATCTGCCGACCTTGTCTGGCGGCAACTTGAGAAGGAGCGCGGCCAATTTGTTCCTCAGCCTGCTCCGTCAATCGAGTTGGAAAGCAATTCGTTGCTCGACTTGCCGGACTTCGTGGTCGCCGCTCGGTCACCAAATCGAGACGGCATTCATCTGGTCGAACCCATCAGGGTTGAGATCAAAGATACGCCATGGCCGGCGGCAGCGGTTCCTGTGCAACTCAGCCTCTTTGGCTGAGATTGCGCGGATTTGCAATTCATTTACTCAGAACAACGATCCAAGACCAGATCAACAAAACGTCATCCCTTGGAAACACTCGCTGAAGCCCCAATACGGCTTCATCCGGCCCGACTGCGAAATCATGAAGTAAAATCTCCGGCGTCCCTCGCCGCAACATTCAAGAGTCCCGTAGTTGCCGGGAACATCCAATTCCGGATGGTAAGTTCCGAATGCCTCCCTGGGGAATCTTGAGACCTGATTCTTCAATTCGTAGAGTAACCGATCAAGAGTGGGCCGGTTCATCCTTGCTTCTGTTTCAGATTTGGCTACATGAGTCCGAGAGAGCATTATGAATCCGCGAGTTGGAACAAATGCAGAGGGGTGATATTCAAAACAGTAAGAGTAACCCCACTTGCACGCTGTCCTTCCGTAGTACGGTTCTGCATAAACTGTCCTAACTAGATGTGCTCCAAGGCCGGAGCTTGCACTCAGAATGTCGAGCACATGATCCCGCCAGCACAAAGGATCGCGTTGTGCATGCAACTCATTATCGTTTTGTACGGAATTTCTGTCGCCATGTTCTGAGAAGTCGTTCATGCAAAGATTATAGGCCCGCCTAATGAACGGCAATAATCATGTTTCCCGAACGATAACAACAATTGAGGTGATCCTGTGGCACAAGAAAATCGCCCGCCGCGGACATTTGTCGAGTGGGTGCTTCATCTGCTTGAAGAGCGATTTCCGTTGCTTGGCACGGAGGAGGAGATGCAGGTCAGCGGTGCCGATACCATCGATCAGCTGACCGACCTTTACTGCGAACTCAAGCGCAGGCATAAAACCTGTCGGCGGAATGCCGAGAAGAACGGCAGGTAGCTTGCTGTCGTTGGATAGAGCGGGCCTGCAAGTCGAAATCTCTCTTCTCAGGAACTGGAAGCAGTGATACTCTCCCACCAGGGAGAAATAGTTCCAAGCGTTACTGGCCAATGCCGGATCGCTATCAAGGCAACGCACGAGCCAGCGCAAGCTGGCTCGCGGCGTCCACGGAGGCTCTCATGCCCAAGGGGCCATTCCTCCCAGAAGAATTCACGCCGACCAAGTTTTCGACAGCGGCCGACAAAGCGGAATTCGGAAATCACTTCCTTCGCTTCATCGATGCCGAGTGGGCGCAGGCGCTCTTCACCAAAGATTTCTATCACCGTCTGTCGATGTGCTTCGGGCATATTGCGCATTATGTGGAGGGCGTGATTATGCAGAGTGCTAGCGTCAACGCACCGTGGATACAGCGTTCGACCAACAGTTCACTATGCATAATCCCCACTATTTAGCTCTCCACAGAAAGTCAACTTCCAGATGGACGGTCACCCCACCGGAACGTCAATGTCTGCGTACTAGGCCGCTCGATTCGAGTTGACAATCTACCTCAAGTGAACAGCAGGGACGCATTCAGAGGGACGATTCTTTGACTTAAGGTGCGTCTCCTACTTGTGTAGAGCGCCGAAAGGGATGCGGGCCATGTTTGTGCATCTTCGGCAGTAATGCGAGGAAGCAATTTGGCGGTAGCCTACATGAGAACCTCGTTGGTTCAAGTATGGCTGCGTGCGGTGGTCGCTTGAGCTTGGTCCAAGGCCTTTCGATTTGCTTCAGACCGGGAGAGTAAGCCTGCCGCCATCGGTCAGGTTTGGTTCGGGCAGGGGCCGGTCTTCACGGGTGCCAATCGGCGCCATAAATCTCTCGATAGTTCTGAAGAGCCAGGTCTTCTGAAGGCGTCCGCATTGCATCATTGAAGCGATTCATGAAAGCAAAGTAGCTTGTCTGCAACACGATATCGGCAGCGCCCTTGCTCCCAAATGCTTCTTCGACTTCCCTAAAGTCCTGACCGCCAACGAGCTCTGGATGGTGCGTCAACTTTCGGGCGAAGTTCACGACCGAGCGCTCATCGGAACTCAACACAGAATCATCTGTCCTCATCTCAAGGAGCTTGGATGGGTCAACTCCCGCTCGCCTCAATCCAAGCAGCACATGGAGCGTGCAGTACCGGCAGCCATTTGCCGTTGAAACCGCGAGCGAGGTGTAACGCAAGAGAATCCGGGGAATTGTGACCGAGGGTCCAAGAACTCGTCCGTAATCCCACCACGCCTGGGGAACATCGGGACTCCACAGCATGATGCGCTCACCATGTGGAAGTCCTATTCCCATCGAGGACTGGCCGCGCTTTTCAGCATCCTTGAACGAGGCGTCATCCTTACTCAAGAGTGCCAGCCTGCTGTCATCAAGAACCGCTACGCGACCTGCCGGCGGCACATAGTCGTGTCCCGGGGACCGGGCGGCAAATTCCAGGGTCCAGCTTTCAACCGGCAGGTTGAATGCGTTGGCCATCCTGGTGAAGTAGTTGAAGAAGCACACGGAAAGCGTGAGTTCCACCATCTGCGAGTCGTCGAAAAGGGCTCTGACCCGGCGGTATTCCGAATCCTCGATCCCACTCGCATTTGTGGACACTGCTGTCGCATAACGAAGCGCCATTCTTTCTTCATGAGAGAGCCCTGCTTCGCCGCCAGAGCGGAGTCTGGCCAGCGTTGAAGTGCCTCCACCAGTAGCGCGCAACATATGCTCCAGGTAGGCTGCGACGTAGGGACTGTTGTCCAACTGGGCGACGCGAATGCCCATTGCCATCTTTGTCTCAGGCCTTACCGAGCCGCTGTAAAGCACGACGCGCATAAGATGAGCCACGCTTGCCGGAACACCGGGGCGGCCAGAGAAGGCCCTTACAAAATTGGGAACGCGACCGGTACCGGATGGCTCCAGATCATCAACAGCCGCAATTAGCCCATTACCATCCCCTTCAACGCTTACCCTGGGCTGCGCACTGGTGCTGGCGCGCCCTTCCGCTTCAAGCACACTGACAGGAATGAGATGTATCGATGCAGGAGGCCGCTTTGCTGGTCCGCTGCCAGAGGCGGCCTGGCCACATAGATTGCATATTCCTGCCACAAACAAAAGCACAGCCGTAAGGGTGTAGTTACTTCTCATTCGTGGTCCAATCCATAGAATGCGTTCGCATGCACCGAATAGAATGCCAGCAAGGTCGTCGAAGCGGAATTAATGGGCAAGGGCAGAAACCGGAGTTGGCGTCCAGTCTGCACCATAGACTTCGCGATAGGTTTGGATGGCATTGTCTTCAGACGGAGAGTGCATGGCATCGTTGAACCGATTAAGATAATTCATGCCGCAAGCTGCCAGAAGTATGTCCTGGGCTCCAGCTTCGCCAAACGCTGTTGTCAACTTTGACCAATCTTCATCTGTAATGGTGCCAGGGCGTCGCGTGATCTTTCTGGCGAATTGCACGGCCGTCAGCTCTTGAGGACTCAGTTGCGAGTCGTCTCTTTTCATCGCAAGTAATTTGGAGGGATCGACTCCCGCATGGCGCAGGCCCAACAACGTGTGGAGCGTGCAGTAGCGGCACCCATTCGACGTGGCGACTGCAAAGGTTACATAGCTTCGAATGGCGCGTGGCAGTGTCGATGGGGTCTTGGATGCAATGCCATTGAACGCCCACCATGCTTCAGGGAGATTCGGGGACCATAGCATCGTCCTCTCCGAGTTGGGCAGGTACATGCCCATGCCCGCCTTGGTGCGCTCGGCCATCTCTTTCATTGGTGCGTCCTGATCCCAGTTGAGCAGCGCCAAATGTGCATCTGTCAGGAACGGTACCCGTCCCGCATAGGGATGAAATGTGGGAACATCGGGATGTGCCGGTGTATCGAGCACCCAGGCTTCGACGGGAAGATTGAGTCCCTCGGCAAGGCGCGTGAAGTAGTTGAAGAAGCACACGGTCAAAGTCAGCTCAACGATCTGGGAATCGTTGTAATAGCCGCGTACTTCCTTGAATGTGCTTTCGTCGACGCCGCCGAATTCCGGCGAGAGTTCATCCGCATACTTGAGAGCTAATCTCTGTTCGATCGGCAGGGAAGTTGTCTTGTCCGCTGCAATCGCGGCGAGGATGGACTTTCCTTCCTCTGTCGAACGCAGAAATCGCTCGACGTGCGCGGCGACGTAAGGGTTGGAGTTCAACTGAGCTACACGCAGGGCCATGCCCAGCTTTACCTCCGGTTGAACAAGTCCGCCATAGAGAAAGGTCTTGACCACATGCTCGAACGCTGCTGGAGCACCTGGACGCAATGCGAAGGCCTTCACATAATTGGGCACATTGTTGCTGCCCGCCGGCTCCAGGCTGTCGGACGGATCAATCAAGCCAGCAGCGGTTGCGGAGAGGTCGATACGAGGCTTGGCTTCTGCCTGAGTCCGCTCCCGCTTTTCAAGTATTGCCACGCTGACAGGATGTAAGCGCACGGGCGCCGGCTGTGACCAGTACTGGCAGAATAAGGTTGGCGCTCCAATGAGCACACCTACGAGAAGCGCACCTGAGCTGCGCAGAATCATTTGCAATCTCCTTGACAAGGATCGGGGAATGGAGGTGGAGGCAGGGGAAGTGCCTCCACAGCGATTAGAAGACGATCTTGGCGCTTAGTTGAAGAACGCGCGGATCGAAAGCTTTGGTTGACTTGCCGAAGATCGATGTGCTCGAGTACGTGCCATTGGACTGAAGCGCGAGAGACAAATCGTTATTCGGCAGGAAGAGATTGACGTTGTTGAATACATTGAACGCGTCGGCGCGGAACTGAAATACCCTGCTCTCGCCCAAGCTGAAACTGCGTCCAAGCGCCAGGTTTGATGTGATCTGGCGCGGTCCGCGATATGCGTCCCGGCCGAGCGTGCCATCCGTTCCCAGCACGGGTTGCGGAAAGACGGTTGGACTGTAGAGTCCGTTGATAAAATCCTTCTGTTTGAAAGACGACTTGACCGCACCTTTGGCAGGGGCGTTGGGGCGGTCATAGAATCCGCTTCCGATACCACCGCCGCCATCCAGGTTGTAATCGCACCCCAGGTCGATGAGATCTCCGGATGCATCATGGGACAATTTAGAAGGCGCGGAGCAGTATGGACTGAATGGCCGCCCGGATTGCGCCGAGACGATGGCCGATATCTGCCAGTCGTTGTAGAGTCTGGCGGCAAACCTGTTGCTCTTGCCGAACTGGGGCGCCCAGACAACAGAAGCTGTAAACCGCCGCGGCACATCCATCTCTGAAAGGCCACGCTCGCATTTAAGGCAGTTTACTTCCTCCGCTCCTACCGATCCGTTTGCGTTGTCGAGAAATGAGCCAGAGTTCGTATCGGAGTTCGAATCAAGCCATTTGGACCAGCGATAGTTTGCCTGCAAAGTCAGGCCGGTTGCAACCTGACGCCGCACTTCGGCGGTAAATGCGTTGTAACTTGAAGTTACTCCATTTGTAACATAGGTGACGCCGGCAAGGTTCTGGTTGATCCGCATCGCTTTACCGTTATTAGCCAGCAAGTCGCCGGTGAAGCGATTGATATCGTCGCGCCGTTCGAGGTTGATGCCATTGGTTCCAACATACCCCAGCTCCACGATCCAACCTTTTGCCACTTCGCGCTGAAGGTTGAGAAAGTAGCTCTCGCTGTACTGGGTCTTCAGCTTTGGATTGATAAGCCAGGGAGAGATTCGGATCGCTGGTTTTCCGGGCGGCGCAACTACTCCGCCTTGAGCGTTGAGGGTGGCCTGAAACTCGGGGTTAAAAGGAACCGGTATCCCATAGTCAATCGTGGTCCCATAGCCATTGGCCGGGTAAATGACACCTTGAATCGCGTAGGGCGGGTTAGCGGTTCCCCCCATCACGGTGTGGCCGTGGATAGGTTCGTATGCCAGACTGAAACCGGCGCGAATTGTACTCTTGCCATCGCCAAAAGGATCGTAGGCTAGGCCAATGCGCGGCGAGAAGTTACGAGGCGAGGCGTGGAAAAGATGGTCCACACGGCCTACCGTTGCATTTGCCAACTGCTCGTTGAACGTATTTCCTGTTCCGAATGTGATGGAAGTAAGTTCACCGCGGCGCTCGGAGGGGTCGCCGAAATAGTCGTTGCGCACGCCCAGTGTAAGCGTGAGCCGCGATGCCACTTGAGAATCAAGTAGTAGTGATCAGGCTCCGAGAAAAAGGGCTTCTCGGCGGTTTCCTGCCGCTGAAGTAGAGGATCCAGATCACTGATATCTTCCCTGTATTTAGCAAGATGCAAACTGTGGGCTTGCCATGGACTCAGGATTTCTGCTTAAGTATAACAACTTATGTTATATTCAATGTGTGACCGGAGACGAACTCAAAAACGCGCGCAAGGCTTCCGCCTGGACACAGGCCCAAGCGGCTGTGCGGCTCGGCGTGACCCAGGCCTATCTATCGATGGTCGAGCGGGGAGCGCGGGCTGTTTCCTCTGAACTTGCCTCAAAAGCGGTGGAAGTCTTTGAGTTTCCCGCCACATCGCTTCCGCTCACAGAGTATCGGCCAGGCACCCACGATGCCGGCTTTTTCCAATCGGCGTTGGGAAGCCTGGGCTATCCTGGATTCGCTTATCTGCGCGGTTCGGTCCGATTGAATCCGGTGGAAGTGCTGATGGAAGCGTTGGACTCGGACGATCTGGATTCACGGGTTACAGAAGCGCTGGCATGGCTGCCACTGGCCTACCCGCACCTGAACTGGGATTGGCTGACCGCGAATGCGAAGTTGCGGGATCGACAGAACCGGCTTGGATTTGTAGTTGAGCTGGCGCGGCAGGCCGCAGGGAGAGAAGGACACTCCCAGCTGGAAGAGGAATTGGCCGTCCGTGTCGCCAAGTTGGAGCCCTCCCGCCTGGCGAAAGAAGATACTCTATGCAGAGAATCGATGACACGCGCCGAGCGTGCTTGGCTGCGCGATCATCGGCCGAAATCGGCAGAACACTGGAATCTGCTGACAGACCTTACTGTGGAGCAACTCGATCATGTCGCCCTCTAACCAGCCGCCGAAACCATGATGAAACTTGGCATTCGCGGCGGCCCGCTACATCAGAAACACCACATCTATCTTGACCGTGTGGCCGTTGCCGCCATACCGGAGAGCTATGAGGATCGCCTTGTCGAGATGTTCCCTGGCACTTACCGCAACCTCCATCTGATGGCGCTTGACCCTTACGACTTGGCCCTATCGAAACTCGAAAGAAACAGCCAGAAAGACCGCGACGACATGCGTTTTCTGGCGCGCAGCATCCCCTTCGACCTCAACATTCTTCAAAAGCGTTACACAACGGAGTAGCGCTGGCAACTCGGTGTCTTCAAGAGGGAAGATCTAACCATGCAGTTGTGGCTCGATACCATTCGAGAGGACCGCGGCATATCCACCAATGTGAGCGAGCAGAACGGTTTCTGATGCGTCCCTACTGTGTAGATCTCTTTACTCCGCATCCTCCTCATCGGATTCGCCGTCTTCCGTCTGGCTTTCCGCATAGGCTTCCCGTTCGCGCTTATCCCTGCGGACGGTAAGGAGTTGCGTGCCAATGGTATGTTTTGGCACAAAGCAGTAGTTGTAGAAGGCCTCGAACAACGCCATGCTTGGGATTCTCTTCTGCGTAATGAGGTCGCCGAGATGCTGAGTGTAAAGTGCCCGAAAGGCTTCCGGCGTAATAATGTGACTTGTTCGCTTGCCGTGCGAATGGACCGTCGCCTCCAGCCATCCTTTCTCGATCCAGGATTGAATCTCTGTCTTTCGCACATGCAGTATCCTTGCCAGCGAGTCGATCGACATCCAATCGCAACGAATCTCGCGGACCTTCAGTTCATTTCGCTGCAGCGCGCAGCGGACGGACTTCACACTTCGCCCCAACATCTTTGCGGTCTCTTCGACCGAATGTGTCGCGAGGTGTTCCCGTACCGTTTCGATCTCGGCCTCTGTCCAGCGCCGATGTTCATCGCGAATCTTCAGTCCTGTTTGCAGAACAAACCGCCAGCAGGCTTCTCTTGAACGTCCACTGTGTCGTTGCAAGCGGCGAACAAGCTGATCAAGCTTTTCTCCAGACAGTACGCGGGCCTGAATGGCCATGGCTTTGGCCTCGTCGCCCCATGTATTGACTGCATTCTGATTTTGCGCAGCATTCATCGGGCACCTCGGGGAATGGAGATGCGGAGAGCTCCTCTACATATAAAGCTGTCGAGAATGGAAAAAACGAACACAGATGCGCAACTTTTTTGCAAGACGCGCGTTTGGACATATAATGCGAGTACTGTCCACGCGCGGCCTTGGTTTGCGTGGTTACTCGCAATCGTTCGGCATTACAGATTGGTTTCCCCTTCAAGATTTGAGCCATCTGCGCAAGTCCGGTCAAAGCACTAAAGATCAACAAATATAAACGCGGTGTTCGATCTCTGCGAGCTTTGTTGGAATTGCTTTGGGAGATACGTCGGAAAGCTCGGCTGCTGTTTACATCTGGGCTTTGATTTGTGACCCATCCGGCATCCGCGCCTTCCGGTATCTGGTTCGAGATGACGGAAATCCCTGCTGAAAGATGGTCGAGATGCAAAACCCTACCCCCTCGGATCTATGCTGGAATGCCAAGTTCCCGCCTGAGCAGGAATGGATTGAACGAACCGTGCACGTCGCCGTCGGCAACATCTGGCGACGTGCGAATCATGTTGCTCACGCGCAGTTGGGCGATGATTCCTTCGTGCCGGAAATCATGGAAGTTGCCATTGATAACGCCGTTCGCCGCCTCCAAACGGGATCTCCTCAAAGCCCTGAAGAGGTAGCGGTATTGCTGGAACGTTTGTTCTTGCAAGAGGTTAAGCGCAGGCGGAGCGCTAACAAGCGCCTGGTCTACGTCGGCACTGACCAGGATTTGCCTACCGGGTCAGCTCAAAATCCACATGTGCCGATTGATTCCGCGATAGACTTGGATAGAATCTTGCACGACATACCGCCAGACGTTCGTATCGCCCTTTTACTCAGATATAGCCGATCTCGATGGAGTGAAGTTGCCGCGGTTCTGGGAACCTCGGAAGCTGCAGTACGGCTTCGGTGCAAGAGGGCGCTCGACAGAATTCGTCGAAATATGGAGGGTGAAATTCATGGGAGTTAATTGTTGCTGTACTGTGCGCAGTTGGAAAGGAAGCCGTGGCTGAGAATCATTCATCGCCCCTCGACGACGACAATGACACGCTTCTGTTTGAGAAACTACAGGAGCACGTTCTTGCTCACTACCCCAACCCTGAGCGCAAGGGATGCCCCGACCCAGCCGTCTTGAAGAGCTTGCTCGACGATCCCAAAGATGTAACGCTAGCCGCTCTCAACGATCTGCATGTTTTCAAATGCGCGGAATGTACCCGCCTGCTCATGGAACTGCGCCAAAAGAAGAAGCAGCGCGAAGCTTCCGAATAATTGCCGACACCTCGATACCAGGATTGACCCTCCCCCTCTTCTATAAGCTTCAGCAACGCAACCATACGACACTCTCTTTCCATTTCATCCCGTCGAAACAGCATCCTATGAACCAAATATTTCTGTAACCGTAGACCTGTAGAAACCGCGCATCATAAACGATTTGCTTGATCCATCTTTTGCATTCGGTAAATAGCTGAGTCGCCTCAGGATTTCTCAAAAAGGATTTGGCCCCCGGAACTACACTGCCGGAGGCCAAATGTAACACGTTTGTTGCTTGATCAAACACTACCAGACAAGTTTCAGCGCAAGTTGTAAACTGCGTGATGGGCCGGCACTGTTAAGCAGACCAAAGCCAGTACTGGAAACCGTACGCCAGTTATCAGTGGACGGACGCAGATATGGGTTGTTGAATAGGTTATAAGCTTCGGTGCGGAATTGCAGGCCCCAGGGTCCAGAACCCTGCACACCGCCTTCGCTCAGACGCCACTCCTTCTGTAGTGACCAGTCGATGTCTAGCAGATCAGGCAGACGTACAGTATTACGGCCAGCCGTGCCATTGTTTCCAAGCAATGGCTGGGTATATTGTGTCTGCTCCTGAATCGACGCCGAGTTATTTAGCTTAAAACCTTTACCTCCCACGTTGAAATTCGCGCGAGTATTGTCATCGCCATTGGGAATGTAGTTTCCATCCAGGTTCACATCGCTGATGCCTTCAACCGATCCTGAGAGAATCGTGCCAGGAACGCCTGTCTGCCAGCTATTGACTGTCTGCCACGACCAGTGTTTGAGCAGTAATTCGTCAAGCAGGTCATGACGACTGGTGAGAACAGGCAGATTCCAGACACTGGTCACGACTACACGATGGGGCACGTCGTAATTGGAGACGGCCCGCTCGGCGTGTAGATCGCTGGCGTTCTGGGCAAAGCCATTGTCGTTCGAATCCTGCGTCGGATTATTCGATGAGGAGTTGTCGATCGACTTGGACCAGGTATAGGAGGCTTGAAGGTTCAGCCCATAACGCAACGAGTGCCGCACTTCGAATTGCAGCGCGTTATAGCTGGATGCCGCGGCATCCGTAAAGAAATTCACCTGATTAAATCGAGAGTCCAGGCGATTATTGCCGGCACCGTTTTCAGCAGCATAAGCAGCCTCAAACTCGGCAAGCCGGCTCAACTCATCGGCCTGGCTGGTGGCAGCGGCCGGCCCATTGGTTACAGAGTTGATGGGAACCAGAAGGGGCAAATGCGTTGCCTTGGCGCCTACGTACCCCAGATCGGCCACAGTCGAGTTACTCAGTATGTACTCCAAGCTGAGGTTGTAACGCTGCGTGTAGGGATTGCGCTGATTGCGATTCGCGGTCGTAACACTGCCAAAGTTGGTCAAGCTGCCGTAGGAGCCCAACTGCGATTTGGCCGTCTGTTCGATAGGGGCAGTACCGGCCAGCAGCGTGTCGAGGCTGTTGGATCCGGTGAAAGAAGAAGCGCCGCTCAACGCGAAAGAATATGCCGATGGGGGATTGCTGCGCGCATCAGCCAGTGCGGTAAAAGTAAAAGAGTCCCAGTAGAAGCCATAGCCTCCGCGCACCGAAAGATTACCGCTGCGTGGATTCCAGGCAAAACCAACTCGCGGCGCGATATTAGCTGGGTTGGCGTTAACCACCGGACTGCCCACACGGAAGGCTCCCAAAGCGCCTTTACCGGCCGAGCCTATGGTTTCGTTGAGCGACTGATCGAGCAAAGAGATGTTCTTTCCGCCGACCGTTAGAGCCCCCTGATACTCCCAGCGCAAGCCAAGATTGATGGTCAGATCCGGACGGAACTTGTAGTCGTCCTGAGCGAAGGCGCTGAAGAGCTTGGTGCCGAAGAGCCGCGCACTGGGCCCAAAGGCTTGCGACCAACCTGAAAGTGAGCCCTGCAGAAAGGCATCAAGCGAAGCGAAGGTGTAAGATCCGTTCTCGTTAGTCGCGTTAACCGAGCCATCGGAGATTCGACGCCCATCAATGCCCAACTTCAGAATATGCTTGCCGGCGATGTGACTGACAATGTCGTTTAACTGATATACGTCAAAGACACGGCCTTGGGGGAAGTAAGGAAGTGCGCCAAATCCCACCAAACCAGAGACCGTAAAGCGTGGCGATACGAGGCCATTCTGTGGCGGCAGCATGGCCACCGAGCGATCATAACCCAACCGCAACTGATTGTTGGTTACGGGCGACAGTGTAAAAGAATCGGTAATGTTCGCATTGCGCGATTCGTTATGCAAGTTTGAATCGAAGCCTGCCAGAGTGTTGAAAGCCGGAAAGGTAAGCACTTGCGTGCCGGTCGCCTGGAAATAGCGCAGCGTCAGGCTGTGACGATTACTGAAGTTCTGGTCGCCCCGTAACAAGAACTGATATGAATTGGTCGGAGCAGAGAACTACTGGCTCACAGTGCCCACCTCGGAGTTGGTAGTCGATCCGGTTGCAGTGGGCAAATATTTGCTGATTAGATTCTTGATCGTCGTATCGGTTACCGTGGCAATCGCCGCCGCTGACGGGACATAAGCCAGCGTGGTGAAACCGCCGCCGATCACCTTCAACTGCTCCCATCCGCCAAACAAGAATGTCTTATCGCGGCGCAGTGCTCCGCCGCTAGCGAAGCCATAGTTGTTGCGATCGATGCGCGTCGCCTTGCCGGTGGCATCAAAGTAGTCACGAGCATTCAGCGCATCGTTCTGCAAAAAGTTGTATGCGTCGCCATGCCAGTTGTTGGTACCGCTCTTGGTAACAAAGAGCGCTTCGCCACCTGATTTTACGCCGTATTCCGCAGCCGCGTTCGAAGTGATGACCTTAAACTCGGCTACAAAGTCCGGGGCGGGTTCCGCCCCGACCGCGATTCCTCCGAACTCCCAGTCGTTTGCATCGATCAGATCAATCTCGATGTTGCTCGACTCCGGGCGGCCGCCATTGGCGGTAAATAGACCTGTTTGTGCGCCGGCAACTTTTACCAGCGAACCGCGGCCTGCTGTATACATTGGTTGCACGCCAGGCTCCAATGTCACCAGCGAAGTTACCGTGCGGCTTTGCAGCGGAAGGCCATCGACTTCCTCGGCGACGCGCGTTGTATCAAGTTGGGCATCGGTTGTGTGGAACTCAGTGGCGTTCCCGGCCTGTACAACCACCGTCGTATTGCCGGACGCGACCTTGAGAACCAGGTTTTCAGTCAAACGGTCATTTGAACTTGCGGCAAATTTCAAAATTTCTTTGCTGAAACCATTTGCTTCAGCCGTCAGTTCATAAGCCCCGGGCGGTACGGCCGCAAACAGATACACTCCATCGTCGCCGGTAGTGAACTGCTTGGTCTGATTGGTTTCGGTATTGCGCAAGGTGATGTGCGCGCTTTTTACTGCCGCGCCGCTCGCGTCCAATACGCTGCCTTGAATAGTTCCAGTCGTATACTGCGCCGAAGCAAACTGTGCAGTGAGAACAAGCAGTAATACCGCGAAATAGCTTCGCAGCGGCAATGGCCATCTTCCGTAATTCATCACAGACTCCTGTACGCGCTCGTATGCGCGCCTGCCAGGCATGACACAGTCTGATTCAAGTGTCATGCGCCAAGATGGATGGGGGGATAGGGTCAAAGTGCGCTGCGACAACAATGATTCGCGGAACGCCGTGCCTCAAGCGTCCGGGAGAAATGCAGGGGGGGCAAATCCCAAATCGGTTGCAGATAGGATGGTGGCAAAGAAGAGTCTCCTTGTTGCTCAGTATGCGGATGACGCCGCATATTCGGACACGCAACCTGCATTGCGCTCGATGGAACAGCACTTGGAGAAAAAGAAAAGCCGCCTTCCAGTCGAACGCTGGCGGCGGCGCAACGTGCCCGAATAACTTAGCCTAGTGTGTAAGGCCAGTTGTCATCGGCGCGATCTGCGCTCTCCCGCCATGGGACACAACTGCGCACCGGCAACAACAAGAGCGGACGCACGCATCGTTGGGCGAGAGAACTTTCATGAATGAAAGTTTACACAACAAACCGAACTAGCGCAATAAAAACGGCTACGGGATACGCGGCTTCTGGCGCAACGGCACCATCTGACCTATAATTCAATCTATCGAGATGATGAACCTCCTCATCGCAGCTTGTCGCCCTATCCGCTGTTGTCGCAGCTGAATCTGCCTTGCGACTCTCGATCCCTTCTATCTCATATCGATCCATGGCGTGCCCGCATCCGTCGCTAATTGGCCTTGCATAGACACTGCTTTGCGCTGCATTTGCTGCGGATCGAACTCCAGGAGTAATGCATGGTGCAGGAACGCGCATTTGCCGATCCGCTGCAGATCGAGTTGCAGGCGGAAAAACTATCGCAATGGGAAACCTTCGGGCAGTCACTAGCCAGCGTGGCACCGACAGCCACGCCCGCCATGGTGATTCCGCTCGTGCTGGCAGCATGCGGACGAGGCTCGTGGATTGCATATCTGCTCGCCACGGTCGGCATCGTTTGCATAACGTATCAAATCAATCTCTTTGCGCGCAAAAGTTCCTCAGCGGGCTCACTCTACGCATTTGTGCACGGTGTGTTGGGCCGCTGGTCGAGCCTGATTTCCGGCTGGGCACTGTTTATCGCTTATGCCGGGACCGCCGCCGCAGTCACTGGCGGCGTCACCAGCTACGCATACTCGCTCTTTGTCGCCAATGCACAACCGCCTGTTTGGGTAGCTGCCGTTATTACGCTGCTGGCTGTTGGCATCTCGGCCGTGCTGGCATATCGCGACGTGCAGATTTCGGCGCGGCTGATGCTGTGGATCGAGGCGCTATCGGTGCTGCTGATCCTGGCGCTCATACTCTGGCCTGGCCATCCCGGTGCGTTGCACTGGGACAGGGGCCAGTTTGTGCCGCAGAATCTCGGTATCTCCAGCCTTCGCAACGGACTCGTTTTGGCCATCTTCAGCTTCGTAGGATTTGAAAGTGCGGCCACGCTGGGAGCCGAGGCGGTCAATCCGCGTAAGACCATTCCGCGCGCCATTCGCCTGACGGCATTCGGATCCGGCATCTTCTTTATCTTCGCGACCTATGCGGAAAACATCGGCTTCGGCGATCAGGCAGCGTTATTGCAGAGCGCTGGAGCGCCGATGCAATTGCTGGCCGAATTGAGGGGGCTGACATTCCTCTCGCCGGCGCTTGCCATAGGAGCGGCGATCAGCTTTTTTGCCTGCGCGCTGGCCTGCATCACGGCCGGAGCGCGCACTCTCTTCAGTATGAGCCGCGACGGATTTGTTCCGCAGGTTTTTGGCCGCGCCCATGCGGACAACCGTACACCTCACGCAGCAGTATTGCTGACCTCTGCGATCACGCTGGCCACTTCGCTGGCGATGATTGCGCTGCACGTTGTTCCTTTTGACATCTACGGTTGGGTGGGCACGGTGGCCACTTACGGCTTTATCACGGTCTATCTGGCCGTCACCGCGGCCGGAATTGTGCGTAGCGTACGAGAGCGGCTGCTGACTCCGCTGAACGTTGCTGCGTCAGCAGGCGCACTTCTGGTTCTGCTGCTGGCAGCATGGAGTTCAATCGATTTGAGCGCGCCTGCGCCTGCTCGCTGGTTTCCCCAGATATACGCGGCTCTGCTGGCTGCCGGTGTGCTTTATAGCCGGTTTGCGGTTCCAGGGCGCATGTGGCACTTCGCCACGCGCTTTGAGCAAGCGACGGAAGTGGAAAGCAAATTGTAGTGGCATGAAGATTGAGGAGAAGACGATGAGGCAGACTGGACTCAAGTTTTTATTGTTTGCGCAGCTTGTGACGATGTTCTTTGTCTATGGCCGCTGCACAGATGCAATCGCACAAAACCTGCAGCGTGACGGATTGACGGAACAGTTGATTCAGCTCAAAAGCGGAATTACGCTCGATTATGTTGTGCAAGGCAATCCGCAAGGAACCGTGATTGTGCTCTTGCATGGCGCGGGCGATTCGTGGCACTCCTATGAGCGCGTGCTGCCGCTGCTACCGTCCAGCTATCGCGTATACGCGGTGACGCTGCGGGGCCACGGATTGTCGGATCATCCGGAGACCGGATACACGCGCACGGATTTTGCCGGCGACATTCTCCATTTTCTCGATCAGCTGCAAATTCACCACGCCACGCTTGTCGGCCACTCACTGGGCAGCTACGTGGCGCAGACCGTGGCCGAATTGGATAACGGCCATCTCGACCGGCTGGTGCTGATCGGCTCCGGTCCGGGTGCGCCGAAGAACCACGAAGTGCGAGATGGAATTCTGAACGAGTTCGGCTCGTTGAAGGATCCCGTGCCTTATACCTTTGCGCGCGATTTTCAGGCCGGCACGATCTATCATCCCGTACCGGCTTGGTTTTTTCAGACCATGATCGGCGAGGCGCAGCGCGTGCCCGCCGCAACCTGGCACGGACTGGCACACGGCATCACTGCCGATGAACCGCTCGACAATCTAAAAAAGATACGTGTGCCTACGCTGATCTTCTGGGGCGAGAAAGACTCTATATTCACACGCGAAGATCAGG
>Ga0316217_10000265_pt1 | contig 77105 bp, 62 predicted proteins | sample 1anoAmetaG_FD_203633 | JGI IMG/M metagenome (GOLD analysis project Ga0316217, IMG submission 203633) | Freshwater microbial communities from Trout Bog Lake, Wisconsin, USA - 1anoA | ecosystem: Environmental > Aquatic > Freshwater > Lake > Hypolimnion/Profundal zone | place: USA: Wisconsin... | reverse complement strand
ACGGACGCAGTCGAAGGACCTGCCCTAAAGATTCGGCTAAGTCCTTTAGATTTGGATCAGCAAGAACCGTCGAATCTTTATGGTCTTGGGTGGCCTGTAGGGCCATGTATGACTGCGGTTGTTTTTGTTGTTGTAGTTACAATCGTGAGATTCACCATGCCCAACGCCCTCTTCGTCGGCATCTCCACCATCGATGTGGTCTACCGCGTCGATGACTTCCCCGCCGCTAACACCAAGATCGCCGCGCACAGTCAGGATCTCTACGCCGGCGGCCCCGCCACTAACGCAGCCATTGCCTTCGGGCATCTTGGCGGCAGCGCCACGCTGATAAGCGCCATCGGACGCCATGTTCTGGCCTCCGCCATCACCGCCGAGCTGGAGCGCTACGGCATCGCGCACCTCGATCTCTCACCGGCCTTCGAAGGTGTACCGCCCATTGCCGCGATCACCGTCAACCCGGCGGGCAAGCGCAACGTCGTGTCAGCCCGGTGCGCGCGCGTCGCTCCTCCGCCCGCGCAGGTTGACGAAACGATTCTTGCGGAGGCCGCTATCGTGTTGGTGGATGGTCATTCCATGCAGGCCGCGCAGGCCTGGGCGCGAGCAGCCCGCGCGCAGGGAATTCCGGTCGTGCTCGACGGGGGAAGCTGGAAGGAAGGAACCCGCGAACTGCTCGCGAGCATCGACACCGCCATCTGCTCGGCCGATTTCAAGCCTCCCTCATGCTTCAGCGAGGAGGACGTGCTGGAGTATTTGCGGGAATGCGGAGTTGCCCACATCGCCATCACGCACGGAGACAAAGCGGTTCGTTTTGTCTCAGACGCAACCGCGGGCATGCTGCCGGTTCCGCAGGTGCGGGCGATGGACACCATGGGCGCGGGCGACATTTTTCACGGCGCTTTTTGTTATTACGCCGCGAGCGGACTCAGCTTTGAGCGGGCTTTGAGCGCAGCAGCAAAAGTCGCGTCAGACTCTTGCCGCTTTCACGGAACCAGGGAATGGATGCAGCACGGCACCCTCAAGCAAACCGCACGCGGTAACTCCGCTTCGCCTGCAAGGTAACGCCCACACTGCCGTCGTCGTGCGTCCGCAAAGGCACTTCGCTTCCACTTGTGACGCTGTGAATCTTCTGCCCGGCGGGCACGCGCAGGCGATACTCACCGGCGAAATCCGGACGAATTGTAGCCAGCTCCGCCTTGCCGTTCTCCCAGCGCAAATCCACTTCCACCGAGCCGCGCGCACGCAACCCTTTAACCTCTCCCGCAGGCCAAGCCGTGGGCAGCGCCGGCAGCAGTTCGATGACGCCGGTATGGCTCTGCAGCAGCAGTTCGGCAATCGCCGCCGTCGCGCCAAAGTTCCCGTCAATCTGAAAAATCGAAGTCTTGCCCGACGGATGCGTATCGAACAGGTTCAGATTTGTGCTGTGCTGCATCAGCATGGAAAGCGACTCCCACGCCTTGTCGCCATCGGCCAGCCGCGACCAGAATGCAATCGCCCAGGCGCGGCTCCAGCCCGTGTACGCGCCGCCGTTGGCCAGCCGCCGTTCCAGTGAAGTCCGCGCCGCCTTTGCCAGTTCCGGCGTGCCGCGCGGCGTGATTTCACCGCCCGGATACAACGGATACAAGTGCGACATGTGCCGCTGCCCCGGCGTGCTCTCTACAAAATCCACCGACCACTCCTGCAACTGGCCGTACTTGCCAACCTGGTAAGGAACCAGCCGCTCGCGCGCCGCCGCGAGCTTGGCTGCAAACTCCGCATCGATGCCCAACTCCTTCGCAGACGCAATGCAGTTGGCAAACAGTTCGCGGATCAATGCCATGTCCATCGTGCATCCCGCGCTCGTCATGGCCGACTTGCCGTCCGGAGCCATGAAGTCGTTTTCCGTCGATTCGGATGGGCACGTCGTCAGATGTCCGTTGCCATCCTCAATCAGCCACGCGAGACAAAATTCCGCCGAGCCCTTCATCAGCGGATAAGCACGCGTGCGCAGAAATTCGCGATTGTGCGTGAAGCGATAATGATCGTACAGGTGCGCGCAGAGCCACGGTCCGCTCATGCACCAGTTGGCCCAGGTAGGCGAGCCCACGCCCGCGCCCACGGGGTTTGCCGTGCGCCAGATGTCGATATTGTGATGCGATACCCAGCCCGGCAGCCCATACGTCTCCTGCGCCGCGCGCGCGCCGGTATGGCTGAGATCTTCAATCAGCGTCAGCAGCGGTTCGGTGCAATCGCTCAGGTTGCACGTCTCCGAAGGCCAGTAATTCATCTGGATATTGATGTTCGAAGTCCAGTTGCAACTCCACGGCGGTTGCACCTGGTAGTTCCATAGTCCCTGCAGATTGGCCGGCTGCGAGCCCGGCCGTGAGCAGCTGATGAGCAGGTAGCGCCCGTACTGAAAATACAGCGCCAGCAGCGCCGGATCGGGTACGGCTGCAAAGTTGGCGAGCCTCTGGTCGGTCGGCTGCGCGGCCGCAGCGCTCGGCCCCAGGTTCAGCGACACGCGCTCAAACAGCCTCTTGTAATCCGCTATGTGCCGTTCCCGCAGACTCTGGTAACTCTGTTTCAGCGCCGCATCCAGTTGCCGCGTGGCGCGCTGGTTCACTTCCGCCTGCGGCGTATCGGGCTTCTGCGCATAGCCGCGATAGCCGGTGGCCGCGGTCAGCACGATGGTGCACTCCGTAGCCCCGTGAATGTGCAACTTATTGCCGCCGGCCGCAATCCCGCCGCCTTCCACATTCGCCTCAAGCACGGCGGCATAGAACATGCCTTCGCCCGGCACGTCGGAAAATACCAGGGGATTCTCGCTGCCGGGATGGCCGGCTCCGGCAACATGCTTTGCCGCTTTTCCGGTGAGCAGCAGACGCTTGCCGCCCACGGCCTCGACCGATTTCGCCAGTGCGCCGTCCATCCAGATGGTCGCGTTCAACTCACCCGGCTTGCTTGCGGAAATGCGCAGCACAATCGCCTGGTCGGGAGCGGAAGCAAAGGCCGTGCGCTCAAACCGGACATCGCCCACCTTGTAGCGCGTGGCAGCCACAGCGGTGGCCAGGTCCAGCTCGCGGCGGTACTCCGCCGCCTCGCCGCCATGCGTGCAATCCACGTGAAGGCTGCCCATCAGTTGATAGGCCTCGGCAAACAAGCCCTGCAAATTATGGCAAAGCTTGTCGGCCTTGTGGTAGTCCTTCTCTTCCAGCACCGCCTGTCGCACGGCAGACAGATGATTCTTGGCGTCCAGATTGTTGCCGTCCACCGGCAGGCCCGACCATAGCGTGTCCTCATTCAGCTGCAGCGTTTCGCGCGCCGGATCGGTGGGTACCGGGCCGGGGCTGTGATCGGCCTTCGGGTCCTTGGCATCCATCGGATGGACGGCGCCACCGCCATAGACCATCGCGCCCAGGCGTCCGTTGCCGATGGGCAGAGCGTCCACCCACTGCGATGCGGGAGCGGTGTACCACAGCTTCAGCTCGTTGGCTTCGTTGGCCGCTGTCCGCGCCCATCCCAGGCGGTTGGCCAGCGAGAATGTTCCGGCAAAGGTGGAGGCTGTGGCGATAAAGCGGCGGCGCGTAAATCGGCTCATGGGGTATCAACTTTCCTGAAGCGTGAGAACCAGATTGCAAAAAAGATAGAACAGGAAATGTGCGTACAATCTGTGCGATGCAAGAGTATTTCCACCGGCCCTGAAAGATCAAATCCGCGCCGGGCATGACCGGTTGAGGCGCGCGGTCAGACGCTCGAGTACTTTCTGCACAGCTCCCGGGTTTTCGCAATCAACTTGGGTGCGCCGGTTACTGCCGGCTCGCCGCCGGAAAAGCTGGGCTCGTACTCAACAGACAGGTAACCCCTGAAGCCGGCCCCGGATAAGATCCCCCAGACGCGGTCCATATCCACCGGCGTCTGGTCCGAAAAATGATCGCGAATGTGCGCCACATGCGCGTACGGCGCGCATGACGCAATCTGCGCGTACACATCCTGGGTCGCCGTCGCAATAAAGTTCGTAATGTCCAGGTTGATCCGCGCATAGGGCGAGCCCACCCGCTCCATAATCTCCAGACAGACATCGGCGTTCTGGGTAATCCCCGCATGATCCTCCACCCCCAGCGCAATCCCCCGCGCGGCAGAGTACTCGCAGGCCGCCTTCATCGTCTCCACCGTCCAGTCAATCGCCTGCTGCTTCTCCACGCCTTGCGGAAGCTTCCCCGCAAACACGCGCAGATGCGAAGCCCCCAGCCGGTCGGTCACATCCACCCATTGTTTGATCTGCTCCAGCGCCTCCGCGCGCTTCGCCGCATCCGCCTGCACCATCGTCGCCCCGCACGCCGCGCCGGAAAACGTCACGGCATTCTGGCAGGCCAGGTGACGCAGGCCCTCCAGATACGCCGCGTCGGTGGACTTCAGGTAGTACACCGTCATGTCCACGGCATCCAGCCGCAGTTCCACGGCCTTGCGGATAAAATCCTCCAGCGTCATCTGCCCGTGCGTCAGCAGTTCGCGGTACGTGTATGCGCAACAGCCGGCCAGCAGGCGCGGCATTTTGGAAGTGCTCTGGCCCTCGGCAAGCGGCGTGGACAGCGTTCCCATCCCGGCGCCGGCCAGCGCACCCGCGCCTACGGACTTGAGAAACGTGCGCCGCGCCATTGTGCTTTTCATCAGGTCTCCTGGTTCATAGTTCGGCGAGAAAATCCCGAAATTCCGAACAGTCGATCATCGTCCGGAGGACGCGCCTTGTCAATCCATGCCGCTCCGCTTGACAACCCTCCGCCCAGGGATTGCAATGGACTTTCTCACTTCGATGAATGGTCCTATGCCAGGCAACAGCAGAGAACCGGCACTGGCAATAGGCCGGTCTGCAAAAGCTGGCGGCATCGCTCCTGGGTTCAATGGCAACAAATTTAACCATGACTAATCCCCCATACATTACGTCGTCAGCCAATCGCTCCGGTGCGCTGCGCAGCTTACTGGCGCTGCCGCTTCTGTTCACTCTCTCCACCGTCCTGTTCGCGCAGAATCAACTCCTGGATTTGCACCGGCAATTCGAAAATCCTCCCGCCGACGCAAGGCCCATGATGCGCTGGTGGTGGTTTGGACCCGCCGTCACCAAACCGGAACTGCAAAAAGAGCTCGAAACCATGCGCGGCGCAGGTATCGGCGGCGTGGAGATCCAGCCCGTCTATCCCCTGATGCTCGACGATGAAGCCAAAGGCATCAAGAACCTCAATTACTTATCCCCGGAATTTCTTGACGATATCAACTTCGCCAACCAGGCAGCTCACGCGCTCGGCCTGCGCGTCGATATCACACTGGGCAGCGGCTGGCCTTATGGCGGTCCCAAGACCACGCTCGCCCTTTCCGCAGGCCGCCTCAAAGTCATCACCTTCCCCATCGCTGCAACCACGATCACTCCCACGCCGCTGGCGGAAGGAGACAGCCTGATTGCCGCATTCGCTGTGACTGGAACGGAGAATTCCTTCAACCCGGCTTCCGCCATTCGCATCGATCCAACCGCGCCTATCCCCCCGGCCGCGGCAGCTCGAACCGCACTCTTCTTCATCGCCAGCCACACGCTGCAAACCGTCAAGCGCCCGGCCGCTGGAGCCGAGGGCTATGTGCTCGACCACTTCTCCCGCGCCGCCATCGACGAGCATCTGGACGACGTGGCCGCTCCGCTGCTCCATGCCTTCGGCAATCGGCCGCCGTACTCCGTCTTCTCCGATTCGCTTGAAGTGTATGGCTCCGATTGGACTTCAAACCTGCCCGCTGAATTTCTCAAGCGCCGCGGCTACGACCTGATTCCTCGTCTGCCTGAACTGCTCGCCGGAGGCACACCGCAAGCCGAATCCGTCCGTCACGACTGGGGCCAGACGCTCTCTGAACTGATCCGCGAGAACTACCTTGCGCCCCTCGCCGCTTTTGCTGAAGCCCATCGCACCCAGTTCCGCTCGCAAACTTACGGCGAGCCTGCGGTCACTCTCGCCGATGAAGCCACCGCCAATCTGCCTGAAGGCGAAGGGCCGCAGTGGCGCGCGTTCTCGTTCACCCGCTGGGCAAGTTCCGCCAGTCATCTCTATGGCCGCAACATCACCTCGGCTGAAACCTGGACCTGGCTGCACTCGCCCGCATTCCGCGCCACGCCGCTGGACATGAAGGCCGAGGCCGACCGCATGTTTCTTCTCGGCGTCAATCAGATCGTCGGCCACGGCTACCCCTATTCCCCTCCCGCCGCCGGTGAACCAGGCTGGTCACTGTACGCGGCCGCGGTCTTCAACTCCCACAACCCGTGGTTCCCGGTCATGCCCGGCATCACACGTTATCTGCAGCGCGTCAGTTGGCTGTTGCGCCAGGGACAGCCGGCCAACGACATCGCTATTCTGCTTCCCGAGGACGATGCCCAGGCCGCCTTCACTCCCGGCCATGTTTCCGTCACCGACGAGATGAACAAGCGCATCACGCCCGCGCTCATGGCCGCCATTCTCGATGCCGGTTACAACATCGATTACATCGACGCCGCCACCATCGACAAGCTCGGCGCGATTCCTTACCCGGTCCTGATTCTTCCGCCGACCGATCGCATTCCCCTCAAGACGTATCGCAAGATAGCCGCCTACGCCGCATCCGGCAAAGTAATCGCCATCGGGAAGCTCCCGTCGCTTGCGCCAGGCCTGCTCGAACAAAACTCTTCGCCGCAAATCGCCGCGCTGTCGAGAAGTCTCTTCCAAAGCAGCAGCCACGCGGGCATTCAGGTCGCTTCCGTCAACGATCTTGGCCGTGCATTGCACCGCGCACTGCCGCCCGACGTGGATGCAACCGGTAAGACCGAAGGTCTCGGCTTCATTCATCGCAAGCTTGCCGGCATCGACATTTATTTTGTAGCCAACACCGGCAATCGCCCCATCGATGGCGTCATCCGGTTCCGCTCCACGCACTCGTCGATCGAAGCCTGGGACCCGGACCGCAGTCAAATTATTCAGAACGCTGAAGGCAACCGGCTGCCCCTCGTGCTTGCGCCTTATGAGTCCAGAATTTATTTTCTGCATGACGGCAACACAGGCTATGCGGATCAGAACGTGGAAGTCCTGCCGCCCGCATCGAACATCGTCGAGGAACAACTCGCGGACCTCAGCGCCGGCTGGCAGATTCGATTTGCCGATGACCCATCGTCCCAGCCCCTCGCCAACCTGACTTCATGGACCGAGCTTTCCGGCAGGCAGTACGTCTCCGGCGAAGCTGTGTACATGCGCACCTTCACGTTCGACCCCAGGCACGCATTGTCTCCCACTTCGACTCTCTTCCTCGACTTCGGAAACGGAACGCCGATCACCGACAACCGTCCGCCCGATGCCAACGGCATCCATGCCCTGCTCAACCCACCCATCCGGGAAGCAGCCCTTGTTTTAGTCAATGGAAAGAGAGTCGGCTGGCTCTGGCATCCGCCTTACCGCATCGGCATCTCCAGATTCATTCACCCCGGCGAAAACCAGCTTGAAGTCCGCGTCTACAACACCGCCATCAACGAGCTCGCCGGCCAGCCACCGCGCGACTATACCGCCCTGCGCGCAAAGTACGGCAGGCGCTTCGATCCCCAGGACATGGACAATCTGCAGCCCATTCCTTCCGGCCTCTTCGGTCCCATCCACCTGATGGAACAGACGCAAACGAGGCCGGGAGTTTGGTAGTGCACTTTGGCTTTTGAGAAATTAACTTCCCGGCGCGCCCGTATAAATGCAGCCGCTGGTACAGGTCTCCTGCACCACGATCTTGCTCAGCGCCGGCAGCAGCGGTTTCAGTTTCGTCCACAGCCATCGCGCCAGGTTTTCGCTGGTCGGATTCTCCAAACCCTGCACCTCGTTCAGGCAGCGATGGTCGATCTGGTCTTCGATGGCCTTGAAAGCCGTCTTGATTTCAACAAAGTCAAGCACCCATCCGAGATGCGGATCGAGCGGGCCGCTCACATGAATCGCGATATGAAAGCTGTGGCCGTGCAGCCGTCCGCACTTGTGCCCGGCGGGAACCTGCGGCAGCCAATGCGCCGCCTCAATCGCAAATTCTTTGAAAATTTCCATGAACTACTTCCTTAGGGAATGCCCAGAATCTTGTGAGTCTGCAAACTCAACCGCCACCGTGGATGATCGAGGCAATACTGCAGCGCCAGGCGCGTGTTGACGGCGCGCTCCGGCCCGTCCATTGGCGACAAAAAGAAATTCCTGAACGCCAGGCTCTCAAACTGCGCGGGATCAGCCCCGCTCTGCGGATAAACCAGCTTCAACTCGTCTCCGCTTTTCTGCACCAACTCCGCGCCGGCCTTGGGGCTCACGCAAATCCAGTCCAAACCCGCTGGAGCCGCAACCGTACCATTCGTCTCCACGGCAATTTCAAAATCGCGCGCATGCAGTGCGGCAATCAGCCCCGCATCCAGTTGCAGCAACGGCTCTCCGCCGGTGCAGACCACGAACCGTTTCCCCGCAACAGCATTTTGGGGCCACTTCTCTTCAACCGCCGCCGCCAGCGACTCTGCTGAATCGAATTTCCCTCCGCCCGTCCCATCCACGCCAAAGAAATCCGTGTCGCAGAACTTGCAGATCGCCGTAGCCCGGTCCGCCTCGCGCCCCGACCATAGATTGCAGCCCGCGAACCGGCAAAAGACGGCCGCGCGTCCTGACTGCGCTCCTTCGCCCTGCAGCGTATAAAAGATTTCCTTGACGGCGTAGCTCATAAAAACAGCTTTCAGCTATTAGCTCTTAGCTATTAGCACTTTTCATCGCGGCAATAAACACCTTGCCTCTGAGTAATTTTCAGAATCTGCTGCGAGTGTCTGATTTACCCCTGCACAGCTAACAGCCAGGAGCTAATAGCTTAATGGATCCTCGATCCCATTCTCCCTGAAACCCTTCTGCCGCAGCAGGCACGAATCGCATTGCCCGCACGGCGCGCCGGTTGCCGATGGATCGTAGCAACTGCTGGTCAACCCATAGTCCACGCCCAGTTCGATTCCCTTCTGAATAATCTCCGCCTTTGACAGTGCAATCAGCGGCGTATGAATCTTCAGCGCCTGCCGCCCCTCAACCCCGGCCTTGGTCGCCAGGTTGGCCATCTTCTCAAATGCCTCAATGAACTCCGGCCGGCAGTCCGGGTAGCCCGAGTAATCCAGCGCATTCACGCCGATGAAAATATCGCTCGATCCCAGCACCTCGGCCCAGGCCAGCGCAAACGACAGAAAAATCGTGTTACGCGCCGGAACATACGTGATGGGAATGCCGTGCGACATCTCGCCCGCCGTGCGCCCCTTGGGAACGTCAATGTCGTCCGTCAGCGCCGACCCTCCGAAAATCCGCAGGTCGATCGCGGCGATCCGGTGCTTCGCCACGCCGATCGATGCTGCAACACGGGCGGCCGCCTCCAGTTCCAGCACATGCCGTTGCCCGTAGGAGAATGAGAGCGCGTACAACTCGTATCCCTGGCTCCTGGCAATAGCCAGCACCGTGGATGAGTCCAGCCCTCCGCTCAGCAGAACCACTGCTCTTTTTGTATTCGTTGCCATAAGTTTTCTACTCACTCTCTTTCCGCAACCGCACTTCGCACGATTTGCATCAACCGCTGGTCTGAACGCGCAACCCATCTTCGGCAATCCGGTAAGACACACATGCACCGCGCTCCGGTGCGTCTTGCACCAGAACTGCGCGCAGCGCCGCAGCCGCCCCCGCGTCCCGTGCCAGCAACATGAGGAACCCACCGCCGCCCGCTCCGGCCAGCTTGGCCCCATAAATATAAGGACGCGCCCGGTCGAGGATGCCATTGATCGGCGCATTTGCGGTATGCGGATCGAGCAGCTGATTCAACTGCCAATGCCGGTCCATCAACTCTCCCAGGTGCTTCCAATCGCCTTCGCCCATGGCATACGACATCTCCACGGCCAGCGTCTTGATGCTGTGCAGCACCTGGATGGTCGCCGTTTCCCTTGCCAGGTAGCGCGACACCACCTGGCGCAGCAGATCCTTGGCCATTCTCTGAATCCCGGTGCCGTAAAGCACCAGGCGCTCGCTGAACTCCGCACGCCGCTCTGCGCTCCACGGCACAGGCTGCACGCGAATCCGCTGCCGCAATCCGGGCCCGGTTATCAGCAGCTTGGCGCCGGGAAAGATGCTGCCCGCCTGGTCCTGCCAGCCGCCGCCCGTCGTCATGCGTTGTTCCAGTTGCATCACGGTTTCTGCCAGTGCGTGATCGCCCAGCACGCGCCCGGACATCACGGCCAGCGCGCGAATCACCGTCGCGGCCAGAATGCTGCTGGTGCCCAGGCCCGAGCCCATCGGCAGCCGTACCTTGCATTGGATATCGAGACCGCCGCCCAACCCGGCCAGCGTCTCTTCCAGGCGCTGCCCCTTCACCGGAATGCCATGCAGTTGCATCGCGGCGCGCGGAATTGAAAACACCGACCCCGGCCCGCACGGTTCCAGTAGTTGCTCCGCGCTGCGATATTCGGCCACTTCGCCAAACCCGTCCGCGCGGCAGCGGATCACCGCCTCGTCAATGCGCCGGATCTCGGTTTCAATCGGATACTCCCCGTCGATCTCCACTGCGCAATTCAGCACCGTGCCGCCCCAATCGAAACAGAAGGGCGGTGTGTCTGACCAGCCTCCGCCCAGATCGATGCGCGGCGGCGCAGCTACATGCACCTGATCAAACCGCCAGCGCGACGGCGTCCACTCCTCATCGCCCGCAGTCCCTTCGCGCACCGCATCCTGAATGCAGTTGAAGGCATCGCCCTCCGCCAGCGCAGCCTCCGGCTCAAACCCCGCGCGGTCCAGCAGGCGCGACGCCTGCATCAGCAGGCTGGCGGCGTGGGTCAAATTTTCCGCGCTGCCCTTGCGCAACTCCTCGGCGCGCGCGCGCAGCGATCGCCCTGCCGCTGCAGCCGGCGCCAAACCCGGCAGGTTGGCCAGCAGCGGCCGCAGGTCCGTGCCAGACTCCGCCAATTCCACTACCGTATCCTGCCAGATGCCCTGCAAGCGGTGGTTGCGTGCTTCGGCCAGTGCCTTGCCATCGGCGCACGCCGCGCTCACGGCCAATGAAAGGCGCTCCGCCTCACGCCAGCGCTCCACGCCGTACCCGCTCGCGTAACCCATCATCCATCGCGCGCACGCCCAGGCCTCGTCCGGCGTCGCCACCGGAAACAGCGCTGCGTTCCACAGCGTCCGCTCTTCGCCTGCTCCCCAAATCTCATCGCTGCTCAACCCCAGCCGCTCCAGCGTTTCCAGAATCGGGCGATTAAACCACGTGGCTTTTTCGAACGCCTGTTTCGGGTCGTCCTCAACTCCGTACACGCGAATCACCCAGCCGCCGCTGTCTGCTTCCACCGGCAACTGGTGAACCACCGTGTCTTCCGGGACTTCCACCGGCCCGCTTAACCCCGTCAGGCCATGCAGAATGGCGCCGCGTCCGGCCTGTACCTGTCCGCTGAGATCGCATTCCAGAATCACCGCTTCATGCCCGGCCTTGCAGGCGCCGCCAATCACGCTGTCCAGGATGCCGCCCGACCCCGCCGCAAGTGTGCGGAACGAGCGCGTCGTCCCCGCATGAATAAACTCTCCCTCCACCACCGCGCAGTGAAACTCCGCCGGCCGTTCGGGTGCGCGCAAAATCCTGGCCAGTTCCCGCCAGAACAATCCCGCGCCGCTCTCCGGCTTCCACTGGCCTGTCAAACCGCGCGTGATCTGATCGTAAAGATCCACAGCCGGAAGCGTTTTGAATCCAGACAACTCCGCCAGTTCCGCAGTCAGCTCGGCGTCAAACCGCAGCAATCCTATATCGACAGCGACTCGGCCATCCTCCAGAATGCCACCCGCAGCGCTTACCTCAGCCGGCGTGGGCTTCTGCAGAAATGTATAAACCTGGTCCGCTGCTCCCACCACGTAAACGCCGTGATGGCTTCCCGTCTCCGCATCCAGACGCATGGCAACGCCCGTCACGCCTGGCCGGTCCCACTGCACCTGGTTCGCGTCAAACCGCAGCACCACGTCGCCCGATGCCACCAGCAGCCCGTTGGGAATTCGCTCTGCCCACACCGCCGACAGCGCCAGCGTCTCATCGAACACTGTCGTCGTCGCGCGCGGCCGGGTGCGCGAAGGCAGCACGCCAAACAGCTTGCCGCCGGGCGAGTATTGCGGCAGCCGCCGCGAATCGCCGCCGGAGTGAACCAGTAGAACCCGGTGCCCACTCCACCACTCCCGGTCTTTTCCCAGCACGCCCAGCGCGTGAATCGTCGCTCCGCCGCTACCCACCCTGCGGTCGTCCGGATCGGCAACCACAAGAAACTGCGTCTCCGCGGGCAGCATCCCAGACAAGCTCCGGCGCTGAATCTCTTCGCGGTACAAACCCGCCTGCCGCGCTGACGAAGCGGTGACAATCACCACATCCCAGGATTTCAATGTCTTTCTCCAGGCTCTGTGGAACTCGGATTAACGCCGTCCAGATCCCCGCCCTTGCCAATATCCATCGACGGCGAAATCGGGTTGTCCTCGTCGATATACGCCTCGATGCAGTCGTTCAGCATGCCCTTGGCATCCAGGATGAACTCCACCGCATCCCGAGCCGCGCCGTGGCCGCCCCGGTTCTGCGTCACGTAGTGCGCTTCAGCCTTCACCTGCGGCCGCGCATCGCCCACAGCAACGGCAAAGCCGCACGTGCGCATCACCGGAAGATCGATTACGTCGTCGCCCACGTAAGCAATCTCTTCCAGCGTCACGCCTTCCTGTTCCATGATTTCGCGCACCGCCTTCATCTTGAAGGCATAGCCCTGGTACACAAACTCCAGCTTCAAGTCGCGCGCGCGCAGAGCCACGGTTTCGCTGATGCGCTTGGTAATGATGCCCAGCTTCATCCCGCCCAGCCGCGCCAGCGAAATGGCCGTGCCGTCGTGCGCGTTGTAGCCCTTGGCCTCCACCATTTTTGTGGTCACGCCTTCGTCCGTGGCAAAGGGCACGGGAATCAGCCAGATGCCCCCATCGGTCAGAACGCCATCAACGTCGAAGAGAATGATTTTGATGCGGCGGGCACGGTCCTGCGCTGTCAGTGTCATGCTTCAATTTTACTCATTGCTTGCCGCTGCTCCCGGCTTACCCGGCAATTCGGGGGAAAATAGAACAATGGACCAGATTCCACTGCCCGACGCACCGCCGGCGCTCTCGCCTGAGGACTATTACTTTGATGAGCAGAACCTGGTCTTCACCGCGGCCTATCACCTCAAACGCGGCTCCTGCTGCGGCTCCGGATGCCGTCACTGCCCTTATGGGGCAGCGGAGGCGGCTGCACCTGAAGATTGAGACGACGGCGCCGCTGCCGGCGCTACCGCAACCGGTTCCCGCACCAGCACCGCAAATCGCGGGAACGCAAAGCTGCCGCCCGCGTCGTCGATTACATTCAACTGGCACACGTACGGCCCGGGCTTCAGCCCTGCCATCGGAACATCCAGCTCGATGGCCACCGCGTCCCGGCCTTCCACGTTGATCGCTTTGGCCTGCACCATTGGCATCTCGTACACCTTCGTCGATCCCTGAATCATTTCCAGGCTGCTCAACAGGTTGATGCCCGGCTTGCTTCCCCTGGGCGCATCGGCCGCCGTTTTCTCGCGCGCTGGATCGTAGATTTCATACAGCAGGTACAAGTGCTGGTCCTGGCGGAAGACGTGGCTGATATTGGGCACGTACTCCTCGCCGTTGCGCACCAGCGGGTTCTGCTTCTTGCTCGGCTGGCGCAATGAGGCCAGCACGATGGAACTCATCTTCAGCGGCGCCTTCTTCATCTGCGGCAGCGTGATCTCCGCTTCGAACGAGCCCATCCGGCCGGTCTGGTTTTCGCGCACAACAAATTTCAAATGATATTTGCCCGGCGGCAGGCTGAAGCCGGTCGTGTATTGAATGTTTTTTTGCCGCGCGTTCAACGCCGGATCCAGGTTCAGCTTCACCGTCTCGCGCGCATGGCCGATGGGCCGCTTCACCTCGTCGATGACCGTGCCGATAATGTCCAGCGTGGCCTTGTCTTTGTCGCCGCCCTTCACAAACGGGATCTGCGAGCCCGGCACAATCAGCGATACCGGCACATAGAAGCGGTACTCGTCCAGCCGGAAGTACAGCGCGTCCATGTACACGGCCATGTCCGTGACCGGCAGGTCGCTGGCCAACTGCTCTTCCAGTTCGCGCTCGCGGTCCTCGCGGCCGGAGTGAACAAAGTCCGCAGGCGCATAGTAACCCGGCCGGTAATCCAGCTTTACGCCTGGCCGGTTGATCTTGATGGTCAGCTTGCGATACCTGCCGTCACGCGCAGGGTTCGCGCTGTGGAAGCCGATGGCGTAGTAGGCTGACGTATCGCGCTGGACCTGCGCAAAGGCCGGCGCAAAATCGTTGGAGTCGAAGAACGCCTTGCCGCCCGTGTCGGTTGAGAGTGTGGCCATTACCTCCTGCGTGGCAAAGTTGGCATTCATGTTGTTCGTCAGTGCGCCGCCGTTCGAGGCGCCGCTCCCGCGCAGGCTGCCCGTTGAAGCGTCGCCCAACGGAGATATCGCCTGCAGGCCCCGCGTGTCCACGCTGTAAATGGCCAGGTTGGCCCGCACCGCAGCATTGATGGCCGACCGCAGCGATGCCTGGTTCTCAATGCCGTCGCGCTGGATGCCACCGGAAAAATACAGCAGCGACTTCTTCTCCGTGATCTTTTCCAGCGACTTCGCCACCGAGCGCAGCGCAAACAGTTCGCGGTCGGTGTTGATGTCGTTGTACTCGCTCTCGTCCGGTGTGTAGCCGGTGGTGTCTTCCACCTGGTTCGAGTTGGCGGTTGCGCCTGCGGCAAAGCCCGCGCCCTCGGTGCCGTTGTAAACGCCCACTTCGTTGATCAGCGCATTCTTGTCCGCCGTAAAATCCTGGTCCACAGTAAGCGTGTCGCCGAGAGAAACCAGCGCCACCAGGTCCGCAGCCTGCATCTTTGTACGCAGAAAATCCTGGGCCGCTTTCACGCTCCGGTCCAGATCCTCCGGCTGCATCGAGGTAAGGTCAAAGAACATCACGATCAGCCGGTGATTGCGCAGATCCTCGGGCCTGGCCACCACCGCCTTGGGCCCGTTGCTGCCCGGCCCCACAGCCAATCCGCTCACCGCCGCTTCGTGCAGCGGCGTGGCCATCTCCACGCTCTCAAAGTCGAAGGTGTCGATCTGCTGCTGCTTGCCGTTCTCGTAGATGCTGAAGTCGCTCTGTTTGAGTCCCCGGACAAGTTCGCCGGTCTTCGCGTCGCGCGCCACAATGTTGGTCAGCACCAGCTCGCCGTTCACCTTCAGCACAAAGCCGCCCTGCGGGGCTTGCGCGGCCAATGAAAATTGAACGTCCGAGGCCGGCTTGGAATTTTGCGCAGGCGCCGGCTGCGCGCCCGGCAAACCCAACGCCAGCGCCGCCATCCCTGCCGCCACTTGCCGCACCCAAGCCGTCATTCCATTTCCTTCCGCCGTAAACTCGCTGACTCCGCTAAAACCTGAACCTCGAAGTAAATTCACACGACCGCATCGCGCCCGCCGAAATCACCTGTCCTGCGGTGGGCGAAGTCAAACTTGTATCCACGCCTGCATACTGCACGGTGTTGAACACGTTGCTGGCCGTGGCGCGGAACTCCCAGCTGCGCGTATCGCCCAACTGCATCGTCTTTGACAGCGACATGTTGTTCTGAATCGTCCCCGGCCCGGTAATCGAATTGCGCGAGACATTGCCGTAGGCGTTGCCGTAACTGTCCGGCGTGGGCTGCTGGAACGCCGCCACGTTGAACCACTTCCGCGCCGAGCCCGCCCCCGCGGCCGGCGAAACGCCCGGCACATGATCGGGACGCAGCGTGCCGGTCGTGCCCTGCGCCACATCCGAGACCGCGGCCGGATAGTACGGCGTGAGCGGCGTCCCGGTGGCAAAGGTAAAGGTGCCCGACACGGAAAACCCTTCGAGAATGTGCGAGGCCGTACCGCTCGTCACCCAGAACTTGTCTTTGCCGAACGGCAGCTCATAAAGATAATTGCCGCTGACCTTGTGCCGCACGTCGTAGCTCGAGTTCCCTTCCTCGGCCTGAATGTTCTGCCAGTTCTGCACCGTGCTGGTCGAGTCGTCGATCGAATGCGCATACTGATAATTCGCTCCCAGCGCAATGCCGCTGCTCATTCTCTTGTTCACCCTTACTGTGCCCGCGTTGAAGTGCGAAAAACCTGCTGCCTGCTCATAACTGAAAATCGCAATCGGCAGTCCGGTCGTGGAATTGTAGTTGGTGTTGGGGCTGCTCACCGTTCGGCGCGGCGAACTCCTCACGTCCAGCCGCGAGCCCTTCGAGCCGTTGTAGCCAACACTCAGCACCACGCCCCAAGGCAGCGTCTTTTGTAGGTCCAGGTTGTACACCTGCACATAAGGCAGCCGGTAATGCGGATCGACAGCGTACGTGCCCGGAGTAGCCGCGGTCGGAATCGAAGGAAACCCGTTGGCCAGCGTGAACTCTCCCGCCTGTGTCGCTTCGTTCGTCTGCAAGTTCACAAATGACGGTTGATTCACCATCGGCTGCAGCGCCATGGTCGCGGCAAACGCGCCGTACTGGCCCACCGTGTAATTCATGCCGTAGCCGGCGCGCACCACGGCTTGTTTGATCTTGGGAACCCGCCACGCCAGGCCCAGCCGCGGCGCAAGCGCCAGCCGGAACGGATAGACCAGCGAACCCGGCAGGTTGCCGCCGAAGGCCGGCGCGGGACTGCCGGACTGCACTTCGGCCACATCCGTAAAACCGCCCGCCGCATTGGTGTCTACAAATGCCAGCCGCCCATACTTTTCGGTGTAGGGCGCATAGAACTCGTAGCGCAGACCGTAGTTCAGCGTCAGGCCGGGCCGCGCGCGCCAGTCGTCCGTGGCAAACAAATCCCACGAGTTATCGCGCAAATAGTTTTTGGACGAGGCCGCATCGATCGTGGTCTGCTGCGGCGCTCCCAGCAAAAAATCCGCCAGCGCCGATCCGGTCGCCGGATCAAGCGCCGGATCTTCCGTGAACTTGCCGCTGAAGGTAAAGCTCCCCGTCGAGTTCGAGCCGCCCAGAATGGCGCGATTCACGCGGCGGTAATCACCGCCGAAGCGCAAATTGTGTTTGCCGTAATTCCAGCTCAGCGTCTCGCTCAATGAAATTGTCTGCGACAGCGAATAACTCGGCTGCAATTCGCTGAGTCCTGCAATCGACCCCACTTGAATATTGGGCAGGCCGTAATTCTGCGGGCTTGTATTCAGCGCTGTGCCGCCCGGCCCCAGAATGCCCTCCGCGGTCGCAATGTCCACACTGTCGGTAAAAAAGTTGGACCGTTTGCTGGTGCTGCGATTCCAGTTGGCGTTGAAGATGCTGGTCAATTTGCGGTAGGCCACCGTGTATCCAGCCTGCAGGCTGTTTGCATTCGTTGAGCTCTTTCCGCCCAGTTGCGGAAACATGTTCACGCTGTCTGAGGCCGCGTCGCTCCAGTTGTAATTGATATTGATGCTCTGCCGCAGTCCCTGGTTCTGGCCCTGCGCCCTGCGCCCGCCGCCGAATCCTCCGCGTCCCCCGCCCATTTGCGTGGCGTTTTTGCCCAGGCTGCGCATGTAGCGCACGCCGGCCTGTGTCGAATTCGATTGCGCGGTGGTCAGCAGGTGATAGTTATAGCCATTGCTCCCGGTGCTGCCCGCCAGGTTCGGCTCAGGAAAGTATTGCGGCAGCTTTGGCGCTCCCACCAGCAGCCTGGTCGCAACAGACGCGATGCAGCCGGAAGGAATCACATTGCCGGGAAAAGGCTGGCCGGGGGTGGCCCCGAACTTCACGCACGTAGTGTCATTCGCCGGATCGTAAATCGTGGGCTGGCCCGCTGCGGAAAAATCGCCGCCCCGCTCCGCATCCGTGGGCACCGTCGCGTAATCGTCCACCGGATTTGAGCTGCGCGAGCCTGACAGGCTCAGAAAAATCGTATCCTTCCCGCTCGGCTTGGTCAGCCCCGGAATGTACGGCGCGCTCATCAGCGTAATCCCGAAGCGGTTGGTTCCCGAGGGCGGCTGCGCCTGCGGCTGGCCCTTCAGCGAATACGGCTCCGCATTCAGCACCGAGTTGCTGCCAATCCAGTAAATGGCCCCGTGCGGCTGCCCGGGATTGAAGCCGCGAAAGTTGCCCCGTCCACCACCACCAGGGCCGCCGCCGCCTCTGCCGCCAAACCCGCCGCCCGGTCCTCCACCGCCGAATCCCCCGCCGCCCCCGCCAAACCCGCCGAACAAGCCGCCGCCGTCAGGACCACCCGGCCCACCCGGTCCGCCGTTTGCCGCACGCGCCGCTTCCATCGCGTCCCGGATCTGGTCAACATTCACGCCGGCCATCGGGCTCACCGTTCCCTGCTGCCCGCTGATGGCCACCGAGTCTCCGCCAAAATCGGAGTTGGCAGCAATCGAGGGCAACTCCGCTCCCGCCGCCGCGCCTGTGGTTCCGGCCTGTGTTTCGGTATCGGCGCTGAGCGCGCTCGTCAGGCCCAGGTTCTCCGCGCCGCTCCCTGCCAGTTGCCGCAATACTTGCGACTGCCCGCCCTGCTGTCCCTCCAGCCGCGCCTGCTGCTGCTCCTGCGCTGCCGCACGCGAGGCCAAAATCAACGCAAACGTCACCGTCTGGTCGTGGCTCGCGGCGATCAGCACCGCCTCCTGCGAACCAACTGCAAAGCCCGCAAACTGCGTGCGAATCACGTAGCGGCCATTCTGCTGCAAGCTCAGCCGCCAGGCGCCTGTAATGTCGGTCGTGGTGGAAATGCGCTTCCCGGTCAGCGTGTTCTGCGCGGTCACGGTCACGCCCGGCAGCGGAATGTTTCCGCTCTTCACCACGCCATGCAGCGTGCCGCCGGTGACGGCCGGGGCTTGCACATCGAAGACTGCGGCAGGAGCTTCAGCGCCAGCCGCGCCGGCCGCCGCGGGAGCCTGTGCCCATGCTGCAAATCCGCAGGCCACACACATCTCCGCCGCAACTGCCCACCGCATGCCTGCTCGCCGCATCTACGCTCCCGCGCATCCCGCTCTCGTACTCAGTCAGACGCCCATCGCGCCGCAAAGGTTTACGGCCTCTGGCGTACGCGCCCTTCCGCAACTTACAATGCAGTTCCGTGACAGGACGCGCATGTTTCCTCAGTTCCATGCACGCGCGGGCCTTCACCGCCCACACTTTCGATACAGAATGCGAGGTCTCTCCGTGAAAATTCTCCGTCTCCTTCTCTGCGCCATTCCCGTTCTTCTGGCCGCGCTGGCCGTTCCCGTGCGCGCCCAGCAGCCCGTCACCTTCCCCAGCGGCGACGGCACGGCCCAGGCCATTCTTTATCTGCCCCAGGGCGCCGGTCCGCATCCCGCGCTCATCGTCATTCACGAGTGGTGGGGCCTGAACGACTGGATCAAGCAGGAGGCCGCAGGCTATGCGGCCAAGGGCTACGTGGCGCTGGCCGTCGATCTCTATCGCGGAAAGGTCGCAACCACTCCCGACCTGGCCCACGAACTCTCCCGCGGCCTGCCCCAGGACCAGGGCGTGCGCGATCTCACCTCGGCCCTCGCCTTTCTTGCGCAACGCAAAGACGTGAAGCACGACCGCATCGGCGCGGTGGGCTGGTGCATGGGCGGCGGCTTTGCGCTCAACCTCGCCATTGCCGCGCCTTCGCTCCGCGCCGTGGCCATCAACTACGGCTCCCTGGCCACAGACAAGACTTCCCTGGCACGCATCCACGCCGCCGTGCTGGGAAACTTCGGCGGCCAGGATCACGGCATTCCGCCTGAAGCGGTGCATGCCTTTGAAGCCTCGATGCAATCGCTCGGCAAGCCTGTGGACGCCAAAATTTATCCCCAGGCCGGACACGCCTTCGAGAATCCCAACAACGCCACCGGCTACCGCCCTGAGGACGCCGCCGACGCCCTGACCCGCATCGACCGCTTCTTCGCCGAAAACCTGAAGAATTAAGCGCCGATCATCTCTGCGTAACTTTGGTGCCGCAAACCGGCAGCATGAACCAGCATTAACGCTTGCATTCTTCCGCCGCGCATGTTAACTCTTAAGTCAATAATCTTCTGATTGCTGCCATGAAAGTAAACCGGCATCCATCGCACAGGACGTTTCCGTCATGAAGATCGGCACCACCATCCGCGCTTTCCGTCTGCAAAAAGGCTTGTCTCAAGGCGACATCGAAAAGAAAACCGGGCTGCTGCGCTGCTACCTGTCGCGCGTCGAGAACGGACATACCGTGCCCTCGCTGGACACCTTGTCCAAAATCGCCCTGGCGCTCGACCTGCCCATCGCCCAGTTCTTTGCCGACGACTCGCTCGGCCACCAGTTCAACACGCAAAAGCTCTCCGACGAGGAACTGCGCTTCCTCACCCAGATCCGCCGCTACTCCTCCAACCTGAACGAGAGCGACCGCAAGCTGCTGCTGGCCATGGTCAAGAAGTTCGCCGCCACCGCCATCCGCTAGAGCGGCACGCAAAGCTGCAAGCACCCCCCCGGCGTCCATCTCAAGCCAAGACAAAACAGTCCGCGGGTTGCTGCACGCAGCAGCCCGCGGACTGTGAACTTCACCGGCAACTCTATGCGTGCGTATTCAGCTTAGACATCGTTGCCGAGATGGAAGAACGGCTCCACGCCCACGCCGCCGCGCAGCAGAGCCTGCTCCTCGTGCGCTTCCAGCGGCTTGTAGTTCTGCGCCACGTCCATGGCCAGGCGGAAATATTTTTCGTCTCCCGGGGGCATGGCCGCCGTAATCGGATGGCCCAGCGTCCAGCGCAGTCCCAGTGAAGCCTCGTCGGGAAACGCCGCCGGCTTGTACCAGCACTTGGGCTGCGGATGATCCTTCTTCTCGCCTTCCGGCCAGACCGTCTTCGCCATGCCCTTCAGGCAGAGAATCCCCATCTGCTTTTCCTGCGCGCGCTTGAGAATCTGCGGACCGAAGTTGGCCTGCGTGGCCAGAAGCCAGTTCAAGGGGAAGAGCACCGTGTCAAAGTTGTAGCGGTCCATGGCCGCCAGCGCCGTCTCCACCGAGTGGACTGAAAATCCGATGTAGCGGATCTTGCCTTCCTTCTTTGCGGCTTCCATGGTCTCCATGGCGCCGCCGGGGCCCAGCACCTTGTCCAGCTCCGCCATCTTGGTCAGGCCGTGGAACTGGTACAGGTCAACGTGGTCGGTCTTGAGCAGCTTCAACGAATTCTCAAGCTGCGCGCGCGAGTCGTCCTTCATGCGGCCCTCGGTCTTGCAGGCGAGAAAACAATTCTTGCGGTAAGGAGCCAGGGCCGGGCCCAGGCGCTCCTGCGCATTGCCGTAGCTGGGCGCGATATCGAAGTAATTGATGCCGCGGTCCACGGCTTCGGCCACAATGTTCGAGGCCGCGGCGGGATCTTCGTTCATGACCACGATGCCGCCGAATCCGATGATGGAAAGATGCTCTCCCGTCTTGCCCAGCGCGCGCCGCGCGATGGGGTGCGTATGCGTTGTGCCCGCCGCAAGAGTGTTGGCGTTCATGCGGCTCGCCGAGGCCATTGCGGCGGCGGTCACGGCGGCTTGCTTGAGAAAATCGCGGCGTTCCATGGTGTTTCCTCCGGGAAGAAATCGGACGGACTGCGTACACGGATATTCTGGCACAGATGGCCGCTGCGCGAAGGCCTGCCGCCGAGCCGTACGGGGCAATCGCATGCGCCGCCTGCGAGGTTCCAGATTGTGGGCAGGACCGAAGGGCGAACAACACGATAAAACAGCGTTTTTTGGCCTAAAAACGGCCCATTTCAGGCAAAAAATGGCACTTTTGGGCTAAAAAAGAGGCAAAAATGAGGGTTTAATGTTACTGATAAGTAACGAGGTTGAAATTATAGGTTATTTATTTTCTATTACTTACAAGATGCAATGGCGAAAAAAGTGACTGAAATGTGAGGGAGGGGGGGGTGGGGGTACCGGTACGGACCGGTCACATCCCTGACAGATTGAACCGGAAACACACTCCATTGCCTCTCCAGTATGCGGCATCGGATGGTAATGATCTGCAAAAACAGGGAACAGGGGTCAGTGGTCAGTGGACAGTTGTCAGTTTTCAGTTGGCAGTTGGCAGTGGGCTGTTGTCAGTGGTCAGAATGACAGCGAGGATGGGGCGGCGGCAAGCTCGTCAGGGCGTGAAAAGCAGGTGATTTTTGCCACAAAAAACGTTGAATTTTTCCTTAAAAAGCCTGATTTTGACGTGAAAAACCGCGAAAATTGCCCATTCCGGGAGACTTGGAAAAGAACCCTTTTCAGGCTACTATCTATTTTATTTTCATTTACTTGAGGCGGTTTCAGGGCGAGTTTTCATGCGTGCATTTAAGCGCATTTTGCGCGGAATTGAGTGCATCGCAATTTTGGCGGCAAGGTGCTGATTTTGAAGCGCTTGCGGCGTTATTGGGCTGCGGGTGAAGTTGCGTTGGAGTCCGTGCGTAGTGACAAGACACGGGAGCGGGGGTTCGTGGATTCCCTGGTGCCCAACTGCGAGGCACCAGGGGCACCCGGCAGCAAATTTGCGCCGGGTTAGCCAACGTAGTTACTACCCAGCATATTATTACTTATCAAGTACTTACACCATATCCATACCTACTTACATCATACCTATATGTCGATACAGCCTAGCGCGGCAGTTGCGCCAGGTAAAACCCGAACAGCACCAGCAACCCCACAACCAGGCCCACGGCAATGCGCAGCCGCCGCGTGAATTGTTGCGGCGAAGAGCCCAGCCGCGGCACCATCGGCGCGGCAAACAGCAGCCCGCAGGTGAACCCGCCCACGTGGGCCATGTTGTCAATGAGTATTCCGGAGCTGATCACGTAGGTGCCGATGCTGATGGAAAAACCGAAGACCAGGTTCAGGGCGGCAAAGTAGATGACGGACTTGCGCAGCCGCTTCAACTCCATGGGCGGCACCGGCAGCCGATGCGACTTGAGCAGCACAATCAGCGCTCCGGCAATGCCGAAAACCGCGCCCGATGCGCCAGCGCCCACGGGAAACACCGGACCTCCCGCCGCATTGTGGTAATAAATCCAGTTCACCAGCGTGGAAAGCAGGTTGCCGGCCGCGCCGGTCAGCAGGTACACGGCCAGTACGCCCGCCGAACCCATGAGCGGCTCGGCCAGCAGGCTCAGGTTCCACAGGCACCACATGTTCAACCCCAGGTGGACAATGCCCACATGGACAAACATGGCGGTGACAATGCGCCACCACTCGCCGCCCAGCAGCACCGCACCGGCGTTGTCGGCGCCCCAGTGCATCAGTTGGTCGGTTGTGGGAGCGCCGGCGCTTACCCCGTGCAACACCATGGCCACAAACACGGCGCAGTTGATGCCGACCAGCAGGTACGTGGCCGGCGTCTGCGCCCATCCCGGACGCCTGCGGCGTACCGGGGGCTGCTGCGGCGGAATATACCCGGTGCCCGGCGGAAGAATCTCAGGCGCGTGCGAGCGCTCCCAATGAGCGGATTCAGGTTCGTAAGATGGCGGACCGGGGGTATAACTTCCCATGTTTTAACTTTAAAGCATTTCCAACGGCTCAGAAGAAAGAGAGGGTGAACGCCGGTAACCAGCCGCGGCGCTTTCCTCCCGCCATCCGCCAGCCTTGCCCGCCGCGTCGATGTAGTCTGGAGTTTGGTCCCCGCCGGCATGGCTGCCTGGCAGCGGCGGCGGGGTTCAGCAAATCTTTCAGGAGCGTACCAGTGAGCCCAGACACGAATTCGGCAAAACGGATCAAGAGAGCGTTGTTGAGCGTAACCGACAAGACCGGGCTGGTGGAGTTTGCCCAGGTCCTGGCCGGTTTTGGCGTGGAACTGATCTCAACCGGCGGAACGGCGCGCGCCCTGCGCGAGGCCGGGCTTACCGTCAAGGACATCAGCGATCTGACCGGCTTTCCGGAGATGCTGGACGGCCGCGTCAAGACCCTGCATCCCCTGGTGCATGGCGGCCTGCTTTACATCCGCGGCAACGCCGAGCACGAAGCCGCCGTAGCCGCGCACAAGATCAAGCCGATCGACATGGTGGTGGTCAACCTCTACGCCTTTGAAAAAACCGCCGCGCAGCCCGGAGCCGCCTTCGGCCACCTGATTGAAAACATCGACATCGGCGGGCCGTCCATGGTGCGCTCCGCCGCCAAGAACTTTGAAGACGTAGCCATTGTCACCCGCGTGTCGGACTACCCCGCGCTCATTGAAGAGATGAAAAAGGCCAACGGCGCCGCTCTCAGCCGCGCAACCCGCTGGCGTCTCGCCAAACAGGCTTTTGCGACCACCGCCGCCTACGACACCGCCATCGCCAACACGCTGGACAAGATCGCCGAGGCCCCTTTGCCCACGTCGCCCCTTGCGCCCGACACGGCCAGCCTTCCCAGCACACTCCGCATCAACTTTCCCCAGGCGCAGTCGCTGCGCTACGGAGAAAACCCCCACCAGCGCGCCGCCCTTTACGCCGACGGCTCCGGCCTGGGCATTGCCGGCGCAACGCAGTTGCAGGGCAAGGAACTCAGCTTCAACAACCTGGTCGATCTGGACGCCTGCTGGGAACTTTCTCAGGAGTTTGACGAGCCCGCGGTGATCATCGTGAAGCACACCAACCCCTGCGGCGCGGCCACCGGCGCAACGATTCTGGAGGCCTACAACAAGGCCCTTGCCTGCGATCCTGTCTCGGCCTTTGGCGGCGTCATCGGCATCAACCGTCCGGTCGATCTGGCCGCCGCCGAAGAGATTGCCAAGCTGTTTGTGGAAGCCATCGCCGCCCCGGCTTTTAGCCCCGAGGCCCGCGAGCGCTTCGCCGCCAAAAAGAACCTCCGCCTGGTTGAAATCCACTCAGCGCCGCCGCGCCCCGTGGTCAAGCACGTGTCAGGCGGCTTGCTGCTGCAGGATGCCGATACCGGCCGCATTAACGAATCCGAGCTGAAGGTGGCCACCTGGCGTCCGCCGACCGCCGAGGAACTGCGCAGCCTGCTGTTTGCCTGGCGGGTCTGCAAGCACGTCAAATCGAACGCCATTGTCTACGCCAAGGACGGCCAGACGCTGGGCGTGGGCGCGGGGCAAATGAGCCGCGTGGACGCCGCCCGTTTCGGCGCCATGAAGGCCCAGCTTCCGCTGACCGGCTGCGTTGCAGCATCCGACGCCTTTTTTCCTTTCCCGGACGGCCTTGAAGCCGTAGCCGCCGCCGGAGCCACCGCCGTGATCCAGCCCGGAGGCTCGGTCCGCGACGAGGAAGTGATTGCCGCCGCCGACAAGCTGGGCATGGCGATGGTCTTCACCGGGATACGGCACTTCCGGCATTGATTTTTCAGGAAGCTGTCCGATCATGAGGCTTTGATGGATTGAAGGGTACGGGCATAAACTCGTACCCTTCAATTCATCGACTCCGCACAGGCTATTTGGATCGACCCATGACGCCCGCCACCCAACCCCGCCCCAGCCTCCGCACCCAGACCCTTGCGTTCGCCCGCCAGATGGACTGGTTCCGCGGGCTGCGCGCCGGCGTTGCGCTGTGTGCGCCCATCGTTCTGGGCGACCTGGCCGGCATCGCCAATCTGGGCTGGGCCGGATTGGGCGGCTTTGAGGCCATCATCGCCGACCACGGCGGACCCTACCGCACCCGCCTCGGCTCGCTCGTCACGCTCTCACTGGGCGGCGCGGCAGGACTCTTTCTGGGCTCGCTGACCGGGACCAGCCTGCTGTGGGCGCTGCCGGTCACGGTGCTGTGGTGCTTCCTGTGGAGCTACCTCGCCGTCCTGGGCCAGCCGTTTGCCTCCGCCGGCATTCTCGTCCAGGTCCTCTTCATCTGCGGCATCGGCGCGCCCACCACCAGCTGGCGTGAAGCCCTGGCCCACGCGCTGCTGCTGCTGGCCGGGGGCGCATGGGCCGCCCTGCTCTCGCTGTTCCTGTGGCCGCTGGACGCCTATCGCCCGGCGCGCGCTGCCGTCAGCGACTGCTACACCGAGCTGGCCTCGTTCCTGGCCTCCATTGCCGAACTGGCCGGACGCAGGCAGCCCGACGGCAGAGTCCAGACCCCGGCCCTCTGGCATCGCCTGGCCCAGCACCACCAGTACCGCATCCGCCGCGCCGTGGAGCAGGGATGGGCAGCGGTGGCCGCCATCCGCGCCGAGCACCAGGCCGAGACCGCGCAGGGCCACCACCTGGTGGTTCTGCTGGAAAACGCCGACCTGCTGATTGCCCGCACCGTGGCCCTGGCCGAGCATTTTGAGGTGCACGCCGGCGCCCCCGGCCCGGACTGCCTGGACCGCAATCTCTCCGGCCTGGCCGATCTGCGCAGCGTTGAGTTGTGGGTGGCCTCGCTGCTGCTGCGCCGGGGCGGCCAGACGGCGGCGCACGCCCGCGCCAAACGCAGCCAGATGCAGCGCCTGCCCCGGTTCATTGAGAGCTGCCTTGCCCCGGAAGACGCGAACGGCCGCTTTCTGCTTGCCCAGATCACGGAGGCGGCATCGCTGCTGGAAACCGCCGTGGAGAGCGCGACCCTGCTGCGCCTGGGAAAAGCCACCGATCCGGCCAACCCCGCCGCGCACGGCGCTTCAGCCGGCCATTTCGGCTACGTGTACGAGCGCCTGGGCCAACTGCGCCAGGGGTGGAATGTGGTCCGCGTGTTCGACCAGTTGACCGCCAACTTCACCCGCAAATCCCTCACGCTGCGTCACGCCGCACGCGTGGCCCTGGTCTGCGGACTCGACGTAGCCATCATTCTGCTGCTCCACATCGACCACGGCTACTGGCTGCTGCTGACCTCGCTGATCGTGCTGCAGCCGCATGTTTCCGGCACGCTGCGCCGCGGGCTGGAGCGCATTGGCGGCACGGTCGCCGGCGGCATTCTGGCCGCGGTTCTGGCCGCCGCGCTGCACTCGCAACTGGCGACAGCCGCCGTGCTGTTCCCCCTGGCCCTGCTGGCGCTGGCCATACTTCCGGTGAACTACGCGGCCTTTGCGTTCTTCCTGACACCGACGTTTGTTCTGGCCTGGCTGCCTTACTCCGGAGACTGGCAACTGGCCCTGGTGCGCACCGCCAACACCATTGCGGGGGCGCTCATCTCCGTGGCCGCCATGCTTTTTCTTTTCCCCTCGTATGAGCGCGACCGGGCGCCGGAGTTTTTGCGCGCCAGCCTGGCCGCCGACCGCCGCTACCTGGCCCAGTTGGCTGACGCCTGGAGAACCGCCGGGCCGGGCCGCTCCCGCTCCTCGCGCCCATTGGCCAACGCCCGCCGCTCGGCCGGCCTGGCCCACAACGACACCGAAGAATCCCTGGAGCGGCTGCTGGCTGAAAGCTGGCCGCGCCGCCGCCCCTTTGCGCAGTTTGTGGCCGCCTTTGTGACCTATCTGCGCCGCTTTGCCCAGGGCGTGACCACGCTGACCGCGCTCGATGGCGAGTGGGCGTGGAAGCAATCCGGCACGGTGCAATCCCGCCTGGAGCTGCTGGACCGGCGCCTTGCCTGGCTTGAAGCACAGACCGTGGCGGGCGCGCAGCCCTTGCCGGCTCCCTGGCCGGAGCCCGGAATCCACCAGTTGCAGCCTGCTCTTCCCCCGCAGGACCATCCCGGCGAGCGCCAGCTTGAGCGCCTGGAACGCCAGGCGGAAGTGCTGCATCGCCAGTTGAACTCTCTGCGCCTGCATGGCTGGCTGCCGACGCCCGCCCACCCAGACGCATAGCCGCGACTCCCTCAGCCTCCTGTCCCTGCTCCTTGTTTCTAAGCAAACTCAGGCAATCCACTACACTTTTGCGACGAATCGCGGGTAGAATCGTCTGTACAGTAGGCAGAGTTGCTCCCACCGGCTGCCTCAGCTCCCTTGATGCCTTACGAGCGGTTTTTTCGTTCGCCAGGCCTGAAAGGCGCGGAATCCCCAGGATGATGAAACCAGAATCCCGTTTGCTGCCCTCTTGGCTGTTGTTTGCCGCCGCTCTCCTCGTCCTGCTGCCGAGTGTTTCAGTTGGAGCGCAAAACGCTCCCTCCGGCGCGGTTCCGGCAAGCGCCGCGCCCGCAATCAGCCGTGCCCAGGCTTACTATCACCTGGCGCTGGCCAACACCTATGAAGAGGAAGCCGTCACCCAGGGCCGTCCGGAGCTGGTTACCCGCGCCATCGAGGAGTACAAGCTGGCGCTCAATGCCGACCCGGGCTCCCCGCAGTTGAACAACGCGCTGGCCGATCTCTACTTCCGCGTCGGCCGCGTGCATGAAGCTGAAGTCACTGCCCGGGCGCTGCTCAAGTCAGTCCCCGACAACCTGGACGCGCACAAGATTCTGGGACGCATCTACCTGCGGCAGCTTGGCGATCCGTCCAATACCGCCGCCTCCACTTCGCCCTCCGGTAATGCGCTGGACCAGGCCATCGTGGAGTACCAGAAGCTGGTCAGCCTGCAGCCTAAAAATGTTGAGAACCACATGGTTCTGGGCCAGCTTTACACCGTGAAGCACGACGCCAAAAAGGCTGAAGACGAGTTCAAGACCGCGCAGGCCATTGAGCCCGCGTCAGAGGAAGTGGTGCTCAACCTGGCCCGCCTCTATGCCGAAAGCGGCGACATCCAACATGCCGTCAAGGTGATTGAAGACGTACCGGTCAACGACCGCACCGCCAAAATGGAGTTTGCCCTGGGCGCGGCTTATGACCAGTTGAAGCAGCCCAAGGACGCCATTGCCGCCTATCAGCGCGCCGCCAGCCTGGACCCGGGCAATGTGCAGACCCTGGACGCACTGGCCCAGATTCTGCTCACCAACAATCAGTTGGACGAGGCGCTTAAACAGTACAAGGAACTGCTCGAGGCCGACCCGGAAAACAGCGAGGCCATGATTCACATCGGCGAGATCCAGCGCCGCCAGGGAAAGTATGAGGATGCGCTGGCCACCACCGGCGCCGCGCTCAAAAAGGACCCCACTTCCCTTGAGGCCGGCTACAACGTCGGACTGCTGCTGGACGTGCTGGGCCGCTTTGACGAGGCCGCTCAGACCTACCAGAACATGGTGGACCTGAACTCCCACGCCAACGGCGCCTACACCACCGAGGAAAAGAACAACCGCGGCATCTTCCTGGAACGCCTCGGCGCTGTCTATCTCGAACAGAACAAGACCGACCAGGCCATCGCCACCTACCAGAAGATGATCGACATGGGCGGCGACACGGCCATGCGCGGCTTCCAGGGACAGGTGGACGCATACCGCCAGGCCAAGCAGTTTGACAAGGCCGTCGATGTCTCCCGCAAAGCCGTTGCGGCCGACCCCGCGAATCGCGAACTCAAGCTGATGCTGGCCGGCGAATTGACTGATCAGAACCATCCCGACGAGGGTCTGGCCATGGCCAGGGCCCTGCTCAACAACACCGACCAGGACCGCACCGTTTGGCTGGCAATGGGCCAGATGGACATCCGCCTGCGCCGCTGGAAAGATGCCGAAGACGCCTTCAACAAAGCCGAGGCTTACTCCACCAAAAAAGAAGACCGCACCTATCTGCTGTTCCTGCGCGGCGAGCTGGCCGAGCGGCAAAAGCACGACGGGCCCGCCGAGCGCTTCTTCCGCCAGGTTCTTGAACTGGACCCCGCCAACGCCATGACGCTGAACTACCTGGGTTACATGCTGGCCGACAAGAATTCCCGCCTGCCCGAGGCCCTGGCCATGATCCGCAAGGCTGTCGAGCTGGAGCCGATGAACGGCGCCTACCGCGATTCGCTGGGCTGGGCCTACTTCAGGCTGGGTGAGTACGAACTGGCCGAAGAAAATCTTCGCCAGGCCGTCGATCGCGACCAAACCGACCCCACGGTGCACGACCATCTCGGCGATCTCTATGAGAAGACCGGCCGCATCCGCCAGGCCGCGGCCCAGTGGGAACTCTCGCTCGCCCAGTACGCAAAGTCCGTCGCCGCCGATGTGGAGCCGGGAGACGTGGCCAAGGTACAGAAGAAGCTTGAAACCGCCCGCGTCAAGCTTGCCAAAAAAGAAAGCGCCACCAGCCAGCCCAACCCGCAATAAGCCGGGACCTGCTGTAACGGGAAAGGGGCACAGCCAACGCTGTGCCCCTTTCTGCTATGAAGCCTGTCATCCTGAGCGACCGCAGCGAAGCGAAGGGAGTCGAAGGACCTGCTTTTGTACTTCGTCTTTGATGCAGGGTGCCACAGGTCTCACTCTTGCGACCTGGGAAATCAAGCGCACCCACGCTAACCCATCGTTGCCTTGTCCCCGGCTTCTTCAATGCTGATCGCCTTGTCCTTGCGCCGGCCAAAACGCTGGGTTGGCGGCACGCCCACCGGGTTGAAATGAAATCTGTCCACGCCCCGGCACATGTATGCCCTGAAGTTGGGATTCACAGAAAGGTCGTTGACCACATCGGTCCCGGAATAGCGGAACGTCAATCCGGCCCGCCTGCGCGGCGAGGGATTCGCCGGCGAACTGTGCACGATGCGGTCGTCGTGCAGCGAAACTTCTCCCGCCTTCAGCTTGAACTGCACGGCTTCCGCCTCGCTGAAGGTTCCGGTCTCCAACTCCAGCGTCAGCACCGAGGTCGTTTCCACCGAGCGCTTGTGCTGCATGATTCCGTGCAGATGCGAGCCGGGAATCACTTTCATGGCGCCGTTCTCCGCATCCACGTCGTCGAAGGCCAGCCACACCGTGACCGTGTGATGCGGCTTCATGGGCCAGTAATACGCATCCTGGTGCCAGCCCACGGTGGCCGTGGTGAACGGCTCCTTGATAAAGAAGCTGCTCGCCCAGCAATAGAAATCGGGCCCCACTATCCCTTCCGCAAGATCGAGAATCCTGGGGTTCATCACCATCTCGTACAGGTAGGTGCTGTTCTCGTGCCACTCGCGGATGTCTTTCGACGTCTCGCCCGGCTCAAGCAGCGCCAGCAGGCTGGGCAGTTCCGCATTGATCCGCTGCATCTCTTCGGGCGTGTAAATGGGGGGAAGACCGAGAAGATAACCGTTGCGGCGGTAGTATTCCTTTTGCTCTTCGCTCAGGCTTAACGAAGCCCGGCTCACGGCTGGCGATGCTGTGCTCATGGAATTCTCTGCTCCTGACCTTGTCGTTGCAGGCGGCGAATGGCGTGCAGTACTCCCCGGCTGGACAGAATATATCACTCAGAAACAGAAAAGCCCACGCCTCATATTCGAGACGTGGGCTTACTGAAAAAACGCAAACACACCAAACTTGACTGCCGCGGAACAGCAGCGGCTTTCGCCAACTGCCCTATTTCGTTCCTGCCGCCGCGGAGGCCATGTAGAGATCCACGTTGTTCTTGTCCACCAGCGACGTGCCCGTATCCACAAACACCGGGTAGGGGGCAAACGCGTCCGCGCTATAGTCCTTGCCGAGCTGCGCGGGCGGTGCGTGGAAGACCTCGTCCAGCGCCTTCAACCCCAGGAAGCCCATGGTGTAAGGTTTCTGCGCAATCGTCGAGTCGATGGTGCCGGCCTTGATCGCGTCCAGCGTATCCTGATTCACATCCCAGGCCATCACCATCTGGTTTGCGCCGCTGGTCCGCGAAACCGCGTCCGACACCGGCTTGCCCGATGCCGAATCCAGGCAGATAAACGCGTTGATCTTCTTGTCCCCGGTCAGCGCCATGTACTGCTGCGTCTTGTCGAACGCGCTCTTGGGATCGGTCTTGATGTCCACCACGTCCACGATCTTGATATCCGGCCGGCTGGCAAACACATCCTTGAACCCCTTCAGCCGCTCTTCGGTGTTGGGCTGGCCCGTGATGGTAAAGAACACCACGTTGCCCTTGCCGCCCAGCTTCTCAATCACGCGCTTGCCGCCCAGCCGTCCGGCTTCCAGGTTGTTGGTCCCGATGAAGTACAAACGGTGGCTGCCCGCGGCGTCGGAATCCACGGTAATCACCGGAATCCCCGCGGCAATCGCCGCATCGATCTCCGGCTGCAGCACGGAAACATCGGCCACCGAGATCAGGATGCCGCCCGGCTTGGACGCGACCGCCTTTTGCATCTCCGCCAGTTCGCCCTGCGGATCGTAACCATCTGTTCCGATTACGCGCGCGGTCACTTTGTATTGCTCGCCCGCATGCTTGAAGCCCGCCGCGGCGGCCTGCCAGTAAGGCAACGCCTGGTTGGCTGAAATCAGGTAGAACACCTCTTTGTTTGAGTGCCTCTGGCCGCATCCCAACGTGAAGGTAACGCCCAGCGCCAGCATGGCCAACGCAGCTGTCTTGATCGGTTTCATCTATTTGCCTCCCTGCCGAGACCTGAACGATCTCCGCGGCCGTCGCCGGGTTACAGCCCCGCGCCAACCCTCTCAAAAAATCCGGCAGGATAGTACTCCCGCACGATTGGCGTTGTCCAATCTCCGCCGTATGCAAAAATTTATAGCAGCCCACCCCATGTAATCAGCGGTGATTCACAACACGTAAGTATCTCTGCCTGAGCAGCATGGTCCCTGAATGCGGTATAACCAGACGTGAACCCTTGCGTAGCGCTGCGATGACGGATTCTGAAACCAGCTCGCCTGCCAAACTCCCGCCCGGCATCGCCGTCCCCGGCGGCGCGGACAGTCTGCTCACGCGCCGCGCTCATCCCGAGCCGCCCCATCCCTACCGCTCCCCCTTTGCCCGCGACGCCGCGCGCATTCTGCACGCCCGCGCCTTTCGCCGTCTCGCCGGCAAAACCCAGGTCTTTGCCCGCCTGCCTTCCGATGCCCCTTCCGACCACTCCCGCAGCCGCCTCACCCACAGCCTGGAGGTGACCCAGATCTCCCGCACGCTGGCCGCGGCCCTGGGGCTCAATGCGGAACTGGCCGAGGCCCTCGCGCTGGCCCACGACATCGGCCATCCGCCCTTTGGCCACGCCGGAGAGAAAGCCCTTGACCAGTGCCTGCGCGCCCACGGCCTCCGCTTTGACCACAACCTGCACGCACTGCGCATCGTCACCTGGTTTGAGGAGCGCTACGCCGCCTTTCGCGGCCTCAACCTGACCCTCGGCGTCCGCGAAGGCATCGTCAAGCACTCCCACGACTACTCCGCCTCAACCCATCCCGAGCTAGCCGAATTCTTCCTCGACCGGTTCCCGCCCCTTGAGGCGCAACTGATCGATCTGGCCGACGAAATCGCCTATCTCACCGCCGATCTGGACGACGGACTCGACTCCGGCATCCTTTCCCTCGAACAGGTGCGCGAAGGCGCACCCCTGTTCCGCGGCTTCCACGACGCCGTGCTCCGCCAATATCCCGCCGCACCCGCAAAGCTGACCGTAAACGAAACGCTCAAGCGCGTCCTGAACGCTTTGGTCACCGACCTGTTGCACGAAACCAGCGCCCGCGTAGCCGCGCTGGGCGCCGCGACGTTGGACGATATTCGCCGCGCCCCGCAACGGCTGGCAGCCCTCAGCCCGCACATGGAATCCGACCGCGCCGCCGCAAAGGAATTTCTCTACGCCAACTTCTACAACTCGCCCACCATGGAAGAAGCCCACGCCCACGCCACCGCCATTGTGCAGGGCCTTTTTGCCGCACTCATCGCCACGCCCGGCCTGCTCCCCGAGGACCACCAGGCGCAAATCCCCACCCAGGGCCTGGCCCGCACCGTGGCCGACTACATCGCCGGCATGACCGACAGCTATATTGAGCAAATCTGGCTGCGCTGTTCCTGAAGTGCCAGTCCTTAGAGAATCGAAGCCCCGCCATGCGCCCACCGCAACCCCCATCCCGGCCAGTTACCCGATCCATCGATCTGCACAACTGCACCGTCGCGGAGGCGATCCGCGAGTTTGTCCGTTTTTATAATTCCTGTGTGCGCACGGGCTACCGCGGCCGCGTCGAAGTCATCCACGGCTATGGATCGAGCGGCACCGGCGGAGCCATCAAAACCGAACTGCGCGCCTATCTCGCCGCACACGCGGAGATCTTCGGAGAGGTGCTTTTTGGCGAGAGCCTGCGCAACCCCGGCGTCACCGTTCTCTATCCCAGGGACACACCGGCTCCATCTTCTTTATTTCGCAGGTAGAAATTCGATCCGCGCCAGATCCTCGACCGGCTTGAAACCGTAATCGGCCGTCACCAGTACGCAGTCCGGCGAATCCATCGCCAGTTCCAGCGCGAAAGCGTCGGCGTAAGCGATCCCGCGGTCAGCACGCAGTTCGCCGGCGCGCACCGCGCGTTCGGCGCTCACCGCAACAAGGTCAGCCTCACTGGGCAGCAGGCTGCTCAGAATGCGCTTCTCCTCAGTCGCACCCACACGCCTGCGCAGGTTCCCTGCAATCTCGCCCCACTGCACAGCCGAGAGGGCGACCGAGGCCTCGCCGGAGACGCATGCAATCAGAATCTCTTCAACGCGGACCGCGCCCGCCTCATTGTCGATGTAGCGCAGCAGAGCCGACGAGTCCAGAACAAACTTGATCATGGGACGGTCTTACCAGCCCTCTTCTCTCAACTCGCGCTCGCGCTCCCGGCGCCGGTCCTCGATCAGTTCGTCACACATCGAGGGCCCGCCCGCAGTGATTCCCCGCATTTCTCTGATCAGAGCCAGCTTGGCCGTCAAGGTTTCCGGCTTCAAAACCAACTCGGCACCCGCCTGGTGAATCGCCACGCGGGTCCCGGCCTTTATTCCAAGCGCCTCGCGGATCGCCGCCGGAATCACCAACTGTCCCTTGCTGCTCACGGTTGTGAAGATTTGCTCCATGGCTTACATCGTACCAAAAGTAAGATAGAATTGCAATGTAAGCCATGATAAGTAAAGTAAGACACTATGCTTTTATCTTACCAATAAGATCGCCTTACTGCACCGTTCCCTGCGGCCTCAGCCGCCTCAGTTCCAGTGCGCACTCGACTGCATTCTGCGCATGCATCCGCAGATTGTCGGACGCAGCCCACAGCCACAACCGCGAAGCCTGGCTGGCGTTGCGCCCGGCCAGCTCCGGCCGCAGCCGCACCAGCACGTCGTTCTGCCCTGTTGCCGCCAGGTTTGAAGGCGAATCCGTGTCCTCCAGCACCAGGTCCAGGTGGTCGCCGCTCAGGGCCTCTTCCAGCGCGGAGATGTCCACCGGCCTCTCCAGTTCCACGGCGATTGAAAAGGTCTGGCCATGAAACACCGGAGCATGGAGCACCTGCAAAGCCAGCGCCGGCAAGCGCCCGCCTGAAAGCAGGTCGTAGTGGCGGCGAATCCGCGCCTCCACCGTGCCCAGGCTGATCTTGGCGTTTTCGCCCATGCCGGCCAGCACGGTATAGGCAATCTGCGTGTCGTACATGGCCCGCGGAAGCCCCTGGAAGCTGAGCAGGTTCACCGTCTGCTGGTGCAGTTCGTCCAGCGCGGCGCGGCCAAACTCGCTGGCCGGCTCCAGCACCGTGGCGGCGGCAAAGCGCACCGGCGCAGCCTGTTGCAGCCGCTCCAGCACCAGCGCCAAAGACAAGGCCGCGGAGTGGGCCGGGACCACGGCCGGAGTAAACAAGTCAACCGAATCCGCCGACGCGCCCAGCCACGGTGCGCACACCAGAACCCCGGTTTCCTGGTCCAGCGCGCCGCTCAGGTCAATCACCGTGGAGCCGGACCGCAGCGCCTGCCGCCAGTGCTTCCGCGTCTGGTCCTCGGTGCCGCAGAAAAACGTAAAGTCCATCCGCTCGAACGCATCCGCGCCGATGGCCTGAACAAACGTCGGCTCGTCCCCCACCTGGTCCAACAGGCCCTGCGCCTCGCCCTCGTCCAGCAGCAAAAAGCTGGAGGCCGCCAGCGGCGACTCCTCCAGCGCTTCCTTCAACTCCCGGCCCAGCAAGGTGGCGGCTCCGGCAATGGCAATCTTGTACACAAGCATCCTTTGTCTGGTTCGGAAAAATTATGCGGGTGGCTGCGAATCCGGCCCTGCAGCGGCGTCTTCGGGAGCGGGAAGCCCCTTCGGCCGCCTTCTCCGCCGCCGCGACCACCCATAGGCAGCCCGCGCCCAGATTCCCGAGAACGTGTAGGTCAGTCCAATCGCAAAAAATACCAAATTGGAATACTGCAAGATCACAAAAAGCACGATCGCCAGCACAAACAGCAGTTGAAACGGATGGCTGCGCGAAAAATTGATCTCCTTGCCCGACCAGAACCGCCAGGTGCTCACCATGAGGAAACCGCTCAAGCCCACCAGCACCAGCCAGGGAATCGCCACCCACCACGCTTCCACCGGATAGCCGCCGAAAAAATGCACGGTAGCGGCCAGCAGTCCCGCCGCCGCCGGAATCGGCATCCCGACAAAATACTTTCTGTCCGGCCGGCCCGGATTCTGCGGCTGGGCATCGTGCGAAATGTTGAACCGCGCCAGCCTTGAAACCCCGCCGATCAGGTACAGAAAACAGATAAATGCGCCGGCCTGGTGCAGGTGCTCGAGCAACTGCGGGTCAATCGATACCGGAAGAAAATGAAATCCCCAGATCAGCGCCAGCAGGCTGGGCGCCATGCCGAAGGTGATGGCGTCGGCCAGCGAATCCAGTTCCTTGCCAAACTCGCTGGTGGTATTGGTCATGCGCGCAATGCGCCCATCGAGCGCATCGAACGGGATGGCAAAAATAATGGCGATGGCCGCCCAGTCCAGGTGGACGTGCGCATCGCCCGCGCCGCTTAGCGCTTTCAGCGTCTCGGTAATTGAAAAGTAGCCCAGGGCGATGTTGCCCACGGTAAACAGGGAAGGCAGCAGGTACATGCCGCGGCGCAGCCGGGCCCTGGCATTGGCTTTGGCCTCTGCGGAAACATGCGTGTTCACAGGCCTTCTCCATCCGGCATGGCGGCCAGCACGCTGGCGCCGCCCTGCACCTTATCGCCCACTTTTACGCGCAGAACCGCTTCGGCCGGAAGCAGCACATCCACCCTGGAACCGAACTTGATGAGCCCCACACGCTGCCCGCGCTCCACCGTATCGCCCTCGGCCAGGTTGAACACGATGCGCCGCGCCAGCAGCCCGGCAATCTGCTTGAAGGTAACTTCAAAGCCCTCGCCCCGCACCGTCACAATGTTCTGCTCGTTGCGGTCTGCCGAGGCCGGGTTCATGGCGTTCAGATACTGGCCCTTCTGGTAGCGCACACTGGTGAGCACCCCGCCAATCGGCGAGCGGTTTACATGCACATTGAATACGCTGAGGAAGATGCTGATCCGCTGCCGGGGGCCCTGCGGTGTGTTGATGGCGACCGTCTCGGTCACCAGTCCGTCTCCCGGCGAAACAATCAACCCCGCGCCGGCTGGAATCGTCCGCTTGGGATCGCGGAAAAACCAGAGAAAAAATGCCGCCAGCAGCACCGGCGCAATGCTCCACGCCCAATTGCCTGTGGCCCATGCCAGCAAAACTGCAACCGCCAGCAAACTCAAACCGTAGATGTAGCCGTCTCGTACCATCGTCCGAACGATTATACGGTGATTCCCCTCGGCTGGACGGCTAATTCGCTCCACACCAGGCTCAACCTGGGGTGCGATTCGGGCACACCGTCGGACTGTGGCCCGCACAGGCCGGATGCTCAGGCGATTCGCCTGCCGCCGAACCTTCAAACAGGCTGCCGCATTGCCAGGGCGCGGCTGTGGAGCCTGCCCCATACGCAGCTGACGGACGCCGCAATTCAGCAAATTCGACATGGGCTGGCAGGCACGGGTCTCAACCCAGCCCTTCATCCCACGAGGGAATGCCGGCGCACCAATTCAAAGGACCCTTTACTCAGACCGTCTCCGTGCCCTATGCGATTGCCGGAAGCCGGCGCTCCAGGGCAAAGATCAGATCCTTGGCATGCAGTTTCAGCTTCTTCAGGCGCACTTCCTCAAGCTGTTCTTCGACGGAAAGATAAGGCTTCTGAATCAACTCGTCCAGCCGCTGAGCGTAGCGATTATGTTCTGCATGCAGGCGGTTCAATTCTTCGCTCAGCGTGGAATCCTGTATTTCGTCCATCCAGCACCTCCGTGTGTGACATTTACATATATCGCCGCCGATGCACATCCCGCAAGCGGGAAATAGGCTGAAAGTAACCTGAAGCTGTGAATTTCAGGAAAGAACACCACCAGTCGTGACCGCAATCACATTTGCCTTCCCCCAGGCGGTCCCGGCAGGCTCCCGTCACCCCAGCCGCAACTCCATTAGAACCGCATCTTCCACCGGATCGGCATAGTAGCGTGGCCGCTTTCCTGTCACCACAAAGCCCAGCGCCCGGTAAAGTCCCAGCGCCGGATGGTTGGACGCGCGCACCTCCAAAATAATTTCCTGCGCCCCGGTCCCCCGCAGTTCATCGAGCAGCGCGGCAAACAATTTCCTGCCCACGCCCTGCCGCTGCCCGTCGGCGGCCACTGCAAGGGTCTCCAACTCCGCCTGCGGGCCCACCAGGCTGACCACCGCAAAGCCCACGACCGCGCCGCTCTCGGCCGTCTCCGCCACCAGCGCAATCCGCCGCGGCTCCCCCTGCGGATGCAATGCGGCCTGATACGCCGTCAAGGGCCAGTGCGGCGCATCCGCCAAACTCTCCCCAATGGTCCTGACGCGCTCCAGATCCGCGGGACTCATGCGCCGGACGCGCACCGCATCGGTTCTCATGGACGCCCGGGCCCCGCCGGGTCGCCGAAGATCTCCGCATCCGAGCGCCGCAGATAGTGGCCGTCCAGCAGCTCCAGGTCCACAAAATCCCCGGCCGCCACCCGCGCCGCGCACAGCTTCAGCGCATCCGCCGCCGTGGGCGCAGCGGTCCGCACCAGTTCCGCACCCGGCCACAAGGACTTGAGCAGCAGTTCCGTGGCCTCGTCGCACACGGCAATCCTCGCGTCCGCTGCGGCAATCTCCGCAAACTCCGCAGCCCCGGCCAGCAGCTCGCGCGTCTCCCGGCCCGGTCCGCCCAGCCGCAAATAGACCTCATGACGATGCGCATCCAGGGCCGCCGACTCGACGCCTGCCTTTGCGGCCAGCACCTCAAGCCGCGAAACCGCAACCACGGGAATCCGCGCCACCTCAGCCAGTCCCTTGACCGCGCTCAGCCCCACGCGCACCCCGGTAAAGCTGCCTGGCCCGTTCACGGCCACCATCGCGGCCAGTTCCCTGACCTGCGCGCCGGCCTGCGCCAGCATTTGGGCAACAGCAGCCACCAGCGTGGTGGAGTAGTTGCGCCCGGCCAGCTCCGCCTGGCCCAGAATTTCAACGCCATTGCCGCTCACACGGCCCAGCGCCACGGAGCCGGCGGGCCCGCAGGTATCGATCCCCAGCAGCAACCTGCCCTCTGCCTGCATGTTTGGACTGCTCTCCATCATCCCCTCAGCATCGCACAGCCGCAGTCTTGCCTTCCACTCAGCCGCATCCTTTACTCTGTTTTTAGAGCCTGTTCGCAATCAACGGGAAAGCCCACGAAAGGACCACCTCCCCTGCCAGCCGCGGCCGCGACAATCGCGTTCCATGACACATGGCGGCCCCGCGCCAATCCCTGGGTCATCGCTATCACCGTCACCCTGGCCACTTTCATGGAGGCGCTGGACAGCTCGATCGCCAACGTCGCCATGCCCCACATCGGCGGCTCGCTCTCAGCCAGCGTCAGCGAGGCCACGTGGGTGCTTACCAGCTACCTGGTGGCCAACGCCATGGTGCTGCCCATCAGCGGCTGGATTGCCAACCGCATGGGCCGCAAGCGCTTTTACATGAGCTGCGTCTTCCTGTTCACGGCCGCCTCCCTGCTCTGCGGGCTCGCCCCCACCCTGCCCATGCTCATCTTCTTTCGCGTCTGCCAGGGCGCGGCCGGCGGCGGCCTGCAGCCCAGCGAGCAGTCCATCCTGGCCGACACCTTTCCCCCGGAAAAGCGCTCCATGGCCTTCGCCATCTACGGCATGGCCGTGGTGCTGGCGCCGGTCCTCGGGCCCACCGTCGGCGGCTGGATCGTGGACAACTACAGTTGGCGCTGGATCTTCTTTCTCAACATCCCGGTGGGCATTCTCTCCCTGTTTCTCACCCAGCGCGTGGTGGAGGACCCGCCCTACCTGGCTGCCATCCGCAAGCGCCGCGAGGGCATCGACTACTGGGGCCTCGGCCTGCTCGTGGTCGCCATCGGCGCTCTCCAGATCATGCTTGACAAGGGCCAGGAGGACGACTGGCTCGGCTCCCATTTCATCGTCATCTGCGCCGTCGTCGCCGTCATGGGCCTGATCTTGTTCATCTGGCGCGAGCTTACCGTCGAGCATCCCATCCTCGACCTGCGCCTCTTCACCCGGCGCAACGTCGGCATGACCCAGTTCGTCACGTTCATGGTCGGTCTCTCGCTCTACTCCAGCACCGTCCTCATCCCCCAGTACCTCCAGGAGATCATGGGCTACTCCGCCCGCCAGGCCGGCATGGCCGTCTCCAGCGGCGGCATCGTGCTCATGGCGCTGTTTCCCGTGGCCGGAGCCCTAGCGCCCAAGTTCGATCCACGAAAGCTGGTGGCCATCGGCTTCATCATCACCACCATCGGCCTGTGGCGCATGACCTTGATCGATCTCAACACCAGCTTCGGCATGGCGGTCAGTTGGCGCGCGTTCATTGCGCTGGGCCTGCCCTTCCTCTTCATCCCCATCAACACGCTCTGTTATGCGGGAATTCCCCAGGAAAAATACAACGAGGTCAGCGGCCTCACCGCCCTCATGCGCAATCTCGGCGGCAGCGTGGGCATCAGCCTGGTCACCACGCTGCTGGCCCGCCAGAGCCAGAAACACCAGGCCATGATCGCCGCGCACACCGCCGCCGGCAACCCGCCCTTTGAGAACCTGCGCAACGGGCTGGCCGGCGCCTGGCTGCACCGCGGCGGAGCCATGCCCGACGCCATGCACCACGCCGGCGCGCAGATCTACGGCATGGCCCAGTTGCAGGCCCGCCTGCTGGCTTATGTGGATGTGATCTGGTACATGGTCGCGGTCACCGTAATCCTGGTGCCGCTGCCGTTTCTGATGCGCCGCCCCAAAAAGGCCGCGCCTGCGCCGGTGGGGCACTAATAGCGAGCGGTACTATTTCTTCCCGCGTTGATGCTGGCGTAGGTGCTAATCAGCGAGTCATAACAAGAGGCAGTAGTTTAGATCTCAAGAATTCAAGCCTTCCACTGAGTTGCTCAGCGTAGTCAAGCGAGGGCGGCACGTTAACAGGAATCAGATCCTCGACATTTTCGCCACTCTGCACCGCTTCGACCCACGCCTTCATCTCAGAACAATAGGCGTCTAAGGCATCAACCGCTGTCGGGTTATCGTCTACGACGATGTAGGCGGGCGGTAGATCTCCCACGATGACCCATAAACATGTGTCGGCATCTTCGGAGCGTGCAGATATCTGGAACAGAAAAACTGCAACAACTCCGCCTACCCCATATGCCAAATACTGACGATCTACGCGCTCACACCACTCCTGTTTGAGGATGAATGTGTGAGCTTCCGTTGCCATTTCTTTGAGAAGACTTGTATCGACAACGGAATCCCCTTCGATCGAATCGACGGACATCATCTTGCTGATATCGACCGGACAATCATTCATTCGTCCTACCTCACACCGCCGCCAGCGCCTGCTCCAGATCGGCAATCAGGTCTTCCTTGTCCTCGATGCCGATCGACAGCCGCACCCGTCCCTGCGTGATCCCCATCGACGCGCGCACTTCCTCGCTCACCGAGCCGTGGGTGGTCGTCGCCGAGTGCGAAGCCAGCGACTCAACCCCGCCCAGCGACTCCGCGCTCAGGAATATCTTGATCGCCTTCAGGAACCGCCCCGCCGCCTCGCGCGACTCGACCTCGAAGCTCATCATGGACCCGAAGCCCTTCTGCTGCTTCAGCGCCAACGCGTGCTGCGGATGCGTCTTCAGGCCCGGGTAGGCCAGCTTGCTCACCTTGGGATGCGTGGAGAGAAACTCCGCCACCGCACGCCCGTTCTCTTCGTGCTGCTTGACGCGCAGGGGCAGCGTCTTGATGCCGCGCAGCACCAGGAAGCATTCAAACGGTGACATAATTGCGCCCGCCGCCTTCTGCACCAGCAGAAACCGCTCCTTGTGCTCGGCCGTCGAGCCGATCAGCGCTCCGCCCAGCCCGTCCGAGTGGCCGTTCAAGTATTTCGTCGTCGAGTGCATCACGATATCCGCGCCCAGAGCCAGAGGGCTCTGCAGCACCGGCGAAAGAAACGTATTGTCCACGCTCACTTCCACGCCATGCGCATGCGCGATGTCGCTCACCGCGCGGATGTCGGTCAAAACCATCAGCGGATTGCTCGGCGTCTCAATGTGAATCAGCTTGGTCGCGGGCCGTATCGCCGCCGCCACCGCCGCCAGGTTCGACGTATCCACATACTCCACGGCGATGCCGTAGCCGGACACAATCTGGTCCAGCAGCCGCACCGTGCCCGCATACACATCTTTGGAACAGATCAGGTGGTCGCCCGCGCGCAGCATGGCCATCAGCGCGGAGATCGCCGCCATTCCGGTGGTAAACGCATGGGCGCTGAAGCCGCCTTCAAGGGCTGCCAGCGCTTCTTCCAGCCGGTCCCGCGTGGGGTTCCCGGCCCGCGAGTAGTCCCAGCCGCGGTCGGTCCCGATGCCGGTCAGCTCAAACGTGGAAGAAAGGTAAACAGGCACGTTCACCGCGCCTGTCTGCGGGTCCGGATACTGTCCGGCATGGACGGCAAGGGTCGAGTATTTGTATGAGGAAGGGTTCATCTTTCGCGTGGTATCTCCTGCCCTCTAGCTTATCGCGGCAGGGCGCACGTTCGCCCCGGAACCCCGGTCGAACCGGCATTTTCTTGCCGGCCTCAACCCGCAAACTGACTCCGGAAAACCTCTTTGATGTGTTCCAGGCGCTTTCTCAGCCGATCGGCCTCATCGTTCAGCCCCAGCGCTTCGGCCACGCCGATCGCGTCGTAGAAGCTCTCCTTGGCGTCGCTGTAACACACGTTCGCGTCCCGGAACGAGCGCGCCTCGTACATATCGTCATAGGCCTTCTCGCCCAGCGCCTTCAAATGCGCCAACTGCCGCTCTTGTTCCTCGCTCATCCGTTGCCCTCAGCAGCGCCCGCGCGAGCCTTTCAGCTTCCCCATCTTGCGCATCTTCTTATCGGCATTCAGTTCGGTCAGCGCCACCCGGCAGTTCAGGCAGGTGGGCCGTCCGTCCCGCCGGCGGCTGGTCGGCTTGCCGCATCCTACGCACGGTTTGGCAGGCATCCTGTCTTTCACCTGTCTCCTCGATGGCTCCGGCGCGCTGCCTACTTCCTCGTAGCTCCAGAGCCCGGCTTCACCGCCCGCACCACCGGGAAGTACCCGGTCCGCGTGCGCACGTTCAGCTTGCCCATGCCACTGGCTTCGGCCGTCACCTCGACGCGCCTGAAACCCGGTTCCGTAGTCGGCTTGGTGGAGTGGTACACCACCGTGTACTGGTTCCGTATATCGCGCGCCACCTCGGCGGCAATCTGGTCGATCTGCTCGATCGACTTGGGGAAGAACGCCATGCCGCCGGTCTCGGTTGACAGCATCTCCAGCGCGCGCCGTGCGTGGCGCGCCTCGGCGCGGCTCGTCTCGTCGCCAAACAGCAGGCCGATCGTGTAAACCACCGGCCCGGAAAGCTGCTGCACCCGGTGGATGGTCTGCTCCAGGTCCAGCGTCGACGCGTTGTCTTCGCCGTCGGTTATCAGGATGAGAACCTGCTTGGGCCGCTTGGCGTCGGCCGCCAGTTTGTCTGCCGAGGCCACCACCGCATCGTAAAGCGCCGTGCCGCCCCTGGACTCAATGTGCCCCAGCCCGTCGCGCAGCTTGCCCACGTCCGAGGTGAAGTCCTGGTCGATGAAGGCTTCGTCTGAAAAATTCACCACGAACGCTTCGTCCTCGGGGTTCGAGGCCTGAATCAGGTCCAGCGCGCTTTTGTTCACCGACGGGCGCTTCCTCGACATGGACCCGGAGTTGTCCACCACCATGGCAATGGAAACCGGAAGATCGCTGTGCTGGAAGCTGATGATGCTCTGCCTGACCCCGTCCTCGGTGATGGAGAAATTTTCCTTTGCCAGGTTTGGAACCAGCCTGGTCCCCTCCAGCACCGTGCAGTTCAGCACCACCTCTTCCACGTCGGTGCGCAGAACATAGCCCTCGCCCTCTTTGCGCAGAGGTCCGGCCGCCGTCGCGGGCGCCTCGCCCTCCGGCGCGCGTGCCGGGTCGCGGTCCACGGTCAGGGGAGCAGCCTGCGGAGTTTGCGTTTCGCTCTGGCTAGCTCCGCTTGTTGGAGGCTTTTGAATAGGGGTTGTTTGCGCCGCTGCTGTCAGCGCCGCTCCAGAAAGAAGTACCGCGAAAAGAACGTTATTGCAAAGGCGCATAGTAGCCGGTGCGTGCATAGACGGTCAGCAGAGGCAATCCTGGTGGCGGATTCACCTTCACCTTCACTTTACGCCACTTACCGTCCCGGGTCAGGTTTGAAGGACGGTACCCCAGCACATATTGATTGCGCAACTCGGTGGAAATCTTCTCGGCGATGTCGCCCATCTCGTCCACATTGTCCACCTTGAACATCCGTCCGCCGCTCTCCTCGCACAGATCGTTCAGCAAGACCGGGCCGGTGCGCTCCTCGGGCGTGTCCGCATAGGGGTCGAAGATGCCGATTGAATACATCTCCACATCCGACTCCCGCACCTGCGCGCGCACCTCGCCCTCGGTATACCGCGAGTGGTTGTCGCCCCCGTCTGAAACCACCAGCAGCGCCCGGCGCTCGTGCTTCGCATCCCGCATCTTGGCCACGCCGTAGTACATCGCGTCCAGCAGCGCCGTGCGGCGTCCGCTGTGCACCGTGGCCAGCCGCGCGTCAATCTCCTCCACCGAGTTGGTAAAGTCCTCAATCAGCTCCGGACGGTCGTTGAAGCCGATGACAAAAAACTCGTCCTCGGGATTGGCGGTCTTGATGAACTGCAGAATCGACGCCCGCGCCCGGATCAGTTTCGATGTCATCGAACCCGACAGGTCGAAGATGATTCCGATCGATACCGGCGCATCCTCGCTGGCAAAGGTATGAATCTCCTGCTGTGTGTTGTTCTCGAAGACTTTGAAGTCTTCCTTCTCCAGGCCGGTCACCAGCCGGTTCAGCGGATCGGTCACCGTGACCGGCACCAGCACCATGTCCACGTTCATCCGGATCCGCGCGCCGGGACGCGCCTTCAGCGCATCGGCGCCCGTCAAGGCCGGCGCTTCAGCCCCAGCCGGAGCGCCCGTCGCCGGCGTGGCAGCCGGGGGCGGGGCCACATGCACTTTATTGAGCGGGTCGTCCTGGCCCCCTGCCGGCAGTCCGCACAGCGCCGCCGCCAGTCCGCACAGGCACAGCATTCCGCTCAGCAGCCGCGGCACGTCGCTGCCGTTGCCAATCTTGTGCTGGAAAGGTAGCTGCTTCATGCTCCTCCGCCACAGGTTGAAGAATATTACCACGCCCGCGGCTCTACCGGCGCTGCCGTTTCCCGGCGCGCCTCGGTTCGCTTTCAGCATCTGGAACTTACGGCCCGCAACGGCGGCTGGGATACAATCGACACCAGGCGCGCACGGTTTCAGGCTGGTTGGTGCAGGGAGCAAGGGCGCGCAAATTCAACCGTTTTCCCGCGGAGCAAGACCTTCCGAATGGCCCAAATCTATCCCTTTCGCGCCTGGCGTTACAACCCGTCCGCCGTTCGACTCGACGACGTGGTCACCCAGCCCTACGACAAGATCTCCCCGTCCATGCAGCAGGCTTACTACCAGCGCAGCCCCTACAACTTGGTCCGCATCATCCTGGGACTGCCCGAGCTGTTTGACGCCGAACGCGGCGAAAGCGTCTATACCCGCGCCGCCCGCGACTTTTCCGCCTGGCGCGAACAGGGCATCCTGGTCCAGGAAAATGTCCCCTGCGTCTTCGCCTACGCGCAGCGCTTCCGCGTTCCCGGTACTGAAATCGTCAAGGAGCGGCGCGGGTTTATCGCCATCGGCAAGCTGCACGACTACTCCGAGCGGGTCGTCTTCCGCCATGAGCAGACCCTCTCCAAGCCCAAGAGCGACCGCCTGAACCTGCTCAAGGCCACCCACGCCCACTTCGGCCAGATCTTCATGCTCTACTCCGATCCCGCCGGCAGCGTGGAACAAATTCTCTACGAAGGCAGCGGTCCCGCCGAAGCCGAAGTCACCGACGAGTACGGCGTGCTCCATCGCCTCTGGCGCGTTGCCGACCCGGCGGCCATTCGCCTGCTCACCACCGCCATGGCCGACAAAAAGCTCATCATCGCCGACGGCCACCACCGCTATGAGACCGCTCTGAACTACTCCAAGGAGCACGCGGCCTCCTCGCCCGCCAAATCCGAGTCCAGCACCAGCCAGTTGCCCCAGCCCCCTTACCCTGAAGCCGCCGTCATGATGACCTTCGTCAACATGGACTCCGACGGGCTGGTCATTCTCCCCACCCATCGCGTCGTCCACAGCCTCCCGGCCTTCGACCCCGCCGTCTTTGCGCAGGCCGCCAGGGAATTCTTCACCGTTGAAGCCATTCCCACCGCTGAGGCCGTCAATTACATGGAAACCCTGGGCAAACAGCAGGGCACGGCTTTTGTCGCCGTCACCCACGCCGGGGCTTTACTGCTGCGCTCCAAAACCGAAGCCGTCAACGCCGCCCTTGCCAGTCTGCCTGAGCGCCAGCGCAATCTCGACCTCAGCCACCTGCACTCCATCGTGCTCGACCGCCTGCTCGGCCTCGACGAGGAAAAGGTCCGCGAACAGACCAACATCCGTTATCTCCGCGATGCCGGCGAAGCCGTCGCCCTGGTCCGCAACGGCCAGGCCGATATCGTCTTCCTCACCAACCCCGTCTCCATGGAGCAACTGAGGGAAGTGGCCTTTGCCGGCGACGTCATGCCGCAAAAGTCCACCGACTTCTTCCCCAAGCTCCTCAGCGGCCTCACCATCTATGCGTTGGATTAGCTGCACAATCGTGCTTCTCGCGGCGGCGGCAGCCGCCGCCGCGCAAGCCCCTCCCGCTCCCGCCGCACGCTTCGCCGTCGTCCTGGATGCCGCCCATGGCGGCGACGACCCCGGCGGCCGCATCAACGATCCGGCCGGCAAGCCCGAGCCGGAAAAAGCCTCCACCCTGGCCCTCAGCGTCCGCCTGCGTTCCCTGCTTGCCGCGCGCGGCATCTCCGTCGTCACCACCCGCGAATCCGACGCCACCGTGGCCCTCGACCGCCGCGCCGAGATCGCCAACCACGCCGCCGCCCAGGCCTGCATCAGCCTGCACGCCTCCCAGACCGGCTCCGGCATCCGCCTCTATGTCTCCTCGCTGCCCCCCGCCGACCCCGCCCGCTTCCTCCCCTGGAAGACCGCGCAGGCCGCCTGGGTCACGCGCAGCCTGGCCCTGGCAGGCGTTCTCAACTCGGCCCTGCTCCACGCCGGCTTCACCGTCAACCTGGGCCGCGCCTCGCTGCCCGCCGTCGACAGCATGACCTGCCCCGCCGTGGCCATTGAAATCGCCCCGGAACACGCCTCCAACCACGCCCAGTCCGCCGCCCTTGACGACCCCGCCTACCAGGCCCGCGTCGCCCAGGCCCTTGCCGCCGCCCTGCTGGAGTGGCGCACGGAGGACCGCCAGCCGTGATCTCCCGCTTCCAGACCATCCTCTTCGCCATCCTGCTGCTGGCCTCGGCCATTATGGGCGTGGCGCTCTGGCAGTTGCGCGAGCACGCTCATCAGCGCCTGCTCGCCGGAGAGGACTCGGCCCCCACCCAGGCCCCCGCCGTCGCTCCCTCGCAGCAGGCCACCCTGCTGGTCGCCAGCGACGCCGACAACACCCTGCTCTCCCAGGTGCAATCCCTCCCCTTACCCCAGGACCCCGGCGCCCAGGCCCGCGTCATCCTCGGCAAGCTGCTGGACCTCTACGCCGCTCCCGATGCCGCCCACCCCGTCCCCGGCGGCGCCAACTCCATCGCCCAGGTCTTCCTGCTGCCCGCCCCGGCCGCCAACTCCGCCGCAACTCCATCCGCCGCGGATAAAGACAACCCCACCGGCCCCCAGTTGGCCGTCGTCAACCTCACCGGAGCCTTCGTTGCCACCCACCCCTCGGGTCTTGAAACCGAGGATCTGACCCTGCTGTCCATCTGCGCCACGCTGCACGCCAACCTGCCGCGCGTCACCCAGGTCCGCTTTCTGGTCGATGGCCAGACCCGCGCCACTCTCGCCGGCCACGCCGACCTCACCCGCACCTACCTCACCGCCGGCTCGGTCCCGCAACCGTAATCCCGGCACAACGCCAAAGTTGTTTCCATTGCACCAAATTCGAAGTATGATGAACGAGTAGCCATGCCCAAGCCAATTCACATCACGGCCCCACGGACCACCCATGAGCAACGGGTGAAGCAATTGCGTGTCCCCAAGGCTCGCGAAAAAGAGCTACAGGCACTTGTGGACAAATTCAAAGCTGAGTTTTCCAATCGGGAAGATGCACTCGTGTCCTCGATCGAACCGGAAAAGAGGCGCAAGCGTGCCTCCGCTGCCTGATCCAAACGCTGTTTTCCTGAACGTACCCTACGACGAAGAATTCAAAAGCCTCTACATCGCTTATATCGTTGGGCTCTATCAACTGGGCCTGGTTCCTCATCTTGCCTCGGAAATCCCGGGCGGCGACCGCCGCCTGAACAGAATTTTTGGGCTCATCAAGAGTTGCCGTTATTCCATTCACGATCTCTCGCGCATCGAACTCAGCTCTGCGCCTTTGACTGTGCCGCGGTTCAATATGCCCCTTGAATTAGGCATGACGATTACCTGGGCCAATTTACATCCCAGCCGCCACACCTGGTTCGTCTGGGAGTCGGAGCCCAATCGGCTGCAAAAATCGGCCAGCGATCTGAACGGAACCGATCCCTACATCCACAACGGAACGCCGGAAGGCGTTCTCCGTGAACTGTCAAATGCTTTCCGTATTGGCAGTACGCCGTCCGTGCCAAAAATGTTCGAGGTTTATCGTTTTGTCGATAACAGCCTCGGCGCGATTCTCCTTAGAAACGGAACGCACATTCCTTTCGACAGAAGCGTCTTCAAGGAACTGTGCTGGTTATCTGAGACGCTTGCAGCTTTGCTCGGCCAAACTAAACCTGCGGTTTAAGAACATGACCACCATCGGCGTATTCGATTCCGGCTTCGGCGGACTCACCGTCCTCCGCGCCCTCCTCCATCGCTTTCCGCAGGCTGAGTTCGCCTTCCTCGGCGACACGGCCCGCCTCCCCTACGGCTCCAAGTCCCGCCGCACCATCGCCCGCTACGCCGCCCAGAGCGCGCAGTTCCTGGTCCGCGAGCAGGGCGCGCAGTTCCTGGTCATCGCCTGCAACACCGCCAGCGCCCTCGCTCTGGACGCCATTCAGGACGCCGTGCCCGTCCCCGTCCTTGGCGTCATTGAGCCAGGAGCCGCCGCCGCCCGTGCCGCCTCCCGCACCGGAGACGTGCTGATCATCGCCACCGACGCCACCGTACGCAGCGGCGCGTACACCGCCGCCTGCCGCGCCCTGGGCCTCCGCGCCCTTGAAAAGGCCTGCCCGCTGCTCGTCCCCCTGGTCGAAGAAGGCTGGACCGGCCTCACCGGCGTCCACGATCCCCATGTTGCGCAAGAATCGCCAGAGTCAAGGCAGGTGGCCGTTACCGAACAGGTCATCCAGATCTATCTCAGCCAACTCCGCGCTGAAGCCAAGGCCGCGGGCCTCAAGCCTGACACGCTGGTCCTGGGCTGCACCCACTACCCGCTGATCCGCCCTCTCATTGAGGCTGCCGTCACTCCCGGCGTCCGCGTCATCGACTCCGCCGAAGCCACCGCCCGCGAAGCCGCCCGCCTGTTTGGCAGCCCGGAAGCAAAAGCCGCTGCTGCATCCGCGCTCGACCAGGCCGCGCACCCGGTCCCGCCCTACGCCCAGGACCAGATCCGCTGCTTCGCCACCGATTCCGTCGAGAAATTCGAGCGGCTCGGCTCCCGCTTCCTCGGCCGCCCCACCGGCAATGTCGAACTGGTCGACCTCGGCGGCTGATGGAACTCCCCCGGCGGCTGATATTCTAAAAGACGGTTGGCCCGTAACATCCCCACACGCAGCACGGTCCATGGAGGAAGAAAGCAAGCATGATCAATCTGGCAGGTAAGACGGCCGTAGTCTTCGGGCTGGCCAACAAGCGTTCCATCGCCTGGGGTATCGCCCAAAAACTTCACGAGGCCGGCGCAACCCTGGCCATCTGTTACCAGAACGAGCGCATGAAGCTCGAGGCCCAGAGCCTCATTGACGAGTTGCCCGGCGCCTTCGGCTTCCCCTGCGACGTCTCCAACGACGAAGAGATCCAGGCCCTGTTTGACTCCTTCAAAGACAAATTCGGCAAGATCGACATCCTCGTCCACGCCGTCGCCTTCGCCCCCGCCGAGGACCTGCGCGGCGAGTTCATCAACACCAGCCGCGAAGGCTTCCGCATCGCCATGGATGTCAGCGTCTACTCGTTGATCGCCGTCAGCCACGCCGCCGCGCCGCTCATGACCGAGGGCGGCAGCATCATGACGCTCAGCTTTTACGCCGCGGAAAAAGTCGTCCCCAACTACAACGTCATGGCCGTCGCCAAGGCCGGACTCGAGTCCACGGTCCGTTATCTGGCCTTCAATCTCGGCTCCCGCAACATCCGCGTCAACGCCATCTCCGCCGGCCCCATCAAGACCCTGGCCGCCCGCGGCGTCGGCGCGCTCGGCGACATGATGAAGGCACACGCCGACCGCGCTCCCCTGCACCGCAACGTCGATCAGCTTGAAGTAGGCGGCGCAGCCCTGTTCCTGGCCAGCGACCTGTCCAGCGCCATCACCGGCGAAGTCATGTACGTTGACTGCGGCTACAACATCATGGGCTACTAGCCCGCAAGATCCTGATTGTCATCTGAACGCTAATAAGCGCTGTCGTCCCGAGCGAAGCCTCTCGCAGCTTTATCGCGAGAGGCGCTGTCGAAGGACCCGCTTTTGTTTTTGCTTGCGCGGATGAATCACAGTTTGCAACTGCTCTAACTCTTCCCGCATGTCACAAGGAATCCCCCGCCCTGAGCCGCTTCAGGTTCGCGATCTATTCCATTGAGATTCCATCTGCCGGGTAAGCTTTGACGCCTCAGCCCTCATGCAGAGCGGCTATCGCTCGATCGTGATGCGCCTGGGTGTACCATGCGGGCGCATATTCCTCCAGCAGTTCAAACAGCTCCTTCAGCACAGCCCTGGCGTCCGCAGGCGGTTGTTGCTCGGCACGACTGAAGATATCCTTGGCAACCTTCAAATCTTTCAGTTCAAGCGATTTCATGTTCTTGCCTCGATCTGGTTCCGTCTTCGTGGTAGAAAACGCTGCTTGCCCGCAGCCGAGCTCTGCGATTTCCATGATGCTACTACGATTCATGGTCTTCTAAATGCATAGACGGGTTCCCGGAAGAAGATGGTCGTAAAAACTTGTAAAGTCAGCAGATGCCCCATCCCGGCACCGTTTTCTGGGTGCATGGCGCCCCATCCTTGCCGGGTGCCCCATCCTTTTCGCGTTCTTTGCGAAAAGGGTGGGAAACCACGAACCCACCCCCGCGAGTCCTTCTATTCCCTGTTCCCTTAGTCCCCAGTGCTTTAGTCCCTTAGTCCCTTAGTCCCCAGTCCCTTAGTCCCTTAGTCCCTTAGTCCCCAGTCCCTTAGTCCCCAGTCCCTTTGTCCCCAGTCCCTTAGTCCCTGCTTTTCTGTTCCCTGCTTTTGCAGATGATTTCCACCTTGTGTTGCACAATGAATTCAGCGAGTTTCCTGCGCCAGATCTCCGGCGGAACGCCTCACAGCCGCCAGAGTGCCCGTAACCCCTTTGCGCAGAGGATTCTGCAAATAACTTCAATGTTTTGAGGATTTTACAACGCGACCCCCTGCGTAAGTCTATGTGCCAGAGGATTTTACGTCCAAAATACCAGTGGGGGGGTACCCCCGGGGGGCATGACACGAGCTACGGTGTTTTCGCACTGCTCGCGTTCTGCCGGAGTCCGCATCTGCCGCCGGCTCTACAGCGCCAGTATCTGCGTCCAGACCGCCTCGTCCACGGGCAACCCCAGCCGCCGGTTCTCCGCACGCACTCTTACCGTCTGCTCGCCCGGATAGCGCACGCTCTTGCCCTCTTCCGCCGGCTTGCACGCGTGCAGCGACTCCACAATCTCATCGGCAATCTGCCCGGCGCGCGGCGAGGGCCCGAAGGCCTCCGGATTGAGCGCCAGAAACATCTGCGAAACACCGGCCTCCAGCAGCGGGTCCGGCACAAGCTGGTGAGTCGCGTTGCCCAGCGACATCATCGCCGCCGTCATGTCCAGCACCACGGAAAGCCCGGAGCCTTTCCAGTAGCCCACAGGCAGAGGCCTCTGCGACTGCTCGATGGCGCCGGGATCGCGCGTCAGCTTGCCCTCCGCGTCGAATCCCCCGTCCACCGGCAGCATCTCGCCGCGCTTGCGATAGCTCTCCAGCGCCCCGTAGCTGAACTGAGACATGGCCATATCCAGCACCACGTGCCCGCCCTTGCGCGGCACGGCAATCACCAGGGGATTGTTGCCGATCGATGGCTCCATTCCGCCCCACGGCGGCAGGTTGGGCATGGTGTTGGTCCAGCAGATGCCGATCAGCCCGGCGTCGGCGGCCTGCCAGCCGTAGGTGCCGCCGCGCATCCAGTGGTTGGTGTTGCCCATGGTCACGCAGCCCACGCCATGCGCGCGGCCCAGCTCGACGGCCCGCTCCATGGCGGCCCAGGCGTTCAGGTTGCCCACGCCTTTGTGTCCGTCCCAGCGCTCCAGCGCGCCAAACCCCGCCACCCGCTCGGGCAGCGCAGAAACATCGATGCCGCCATTGCGAATCATGGCGATGAAACGCGGAAAGCGGTTGATGCCGTGCGTATAGACGCCGTCGCAGGTGGTCTCGGCAAAGAGGCGCGCGCACTCCCCTGCCCGCCCGTCCGTAAAGCCCAGCTTCCGCAGCACGCCCGCAAGCGTCTCCCGTACTTCTTCAAATGGAATTCGATTCATGGATGACTAACCCGGCTGACTGATTGCTCCCGTGCGGCGCAAGCCGCGTTTGGCCCCACCGCAGGTGGCGCAGATGGCAGGCGGCTAGTCCTTCAGCGTGACGGTAATCTTCCGCTTATCGCCGCCTTCAGAGGTGATGGCAATCTCGCCGGTAGCCTTTTTGCGGATGCTCTTGAATTTCTCGCCCCACTCCACCAGAACCAGCGCGTCCGGCGTCAGCAACTCGTCCAGCCCCAGCGTCTCCAACTGCCGCTCACCCTCAAGCCGATAGACATCCAGGTGAAACAGCTTCACCGGTTTGCCGTTCTGCGTCCCGTCGTACTCGTGAATCAGGGTAAAGGTCGGGCTGGTCACCTCGTCCGCCTCGGCCGCGTCCAGCGCCTGTGCAATGCCCTTGACCAGCGTGGTTTTCCCGGTGCCCAGGTCCCCGCGCAGGATCAGCAGTTGCGGCGGCTTCAGCAGCCGCGTCAGCTTGCGGCCCACCTCGACCGTGTCCAGGCCGCTGCGGGTGGAAAACTCGTGAATCCGCCCTGCGGCGGGAGGTGCGGCGTTACTCATCATTCAGCCTCGCTAGGGACTGATGCATGCAATGCCCCCTGCAACCAAACATATCCGTTTGCACCGCGTGAGCGAAAGCGAAATGCCCGAGAAAATTGTGCAAGACTGTCCGTGGCCAGAAATGTGTGCTCGTCGCCGGCGCGCACCGCCAGGTCCCCGGCCAGCCCGTGCAGATAAACTGCCGCCTCCACCGCTCGTCCCGCTTCGCCGGGATACTGCGCCAGCAGCCCCGCCACCAGGCCGGTGAGCAAATCGCCGCTTCCGCCCTTGGCCATTCCAGGATTGCCGGTGGTATTCACGGCCACGCGCCCGTCCGGATGCGCAATCAGGGTCCGCGCGCCCTTCAGCACCAGCGTCACGCCCATCCGCTGGGCAAAACCGCGCGCCTCTTCCAGCCGGTTGCCCTGCACCTCGGCCACCGGTATCCCCGCCAGCCGCGCCATCTCGCCAGGATGCGGCGTGAGCACCAGCGTCCGTCCCCTGGCCAGTTTGGCCAGCAGAACCGGCTTGGTGGCCAGAATATTCAGAGCGTCCGCATCGATGACCGCTGGAATTTTGGTCGCCGCCAGCAAGCCCGTCACAAATTTGACCGTCTCCGGGCTCTGCCCAAGTCCCGGCCCAGTGGCCAGCACCGTTTTGCCCGCCACGAGCTCCGCTACCAGCTCCGGAGCCAGATTCTCCGCCGCAATGCACCCCGCAGGGGTAGCCGCCAGCGGCCAGGTCATCAACTCCGGCGTAACCGCGGCCACCAGCGCCAGGGCCGGAGCCGGCACCGCTGCCGTGACCAGGCCGGCGCCGGACCGCAACGCCGCCAGGGCCGCCATCGAAGGAGCGCCGGACTTGCCGCCGGCCGTGCCAAAGCTGCCGCCCACCACCAGCACATGCCCAAAGTTGCCCTTGTTGGCGCCGGCCGCCCTTGGCGTCTGCACCAGTTCCATCGCCGAGCCGGCCCACTCCAGGCCCAGCTCCGAGACAATCGCCGCCTCCGGCGACCCAATCGGCGCCACCACCACGCCCTGGTCCCATCGGCGGGTCAACTGGCCGAACACGTGCGCCGGCTTGGGCGCGGTAAAAGTAATTACCGCATCGGCAGGAAACACCAAGGTCCCCGCCGCCCCGGTCGCATCCGCCGCCCAGCCGGAAGGCAAATCCACCGCCAGCACCGGCGCCTTGCTCCCCTTCACCCACTCCAGAGCCGCCAGGGCCAGCCCCTTCATGGGCGGTTTGAATCCGGTGCCCACCACGGCGTCCACAATCAAATCGGTATCCAGGGCAGCCTTCAGCCGCTCCAGATCCTGCGCCGCCGTCACCACGTGAATCGTGCCGCTGGGCGGCGTGGTCAGCTCGGACCAGGCCTCGGCGGCATCGCCCTTCAACCCGGCGGGCGCGCCCAGCAGCAGCGTGGTTACATCCAGCCCCGCACGGGCCAGCAGCCACGCCGTCATCATGCCGTCGCCGCCGTTGTTGCCCCTGCCGCAAAGCACCGTCACCCGCCGCGCCCGCGGGAACCGCTCCCGCGCAAAAGCCGCAACGGACGCCGCCGCCGCGCGCATCAAATCCAGCGACGCCACCCCGTACCGCTCCGTGGTGGCGCGGTCACAGGCCTGCATCTCGGCTGCGGATAGAATATGCATCGCTTCCATACTAGCGGATGTCAGAACTCGATCCTTGCCTGAAACGCAATCATGCGCGGCGAACTGTCACCGCCAAGGCCAACGCCGAGCAACCCGGTCGGAGGCGAGGTCGTGCCCTCCAGCGTGCCGAACTTTGCCGGAATATAGACTCCGGGAACGCCCGCTTCCACATTGCCCGGCAAGGCAAAGTTCGGATGATTGAACGCGTTGAACATCTGCGCATCGAAACGCAGGGTCTTGCCTTCGGCAAGTGAGAACCTCTTCGTCACATACACGTCCGAGTCCGTGAAGTGCGGCCCTCGCACCGTGTTGCGTCCAGCGTCTCCAAACTGGCAGTTGGCCGCCGAGTCGCCGCCCGTGCAGGCGCCCGTCGTCGGATCGACAACAGAGACAAACGCATCGGGATTCAGCCACTGCCGCGTACCCGCCGCGGTAACGCCGCCGTACGCTGTCTTCCGGTACAACGGCACGCCGGGAATGCGGTGCGCAAACTGAGGTCCGCTGCCCTGAAAGATCCCGTTGCCGTTTGCCGTGTAGGGCTGGCTGAGCACAGAGAACGGCAGCCCGCTGTGAAAGAACGCCGTCTGGGAATACGACCAGCCGCCCAGCACTGCGCGCAGCAGCGCGTGGGAAGACCTGAAGGGAATCTGGTAGATCCCGAAAGCCGAGATGTTGTGGCGCACGTCATAATCGCAGTTTCCATGCTGGCGGCGCAGTTCCCCCGGAAGCGGCGAGAGAATCCCCTGCGACGAAAACGAAAGCAAGCCTCCGTTCGACACCTCGTCCAGGCAATGACTGAACGTATAGTTTCCGCGCAGTGTCAGCGTACCGATCTGCTCGTCGATGCTGGCCTGCAATCCTGAATAGCTGCTGTTTGCCCCGGTTTGAAACTCGTTTACGCTGCCGAATCGCTGGTCGAGCGGCTGCTTGTAAGCATACGGAGCAAAGCATCCGGCGCAAACCGTCTGGTAGCCGTTCAACTCCACCTGGTAGGGCTCATGCGCGCCGCGCGTGCCCACGTAATCCACTCTTACCGCGCCGCGCGCGCCCACCTGCTGTTCAATCCCGAGGTTGTATTGGTAGTAGACAGGCGTCTTCAGCGTGCCGCTGGGAAACGTGTTCAGACTCACCGCCAGCGGGCATGTCGGCGCGCCCGCGGCTATGCCCGCGCAAGGCGCCGCCCCTGCCGAAAAAACTGACTGAAAACTCCTCTCGGCACTGCTGGCCGCATCCACTGCGCTGCCGGTCACATTCGGCGCAATCCCCGTTCCTCCCGCCTGCCCTCCGGTCCCACCCACAAAAGTCGGCGCATAGGGAGCATTGGTCGCCGCCAAATCGGCAATCTGCGTGGGAATCATGTCATTGAATACGCCAACGCCCGCATGGATCGCCGTCCCCGATGCAACCTGGTAGGACGCGGACACGCGCGGCTGCCACACCAGCAGCGGCGTAGCCGGAAACAGCGCGCTCACGTTGCTCTCAATCACTTGGTCCAGCGGCTGGCCTGTGTCATGAGACATATCCAGAAACGATCCCGCCGGCCGCGCAAATCGTCCCTGTTGATTCACGGGATTGGTATTCCACGTGGCCCGCACGCCGGCGGTCAGCATCGCGCGCTCCGTGGGCTTGTACATGTCCATGGCATAGAAATCCAGGTTGCCCGCCGCCACGCGCTCCTTCAGCGCAACCGGAAATGTCTTGCTTGCCGTATACGCTGTGCCATAGGTGAACTGGGCAAGATCGTTGTACACAACGGACGGCACGGTGCCTTCTCCCAGGTCGTAATCGCTTACATCCACACGCCGCGTATTCACTCCAAACTTGTAGGTATTGCGCTCCAGCGTCCAGATCAGGTTGTCGTTGATCTGCCACTGTGTCACCTTGCGCCCCTGCGGATAGGTGTTGTCGTTGCCTCCGATCGTCGTGAAAGGCGCGCTGCTGCTGCCCGCCGCAAGCACGATGGGAAACTTCTGCAGCACCGCGGCGAAGTTCTCCGGCTCAAAGACGCTCGCATACCAACTCGCGCCCGGATTGAACTGGTTCACCAGGCTAGGGCTGAACACGTGCGTGTAGCCCGCAACCAGCGTGTACTGCGGCTGCGGCGAGTAGGAGTTGAACATGGGGTTGATTCCATCGGTATAGGCAGCCTGCACTCCCGTGTCCTGCTGGTAGCGGTACCAGACGCTGTTGTCCCTGTCGATGGTGTGGTCGATCTTTACCACCACCAGGTTCTCGCTGTCGCTGTTGGTCAGCGACTCCTGCCGCTGATGCGCGCAGCCGCTTCCGGTAAACAGATTGCCGCTCGTCTGCGTACCGGGAAGCAGCGCTCCACTCGCGTCCAGTGGACACGAGCTCACCGCCACCGGGGTTCCGGCCGTATTGCCGTAGAGCTTGAACATCGACTGGTAGAAAGCGATCTCACCAGGCTGAGCCGGCATCGCGGCTCCCGTAATCGGATCGCTCCCGCCCACCGCCAGTTGGCCCAGCACATACTGCTGATACGCCGGCGAGGGAACCACCGTCTGCGTCACCAAAGGCAGCGCAATCCGTATCCCCTCGTAGTGCGCAAAGAAGAACAGCTTGTCCCGCTTGAGCGGTCCGCCCACGCTCGCTCCAAATTCATTCACCGTTGAGCGCGGCTTGTGCGCCACGTTGCCCGCCGTGTCGTTGGCGTGAAGAAAATAGTTCTCCGCGTTCAACAGGGAGCCGTTCCATGTCTCGTACAAATCGCCGTGCCATCGGTTGCTTCCCGACTTGGTAAAGTAATTCACCTGCGACGCGGCATATCTGCCCTGGTCGACGGCGTAGGAATTCGTATTCACCGTTGCTTCTTCCACCGCATCCAGGCCGATCACCAGGTTCGTCGATAAACCGATATTCAGTCCCAGCCACGGATCGTTTGTGTCGTAGCCGTCCAGGATGTAGCCGTTCGACGTAGCGGGAAGGCCGTTAAACTCCACGTTTCCGTAGCCGCCCGCGGCCTTGGCGTCGTTGGATGAGCCCGCCGTGTTCATCAGCGCTCCCGGCGCGAACTGGACGACATAGGTCAGATCCTGCCCGGGATTGGGAAGACTGGCAATCGTTTTGCTCTCCAGCGTCGTCGTGGTGTTCGGATTCTCCAGGCTGAGCAGTTCCTGCTGCGACCTCACCTCCACGCTCTGCGATGCGGCGGCCAGCAACAGCGTGAGATTCTGCGTCGCCGTGCGTCCCAGTTCCACTGAAACCGGCTGCGACTTCTGCTCCGCATAACCGTTCGCCCGCACCGTCACCACATACGTGCCCGGATTCACCTGCGAGAACAAGAAACGCCCGTCAACGTTGGTTTCCACCTCGCGGCTGGCCGCCGTATCCAGATTGGCCGCCGTCACCGCCGCATGTGGTACCGCCCCGCCGGTTGCATCCGTCACCGTCCCGGTAAGCGCGCTCGACGTGCCGCTCTGCGACAGCAATAACTTGCAATTAACTGTAGTTAATATCAGAAGACAAATAAATATGTGCCTTATAACTTGCCTCGATACCATCGGCAACCTCCAGGGGAAAAGAAAAGCTAGCGGCCCATCGCCGTCTCAATCAGCAGCCATGCATTCAGCCCGGCAATCAGTGCGGCTGTAAACCACGCCAGCCCCTGCAGCCAGCGCGCGTTCACAAACTCGCCCATGATTTTCCTGCTGCCGGTGAAGAGCACCAGGGGAACCACGGCGAAGCTCAGTTGCAGCGACAGAATTACCTGGCTGAGGATCAGGAGTTTTTCCGTGCCCTGCTCGCCGGTAATGGCAACCACAATGATGGTGGGAATAATGGCCAGGGTACGGGTAATCATCCTTCGCAGCCAGGGCGACACCTTGAGGTGGATGAAGCCCTCCATGACCACCTGCCCGGCCAGTGTTCCGGTGATCGAGGAGTTCTGTCCGCTGGCCAGCAGCGCAATGGCAAACAGGGTGCTGGCGCCGGCCGCGCCCAGCAACGGGCTCAGCAGTTTGTACGCGTCTTGAATGGCCGCAACCTCATAGTGCCCGCTGCGATGGAACACCGCCGCTGCCACAATCAAAATGGCCGCATTCACAAACAGCGCCACCGTCAGCGCCAGCGCGGAGTCGATATTGGCCATGAAGATGGCCTCGCGCTTGCCCTCCTGCGTACGCTTGTAGCGGCGGCTCTGCACAATCGACGAGTGCAGGTAGAGATTGTGCGGCATCACCGTGGCGCCCAGAATTCCGATTGCGATGTAGAGCATCGCCGGGTTGGTGACGATGGAGGACGATGGGATGAAGAGGTTACTCAGCACCGGCCCGTACTCCGGCCGCGACAGGAACAGTTGCACGCCGAACATCGCGATAATCGTCCCGATCAGCGTAATCACCAGCGCCTCAACATAGCGGAAGCCCCAGCGCTGCATCAGCAGGATCAGCAGCACGTCAAGGCCGGTGATGAGCACGCCGTAGAGCAGCGGAATGTGAAACAGCAGGTTCAGCGCAATGGCCGAACCGATCACTTCAGCCATGTCGCAGGCGGCGATGGCGATCTCAGCGCCCACCCACAGCACAAAACTTACCCTGGGGCCGTAGCTCTGGTGGCACATCTGCGCCAGGTCCCGTTCCGTGGCCACGCCCAACTTCAGGCTCAGGCTCTGCAGCAGAATCGCCATCAGATTCGACGCCATGATGACGAACAGCAGCGTGTAGCCAAACCGCGAACCGCCGGCAATGTCGGTGGCCCAGTTGCCGGGGTCCATGTAACCGACCGAAATCAGAAATCCCGGCCCGAGAAACCCCAGCAGCCGCCGCCAGGTGATGGGCGAATGCGAGATGCCGACGCTGGCATGAACCTCCGGCAACGAAGGAACCAGGTGCTCGGGGTCCGGCGCCAGGCCGGGAAGTACGGGCAGGGGGGCAAAGTCCGCAGGACTCATAGAAAAAGTATCCCACAGTTAGTTAACTATGGTTAATTTTTTTTATTACGTTTAATTACAGTTAAACTTCTCTCCTCAACCAGACTGCCTCTGCTGCCGGATGCCCTAGAATGCACTTTCCCTTAACTAACTCAATTGAAACCGTTTGATCGTAATTTTGGCTTACCACGCGCAGCTTTTCACCGGGACCAATCCCCGCCTGGTGCAGAAATAACAAGAGCTTGGGGTCGCGCTCATGCAGGCTGATCACCGTGTACAGCTGCCCCTCCGCAGCCTCTGAAAGCGGCACCTCGCCACGCTGTTTCCGCTCCGCGGGGTTCACCGGCAGCACTGAATTCCCGTGGGGACAAGCGCCGCCCTCGCCCAGTTTTTCTCGCAGCTTTGCCTCAAAGGCCGGGGAAACAGCGTGCTCCAGCCGCTCTGCCTCTTCGTGGATCTCGTGCCACTCCATCCCGAAGATCTCGCTCAGCATGCGCTCGATCAGGTGGTGCCGCAGGGCGGTTCGATAAGCCGTCTCGCGTCCCGTCGCGGTCAGCCGCACAATGCCGTCCGCGCCCACCTCGACAAAGCCGTCCCGCTTGAGCCGCTTCAGCGCCATGGTGACCGCCGGCGCGGAGACCTCAAGCCAGTGCGCCAGCACCGCCGGAATCACCTCGCGCCCCTCGGCCTCAGCTTCCAGGATGGCTTTCAGGTAGTTCTCTTTCGATACGTAAAGCGAGTCTTTCATAGGAACTCTGCATTCACTCTAAACGCTGCCGGCGCACAGTCCACTCCTGTTCCCAGCTAAATCTGGACCCACAGGCACCGCCGCCGCCAAGAAAATCCGGCCTTTTCTCTCGCGCCAACAAATAATTTCCTGAAAACCTCTTGACAGCAGACTCTATTTGTATGTTACATTCGGTAACACTATGGCGAGTAACACTCAACCACCGCACGACCCCGCCGAGCTGGGAGAGCTTGAGCGTAGCATTCTCCTCATCGTCTGGCGCACCGGCTCGGCCACGGCAGACCAGGTGCGCGAAGAACTGGGCCGGCCCCTCAAGGACTCCACCATCCGCACCGTTCTGCGCCGTCTTGAAGAGAAGGGCTACCTGGCCCACTCCGTGGATAACCGCACCTTTCTTTACCGTCCCGCCGAGTCCCGGCAGCGGGTCGCCGGCCGTGCCGTCAAGCGCATCGTCGACTGGTTCTGCGAGGGCTCGGTGGAGGCGCTGCTGGTGGGCATGGTCGACTCAAAGGTCCTGGACCGCGCCGAATTACAGCGCCTGGCGGACCGCATCGCCGCCGCGCAGAAAAACACCCCGGACGAAAAAGTAAACAAGGAGGGAAAGCCATGATTCCATCCCTGATTCCCGTGTTGATTGAAGCCGCCCTGAGGGCGCTGGTTCTGGCGCTCGCTGTTTGGGCTGGATTGCGCCTGTTGCGTGTCAGCAATGTTCTGGCGCAGAAGGCCGTCTGGGGCCTGGTGCTGGCCGCAGCCTTCCTCATGCCGCTGCTCATGCCGCTTATTGCGCACTGGCAGTGGATGCCCGCAGCTGCCGTACGGATGCCTGCCTGGAATCAAACGGTTGAGCCTGCGCCCGCTGCATCGTCTCTCTCTGCCCGGCCCGGCATTTTTGCGCCGAGTCAGGCGACCCCGGCCCCTGAGTCCATCTCCGCACCGGGAAGCCGCTTCCCGGCTCCGGTCATCTCCAGTTCGGAGTTCGATGCACCACCCGCCACGCCGAATTTTGGCAATCCCGCCGCTGCACCGCAAACCAATCTGCGGCATGTCCTTCAGCAGCCGGCCGTGCTGGGCTGGCTTCTCTATCTGGGCGTCTCCGCCGCCTTGCTGGTGCGGCTTTGCTTTGGCCTGGGCTTCGCGCTCCGGCTGTGGTGGACGGCCAGGCCCGTCCGCTGGACACCCCAGTTTCCATTGCCCGCGGGCCTGCGTCTGCGCTCCACTCCGCGTGTCGCCTCGCCGGTCGCCATCGGCTCCGGCATCCTGCTGCCCGCCGACTACGCGGCATGGGACGCGGAAAAGCTCCGCGTCGTTCTGGCTCATGAATATTCCCACATTCGCCAGGGAGACTTTTATCTGCAGATTCTCGCCAGACTCTATGCCTCTCTGTTCTGGTTTAGCCCGCTGGGCTGGTGGCTACAGCGGAAACTCTCCGATTTAGGCGAGGCCATCAGCGACCGCGCCGGCCTGGAACACGCCGCCAGCCGCTCTTCTTATGCCCAGGTCCTACTTGAATTCGCGGCCTTGCCGCGCCCAACCCTGATAGGAGTAGCCATGGCTCGCAACAGCAGCAGTCTTTCTGATCGCATCGAACGGTTTCTCAACGAATCCACCTTCCACCACTGCTTCACCGGCAGCCGCCGGCGCGCGTTTGTCGCCGTACTGCTAGTTCCCGTCGCGCTGTTCGCGGCCACAGCCCTCATCCGCGTGGACGCGGCGCCTCCGCTCAGCCCGCAACGCCGGCCCGCGCAGCACTTCAGGCCCTGGTAAATCCACAGGCGGCGCCTGCACCCGTCGCCCCAACGGTTACGGTCTCCGCTCCCGCGCCCATCGCAGCTCCCGTGCCGGTGGCTCCCATCGCACCCGTCGTGGAAATCGCCGGTCTTCCGGCTCGTGGGATTCTGGTCGGTCCCTTGCATGCGCTTCTTGGTGGTCCCGTGCGCGTGAGCGATTCGGGGCACGGCCCTGAAGCCACCTTCGAGCGCACTCTCTCGGTCAGCGGACAGGTCGAGCTTTCGGTCTCCACCGGTTCCGGCAACATCCACCTCACCCACGGCAGCGACAGCAGCATCCACATCCACGGCACTGTCAAGGCAAACGAGAGCGGATACGAAGAACAGGTTCGCCAGGTCGCCGCCAATCCGCCCATCGAGCAGACCGGCAACATCGTCCGCATCGGCCCGCAACAGGAGAACCAGGAGAACCTGCGGCACATCAGCATCAGCTATGAGATCGAAGCCCCGGCCGGCGCCATTCTCAAAGCCGCCACCGGTTCCGGCAACATCACCGACGACGGCATCGGCCAGCAGGCAAAGCTCTCCACCGGCTCGGGCAACATCCACGCTACCGGCCTGCGTTCCGGCTTTGCGGCACAAACCGGCTCGGGCAACATCTACGTCGAACAGAGCGGTGAAGGAGAAGTCAAGGCCCAGACCGGTTCAGGCGACCTTGAAGTCAAAGGCGTCCACGGAGCCCTGAAAGCGCAAACCGGCTCCGGCAGCATCAAGATCACCGGAACCCCGTCTGCCGATTGGAAGCTGGAAACCGGCTCGGGCAACGTCGAACTCTGGACCGGCAGCGCCCCGCTCACCGTTGACGCCAGCTTCGGCTCAGGCGGATTGCACACCGACAGCGAGATGCTTACCCGGGACTCATCCGATCACCACCATATCTCCGGCAAGCTGAACGGCGGCGGTCCCCTGGTTCGCATAGGAACCGGCTCCGGCGAGATTCGCATTCATTGAGCTGTCGCGGGCCGGCATCTCTTCCCGGCCCACGCACTTCAACAGCAGGCGGGGACAAACCCCGGCCACAAGGCCCCGCCTGACCTTCCTCTTTGATTTTCAGTGAGCTTGCCGCAGAACTGTTCTTCAGAACAGCTTCAAGCTGCGCGGCCGGTTCCAATCGAACGGATCGAACCGGTCCGGCTGTCCCGGCGCGGGGTGCGGCCTGCAGTGGCTTCTGGACTGCAACGGAGTCGCGTACGAGCGCGTTACATGCAGCCGGTCCATCACCACGTAGCGGGTGCGCAATCCATTCACGGTCGCGGGCAGTTGCGCGGGAACATTCCGCCGGTCTACGTAGATCACCAGCGCCGCTTCCCTGGGATTGTCCAGGCTCTGCCCTACGCCCACGCCAAAGAACGCCTTATTTTGCTTCATCAGCCTGCGGGCAACCTGCTCCTTGGCAGCCACGGCCGCGTTGAGCACAGAGGACTGCAGTGCCGATGCGGTTTCAAACGGAGCCTGCGGCGCAGACCCGTAAGCCACCGCGCGTGCGTTGGTGGCAATCGCCAGCGTGCGCACGCCGTCCACGGTCGCCGGCACGCTTACGTTCATGTTTTCGTCCGTGTAAACCAGCACCGCCCCTTCGCCGGGGTGGTCGCTGCTTTTGCCTGTCCCCACGCCCAGAATTCCCTGGGAGGGATTCACCAGCGTGCGCGCCACGGCCAGTGCCTGCTGCGCGCGCCCCATTTCCCCGCCGCTAAGCGTGCGGCCCTGGGCCGCAACCACCGTGCTGGTGCCGTAATTCAGGCAGCTCACGGCGTGGTCCGTCGTGCCTACAAACGTGTACGACGCTCCGCCGCCCACCTGCGCGCTCAGTTCGCTGAGAACGTCGCCCACCGGGTTGGCCACGGCCTGGCTCACTCCGTTTACATCCGTGCCGCCGGCAAAGAACAATCCCACCGGCTCGGCATTCGCGCTATCCACCACCAGCGATCCCGAGTCGCCCGCATCGCTGAATTGGTTGCCGCTGATGGCCAGTTGGTTGGTGAAGGTCTTGGTCAGGTAGGGCTTGGTCTCCGCGCAATCCAGGTAGTAATCCACATGCACGTCAAGATTCAGCGCGGAAATGCCGCCGCAGGTCAGCCCCGTGGTGCGCCCGCTCTTGGCCACCTTCAAATTCAATGCTGCCGTCTCGCCTTTGCCGCCCGTCGAGGAGACGCCCGGAGGCGCGGCCGCCAGCTGGCCGTCAGTCTGCAGCGCTCCCAGTTCCAGGATGTTGCCGCTGCTGTTCACCGCCCTGGAGTTCACCTGCGCAATGGCCGCATCCGCGTTGGTTGCGCTGGAACTCAGCGCCAGCCAGCCGGTCAGCGTACCCACAGGCGTGGTCCCGGCGCCCTCGCCGTTGGGGGTGCAGTTGTTGTCGATCAGCCCCGGCTGCACAATGGCATCACCCACGCTGGCATGGTCGCTCCGCGCCAGCACGTGGTTGGCGCTCAGCAGATACTGGTGGCTGCTGCTGTCCTGAATCAGCGAACCCAGCGTGCCGCTGCAGCAGTCCACAATCTGGTTGCCTGAGGTGTCGTAATCGTGGTTGTTGCCGCCCGAGCTGCCCAGCGGAACCGGCGTCGTCCATTCCGTCTGGTGGGTCGCGGGATTGCTGGATACGCCCGCCGTGTTCAGCAGCACCTCGCTCACGGCCTTCGATGTCGCGCCGATGCTGGCCACAATGTAGGTCACGCCGGTGGCCGAAACCGTCGTCGGCGCTGTGTACGTCACCGTGCAGGCAGTAAAGCTCGCACTGCCGCGCAGGCAGCGTGTCGAGCCCAACGAACCTTGTCCGCCGCTCGTCCCGGTGGCCGTGCCCGACAGCACATAGTCGATGCCGGCGCTGCCCCCGGCCTCAGCCAGATAGCCGGTCACGGTCACAGTTCCGTTGGCGCCCAGGGCCACGTTCTCCGGCGTCAGCGGCTGCAGGAACCCCGGCGTCACGGTCAGCACGGCGGTTGCGGTTGTGCTCGCGTTCAGCGTTGCCGTCACCACCACGCTCACCTGGTTGGCGGTCAGATAGCTGGGCGGCGTGTACGCCCCCGCCGCGGTAATGCTCCCCGCTCCACTGTTGGCATCTCCCCCGCTCACCGTCCAGGTCACGCTCGCCGCGCCTCCGCCGGCCAGCGTCGCCGAGAACTGCTCCACGGACGCGCCCTTCGCATTGGTCCCGTTGCACCCGGTGCAATTGGTGTCAATGGTGTTGGTGCCGGGGCTGATCGAAAATGTGCCGTTCGAGGGGTTGGCGGTCACGCTGCCGCCGCTGCCGCAACCCGCCGCCACCAGCAGCACCGGAACCAGAACCACGGCCAGCCCGCGCAGCGGCATGATCCGCGCATACACGTCCGCACTATGCGTGCGGCGCATCGGCCCTTCCGTCGCGGCTTGCGTAATTGGCAGCAATTGGCTTCCAGGCGCCTTGCAATGTGCAGTGAGTATAGGCTCACAGTTTAGATGCGTGAAAGCGGGCCGGGTGAGCACCTTTGCTTGTAAACCCCAGCACGTTCAAAAACTTGCGGCTCAATCACGCCGCATCTCTTCAGACTACGACAAAACCCTTCCCAAAAACCCCTTCAGCCCCCATCGTCCCAGCGCTGCCGTGAAAAACACCAGCGCCGCCAGAATCGCCCACCACGGCATGTGCGCAATCCCCGGCGTCACCGCCGCACGCAACCCTTCACTCATGTATACGATGGGATTGACCAGAACCCCCACCTGCAGCCAGCGGATCTTTCCCAAATAGGCCCACGGGTAGTAGACGCATCCCAAAAAGGTTATCGGTACCACGATGATGGAGAATACCAGCCCGATCTGCTTCGGGTTCACCGTCGAGCCGATCACCAGCCCCAGCGACCCGGCCAGCAAACTGGCCAGCACCAGCACCAGCGCCAGCAGAATCCAGCTCGATATATGCGCCTGCACCGGCACGGCAGGAACGTAATACGCCATGGGAATCACCAGCAGCGCGGCAAGAATGCTCTGCATGGCGCTGAAGCAGACCTTTTCCAGGGCCACTGCCCACAGCGGCAGCGGGCACATCACCCGGTCGTCGATCTCCCTCGTAATGCCGAACTCGCTCGACAGCGGCAGCGCCACAGCCGCAATGCCGGAAAACATGATGGCCACGGCCATCAGCCCGGGCAGCAGAATCGTGCCAAAATCAGCTCCTCCGGCGGCCGCCATCGGGTTTCCGCTGGCCATGCGCGGCAGAATAAACGTGAACACGAACAGAAACAGCAGCGGCTGCATCCCCACGCGCAGCACAAACGGAAGAAACTCCCGCGTCAGCACCCGCAGGTCGCGCAAAAACAACCCCAGAAACGCCTTGAAATAGATCCCTGAGCCATGCCGCACGGCGTCTTTGATCTCTGATCTCTGTTCACTGATCTCTCTTGAGGAGTTATTCACGCAGGTCCCTCCCCGTCATTTGAATGAACACCGTTTCCAGGCTCGGCTCGGTAATGGCCAGGTCGCGCAGTCCAAACGGCGCAGCCGCCTGCACAATCTCCGGCAGCAAGCCGTCGCTGCTGGCCGCCCTCACCCGCAGCCCATCCGCCGTGGCCTCGACGGCGCTCACGTCCTCGCGCTGCTTCAGCGCCGCAATCACCGGTTCCAGCCCTTCGTGCGTCCGCAGCTTCAAGTCGAAGATTGTCAGCGCGCCAAATGTCTGCTTCAGCTTCTCCGGCGAACCCAGCGCCAGCACCCGCCCATAGTCGATAATCGCCACCCGGTCGCTCAACTGGTCGGCTTCTTCCATGTAGTGCGTGGTCAGCAGCACGGTAATGCCTTCCTTGCGCAGCCCCTCCACCGCCTTCCACATGGCCATGCGGCTCTGCGGGTCAAGCCCCGCGGAGGGCTCGTCCAGAAACAGCACCGTGGGCCGGTGCGCAATGGCCCGCGCAATCTGCACCCGCTGCCCCAGCCCGCCGGAAAGCTGCGCCGGGTAAACGTCCTTGCGCTCGCTCAGCAGAAACTGCTCCAGCAGCTCCAGGGACCGCGCCTTCGCGTGGCCGTGGCTGAACCCGAAGTAACGGCAGTGGTAGTAGAGATTTTCATACACGGTCAGCGACCGGTCCAGCGTATTGAACTGCGGCACCACGCCGATCAGCCGCCGCGCATGCGCCGGATGTTGCACAACGTCGATGCCCGCAATCCGCACCGTGCCGCTGGTCGGCAGCGTGCGCGTGGTGGCAATCGAAATGGTGGTCGTTTTGCCGGCTCCGTTCGGACCCAGCAAACCGAAAATCTCGCCCTGTTTCAGCTCCAGGTCGATGCCGTCCAAAGCCACGACGCGCAGCTTCGACTCGTAAATTTTTGTCAGCGCTTCGATTTCGACAATCAAGGGGCCACCGGCGCGGGAACCAACTGTTTACGCTCTACAAGATTAACGCAACGGGGCCGCGGTTCTAGACTCTATACAAGACAAGAACTCTCAGGAGAAGTGATGGAATACGTCAATCTCGGTAACACCGGCCTCAAAGTCTCCCGCCTCGCACTCGGCTGTATGACCTACGGAGCCCCGGCCACCGGCAAGCCGCAGGCCGGCCGCCATGCCTGGACCTTGAATGAAGCCGATAGCCAGCCCTTCCTGCGCCAGGCCCTGGATCTCGGCATCAATTTCTTTGACACCGCCAATGCCTATTCCAGCGGTGAAAGCGAGGCCGTCCTCGGCCGCTTCCTCAAGGCCAACACCCGCCGCGAGAACATCGTCGTCGCCACCAAGGTCTTCAACGTCATGCGCGAGGGACCCAATGGGCGCGGCCTTTCCCGCAAGGCCATCCTGTTTGAGCTGGACCAGAGCCTGCAGCGCCTGCAGACCGACTACATCGACCTCTACCAGATTCACCGCTGGGACTACGAAACCCCCATCGAAGAAACCCTTGAAGCCTTGCACGATGTGGTCAAGGCCGGCAAGGTCCGTTACATCGGCGCCTCGTCCATGTACGCCTGGCAGTTCGCCAAGGCCCTCTATCTGGCCCGCCTCAACGGATGGACCCGCTTCGTTTCCATGCAGAACCACTACAACCTGCTCTATCGCGAGGAAGAGCGCGAGATGATCGGACTCTGCCAATCCGAATCCATCGCCGTGATTCCCTGGAGCCCTCTGGCCCGCGGCCGTCTCACCCGCGCCTGGCAAAGCGAATCCACCAAGCGGTTTGAGACCGACCTCTTCGGCAAGTCCATGTATTCGCACACCGAAGAGGCCGACCACAAGGTTGTCGATCGTCTCGGCCAGATTGCGGAGCAGCGCAACCTGCCCCGCGCCCAGATCGCCCTTGCCTGGCTGCTCTCGAAGTCCGCCGTCACCGCTCCCATCGTCGGCGCCAGCAAGCCCCATCACCTCGAAGACGCCGTCGCAGCGCTCAGCGTCAGCCTCACGAAGGAAGAAATCGCCGCACTCGAGGAGCCCTACATCCCCCACCCCGTCCTGGGCTTCAACTAGCAAACGCAGCGAGGCCGGGGTTTCAGCCCGGCCTCGCTCAATCAGACTTTCAATCGATCCTTATTGCCCCGGCCCCAGTTCGCGCACCCAGATATTCCGGAAGTGCACCGGGTAATGATGATCCTGCAGGTGCAGCGGCATCTTCTCCGGCACCGGCTTGTACACGCTCGGCTCGATGTAGGTGATGCCCTCAATCTCCACGTTGTCCTGCACCAGCACGCCGTTGTGAATCACCGTCACATGCGCCTTGCGGGTCAGCGTGCCGCTCGCGTCAAACCGCGGCCCGTGAAAAATAATGTCGTAGGTCTGCCACTCGCCCGGAGGCCGCGTCGCATTCACCTGCGGCGGATACTGCCCATACACGGCGCCCGCCTGCCCGTCGGGATACGTGGCCGCGTGGTAGGAATCCAGCACCTGGATCTCGTACTGGTTCATCAGGATCACGCCGCTGTTGCCGCGCGCCTGTCCGTCGCCCACGGGCGGGTTCGGCTCGGCAAACTCAATGTGCAACTGCATATCGCCGAAGGCCTGCCGCGTCACCAGGTCGCCGCTGCGCGGAGTCACTTCAATATAGCCGTGCTCGACCTTCCACTTCGAGGGCTGCCCGTCTTTGTCGCACCACTGCGCAATGTCCTTGCCGTCGAACAGCACAATCGCATCCGACGGCGCCTTCCCGGCTTCCTTCTGCGTGCTCGCCGTTCCCGGATCGATCTCGGTCGGGGCCGGGCGGGTCATGTCGTGAACTTTGTAGCGCGGGTCGGTCTGCGCCCCGGACATCTGCGCAAAGCAAAGAACCGCGGCCGCTGTCATGCCAAGGCAAAGTTTTGCATTCATTGTCATCGTGAAAATTCCTCGCAGCAAGCATACACAAACTCACGCGTAGTTGCGCAAGATTAGTGCATCAGACGCGGATTCGGATCGGCAAGCGCCCGGCGCCCTACCATTCTGCGTTACCCCGCACTCTAGTTGTTCAATTCCCGAATTCTGCCTTGCGCCAGCACGTAAGTTGAACCGGGGCTGACAAACGTGTGATCGTCGAATTCGTGCGCCTGCACGCGGCGGTACGCATCGAGTGCCGCCTTCTTTTCTCCGTACTGCTCATAGATCAGTCCCAGCGCGTACCAGACCTCGGAAGTCGGCTCTCCCATGTTCCCGGCATCCATGGCCTCCCGCAGCACCTGCCTCGCCTCGGTCGTCTTGCCCTGCGCGGCGTAGATGCACGCCAGGGTGTGCAGTTCGGCAAAACCGGAATTCTTGCCCATCTGGGCAGACTGTTGCGCCGCCTTGATAATGTCTTCTCCCAGGTCGTTGTGGAACAGTCCCAGCCATGCATAGCTGTTATAGTCGCTCGCGGTCGCCTTGCCAGAATCCAGAACCTTTTGCTGAGTCTCCTGCGCAGCCTTGAAGTTGTGTGCAAGCTCGTACGCCTGCGTCTCGGCCACAAGCAGGTCCCGGTCACCGGGCTTCTTCGCGAGCCGCGGCGCCAGCAATGCCTGCAAACTTGACGGGTCGTTCTGCAACTGGTAACCCTGTCCGGCAAGATTGAGGGCAATCACCGAATCCGGTTCCTGCTCCATCAGCCGCTTGGCCGCGGGCATTCCAATCGCTGGCTGCTCGGCGTCCATCGCACTCTCGGCCAGCAGCAGGTCCAGGTCGATTTGCCTTTGTCCGCTCGCCTTTTCCCGGTCCGCTGCAATCTCCGCTAGGTACGGCTTCGCATCCATAGAGCCGGCCAGCAGCGAGATCGCCGCCAGCCGCATCGCTTCAGGCGAATCCGCCCCCGGCTTCGAGCTTCCGATCGTCCAGAAGCGGGGCAGTAGCGGCCCTGCAAATGGATCGTCGGTTCCTTGCTTATGCGTCAGGTCGCGCTTCCAGTCCAGCAGCGCCTTTGCCTCTTCCACCTTTCCGTGGTCGAGCGCCCAAAGCACCTCATTTCCCAAGGGAACGTTGTCATTGGTATTGTCCTTTTCTCCTGCAACAATGCGATAGACCCCGTCCTCTTTGACCACATACGTGTGATCGGGCTGCGCCCCTGGAATCTGCGCCAGCACCACCCAACCATGCTCGTCATCGCCCTTGGCAGAAAACGTCGTGTTTCCCGCTATCAGGTCCAGCAGTACGCTCTCGGACATATCCGATTTCTCGGCGAGCCGCTTCATAAACCCCATGCTCGCCAGCTCTTTGCTGATATCTCGATCCATCGATTCGGGCGAGGAGTATGCGTGCTTGCTGGTCATGTTCAGCGCCTGATCGCGCGTGAGCGTTCCCGCCATCATCCCCACAAACCCCATCTGCACCGGGGCAGCAGGATTGGTCGCGGGCAACGGAGCCAGTGAGGCCGTCTTCAGTGATTTGTAAAGTTCAATCCGCCGTGCCGCCGCCGCCGCGTCATCGCCGCCCTGCATGCCCGCGCCCATCACTTCGGCAGCTGCGCCGTACAGGTGAAGGTTCGCCAATTGCGTTCCCGCCGCGCGGAGATTTTTGTTCCGGTCGGTGGACGCGCTATTGCCATGGTCGGCCTCTGCAACGCCTGCGGCCGCTCCACGCTGCGCCGCGGCAGAAGAGATGGCCAGCGTACGGTGCGAATTGGATGAAGGCAGGGTGGCCAGCATCTTGTCGAGCTCCGCGAACTGCTTTGCGTAAAGCAGCGCGTACATGAGGTTTTCGCGATACTGCGATATCGCGTCTTCGCCCTTGTCCTTGTTTTTCTCAATCAGGTCCTTGTATCCCTTGATCGCCGACGCCATATCCGAGTCCGGCGCATAGCGCGTGCCGCGCGCGTTGAACTCGTAGAGAATGGCCAGGTCGAAGCGCTGATCGTTGTCCTCGGGGTCAAGTTCAATGGCGCGCTTGTAAGCCGCAATCGCGCCAGGCAAATCGAATCCCTTGCCGAATCTTTCGCCCAATGCGTCATGTTCGAGCGTCCAGCCCAGGGTCGCAAACGCAGCTGCTAACTTGGGATCCAGTTCCGTTGCTCTCTTTGCCTCAGCCTGCGCTTCGCTCCCGATTCCCGCATCCAGCAATGCCCGCGACAAGTGCAGATGATGGTACGCATCCGATGGCACACCCGCAATCAGCTTGCGGTCGATCTCCAGCGCCTCGCGGATGTGGCCCGCGGTCAGAGCCTTCACTCCGGACTGGTCGAAAAAGATCCCGACATACTCGCGCTTATGCAGTTCCAGCAACGCGGCGCGCATGGCCAGCGCCTGCTCCGCCGTCAGCTTGTACGGACCGCTGTTGAATCGGAACGTCACCGTCACCACACCAGGCTCGGCGGCGCTGTAGCTCTCGGTCAGACTGGCTGTCCCCAACTGCGTGGTCTTGTCTGCGGGAAGCGGACGCAGCGTGAAGCCGGCCGGAATAAGAATCCTGGCTTGCTGCTCGTAGATATACGGCCGGAATGCAAAGCTGGGCGGGCGGCTCTTTTCTCCAAGCTCCAGCTGGTGTTTTGCCTCAGCGGAAATATCCTGTCCGGGTGGAGTGGTTGAAAACCACTTCGGCATGCTGTTCGCGGTTGAAGAAGGAAAGATAACCACCATCCCGTCAATCAGCGACGTCATCCCGCGTTTTGCCCCGTCCGCTGTCAGCGTCAGGTTGAACGGATTCTCGAAGTCCGCGCTGTCTCCATGTTCGATCTTCGTCAGCTTCTTCGCCAGGTATGCGTTCTTGACGTACGTCTCCATATCTTCGTGGATCTTGGGCGATTCTGGTCCGCCGTAATCGGAGCGATAGGTCGCGTCGATGTACCCATGCGTTTCCGAAACCTCCTCCACATGCGACGGCCCCAGTTCCGCCAGCGTGAAGATTCTCTTCTCCACAAGCACCGAGTCCTCCGGCCGCGGCTCTGGCGTCGTTGTCAGCCCGGTTGTCTCCGGAGAGATGACAAGCGCATTCCGTCCCTCATCGTCATAAGGCAACGTACCCACCGCAAAATACTCGGCGGTTGCGTCAATCCACATTGGGTCCTGTTTTGGCCCGCCGGCAGGCAGGTACACAATCGCATGGTCGAAGCGGTTCATGCCCGGCAGGGCCGCATCCACATCCTGCCCCGGTCCTGTGGAAAGTAGTGCCAGATTCGCCTTGATGCCCACCGCGCGCAGCATCGCCACCAGCAGCGTCGCCTTGTCCTTGCAGTCTCCGTAATGCCGCTGGATTACCTCAGAAGGGCGCTGCGGCGTGAGCCGCGCGGCGCCGAATTCAACCCCCGTATACCGCACCTCATGGTGCAACTGCTTCACAATGGCCTGTATCTTCGCCATGCGCGCCGCTGGCAGGTCCTTGGGCAATATCGCCTGCGCCTCTGCCGTCAGCATTTGCGGTTCGGCGAGCGCCGCGTACCCGGTGGCAATCGCACTCCATGACTTGCCGGTTGCAAACTCCACCATCGGCGTCGCAGGCGTATTCGTCGTCAGGTCGATATCGGAGTCGTGCGATGCTGCCAGTCCAGTGGCCTCGTAAACCACCCGCCGCATTCCATCCGCCTCGGTCCTGATGACAGATAGCCCCGGCAGTTCATGAATCAATTCCTTGAACGGCATGGCCGACGGCAGCTCGACAATCAGACGCACGCGTCCGACAGGCACATTCGAACTGAAGACAAACCGGTACAGCGCTCCGCCCGAAAAATAAGGCGCCTTCCCGTCCAGGGTCTGCATTTCTTCGACGATGGAGCCGATGGCCATTCCGGGCAGCGGCGCCCGCCGCACATGGCGCGACGAAAACGTCTCATTGTCCTCCGCCTTCACCGGCGCGTCCGTGACCGTCTTCTGATCCAACTCGACAAAGTTTCCATCCGGCTGCAGTACCCGCGCGTGCAGTTGCGACGGATTCTCGTACCACGGGTCCCACTCCGATGAGGTCTCCGCCCACCCCTTGACGGTGCCCTCCGTATCCACGCGATAGATGAGCCGGTGCTGATACTTGAGGGTTCCATCCGCGGCGATGCGATAGATTCCCTCTTCATAAAGAATCTGTGCTTCGTTTTCCTTGGTTACCGGCATCGCCGCCGATGCACTCTTCAGTTCGGCAACCGACGAGGTAAACGGCGCTCCCGCAAACGGAGACGATTGAACCGGCGCTACCTGGGCTGCGACGTTGGAAACTGCGGAAAGAAAAAGAACACAAAGGAGGGCGAACGAACCCAGTAAACGCAGGTTACGCATCATTGAGAACACTTCCTAAGCTGTTGAAACTTTGCAATTAAATTAGCACAGTGATTCCAGTGAGCCATAACTTGCATTCAAAGAGCTACCAAACACAACTACCGTTAAGAAAACTCTCAGAATTAACAGGGAAATCGGCCGGGTGCCTGTAGATGATCAAGACGTTGTACCAGCGTCGGATCGGCTGATAGGCCGGGTGCCCATCCATTTCACAGTTTCATCGTGAAATGGGTGGGAAACCACGAACCTCACCCCGCCGTCTTTCTGTTCCCTCTTCCCTGCCTTTTGCAGATCATTACCCCAACCAGGCGCACAATCGTTCCTGGAGTGGTTTTTTGAAAGCCAAGGGTTTGATTTCCGGAGGGAGCAGGGGGCTTCAGCCCCGGGCCTTAACCTCTGTACCAGCACCCGAAAGATGGCGCACTGAAGGCCCATTCAGACCGAAGTGCATGTGTTCAGTTACCGTATTCCGGTACAAGAATCTCCAAAAGCGCTAAAAACGCCCCTAACTCCTTTGTTGACAGGATTCTGCAAATAACTCCTTTGTTATGACGATTTTGGAGCGGCACCTCCGCCATAACCCCTATAGATAGAGGATTTTACGTCCAAAATACCAGTGGGGGGGGCACCCCCAGGCAGGATAATCAACATCGTCAGCCATCGGACCATCCTGCCGGACGGCGCCAAAGGTCAGGCGCCTGTCCTCTGGCCTACCGGCTCCCGGCTCACCCGCTTGCGCAAGACCCAGGTGGTCATGCAGCGATAGTCCTGCACAATGGTTGTCTTCAGCGGATCGGCCAGGACGGCATCCATTTCTTCGGTCAGATCGAGCAGCATCTCTTCATCCACCAGGAACCACTCCGAGCCGTCGCCCACGCGAAACACATTTCCGCGCAGCGGCTCAAAGTCCATGCCGATGCGCGAGCCCAGGCGGCAGAACAGCATTCCGCCCGGCTTGACCACGCGCCAAAGCTCCGACAACTGGGAGCGGAAATGCCGGTCGTCCCGCGCAAAGTGAAGCACCGCGTTGCAGATAACCACGTCGGCAAATTCGCTGGGAAACGGCATCTGTTCGATCTGTCCAACCTGGAAGTTTCCCTCCGGCAATCCGGTCCCCAGCGAAGCGGAGAGCTGGCGCACATGGCCGATGGCGGCAGCGTCGGCGTCCAGCGCGAAGACCTGGCAGCCCTCGCGCAGCAGATGGACCAGGTTGCGCCCGTAGCCGCATCCGGCGTCGAGCACACACATGGGCGCGGCGATGTTGCCGCGCAGTATCTGATCGAAGACGTAAATGTCGATCTGCCCGAATTGTTCCTGAAGCGTCAGCGCCAATCTGTCACCAAGCCTGATCTCTGATCGTCACGCCACCGTGAGCACCAGCTTGCCGAAGTGGCTGGCTTCTTCCATGCGCTCCAGGGCTTCGCGCGCCTGGGTCCAGTGGAAGTTTTCGCCGACCGGGCGCAGTTGCGCCAGCGTGATTGCCTTGTTCATCTCGACAAAGTCCTTGCGCGAGCCCACGTAGATGCCCTGGATGCGGGCCTGCTTGTGCAGAATGGAGGCCATGGGCAAGGGCTCGGCCTCCTTGGTAAGCACGCCCACCTGGGCCACCGTGCCGCCCACGCGGATGGCCTTGAGCGAGCGCGGCAGCGTGCCCGCGCCGCCGACCTCGACCACCAGGTCCACGCCAACGCCGCCGGTCTGCTCCACCGCCCAGCGGTCCCATTCCGGGTTGTCGCTGTAATTGAGTCCGGCGTCCAACCCCAGTCCGTAGGCCCGCTCGAGCTTCTTGTAGCTGCTGCTGACGCCCAGCACGCGCGCCCCCCGGAGCCGGGCAAATTGCAGGGCAAAGATGGAAACCCCGCCGGTGCCCTGGATCAGGACGTTGGCGCCCGGCTTCAGCTCCGTGGCCGCCAGCGCGTTCCACGCCGTAAGCGCGGCGCAGGGCAGCGTGGCCGCCTCCTGAAAGCTGAGATGCTCGGGAATTTCGACGATGCCTTTCTGATTGAGGACAATAAAGTCGGTCAACATGCCGTCGATATCGCCGCCCAGTGCGCCGCGCGCCCGCGCCGGGGTGAGTGCGCCGTCCAGCCAGTTTTGCATGAAGATGCCGGCAACCCGGTCTCCGGGCTTCCAGGCGGTAACGCCCTCGCCCACCTCGACCACTTCGCCTGCGCCGTCGGAGCAGGGGATGCGCGGCAGCCTCAGTTTGGGGTTGTAGAGGCCCTTGATCATCAGCAGATCGCGATAATTAAAGGAAATCGCGCGTATGCCCACCAGGACTTCGCCGGGCCCAGGAGAGGGTGTTGGCCGCTCTACAAACTCCAAAGAATCAATGCCAAACGACGAAATCTGCCATGCGCGCACGGATCATCCTCCACCTTGCTTTAAGAACCAATCTTCACTTCGCGGGATGCAATGGGACAAAACCCTCGTAGAATGAAGATATGGCTCGTGGTTGGGAAAGTAAATCCGTGGAGGAGCAGATGGCAAATGCCTTGCAGCAGCCGGAGGTCGAGGCCGGCAGTGAATACGTAAGCGAAGAGGCTCGACGCGCGGCAGAACTAGTCCGCACCGAAAAAGCACGTCATAAACAGGCGCTGAATTTACAAAGAGAAAATATTTTGTCGCAAAGAACATCGAACCCCGCGCGCCGCAGCGCCCTCGAGGCCGCCCTGGCGCAGATCGAAAAAGAAATCGCCTCTTTAGGCTAGAGCGGTTCTCCAATGAATGCGCTCTTGCCTGGACCGTGGAATGTGGCTTTTTCTTGAGGAAAAAGCCACTTGGAATCATGCGTTTCGGCGTGCAGCAATTGAAGAACCGCTGTAGGGTTCGACCACTTAGAACTTATCCGTAAATAGAAATGGTCTGTCTCCAACAGATCAGCGCGGCAGCAAGCGTGAGAAGCGCGATGTAACTGGCCTCGGTTTTTTCGAAGCTGACTAGCAGTTTG
>Ga0316217_10000263_pt1 | contig 77725 bp, 66 predicted proteins | sample 1anoAmetaG_FD_203633 | JGI IMG/M metagenome (GOLD analysis project Ga0316217, IMG submission 203633) | Freshwater microbial communities from Trout Bog Lake, Wisconsin, USA - 1anoA | ecosystem: Environmental > Aquatic > Freshwater > Lake > Hypolimnion/Profundal zone | place: USA: Wisconsin... | reverse complement strand
GATGGCCGCCACCATCCGCGAGACCACCCGGACCGTCGATGATCTGAGCCGGGCCGCCGAAAGCCTGAACGCCCTCGTCTCGCGGTTCAAAGTCTAGGCGCGGCTGGATAATCGTACGGGTCCCTCCGGTGCGTCGCTGCCGGTACTCGGCGCGGCTTCGCGCGCCTCGCCGGCAGCGTTACGGCGGGGAGACTTGTGGACGTGTGCCATGGTGGAGGAATCGGCTCCGAAAGCTATCCTGACGCCTGGGTATGGGCGGAGGTTGGAGCGACTGCACTGAGCCTGAACCCAGGCGAAGTCCCCGGGCGGGCCTTCCCGCTACATCTGCTCGGAATTCCCTCCGTCTGCCGCTGGTCCTTCCCCCTCGGGCTCGATGGTTTTCCCTGTGGCCCGGTATGCCTGGGATTCGTGGTTCGGGCTGTTCGGGAACCGCCATTCCAGTTGCGCGGCCCGGATCATGGGGGACAGATATCGGTCACGGAGCCCTTTGGAAGCCCTTCCCATCAATGAAGCCAGCTGCTGAAGAGTCAGAAAACGCCCATCGCACAGGGCGAGGATGACCGCATGCAGTTCCTCCTCTCTGGCCCTCCCCTTGCGAACGTGCTCGGCCAATGCGAGCAGGCTCGGATCCTCTTCCGGGCGCTGAATGGCGGGGAGGCCCGGTTTCAACTGGGGGGAGTTTTGAGGGGCCTTCGGACCGGTCTCATAGCCGATGGGCGGGCGGGACGTCCTGTCGCCGTCCCCCACCTGCTGCTCGCCGGTGCCGGGGAAACGGTAACTGGTGCCCTGGCCCCGCCGGTCCGATTCGAGGAACCCCTCCTGGACCAGGTGCGCCAGAAGCCGGGAGAGGTCGTTGGCATGGCGGTCGCAAAGCTGGGCCAGCCGGCCATGGGTCAGAAAGCCTTCCACAGCCACGGTCACCAGCGCGATCCGGCCGAGGTGTTCAAGGACTCTGCTGCCGTGAACGAAGCGTTGCGGCTTCTCGTCCGTCTGGCAAAGGAGCAGGCGCACGCTCCCAAGTCCGCGTGATCTTCGCCAACAGGACCGGCTGACCCTATGCTCGGCCCTGAACGCGAACCGGCGCCTGTTGAGGGCGCCGGTCTGCTTTCGGGGTGGGGATCGCGATCAGGGAACGACCGGGGCTCCGGGCGCCGGGGGGGCGCCGGGGACGGCGGGGGCGTCGGGGGAGGTGAAGGAGTTGTTGTTGCCCTGGTCGTCGGCCGGAGCGGCGATTTCCTTGGGCACGAAGGGGATCAGGGAAGAGGGAGCGCCGGAAAGGAGGGCGGGCAGGCTGAGCAGCACCATGTCCTCGCCCAGGGGGACGTGGACCTGGTGGGTCACTTTCTGGGCATCCTTGACGGTGATCTCCACCTGGTGGCCCTGGCCGTGGACCTTGGCCATGTCCCGGTCGCCGGAGGAGAGGTCGATGGGCTCCTGGCCGTCCACGGACACGGTGAGGCTCTCCAGCGCCTTGATCGAACCGTCGTCGGAATCCTTGTTGTCCAGGATGATGGTGTGGCCCTTGCCGAGGCTGAACACCAGGGCGATCAGCCCGAGGTAGACCACCGCCAGCACGGCGCGGACCAGGGCCCGCCGGGTCTTCACTTTGGGGTCGATGCTGGCGCCGTTCACTTGGCACCTCCTTCCGCGGCCACCGCGCCCTGGGCGCCGCCGCGCAGACCTTCGCGCAGCCGTTCAGTCTCGCGCCGGGTGCGCCAGGCGTAGAGCACCAGGGACAGGGCGATCACCCCGTAGCCGATGAACTGCCGGAAGTACTCGCCGATCATCGCCTCGCCGAACAGCTTCTGGCCGGCGCCGGGGGACACCACGAACAGCACGTGGAGCAGGATGACCCCGATGAACACGTTCGGGATGGTCGCCTTCTTCACCGAGGCGCCGCCCACCAGGATCGCGGCCACCGCGAAGAAGCTGGTCTGGTCGTGGGCGTTGTAGGTGGCCATGTTGCCCATGTTCTGCATGAAGATGATCTGGCCGATGGTGGCCAGCACGGTGGAGATGATGATGGCGATGATGCGGGTGCGGTCCACCGGCACGCCGGCCGATTCGGCCACGTGCATGTCGTGCCCCACGGCGCGCATGTCCTGGCCCAGCTTGGTCTTCTTGAACCAGATGATGAACACGCACAGCGCGGCGATCACCAGGTAGGTGGCGATCGGCAGGGTGAAGACGCCCAGGTGGAACGGCAGCAGGTTGTCCAGGCTGAGCCGGACGTTGTCCAGGTTCAGGGTGTTGCGGATGCCGTAGCCCCGGGACAGGACGATCGCCTTGTTGTGCATCGGGATCACCGAGCCCATCAGGTAGAGCACCACGAACTGGTAGATCCCGTTGATGAAGAAGGCCAGGATGTAGCCGGTGACCATCTCCCGGCCCTTGGCCTTGTTCAGCACCACGCCGCAGATGTAGCCCATGACCAGGGACACCGGCAGGCTGGCCAGGGCCGCGAACACCAGGCCGTAGACCCCGAGGATGTTGTAGTTGATCGCCAGGATCAGGCCGAACTGGCCGGCCATGGCGCCCAGGGTCATGCCGAAGTTGAGCCCCATGCCGGCGTAGATCGGCAGCAGCAGGGCCAGCACCAGGAACGAGTCCCGGCCCAGGCGGGTGAGCATCTCCTGGCCGATGTAGGTCAGGGACAGGCCCGAGGGGTGGATCGCCAGCACGGTGACGACCAGGAACAGGAGGATGACCGCGTTCTCCCGGAGGAGGCGGCCCACAGATCGATGGCCGCTCATTTGGTCACCTTCGTCTTGCGGGTAAGGGCATAGATGATAATGCCGTTGGAAACGATGATCCGGACCACTTCGGACATGTCGGTCTGGAGCGCGGAGTTGATGACCGAGGGGGTCATGGTCAGCAGGCCCTGGAACAGGAAGGCGCCCACCACCACGTTGAGCATATTGGCCTTGTTCACCGAGGCGCCGCCGATCAGGATGGCGGCGATGGCGGTGAAGGGCATGGCCAGGGGCGCGCCGTAGAGCTGGATGAAGCCGAAGCTCTGCTGGTAGACGATGATGCCGGCGGCGCCCAGCATGGTGGAGATCATCACCGAGATGATCCGCATCTTGTCGACGCTGATGCCGCTGGCCCGGGCGTAGTCAGGGTTGGAGCCCACCGCGGTCATGGCGGTGCCGGTCTTGGTGCGCAGGAACAGCCACATGAGGAAGGCCGCGAAGGCCACGAACAGGATCTCGCCGGTGGGGAAGCGGAAGAACGGGCCCCAGGCCACCACCCCGAAGTTGTTGAGGATGTGGATCCAGTAGTTCTCCACCGAGATGGTGGTGCGCAGGCCCTTGCCGGCGTAGCCCCAGATCATGTCCGGCGCCGAGTAGGGCAGCAGCAGCCACATGATGCACATGAACATGACGCTGGCGAAGCCCACATACATGGCGATGGTCATCTCCTCGCCCTTGACCTTGTTGAGCAGCTTGCCGTAGAGCCAGCCGAACAGCATCGCGAAGGGGGAGGCCAGGACGATGGCGCCGAAGAAGCCCACCGCGCCGTGCAGGCCGAACTGCACCGACAGGGTGGCGCCCAGCAGCCCGGCGATGATGCCCAGCGACAGGCCGAAGTTGAGGCCGCAGCCGGACTGGATCATGGGCACCAGGGCCAGCACGAACAGGGCGTTCTGGCCGAACCGGTTGAACACGTCCGAGAGCGAGGCGTCCACCCGGACGCCCACCGTGGGCGCCGCGAAGAACAGCGCGACCAGGAACAGGAAGATGATGATCCGGGGCCAGCCGAACTCGGCGCCGAACGCTTTGAGACTACGCACTGAGGCCCTCCTGTGGGGTGGATGTCATGCCATGCATTTCGTGCCTGCCGCCGTTCCTACGCATCGGCGGACCCCTTGGACGTCTGGGAGACCCGCTCGCCGGTCATGAGCAGGCCGAAGGCTTCCAGCTTCGCGGTGGGCGGCAGGATGCCGGTGATCCGCCCCTCGTCGACGATGGCCACCCGGTCGCAGATGGAGCGCAGCTCCTCCAGCTCGCTGGAGACCATGACGATGGTCATGCCCAGCTCCCGGTTGTACTTGTAGAGGGCGTCCAGCACCAGCCGCTTGGCGCCGATGTCGATGCCGCGGGTGGGCTCGGAGACGAACAGCAGGTCCGGGGCGATGGCGAACGACTTGGCCAGGCAGATCTTCTGCTGGTTGCCGCCGGACAGTTCCACCGCCTTCTGGGACGGGCTGGTGCACTTGATGTTGAGGATATCGATGTAGCCCAAGGTGAGGTCGCGCATGGCCGCCTCGTCGCGGATCTTGAACAGCCCGCCCAGCACCGGCCTGAGGTACTTGTCCTGGATCTGCATGGCGGTGAAGGCGATGTTCCACTCCAGGCTTTCCTCCAGGAGCAGCCCCACCCCGCGCCGGTCCTCGGAGACGAAGGCCATGCCCATCTCCAGGGCCAGCCGCGGCTGGTTCAGGGGCACCGGCTTGCCGTGCAGCCTGACCTCGCCGCCGGCCGGGAACAGCCCCATGATGCCGTTGGGGATGCCCAGCTTGCCCTGGCCGGCCAGGCCGCCGATGCCGAAGATCTCGCCCTTCTTGACGGTGAAGTTCATGTCCTTGACCGTCTCGCCGGGCATGTCCACCCACAGCCGGCTCACCGAGAAGATGTCCTCGGTGAAGCTGCGCACTTCCTCCTCGGCCCGCTCCACGCTCACCTGGCGGCCCACCATCCAGGAGGCGATATCGCGCACGGTGACGCCTTCGGTGGGGGTGTCCTTGACGATGACGCCGTCCCGCAGCACCACCACCCGGTCGGCCACCTCGATCACCTCGTGCAGCCGGTGGGAGATGAAGATGATGGCGATGCCTGAGGCCGCCAGCTTGCGCAGGGCCTGGATCAGGACCTCCGCCTCGGTCTCGGTGAGCACCGCGGTGGGTTCGTCCAGGACCAGGATCCGGGTCTTCTCCCGGTTGATCTCCCGGGCGATCTCGGTGAACTGCTTGTGGCCCACCGGCATCTCGCTCACCAGGGTGTCAGGGTCCAGGTTCACCCCGAGCTTGGCGATGGTGGCCGCGGCCCGCTGCTTCATCAGCGGCCGGTCCAGCACGCTCATGCGGTCGCCGAACACGTCGTTGAACACGGTGGGGCGCATCGACTCCCGGTTCAGCACGATGTTCTCGGTGGTGGTGAAGCCCGGGATCAGGCTGAATTCCTGGTGCGCCATGCCGATGCCGGCGTCCAGGGCGTCGAACGGGCTCTGGAAATGCACCTCCTGGCCGTCGATGCAGACCTTGCCGCGGTAGCCGCCGGTCTCCCGGATCACGTTCATCCCGAACAGGATGCGCATGAGGGTGGTCTTGCCGGCGCCGTTCTCGCCCACCAGGCCGATGATCTCCCCGCGCCTGACGTCGAAGCAGACGTCCTGCAGCACGACGTTGCCGTAGAAGTCCTTGGAGATGTTCTGGAGGGAGAGCAGTGTGTCAGTGGTTTCCATGGATCCCTCTAGACCGCGGTGGTGGGTTGGGGGCCCATGGGCCGCTGCGGCCGGACCGGCGCGGCGTCGATTTGCGTCAAATGACTCATGCAGCCTCCCCAAAACGTGCTTTGCAGTAGACGATTGTAGACCTGAACATGCTGGGCAAAAAACTTTTGGGTTCGACTTCCGTCACAAGTCTTCCGTCCCACGCAAAAAGACCGCTCCCCGGAAGGAGCGGCCTCTGGCTTGCCTGCAAAGACCTCGGAACGGCCCGGATGGTGCTCCCGGGCCGGACCTGGGCCGGTATGAAATTCCTAGAAGTGCGCGGTCAGGGCGACTTCGAACTTGCTGTCGCTGGCGGAGCCGGTGGCGCTGCCGTCGGTCTTGAAGGCCACGTTCTGGCCGAAGCCCTTGGCGGTCTCGTAGACATACTCGAAGCCCAGCTCGGTGGTCTTGGAGAGCTTGACGATGGTGTTGACGAAGACGTTGGACATCGTCTTCATGAGCGGGCCGTTGGTGCTGTTGGTGCCGGCGTCGAGCAGCGGGCTGCTGTTGTCGGACTGGAAGATGGTGCCGCTGGCGATCAGGTTGGAGCGAACGGCGTCATTCCAGTTGTGGGTGTAGCCCGCCAGCCAGCCGGTGCTGGAGAGGGCGGTGATCTTCTGGTTGACGTCATCGAACAGGACCGACTGGAAGCCGTTGCCGTACTGGCCGAGGCCGTTGCCGGTCATGACGGAGAAGATCAGGCTGTCCTTGGCGATGTTGAACTGGCCGGAAACCTGCGCGCCGCACTCGATCTTGCTGTAGTACTGGTCGGTTGCGGCAATGTACTCGCCGTAGTTCTGGGCCAGACCACGCACGCCGATGTGGCCCCAGTCGCCCGTGTAGGTGTAGGCGGCGACGAAGGAGGGGATCTTGCTGCTGGGGGCGCCGAGGCCGCCGGTATTGTACGAACCGTCGCTGTTGCCGGTGTTCTGCTCGATCGAGAAGCCGATGGCGTTGTGCTTGTCCAGGCTCATGTTGTACTGGACCTCGACGAGGCGGGGGGTGTCGTAGCAGGCGGAGCCGATGGGGCCGGCCCAATCGACGGTGTCCGCGCCGGCGTCCAGGTCGTTCCAGAGGCTCCAGGCCTTGCCGATGGTCCAGCCGCCGAACTTGATGTAGGCGTGGCGCAGGTGGCTGCTGCTGCTGTTCAGGTCATACTCGATCTTGGTGCTGATGTCGCCCAGGGCGGCGCTGGGGGTGGTGCTGGCGAAGCCGTACCGGCTGGGGGCGTAGCTCATGTTGAACGTGCCGGTCTGCAGGCCGGTCTGGTCCAGGGGGTTCTTTTCGTAGAACATGGAGGAGGCGGTGTTGGGGGAATCGGGCTGCGTTCCGCCGAAGAACAGGTTGCCGTAGACCATGACGAAGCCGTACACCTGGAGCTTGGTGTCGGTGCCGGGGATGGACTGCAGTTCAACGGCCTGGAGGGAGGGGACGGCAAGCATGGCGGCTGCCAGCGCGGAAAGGGCAAAACGTGAGCGGCTCATTTCGTTTCTTCTCCTTTTGGGAAGTTGCGTGCATGGAGTTGCAGCAAGTTGGGACAGTGGCGATGGGGGGGACTACTTCTTGATGTTGAAATACTTCTCGGGGACCTTCTGGGTGGTGGTGCCCAGGTAGCCGGTCCCGAACACGTAGGTGTCCATGTAGACCAGGAGCTCGTTCTTGGAGCGGATCCCGGTGCTCATGTCCGTGTAGTAGGCGCCGTTCCACTTGGCGCCCGGGGTGTACTTGCCCAGGGCATCGAAGATGTCCTTGTTGCTGGAGAGCTTGGCCTTGCCTTCGACCACCCGCTTGCCCAGCTCGCCCAGGCCGGCCACCATCGTGAACCCGGTGCTGTAGGCCCAGGTGCCCAGGCGTCCGCCGTCGCCCTTGGCCACCAGGGTCGCCTCGATCTTCTTCATGATGGCGGGGAAGTCGCCCTTCTCGGCCGAGAGGTCGATGCCCAGGGCGCCCGGGAAGCCCATGAGCGGCGAGGCCGAATCAGGCTCGACGAAGATGCCGTTCTTGCTGGCGGCGATCTGCTTGATCAGCGGCTCGGTCTGGGCGTCGTTGGTGCAGAACAGCGCGACCTTCTCGCCGTTGGGGCCGTACTTCTTGAGCCACTGCGGGACCTTTTCCAGGATGAACTGCTGGGCGCCGGCGGTGCCCACATCGGAGGTCGGGTCGGGGGCGGTCTCGAAGGCGAACTTCATGCCCAGGTCCTTGCAGGCCTGCTCCATGATCGCCCGGCGCCGGCCCAGGCTCTCGTAGGACATGTGCCGGGGGAAGGAGATGTGGACGAACGTCTTCGCCCCCATCTTCTTGGCGGCCCAGGGGATGGTGTAGCCGCGGGAGACGAAGTCGGCGTCCACGGCCAGGTCGGCGGCCTTCTGGATGACCAGGGGATCCTCGGCGGGCAGCCCGGCCAGCAGGATGATATCGGGACGCTTGGTCCGGATCCGCTTGTAGGCTTCGGCCACGCCGGGCAGGGCGTTGCAGGTCACCACGACCTTCATGAGCGGGTCGTCGGCCAGCGAGACCAGGTTGGAGATCACCGTCTCCTGCTGGGACATGAAGTCGTCCGGGTAGGTGATGTGCCGGACCATGCCGCCATCGCTCACCGAACCGTACTCCTTGATCAGCTGCTCCGCGCCCCGGAGATCGTCCTCGGCCTGGGTCACGGTCTCGGTGCATACCCCGATGTGGAACTTGGCAGGAGCTGCTGCAAGCGAACCGCCGCAAAGCACGAGGGCGAGTGCGGGGAGCAGCAGGGCTCCTTTGGGCAAGAGCTTCACAGGACCTCCTTATCAAGGCAGGGGGGGCGGGTGTTGAGAAGGAATTGGTGTTCCAGGGAAATATACAACGGCCACATTCGCGATTTCAAGAAGAATGCTGAATTTCGCCAAATTTTCCGGGAACTTTTTTTTATTTGTTGACACAAATGATCTTATTATCTTTTGTCGCCGGAGCGCCGGCCTGTGGCATGATCGGAAGGGTTGTATTTGATGGTTCCATGGGAGTGTTCGAATGAAAAAGCTGGTGCTCGGATCCCTGTTGCTCCTGTCTGCGGGCCTGCGGCCGCTGCTGGCGGAGGAGCGGACGCTTCCGCCGGAGATCTACGCCCAGATGAAGAAGGGCATCAAGCTCGACCAGGTCTGGATCAACCCCAAGTACGACACCGCCACCGGCTTCAACCTGGGCAAGGTGTCAACCCTGGCGGACGGAATCTACGCCAACACCGTGGACTACCTCAAGTTCACCCTGCAGCACCTGGTGGTCCCCGGATCTCCCAACATCCTGAACGTCACCGTGACCCAGATGGACTGGGTGGACCACGGCGCGGCGGGCTACTTCGCCGCGTCCGCGACGGTCGAGGGCGAGGTGCTCGATGCCGGCGGCAACCTGATGCTGGCCTTCAGCACCCACGCCAAGGTCGCCAACCGCCAGACCGTGCTGGACAACTACAAGGGGGTCTACGACAAGGTCGAATGGTCGCTGTACAAGGACATGGGCAAGGGGTTCCAGCACGCCATGGACGTCAAGAACCAGGTGGTCAACGGCGACAACCCCAGCGGCCTGGTGCCCCGCCAGCCCCTCCCCGAGGAGAAGCCGTTGGACGTCCAGGGCCGCCTGCTGCAGCTGGACGACCTGAAGAAGAAGGGCCTCATCAACGAAGAGGAATACAAGACCCACAAGGCTGAGATCCTCAAGGGGCTGTGACCGCGGGCCAGATCCACTCAAGCGAATGGGCGTGCCTCGGGCACGCCCATTCGCTTGAGTGGATCATGTAAAAATTCGGCAGGTTTCGGGTTGTGGCAGGGCGCGGTTCGGGGGACACTCGGGGTCTCCTGTCCCACCCATTCCAAAACCTTTTTCTGTCCAAGGATTTCCATGCGCCTTTTGCCCTGCCTCGTCGCCTTCGCTGTTTGCGCTCCCCTTCCCCTGCCGGCCTGGGGCCGCAAGGGCCACCAGATCGTGGCCTCCCTGGCCTGCCGGGACCTTCCGGCGGAGCTGGCCCCCTGGTTCCAGGGCCGGGAGGCGATCCTGCGCGACCACTGCAACGACCCGGACGAATGGCGCAACCGCGACCACCAGGAGCAGCCCAGGCATTTCCTGGACGCCGACGCCTACGGCGGGCCCGCCCAGGTGCCCCTGGAGCGCCGGGACGCCGAGGCCCGGCTGGGGCCCGAGGCCTTCGAGAAGAACGGCCAGGTGCCCTGGGTGGTGCAGGACCGGGTGCAGGACCTGGCCGCGGCGTTCGGGACGGGGGATCCGGACCGGGCGGCCTACGCGGCGGCCATCCTCTGCCACTACGTGGGCGACCTGAACGTGCCGCTGCACACCGCCGCCAACTACAACGGCCAGTTCACCGGCCAGCACGGGGTCCACGGGCGCTGGGAAACCGGGCTGGTGGAGCGCCTGGGCTCCTGGGATCCCGCGCCCCGGACCGCAGTCCTGGGCGAGTGCCCCGAGCTTGCTCCGTTCGACTGGCTGGTACAGTCCAGCGCCCTGGTGGCGCAGCTGCTCGAGGACGACCTGGAGGCCGGGGAACCCGGAGCGGGGGAGGCGCAGCTCAATGCCCGGAGGTCCCGCTACTGGACCGAGTTCGCCCGGCGCCAGGCCCCCCGGGTCAAGGAGCAGCTGGCCCTTGCCGGCCAGCGCAGCGCCCAGATGATCCTCCTGGCCTGGACCCGGGCCGGAAGTCCGGCGCGCTCCTGAACCTCGGGTCCGGGCCCGGCCCGGGAGCGCCGGGAGGCTTATGCCCGGCCCTGGACCGGAACGCCATCCTGGACGGGGACCCGCCCGGTCCGCTCGGGCGGATCCTTGGGCACCAGCACGGTCAGCACGCCGTCCTTGAGGGTGGCGCTGGTGCGGTCGGGGGCGACGCCGCCGGGCAGGCCGAAGGAGCGCGTGAAGCTGCCGAAGGTCCGCTCCAGGGCGTAGTAGTCCGCACCCTCGCCCATGGGGTCGGGCTCGCGCACTCCGGAGATGGTGATCCGGCCGGCATCCCAGGTGATCTCCAGGTTCTCCTGCCGGACTCCGGGCAGGTCGGCCTGGAAGGCGTAGCAGCGGCTGGTCTCCAGGATGTCGAAGGCCGGCGTGAAGACCGGTTCCGCTTCCCGGGCGACCTTGGCCACATCGAGATCGAGGAAGGGATCCCAGTTCATGAGCTTGCGGATGGCCGCCAGGGATCCCCAGGTCTTCGGCCGGACCGGTGAGGAGGTGTTCCGATGCCATATTCTGGCCATGCATCTCTCCTGTCGTATGTCAATTGAGGGGCGACCCGAAGCCAGTGAGCAACAAGAGCGGCTTTTGAGGTCCATGCCTGATGGAGGCAGGGGCATACTAGGGCAGGCACGCCGATATTTCAAGCATGGTCATGGTTACTGACAAATTTTTCATCATTGTACTGGAATTTCAATGGAGACCCTGAACCAGACCCTGCGCCCGGGTTCCTGGATCCGGCCCGGTGGGCCCGGGTCGCCCGGGGCCGGGATGGCGGCGTGGTTCAGGTGCTCCGCATAGGCCCGGTCGAACAGGTTGTCCACCCCCAGGCTGACCCTGAGCCCCTTGGGCCCGGGCCGGAACCCGGCGTTGACCGAGCACACCGCGAACCCGGCGGTGCGGCCCAGGTCCTGCCCGGCGATGCTGCCCTGGCCCGGGGCGAACCGGTCCTGGGGCGCCACCAGGCGGACCAGGGACCCCGCCGACCAGGCTCCGGACGCCCAGGCCAGGCCGGCCCGGGCCTCCAGGGGCGGCATCTGGCCCAGGGGCAGGCCGTCGCTGCGGTTCTCGCCCGCCACCCAGGCCAGGCTTCCCTCCGCCCGCCAGGGACCGCCCAGGGCCGCGTCCAGGGCCAGCTCCCCACCCCAGGTGGAGGCCCGGACGTTCCGGGCGACGGTGGCGGACCGGGGCGCGCCGGCCGGGCCGGGCCGGGCCACGCCGGACTGGATCAGGATGAAATCCTCAGCCTCGGCCCGGAACCCGGTGCAGTCCAGCCTGGCCCGGCCCAGCTCCCAGCTGGCGCCGAAGTCCAGCTGGGTGGTGCGCTCGGCCCGGGTGCGGAAGCCGCTGGGGCCATCGGCGGCTTCCGGGGCGAACAGCTCCCAGTAGTCGGGCGCCCGCTGGATGTGGCCCAGCCCGGCGAAGACGGCAGCCCCGGCCGGGCCCAGGGGGCGCTCCCAGCGGGCGAAGCCGCTGGCCAGGAGCTGCTCCCGGACGGCGCCGGAGGTGGGGTTGGGCGCCGGGGCGCCGCCCGCGGCCAGCACCCGGCGCAGATCCCCGGCCCGCCAGAGGTCGGCCCGGAATCCCGCCGCCAGGCGGCCGCCGCCAGACAGCCAGCGGGTCCATTCGCAGAACAGTCCGGCGCTGTCCAGCCGGGCGTCCTCGACCCGGGGCTGGTCCCGGACCGGCGCGGCCCAGGGCTCCAGACTCCGGCGCACGGAGTGCCGGTCGGACCGGGCGTCGAGGCCCAGCACCCAGGCGCTGGCCGGCCCGGTGCGCAGGGTGAGGGCGGACCGCAGACTCCGGGCGGTCCGCCGGGGATTGCGCGCCATGGGCCCCGGAACGGCCGGGGGGGGCCGCAGGGTGACATTGTCCATGACATGGTCGGCGTCGTTCCAGTAGACCTGCCCCTCCACCTGCTCCAGCACCGCTCCGAGCTCCCGGAGCTCGAAGGCCAGGCCCAGGTTGCTGCGCAGGAAGGCCACCCCGTCCATGCCCCGGTCGGCGTAGGCGGCCTGGCCGTCGCTGCGGGTCGCCCGGCATTCCAGCCGGGCGCCGGGGGCGGGGGTCCAGCCCAGGGTCCCGTGGGCGCTCCAGCGCTCGTAGCCGGACCGGACCGTCCGGCCGTCCCCATCCCGGTAGTCGCCGCACCGGGAGCGGATGCCGGTGGCCCGTGCGTACCAGCGGGGGGTGCCGCCCTGCGCCTCCAGGAGCCGGTCGCTGCGGCCGAAGCCGTCCAGCAGCCAGCCGCCCCGGGCCGCCCATCCGGGCCGGCTCCACCTGGGGGGGGTCCGCTGGAACAGCACGGTCCCGGCCGAGTGCCCCGGGCCGTGGAGCACCGACTGGGCGCCCTTGAGCACCTGGATCCGGTCGTAGTCCTCCGGGAAGACATAGGCGGTGGGAGGGTCCATGCGGCCGCCGCAGCCGCCCGGGGTGGCCTCGGCGTCGGCCAGGATGCCCAGGCGGGAGCCGGCCATGCCGCGCAGCACCGGCTCCCCGCCGCTGCCGCCCTTGCGGGCCAAGGCGAACCCGGGGACGCCCCGCAGGATTTCGGCGCCGTCCTGGGCCGGCGCGGGCTGGCGCGGGTGCCGGGGGTCGACCGCGGTCACGAGGGGCTCCTCCGGCATGGGCGCGGTCACTTCGACCACGGCGCCCGGAGGCGGTCCGGCCAGCAGGGGCAGCCCCCCCAGCATGGCAGCGGGCAGCGCCAGGTCACGGCTCAATGGCTTCCCGCAGCATCTTGATCAGCACGCTGTAGCGGTACGGCTTCTGCAGGAACCCGGCCAGGCCCTGGCCGCGGAACCGCCGGAGCGCCTCCTTCTCGTGGAAGCCGCTGCTGAGGATCACCGGGATCCGGATCCCGCGCTGGCGCAGTTCCCGGTAGGCCTCCTCGCCGCCCATCCTGGGCATGGTGAGGTCCATGAGGATGAGCCGGACCTCAGGGTGCTGCTCCAGCATCCGCAGCGCCTCGAGCCCGTCGGCCGCCTGGAGGGTATCGAAGCCGGCGTGGTTCAGCAGCTTCACCGCGGCCGAGCGCAGGCTGGCTTCGTCCTCCACCACGAGCACCGTGCCGGCGCCCCGGAAGGTCTCCAGCACCTCCTCGGCCTCCAGGCCGGCGGCGGGCACGGCCTTGTCCATGGCCGGCAGGACCACCTTGAACTGGGTGCCCTTGCCGGGCTGGCTGTAGACCCGGATGGCGCCCCGGTGGGCCCGGACGATGCCGAGGATGGCCGACAGGCCCAGGCCCCGGCCGGTGAACTTGGTGGTGAAGAACGGATCGAAGATCCGCTCGCGGATGGCCGGGGTCATGCCGATGCCGGTGTCGGCGACCTCCAGCGCGGCGAACAGGCCCGGCTCCAGTCCCTGGCCTTCGTAGACCCCGCGGATGTACGGGCCGTCCAGGCGCTCCATGCCGGTGCGGAGGGTGATGGTGCCCTCGGCCTCCTCCAGGGCTTCGGAGGCGTTCATGACCAGGTTCATGACCAGCTGCTGGACCTGGGAGGCGTCGCCTTCGATGCCCAGCAGGGCCGGGTCCGGATCGTAGCGGATCACCGCCTTCCTGGAAATGGACGCCCGGATGAGGTGGATCATCTCCTCCACCACCCGGTTCAGGTCCAGCGGCTCCAGCTTGAACGGGCCCCGGCCGCAGTAGGTGAGGATCTGGCCCACCAGGTACGAGGCGTTGCCGGTGAGTCCTTCCAGCACGTGCAGGTGCTCGGGCACCGGCGTGCCCGGAGGCAGTTCGAGCTTGGCCAGTTCGAGATTGCCCTGGATGGCCCCCAGCAGGTTGTTGAAGTCGTGGGCCACGCCCCCGGCCAGCAGCCCCAGGGACTCGAGCTTCTGGCTCTGGAGCAGGGCCTGGTCGGCCTGCTTGCGTTCGGTGATGTCGGTGCTGATGATGCCCAGGCCCCAGCAATGGCCCAGGGCGTCCACCAGCGGGAATTCATGGGACAGGTAGTCGTGGGTCGAACCGTCGGGGTGCGCCCACTGCTCCTCCACCTCCAGCGCCTGGCGCAGGCCCAGCACCCGCTGCTCCCTCGCCCGCAGTTCCTCGCAGCGCCCGGGCGGGAAAAGGTCGCCGCTGGACCGCCCTTTGATCTCGTCCTGGGACCGGCCGATGAGCGCCGCCATCCGGGGATTGACCACCAGGAACTGCCCCCCGAGGTTCTTCAGGCCCACCGCGGCCGGCGCGTACTCGATGATGCCCTTGATCATGGCGCCGCTGGCCAGCAGTTCCTCGTCCTGGGCCTGGACCTTCTGGGCCAGGTCCTGGGCCAGGCGCTGGATGCGGGCCTCGGTCTCCCGGCGTTCGGTGATGTCCCGGGTGACCTTGGCGAATCCCAGCAGGCGGCCGTCCCCTCCGCGGATCGCGGTGATGTGGGCCAGGGCGTAGAACCGGCTGCCGTCCTTGCGCACCCGCCAGCCTTCTTCCTCGTGGCTGCCCCGGGCCTGGGCCTGTTCCAGGGTCCGCGCGACCCGGCCGGGCCCGGTTTCCTCCGGGGGGTAGAAGCGGCACAGGCCCTGGCCCAGGGTCTCCTCGGCCCGGTAGCCGTAGATCCGCTCGGCCCCCTTGTTCCAGCTCGCCACCAGGCCTTCCGGGTCCAGCCGGAAGATGGCGTACTCCTTCACCCCGTCGATGAACAGGCGGAACCGGGTCTCCGTGTCCTCCAGCCGCTCCTGGGCCAGCCGCTTCTCCGCCAGCGCCATCGCCAGGGCGTCATCCCGGGCCGGGCCCAGGCGCGCTTCCCGGAGCCGGCGGAACCGGCGCAGAAGCAGCCCGCAACCCAAGGCGCCAACCGAGACGGCGATCAGCCCGGCGAGGAGCAGCGCAGGTTCCATGAACCTTTGGAGAGAAACGGGCATGTCAGGCCACCCTGGAGCCTTCCAGGGTTATGCCGCCAGCGGGGCGAGGGTTCCTCGGTCCGCGCAGGTTTCCGGGACTGCCAAACGGCCGGATCAGCCGGCGACGATTGCCTCGGACGGGCAGGTGTCGGCGCAGGCGCCGCAGTCGATGCAGGTCTCGGCGTCGATCACGTAGATGGGATCGCCTTCCTTGATGGCTTCCACGGGGCATTCGGGAACGCAGGCGCCGCAGGCGACGCAGGACTCGGTGATGGTGTGGGACATGGTGGTTCTCCAGAAAGGATCAAGAAGAAAGTACGGCAATTGCCCGGACAAATGGGTCACAACTCGGAGCGCCCCGGCCTCGCCGCGGCTGCCCAAAAAACCGGCGTTCCCGCTATGCTGAGGGAGGATTTTCCCTTCCACCGCCCGGCCCCCGGAAGCATTCCATGAACCTGACCCCCGGCAGAAACCACCCGTCCGATTTCAACGACTTCGTCGCGGCCATCGTCGCCAGCGACCTGGCCGAGCCGCGCACCCGGCACATCGACGCCGGCTCGCTGCCCAACCGCGACACGGTGATCGAGATCGTCAAGCTGCTGCGGGAACTGCTGTTCCCCGGCTACTTCGGCCGGCAGCTGCTGACCTCCTCGACCCTGGAGTACCACGTGGAGGAAGTGCTGAGGGCCATCGACACCCGGCTGTTCGAGCAGGTCCGCAACGCCATCCGCCACCAGGCCACCCGCAAGGGGATCCCCTGCCCGGACGCGGACCAGACCGCCGAACGGGTGGTGCTCGGGCTCCTGGGCGCCATCCCCCGGCTGCGCGCCATCCTGGCCACGGACGTCCAGGCCGCCTTCGACGGCGATCCCGCCGCCGCCGATTTCGACGAGATCATCTTCTCCTATCCGGGCCTGTTCGCCATCACCACCTACCGCGTCGCCCACGAACTGCACGCCCTGCGGGTGCCGCTGATCCCGAGGATGATCACCGAGTACGCCCACAACATCACCGGCATCGACATCCATCCGGGGGCGGCCATCGACGAATCCTTCTTCATCGACCATGGCACCGGGGTCGTCATCGGCGAGACCACGGTCATCGGCAAGCGGGCCAAGATCTACCAGGGGGTGACCCTGGGCGCCCTGTCCACCCGGGGCGGCCAGACCCTCCGGGGCGCCAAGCGCCATCCCACCCTCATGGACGAGGTGACGGTGTATTCCGGGGCTTCGATCCTGGGCGGGGAGACCACCATCGGCGAAGGGGCGGTGATCGCCAGCAACGTGTTCGTCACCCAGTCGGTGCCGGCCCACACCCGGGTCAGCGGCAAGAACCCGGAACTGCAGTACCGCAACCACAAGCCGGTGGAGTTCAAGCAGGACCTGCCCTCGGACTGGGTCATCTGAATGGCCGCGCCGGCGGAACTGTTCGCGGCCATGCAGGGCGCCCGGCGGGAGGTGGCGGCCCGCACGCCGGGCCAGCGCCGGGCCCGGCTGGAAGGGCTGCGGGACGCGCTCCTGGCGCGCCGGGACGAGGCCAAGGCGGCCCTGGCCGCGGATTTCGGCAAGGTGCCGGAGGAGGTGGACCTGGCCGAGCTCTACCCGCTGCTGGCCGAACTGCGCTGCGCCATCCGCGGCCTGGACCGGTGGATGCGCCCGGCCCCGGCCCCGGCGCCCCTGGCCTTCCTGGGCAGCCGGGCCCGGGTCCGGCCCGAGCCCAAGGGGGTGGTGCTGGTCCTCAGCCCCTGGAACTATCCGCTGTACCTGACCCTGGGCCCGCTGGTGTCGGCCGTGGCCGCGGGCAACTGCGCCGTGCTCAAGCCCTCGGAGTTCACCCCCGGCGCTGCCGCCTTCATGAAGACCCTGCTGGCCGGCCTGTTCCCGGAGACCGAGGTGGCGGTGGTCACCGGCGCCGAGGCGGTGGCCCGGGAGCTGCTGGAACTGCCCTTCGACCACGTGTTCTTCACCGGCAGCCCGGCGGTGGGCCGCCTGGTGATGCAGGCGGCGGCGCGGCACCTCACCCCGGTGACCCTGGAACTGGGCGGCAAGTCGCCGGTGCTGGTGGACGCCGACGCCGATCCGGTGACGGCGGCGCGGCGGATCGCCTGGGGCAAGTTCCTCAACGCCGGCCAGACCTGCGTGGCCCCTGACTACGTGCTGGCCCACGCCGCCATCCACGGCCGGCTGGTCGCGGAGCTGGGCCGGGCGGTGGCGGCCTTCTACGGGAAGACCGAAGCCGAGCGCCGGCTTAGCCAGGACTACGGCCGGATCCTCAACGGCCGGCACCTGGAACGGCTGCGCGGGCTGCTGGAGCAGTCGGGCGGCCGGGTGGAGCTGGGCGGCACATGGGACGAGCGGGACAACTATTTCGCCCCGACCGTGGTCACCGGGGTGGCCGGGGACGCGCCGCTGATGCGCGAGGAGATCTTCGGGCCGATCCTGCCGGTGCTGGAAGTGGCCGATATGGATGCGGCGGTGGCTTTCGTCAACGCCCGGCCCAAGCCCCTGGCGCTCTACGTGTTCACCGGCCGGCCGGCCACGGCCGAGGCGGTCCTGGCCGGCACGCGGGCCGGAGGCGGCTGCATCAACGACACCGTGCTGCACTTCGCCCACCCGAACCTGCCCGGGGGCGGGGTCGGGCAGTCGGGCATGGGCAAGGCGCACGGGTGGCATGGGTTCCAGACGTTCTCGAACCTGAGAGGCATCGTGGTCAGCAGGAGCTGGTATTCGCCGGTGCAGTGGCTGTATCCGCCGTTCACGGGGCGGGTGCGGCGGGTGATCGCTCTGCTGCTGCGGAACTTTTAACGCCCCGCGAACTCATCCATGCTCCGGTCCACCCCGAAGAACCGCATCACCGCGTCGAACAGCCCCGGCGGCAGGATCCGCACCAGCAGCACCGCCATGACGAACCGTGGCAGCACCAGCCGCCGGCGGTCGGCCTGGACCGCACCCAGGATCCGCCGGGCCACGTAGTCCGGCCGGAGGATCGGCAGCAGCCGCGGCCAGCGGGTCTTCACCCCGCGGAACATGCCGGTGTCGATGTACCAGGGGCAGACCAGGGTGGTGCGCACCGGGTGGCCCAGGCGCCGGAGTTCCAGCCGCAGGGACTCGTCGAACCCCACCGCGGCGAACTTGGAGGCGCAGTAGTCGGTGAGCCGGGAGGTGCCGCCCAGCCCGGCGGCGGAGGCGATGGTCACCACATGGCCCCGGCCCTGGGCGATCATCCCCGGCAGGAAGGCGCGCACGGTCCAGAACAGCGCCAGGGCGTTGACCTGGAAGGTCCGCTCGATGGCGGCGTCGGAACACTCCAGCAGGGTGGCCCCGGTGACCACGCCGGCGTTGTTGACCAGGATGTCCACCGGCCCGCGGGTCGCCAGCACCTGGGCCGCTGCCGCCTGGACCGCGGCCCGGTCGCACAGATCCACCGGGAACAGGGCGGCGTCGCTCCAGGCCCGCAGCAGTTCGCCGCGCACCGCGGCCAGCCCGGCCTGGTCCCGGTCCAGCAGGGTGAGCCGCGCCCCCCGGGCCGCGGCGCCCAGGGCCAGCAGCCGGCCGATGCCGCTGGCGGCGCCGGTGATGAGCACGTGGGCGTCCCGGAACGCGGTCATGGCGCCTCCCGCAGCGCCCGGGCCATGTCCGCCAGGACGGCGAGCCGGTCCAGGGGGAAGCCTGCGTTGCGCACCCGCACCGCCGCGCCGGATTCCGGGAACCGGCGGAAGTCCAGGCTGGCGCCGTACTCGGCCTGGATCCGGCCGCGGTCGAAATGCCCGCCCTGGCCGGGCGGGGCGGCCAGGTAGCGGACCAGGGCGGCCCAGGTCTTCAGTTCCTGGAAGGGGCCGGCCGGATCCAGGGGGATGCGGTTGGCCAGGATCCGCGCCAGGCCGTCCGGAGCGCCGGTGAGCCGGTCGTCGCCCCGGGCGTTCTGGTAGAGGGCCGCCCGGGTGCCGAACCGGGCCTGGGTGCCGTCGACCATCAGGAGCGAGTCGTAGTCCAGCACCACCCGGCAGCGTCCGGGGGGCAGCTCCGCCGAAGCACCGGTGCAGGCCGGGTCGGACGGAGCGAAGAGCCGCAGCGGGCCGATGGCCGCCACGGCCTGCTCCATGAGGAGCGCGTCCAGGCGGGTGCCGCCGGCCCGGGCCGCGGCGGCCACCCGGGCCAGCAGCTCCAGGCCGGCCGGGACCTGGGCCGGGCCGCCCAGGCGGACCATGGCGCCGGCGTACGGATTGCCGGCGGCCATGGCCGCCAGGAGCGCGGCACCCTGGTCGCCGGGCAGGCCGGCCAGGGCCTTCAGCGCCTGGCCGGCCTGGGCCGAGCCTTCCCCGGCCCGCCGGGAGGTCAGGGCCAGGGCGGTGGCGGCGCCGGCGGCCCCGAAGAAGCTCCCGGTCTCCGCCGGCCGAAGGTCGTAGGCGAGCCCGGACAGGTTCAGGTAGAAGTCCGGTCCGGCCAGGCCGGCCTGGGCCAGCAGCTGCACGGCGCACAGTTCCCGCAGCCCGTCCGGCTCCAGGTAGGCGCCCACCAGGGGTTCCCCGGTGGTGTCGTCCTGGGACGGGTCCGGGGAGCGCCCCAGCGGCAGGATGCCGTACAGATCGGCGAAGCTGATGCTCCGGCAGGCCGAGAGCCCCCCGCGCAGTTCGCCGGTGGCCGCCACCGCCACGGAGAAGGGCGCGGGGTCTGCCCCGGGGCGCAGGTTGGGCACCGCCCGGAACGCGTCGGCACAGAAATTCCCCAGGGCGCTGGGCCCCAGGAACTCGGTCCGGTCCTCGGGCAGCAGGTCCCGGGCGCAGCCACCCACTGGACGGTAGAGCCCCCGGGCCGGGTCGACTGCCGGGTCGCCAGTGAACCCGGCCACCCGGGCGAACACCCCGGCCAGGCCTTCGTTCAGCTCCCGGTCGGTGGCGTCGACCCCCGCGGCAATGCCTGGGTCGCCCCCGGGGAGGCCCAGCCCGGCCAGGCTGGCGTCGGTCATGGGACGGTTTTCCGAGGCTTCCAGGGTGACTCCGCCGCCGGCCCGGCAGACCAGATCCAGCCGCGAGACGTGGGTGCCGTAGGCCCCCGCGCAGCAGATGAGGGTGTTCCAGGCGCCGAAGGCGACGGTCCGGGCCGCGCCAAGGGGAATGTGGGTGTGCCCCGAGGCGATCAGGTCGATACCGGCCACATGCCGGGCCAGGTCCACGTCCTCGCCTCCTGCGCCGTCAGCGTCGGTGCCGGCGTGGTCCAGGGCGATGACCAGGCCGCAGCGCTGCCCGATCCGCAACTGGTCCACCAGGTCCTGGACCAGGGCGTAGTCCCGGCTGTAGTCGGTGAAGCGCACCGGGGCGGCGGCCGGCGCCACCCCAGCGGCAGCCCGGCCCATGAGTCCCAGGAAGCCCACCCGCAGGCCGCCGGGCAGGGTGCGCACCACGGTCCGGCGGATCGGCCGGCCCTCCCCCAGCAGCGGCGCCAGGTCCGCGTTGCCGCATAACTGCAGGTTGGAGGCGACGATGGGGGTGCGCAGGCCCCAGCCCCGCTGCGCGGCCCTGAGCATCCCGGCCAGGCCGGCGGGGCCGTAGTCGAATTCGTGGTTGCCGAAGGTGACGCAGTCGTAGCGCAGGGCGTCGGCGAACCACAGGGCCAGGGGCCGGCGGCCCAGGGTGAGGTCGTAGAAGGTGCCCATGCTCCAGTCCCCTGAGTCCACCAGCAGCACCGGGTGGCCGGCCCGGGCCCGCACACCTTCCACGTAGGCCGCGATCCGGGCGTAGCCGCCCTCGGCCGTTGCCGCCGCCGAGAGCTGGCCCGGACCCCGGGCGTGGTGGTGCAGGTCGGTGGTCTGCAGCAGGGTCAGCCGGCAGTCACCCTGGGCGAGCGGGGGCGGGCCCGCCGCCAGGGCGCAGCCGAGCAGGAGCGGGATCGCGAAGCGGAACAGGGTCGGCGTGGGCATCCGGGTCCTCCTCATCTGGGGAAATGGCAGTCCACGCCGAAGGCGAGGATGAGGTAGCGCTTGTCGTATTCCTTGGCCGGACTGATGGCCAGGCCCTGGGCGGCGAAGGCCGCCTGGAGCGCCCGGTCGCCCGCGACGTCGGCGTTCCGGTAGCGGTGATCGAACCCGGTGGCGGCGAGGCCCACATTGAACCGGAGCCGGTCCGAGGCCTGGAAGCGGAAGCCGGCGCCCAGCGACAGGTAGTCGGCGTGGGCGCCCGGGAGGCTGGTGTCCAGGGTGGCGGACCGGCGCTGGCCGATGCGGTTGACGTTGATCCCCGCGCTCCACAGCCAGCGCGGATCCGGCCGGTATTCCAGGGCCGCGGACGCCTCCCAGGTGTTCCGGTAGTCCCGCCGGGCGACGATCCGGTCGGCGGGGTCGTCCAGCAGGTCCATGCGGGCCACGTGCTCCAGGTAGGCGTCCAGCCCGAAGGAGATCCGCGTCCGCGGGCCCAGCTCCCATCCCAGCCCGAACCGCCACGCCTGGGGCAGGTCCAGGTGGGCCCGGGAGCCGTCCGCGAACCGCCCGCCGCCGTCCCGGCCGTCGCGCACCCGGGTGCGGAAGCGCAGGCTGGTGCCCATCTCCCAGGTCAGGGCGAGGTTCAGGCCCGGAGCCGGGAACCAGTCCACCCCGACCTCCCCGGAATAGCCCGCCGCCCGGAGCGTGACGTCCACCGGGAACTCGGCCTGGGTCCTCAGATCGTGGCCGTACTGATCATAGGTGCAGGCCCCGGAGGCCGCGCCGGTGATGTCCTGGCGCGCGCACACCAGCCGCCCGGCCAGGGCCAGGGACCAGCGCGGTCCCAGCTGGCGGGCCAGGCCATGGCGCCAGGCCAGGAACCAGGAGGATCCCTTGAGCCAGGAGCTGGAGGGGAACGCGGAGCCGTCCACCCCCGCCAGCGCCCCCGCCGCCTGGGCCTGGGCCGGCGAGTCTCCCGCCCCCAGCACCGCCGCGGCCGCATCGGCCCCGATCCGCGCCGAGGCCGGCCCCCCGTAGCCCGCGGCCTGCTTCCCGGCCAGGTCCAGGTTCGGCAGGCCCTGGGGCCAGCGGCGCACCGCGGTGGCGCCGAGGGTCTGCAGGGCGGTGAACGCCGCCCAGGGGCCCCAGCGGTAGGCGGCGTAGGCGTTGGGCAGCAGCCAGACCGGGTTGCGCGATTCCCAGGTGCGGTCCCCCAGCACCGGGTTGCCCACGGTGCGCACCGTCGCCCACTGGAACAAGGTCTGGTTGCTGAGGTTGAGGGTGAGCCCCGGCGGCAGTTCCACCGTGCCGGCCATGTTGTAGTAGACGATGTCTCCGGCGTCGGTGGCGCTGTTGCGGTCGAAGCTGCGGATGTACTCGGCGCTCTGGTTGCTGTTGTAGAACACGCCGCCGGCGGTGGCGGGGAGACCCGCGGCGAGGGCCAGGGCCGGGGCGAACCACGGTTTGAACAAAAGCTTCCTCTAATAGCTAATAAATGAAAGATATAACTTTGAATTTCCAGTTTCAATAAACGAGATTATAGGTCGCTTCAAAAGATGTCAACCTGCAAAATTGCTTGATATTCCAACAATATTACATTGTTATAACTTGACTTTCAAGATTATCTGCCCAACCATTTCCATGCAGTTCAAATCATCAAATATAAGCAATTTTTTAACAGTATTTCTGCTCGAAATCGACCCGGCCTGATGCCCCTTGCCATGTCCTATTCTTCCCCATTCTCAGGTTACACAATGCCCCAGCCCCTCCTCCCCGCCGAGGCCGAGTCCCTTTCCTGGAGCGCCAAGGACCGGGACCGGGCCCTGGACCAGGCCACCGGCCGGGACTTCGACCTGATCATCATCGGCGGCGGGATCACCGGCTGCGGGGTGGCCCGGGAGGCGGCGCTGCGGCGGATCTCCTTCCTGCTGGTGGACAAGGAGGACTTCGCCTTCGGCACCTCTTCCCGCTCCTCCAAGCTCATCCACGGCGGCCTGCGCTACCTCGCCCAGGGGGACTTCCGGCTGGTGCGGGAGGCCACCACGGAGCGCAACTGGCTCCGCCACGCCCTGCCGAACCTGGTGCGGCCGCTGGGCTTCCACTTCTGCGCGTTCGACGGCGGCCGGGACACCCCCGCCCGGGTGCGGGCGAGCATCCTGCTCTACGACCTGCTGTCCAACACCCTGGCCCCGTTCAAGAACGCTCCGCACCAGTTCCTCACCCCGGCCGAACTGGCCGCCCGGGAACCGGCGGTGTCCATCCAGGGGCTGCTCATGGCCGGGCTCTACTATGACAATCTGGTGGATGACGCCCGGCTGGCGCTGGAAATCCTCAAGGAGGCCCGGGACGCCTCGGGCGGGCAGTCGGTCGCGCTCAACTACGTGAAGGCGGTGGGCATCGCCACCGGCCCTGAGCGAGGCCGGACGGTGCACCTGGAGGACCGCCTGGGCGGCCGGAGGTTCACGGCGCGGGCGGGGTGCGTGCTCAACGCCACCGGCGCCTGGACCGACGCCACGCTCGGGCTGGCCGGGGCGGATTCGCGGATGATCCGGCCCACCAAGGGGGTGCACCTGGTGGTGCCCAACGCCCGCCTGGGCAACCGGGACGCCTTCGTGCTCCGGTCGCTGGAGGACGGCCGCAGCTTTTTCGTGCTGCGCCGCGGCGAGGTCTCGGTCATCGGCACCACCGACACCGACTTCCCCGGGGACCCGGACCGGCCCTGGTGCGAACGGCGGGACTGCGACTACCTGCTGGACACGGTGAACCGGGTGTTCCCGGAGGCGCGGCTGACCCCGGAGGACATCCTGTCCACCTCGGCCGGCATCCGGCCCCTGGCGCGGGGCCCGGGCGGCAGCGCCTCCTCGGTGTCCCGGCGGCACCTGTTCCTGGATTCGGGCCGGGGCCTGGTGACCCTCGCCGGCGGCAAGCTCACCACCTTCCGGACCATGGCCTGGGAGGCGCTGGACCGCTGCTCCCGGGCGGGCTACCTGCGAAGGCTGCGCGGGCCGGAGTCGCGCCGGAACTTCTCCCGCCGGCCCTTCAAGAACGGCATGGCCTGGGAGGCCTGGCAGGCGGCGGCGGCGGAACGCGGGCTGGACCGGCTGGTGCCCCCGGCCACCGGCCGCCACCTGCACCAGCAGTACGGCCAGCAGTCCCTGCGGATCCTGGCGGAGGTGCGCCGCTGCCCCGCCCTGGGCCGGCCGTTCCTGGAGGGCCATCCCTTCTGCGCCGCAGAGATCCTGCACATCCTGGCGTTCGAGAACGCCCCCCGGCTGGCCGACGTGATGCTCCGGCGCACCGAAATGCAGATGCTGGTCTCGCACCGGAGCCAGCCGGAACTGGCCGCCGGCGTGGCCGGGGTCATGGCGGGCTACTACGGCTGGGCTCCGGACCGGACCCGGGAGGAGCTGGACGGCTACCTCGAGTACATCCGCAACACCGTCATTCACTGAAGGGACCCCATGGAAGACACCCTGCTGAGCGTGGACTGCGGCACCCAGAGCCTGCGGGCGATGCTGTTCACCCGGACCGGCCGGCTGGTGGAGAAGGTGAAGGTGGCCTACGAGCCCTACCTCAGCCCGCACCCGGGCTGGGCCGAGCAGGACCCGCGGACCTACTGGGGCGCCCTGTGCGCGGCGGCCCAGGGGCTCAAGGCCCGGTCCGGGCCGGCCTTCGCCCGGATCCAGGGGATGGGCGTCGCCGCCCTGCGCAACACCCCGGTGCTGGTGGACGAGGCCGGGGAGCCGCTGCTCCCGGCCATCCTCTACCTGGACAGCCGCAAGGCCGGCCGGGTCTACCGCCCGGGCTGGGCCATGGGCGCGGTCTACGCCGCGGCGGGCATGCTGCCGACCCTGCTCGAGGCCCAGGAGGACTGCAAGACCAACTGGATCCGCCAGCACCACCCGGAACGCTGGGAGCGCACCCACAAGGCCCTGCAGGTCTCCGGCTACCTCAACCACCAGCTCACCGGCCGGTTCCGGGACTCCGTCGCCTGCCAGATCGGCCACATCCCCTTCAATTATAGAAGGCTGCGCTGGTGCCTGCCGGGCGAACTGAACGCCCTGACGTTCCCGGTGGAGCCGGGCCGGCTGCCGGAACTGGTGCCCCCGGGCAGCGCCATCGGCCGGGTCACCCGGGCGGCCTGCGCCGCCACCGGCATCCCCGAAGGGCTGCCGGTCATCGCCTGCGCCTCGGACAAGGGCGCCGAGAGCGTGGGCACCGGCAACATCGGCGAGGCCACGGCCACCCTGTCCCTGGGCACCACGGCCTCGGTGCAGACCACCAGCGGCCGCTACTTCGAACCGCTGGCCTTCCTCCCGCCCTATCCGGCCGCGGTGGCCGGCCGCTACAGCCCGGAGATCCAGGTGTTCCGCGGCTACTGGATGATCCGCTGGTTCCTGCGGGAGTTCGCCCCGGCCGAGCGGGAGGCCGCCGCCTCCGCCGGCGTTCCGCCCGAGGCCCTGCTGGACCGGTTCCTCCGGGAGATCCCGCCGGGGTCGCTGGGCCTGATGACCCTGCCGCACTGGGGTCCCGGCCTCAAGACCCCGGGAGCCATGGGCTCCATGATCGGCCTGGGCGAAGCCCACACTCGCGGCTGCTTCTACCGCTCCCTCATCGAGGGCCTGGGGTTCACCCTCCGGGACGGCCTGGAACGGATCGAGCAGGCAGGCCGGCTCCGCATCGAGCGGATCGGCATCGCCGGGGGCGCCGCCCAGTCCGAGGCCATCTGCCAGATCACCGCCGACGTATTCGGCCGGGAACTGTGGGCCGGGGAGACCCACGAGGCCTCGGGCCTCGGGGTGGCGGCCATCACCGCCGCGGGGGTGGGCCTGTACGGCAACCTGGCCGACGCGGTGGCCGGCATGGTGCGCCCGGGCAGGCGCTACGCCCCGTGCCCGGCCGCGGCGGAACTCTACCGCCGGCTCTACCTGAAGGTGCACCGGCGGATCCAGAAGCGGCTGGACCCGCTGCACCGGCAGATCCGGCGGATCCTCGACTATCCGGAGCGCTCCGCCCGGCCCTGCGGGGAGGCCGTGAAATGAAGCCGCGCCCCTTCACCCCCCCCTGGCGCCAGACGCCCCCGCCCCCGGGTTCCTGGCGGGCCCTGTTCAAATGGGGCGATCCAGACCGGTACAAGCACCCCGGCAGCGGGCTCTGCCGGATGCTCCAGGAAGTCTTCGCCATGACCGACGCGGACTTCCGGACGCCCCGGATGTCGGGGCTGGAGCCCATCGCCGTTCCCTGTCCCGGCCGGCTGGCGGATGCCGCCTGCGCCGATCTGGAGGCCATCCTGGGGCCCGGGAACGTTGCGGCCGACGGCCCGTCCAGGCTCGCCTCGGCCTACGGCAAGGGCATGCTGGACCTGCTGCGGCTGCGCCAGGGCATCGCCGAGAACCTCCCGGCGGCGGTGCTGCACCCCAGGGACCGCCAGGACCTGGTGCGGATCGTGGACTACTGCTGCCGACACGGGATCCCCATGACCGCCCGGGGCGGGGGCAGTTCGGTCACCCGCGGGGTGGAGTGCTGCGCCGGCGGGGTCGCCGTCGATCTGCGCACCCACATGGACAAGGTCGTCCGCTTCAGCGAAGCCTGCCAGACCGTCACAGTGCAGCCCGGCCGCAGCGGCCCGCGGCTGGAGCGGGCCCTGAACCTGGCGCCGGAACTGTTCGGCGCGGCCCGCCGCTACACCTGCGGCCATTTCCCCCAGTCCTTCGAGTTCTCCACCGTGGGCGGCTGGGCGGCGACCCGGGGCGCCGGGCAGAACTCCACCTACTACGGCAAGATCGAGGACCTGGTGCTGGCCCAGGAATACGTGACCCCCGCCGGGGTGATCCGCACCGGCGACCATCCCGCGGCCGCCACCGGGCCCGACACCGACCAGATCCTGCTGGGCAGCGAGGGCGCCTTCGGCGTCCTGGCGGAAGCGACCCTCCGGGTGTTCCGGCTGATGCCGGAGAACCTGAGGCGCTTCAGCTACCTGCTGCCGGACTGGGGCTCGGCCCTGGGCGCGGTACGGGAGGTGATGCAGGACCAGGCCGGTTTCCCGTCGCTGTTCCGGCTCTCCGATCCGGAGGAGACCGGGGCGGCGCTGCGGCACTACGGCCTGGACCGGCCGCCGGTCGCGGCCCTGCTGAAGGCTTTCGGCTTCCGGGACGGCTCCCGCTGCCTGCTGCTGGGCTCCACCGAAGGCGAGCGGGGCTTCGCCCGCAACCTGCGCCGACGGATCCACCGGATCTGCCGGAGGGCCGGCGGATGGCCGGCCACTGGCCTGCCGGTGCGGGCCTGGGAGCGCGGCCGGTTCCTGGATCCCTACCTGAGGGACGATCTCCAGGATTTCGGCATCCTCACCGACACCCTGGAATGCGCGGTCACCTGGGACGGCCTGGAGCGTGTGCGCCAGGGGATCCGGACGTTCTGCGCCGCCCGGCCCCGGACCCTGTGCCTGACCCACCTCTCCCACTGTTATCCCCAGGGGGCCAGCCTCTATTTCACCTTCATGGCCCGGATGGAATCCATCCCCGAGTACCTGGCGTTCCAGGCCGGCCTGCTGGACGTCATCCGCGACCGGGGCGCCGCCCTGAGCCACCATCACGGCATCGGCAAGACCACCGCCCCCTGGCTGGAGGGCCAGATCGGGCCGGCCCAGATGGAGCTGTTCAGGGCGATCAAGCGGCACTTCGACCCCCAGGGCCTGATGAATCCCGGCGGCACACTGGGCCTGGACCTGCCCAATAGGTGAGTAAAATCATCAAGTTTGACCAAGGCCAGCTATGCTTGTTGGCACGGAGGCATTGATGCGCAAGTTCAACCAGAAACCTGGAATTGACCAGCCGGGCAGGGTCCACGCGGGCCGGCTCCCGGTGCTGGCCGTTTCGGCCGGAATGCTGCTCCTGGGTCTGGGCTGCGACCGGGACCAGGTCAGCCGGTCCAATGTCCCCAAGGAGGCCGCGCCCTCCATGCCGCCCGCCGGGATGCCTCCCGCCGGCATGCCGCCCGGAGCCATGCCCCAGGGCGCCATGCCGCCGGGCCAGGTGCCTGCGCCGCCCCAGCCCAGGGCCGCGCTCAAGTGGTCCGTGCCCAAGGGCTGGACCGAGGCCCCGGGCAGCGGCATGCGCTTCGCGACCCTGACCCCGCCGGGCGGCGGCAAGGTCGAACTCTCCGTGGTGGTGCTCCCGGGCACCGCCGGGGGCGAGGCGGCCAACGTGAACCGCTGGCGCGGCCAGATCGGCCTGCCGCCCCTGGAGGAGCCGGGCGTCGCCGCCGCCCGCAAGGCGGTGAAGTGCAAGGCCGGCACGGTGGCGGTCTACGACTTCACCAGCGAAGGCGACGTGAAGAGCCGCATGGTGACCGGGCTGCTCGCCACCGCCGACGGCAACACCTGGTTCCTCAAGCTGACGGGCGACGCCGAGCCGGTGGCCAAGGCCAAGCCGGCGTTCATGAAGTACCTGGAGAGCCTGCACCTTGATTAAGCGCCTCGCTGTCCGGACCTGGACCATCCTGGCCTCGCTCCAGGTCACCATCGTCTCCCTGGCCCTGCTCATGGCCCTGGTGGTGCTCTGCACCCTGGCCCAGACCGAGCTGGGCACCCTGGGCGCGGTCAATACCTACATGCGCAGCATGGTGGTCTGGCGCCAGGTCCAGGGCATCCCGTTCCGCCTGCCGCTGTTCCCCGGCGGCGCCCTGGTGGGGCTGGTGCTGGTGGTCAACCTCACCGCAGCGCTGATCAAGCGGTTCGAGTTCAGCGCCCGCAGGCTGGGCCTCTGGGTGGTGCACGCGGGGCTGATCCTGCTGGTGGCCGGGGAGTTCTGCACCGGCGCGTTCCAGGTGGACACCCGCATGACCATCGAGCAGGGCCAGACCGTGGACTTCGTGGAGAGCTACCACCAGATGGAACTGGCGGTCACCGATGTCACCGACCCGTCCCACGACGTGGCCTACGGCATCCCCGACACGCTGCTCAAGGACGGCGCCGCCATCGCCCTGCCGGGCACCCCGCTGACCTTCAAGGTACAGCGCTACTACGTCAACGCCACCCTGGCGCGCCGGGGAGAGAACGATCCGCCCTCGCCCGCCACCATGGGCGTGGGCGCCAATGTCACGGTCACCCCGCAGCCGCCGGCCACCGCCGACAACGATGTGAACGCCGCCTCGGTGTTCGTGGAGCCGGTGGCCGGAGGGCGGAGCTACGGCACCTGGCTGGTGTCCGCGGCCCTGGGCGCCCCCCAGACGTTCATCCACGAGGGGCGCAGCTACGCCCTGGCGGTGCGGCCGCGCCGCTACTACCTGCCCTACGCCGTGACCCTGAAGAAGTTCAGCCATGACGTCTACGCCGGCACCAACATTCCCAAGAACTTCTCCAGCCTGGTGCACCTCTCCAACGCCGCCACGGGCGAGGAGCGGGACGTGCTGATCTACATGAACCAGCCCCTGCGCTACCAGGGCAGGACCTTCTACCAGGCCAGCTACGGCAAGGGCGACACCCTCTCCGTGCTCCAGGTGGTGTCCAACCCCGGCTGGCTGATCCCCTATCTTTCCTGCGCCCTCATCACCCTGGGCCTGCTGGTCCATTTCGGCATCACCCTGTTCAACGCCCTCAAGCGCCGCCAGGTTCTCCGGGAGGCCGTATGAAATTCGCCAAGCTGTTCTCCTGGCTCCCCGGCCTGCTGGCCGTGATCGCCGTGCTGGCCACCGCCCTGCCGCCGGGCCCGACCCGGGGCTTCGATCTGCAGGCGTTCGGCCGCACCCCGGTGCTCGAAGGGGGCCGGATCAAGCCCCTGGATTCCGTGGCCCGCAACGCCCTGCTGATGATCCGAGGCAAGCAGAGCGTGCGCGACCAGGGCCGCACCGTGGGCCCCGACGAGTGGATCGCCGACGTGCTGTTCCGGCCCGCGGTGGCCGACGCCCAGGACATCTTCGTCATCAACGACCCGGACGTGCTGGGCCTCATGGGGCTCCGGCAAACCTCCAACCGCTACTTCAGCTTCGCCGCCATCGAGCCGTTCATCCCGGAGATCGAGAAGCAGGCCCGGGCCGCCCAGGCCCTGGAGGCGGTGCAGCGTTCCCGGTTCCAGAACGCCGTGGTGAACCTGTTCGACCGGCTGCTGCTGTTCAACCAGCTGGAGAACACCGTGCAGCTGGCGGATTCCCCGGGCCTGTTCATGGAACTGCAGTCCCTGCGGGATCCCCAGTCGGCGGTGCGGCGCAAGAACCTGGCCGAGGCCGCCAAGTTCCGGATCCTGCCGCCCCTGGCGGGCCAGCCCGGGGACGCCTGGCAGAACACCGGCGAGGCCCTGGACGCCGCCGCCGCCGGCCTGGTCCATCCCGGCCTGGCCACCCTGGCCGCCCTGGGCGGGTCCTACGCCACCGGCAACGCGGACCTGTTCAACCGCAGCGCGGTCCAGTTCCACGGCCTGACCGCCACCATCCAGCCCGCGGCCCTGCGGCACGCCGACAACGAGATCCTGTTCAACCGGGTCCAGCCGTTCTACGCCGGCATGGTCATCTACGTGCTCGCCCTGCTGGTGCTGTTCACCTCCTGGCTGTGGCGGCGGGAACTGCTGCAGCCCGCGGCGTTCTCGCTGCTGGCCGGCGGGGCCCTGGTGCACACGGTGGGCCTGGCCTCCCGGATCATCCTCCAGGGCCGGCCGCCGGTGACCAACCTCTACTCCTCGGCCATCTTCGTGGGCTGGGCGGCGGTGGTGCTGGGCGTGCTGCTGGAGCGGATGTACCGCAAGGGCTTCGGCACCGCCGTGGCCGCCGCGGCCGGGTTCGCCTCGCTCATCGTCGCCCACCACCTCTCCATGGAGGGCGACACCATGGAGATGATGCGCGCGGTGCTGGACTCGAACTTCTGGCTGGCCACCCACGTGGTGTCCATCACCATCGGCTACAGCGGCACCTTCCTGGCCGGCATCATCGCCATCGCCTACACCCTGCGCAAGCACATCGCCCCCGATCCGGACCCCGCCACCACCCGGGTCCTGGTGGACATGACCTACGGCATCGTCTGTTTCGCCCTGCTGTTCAGCTTCGTAGGCACCGTGCTCGGCGGCATCTGGGCCGACCAGTCCTGGGGCCGGTTCTGGGGCTGGGATCCCAAGGAGAACGGCGCCCTGCTGATCGTGCTGTGGAACGCCATCATCCTCCACTGCCGCTGGGGCGACTACGTGCGGGAGAAGGGGCTCATGGCCATGGCGATCTTCGGCAACATCATCACCAGCCTGTCGTGGTTCGGGGTGAACATGCTGGGGGTGGGGCTGCATTCGTACGGGTTCATGGACCAGGCGTTCTGGGCCCTGGCGATCTTCGATGCGAGCCAGCTGGTATTGATCGGGATCTGCCTCATGCCGCGCCGGTTCCACCTGGCAGGAACGACCTAGGTCCCCTAGAACGCCACGATATCCGGGTCGATCTGCTCGAACCCGTCCCGCCCGTCCTTCCCCGATGCGAAGTCCAGCCGTCCGCTGGCCCCGCCCTCCACCGGCTTCACCCGGTAGTGCAGCGTGACCGAGGCCGGCCCCGCATGCGGGGAGATACCCCCTGGAGTGGAACCCGCAGCGGGGAGGTTCCCCGCCCCGCACGATTCTCGGAACGCCGCACAAGAATCGGCCGGTCCCGGCCGATAGGCTGGTTGAGGGGCCCGTAGGCCTGCACCCTCACAATCCAGCCCCCAGGGGAACCATTTAATGAGCCATTCTTGCAGTTTGCCGGATAGTGGCAGCAATGACCTGCTGCAGGCCGTCCTGGACGCCATTCCCTATCCGGTCTTCTACAAGGACCTCAAGGGGCGGTTCATGGGCTGCAACCGGACCTTCGCCCTCTCCCGTGGCATCACCCTTCAGGAGATCGCCGGCAAGACGGTCTTTGATCTGCTGCCCATGGAGGAGGCCCGGCGCCTGGACTTCAAGGACCGGGAACTGCTGGCCGCCGGCGGCGAGGAGACCTTCACCCAGACTGTGAGCAATCCCTGGCGGGGCATGCGCGAGGTGGTGATCACCAAGGCGGTCTTCAGGCGCGGCGACGGCTCCGTGGCCGGCCTGGCGACCACCTTGATCGACATCACCGAACAGAAAGAGGCCGAGGCCGCCCTGCGCCGGAGCCAGGATCTCCTCTCCACCATCAGCAGCAATGTCACCGACCTGATGGCCATCGTCGACCCGCAGGGCAGGCGGCTCTACACCAGCCCATCGTACGGCACCGTGCTGGGCTATTCCGGAAAGGAACTGGCGGGGCAGGCCGCCGCGGACATCATCCACCCCGAGGACCGGCCGGCGGTCCTGGAGGCCCTGGCCCTGGTTTTCGGCCAGGGGGTCCAGCAGAAGGTGGAGTACCGGCTCAGGCACCGCGACGGCAGCTGGCTGCACTTCGAATCGAGGGCCAACCCCATCCTGCATCCCGCCGGCCAGCCGCAGCAGGCCCTGGTGGTGGCCCGGGACGTCACCGAGCACAAGGCGGCGGAACGGACCCGCGGGGAGATGGAGGTCCAGCTGCGCCACGCCCAGAAGCTGGAGTCCATCGGCTCGCTGGCCGCGGGCATCGCCCACGAGATCAACACCCCCACCCAGTACATCGGCGACAACACGGCCTTCCTGGGGGGGGCCCTGCCCGGCCTCCTGGCCTGCCTGCAGGATCAGCGCGGCTACCTCGCGGGCCTGCGCGCCGCGGCGGCCCTGCCCCCGGAGGCCGCGGAGCTGCTGCGACGGATCGAGGACCTGGACCTGGACTACCTCGTCGAGGAGATCCCCAAGTCGATCCGCCAGACCCTGGAGGGCGTCGGCCGGGTGACTGCCATCGTCAGCGCCATGAAGGATTTTTCGCATCCCGGGGCCGAGGGGCGGGTCCCGGCCAACCTGAACCACGCCATCGAGAGCACCCTCACGGTCTCCCGCAGCGAGTGGAAATACCTGGCCAGGCTGGAATCCGACCTGGACCCGGGGCTGCCGCCGGTACCCTGCCTGCAGGGCGAGATCAACCAGGCCGTGCTCAACCTGGTGATCAACGCCGCCCATGCCATCGAGGAATCCCTGGGCGGCCGCAACACCGGGAAGCTGGGGCTGATCCGGATCGCCACCCGGCAGGTGGGCCGGGAGGCGCGGATCTCGGTGTCGGACAACGGCCAGGGCATCCCCGAAGCCATCCGCGAGCGCATCTTCGAACCCTTCTTCACCACCAAGCCGGTGGGCAAGGGCACCGGGCAGGGGCTGGCCATCGTCCGCTCGGTGGTGGTGGACAAGCACGGCGGACGGGTGACGGTGGAGACCGAAACCGGCCGCGGCACCACCTTCCACCTGTTCCTCCCGCTGGGGCCGGAAGCCGGGGTGGCCGGATGAAGAAGAAGATCCTGTTCGTCGACGACGAGCCGCTGATCCTCCAGGGCCTGCAGCGGATGCTCCGGCCCATGCGGGAGGAGTGGGACATGGTGTTCGTGGACGGCGGCGAGAAGGCCCTGGCGGCCATGGAGGAGCGCCGTTTCGACGTGGTGGTCTCCGACATGCGAATGCCGGTGATGAACGGGGCCCAGCTGCTGACCGAGATCCGCCGCCGGCACCCCATGACCGTGCGGCTGATCCTGTCGGGCCATGCCGACAGCGACCTGGTGGCCCAGTGCCTCGGAGTGGCCCACCAGTACATCTCCAAGCCCTGCGACCCGGGCCAGCTCAAGGCCATGATCCACAACGCCTGCCTGCTGGGCGGAGGCCTGGTCACGGACAAGGTCCGGGAGGTGCTGGGGTCGGTGGAACGCCTGCCGGTGGCCCCCGAGTCGTTCCGGAAACTGGAGGCTGCCCTGGCCGACCCGGAGGTCTCCACCCAGGACCTCGCCCGGATCATCCAGGAAGACCCGGGCATGACCGCCAAGATGCTGAAAATGGTCAACAGCGCCTTCTTCGGCCTGCGCAGGACGCTCTCCAGCCCGCAGGACGCCGTCACCTACCTGGGCATCGACACCATCAAGGCCCTGGTCCTGATCAATTCGATCTTCGAGCGGGCCGAGCCCCTGCCCACCCGCAATCTGGCCCTGGGCGACCTGTGGCGGCACAGCCTGGCCGTGGCCAACGGCGCCAAGGCCCTGGCCCAGGCCCACGGGTTCGGCAGGCAGCAGACCGACGAATCCTATGTGGGCGGCATCCTGGCGGACGTGGGGATCCTGGTGCTCGCGTCCAATTTCCCGGAGGCGTATGACCGGGCGATCGAGATCGTCCGGGCGGAGTCGGTGCACCTGACCACCCTGGAACTGGAGGAGTTCGCTGTGACCCATGCCGAAGTGGGCGCCTACCTCCTGGGGTTGTGGGGCCTTCCGGCCCCGGTGCTGCAGATCGTCAGCCTGCACCACAGCCCCCGGCTGTTCCGGGAGCCGGGCTTCGCCCCCGAGGTCGGGGTCTACGCCGCGGACCTCCTGGTGGGCGAGCTGGGCGGCCACCCGGTGTTCAGCACCGGCCGGTTCGACATGGTCTCCATGACCCGCCTGGGCCTGGCGGACCAGGTGGAAGGCTGGAGGGCGACAGTCGGTGCATCCGGCGCCGGCGAGGCGCCATGCCCGGGCTCCGCCCGGGCATGGCGTGGGGGTGCGGGGATCGCACCTTGAAGCGGGCGGTCCCCCCGCGAACCTATCAGGGGCGCCAGGAGGAAAGGAGGAGGGCATGGACAGAGAGGGCGGGAACCACCCGGATCCCGGCGGCCCGGACCAGGACCGCCTGGCGGCGCTCCATGATGAGAACCGCTTCCTGCGCTCCCTGATGGAGCATTTCCCGGACCGCATCTACTTCAAGGACCTCCAGAGCCGGTTCACCTGCGGCAACCAGGCCTTCGCCCGGCTGTTCAACCTGTTCCTGCCGCTGGACGAACGCGCGGGAACCGGAGGTGGGCGCCATGGCTGAGAAGATCCTGCTGGTGGACGACGATGAGCGGGTGCTGCAAGGCTACCACCGGGTGCTGCGCGGCCGGTTCCCGGTGGAGCTGGCCCTGGGCGGCCCCCAGGCGCTCCAGGCCGTGGAGCGCCTGGGGCCGTTCGCGGTGATCGTCTCGGATATGCGGATGCCCGGCATGACCGGGCTGGACCTGCTCCGGGAGGTGGGCAGGCTCGCCCCGGACACCACCCGGATCATGCTCACCGGCAACCTGGACCAGCAGACCGCCATGGACGCGGTCAACCAGGGCCAGGTGTTCCGCTTCCTGACCAAGCCATGCGGCCCCGAGGCCCTGGCCGAGGCGATCCAGGCCGGACTGCGGCAGCACCAGCTGGTGACCGCCGAAAAGGAGCTGCTGCAGCAGACCCTCATGGGCAGCCTGCAGGTGCTCACCGACCTGCTGTCCAACCTGGATCCTGAGTGGTTCGGCCGCGGCCGGATGCTCCGGGAGCGGAGCGTGGCCCTGGCCCGGGCGCTGCGCTTCGAGTCCGAGTGGGATCTGGAGACCGCGGCCCTGCTGCTGCCCATCGGCCGCCTCGCCCTGCCCCCGGAGCTGCTGGCCAGGCTGAAGGCGGGGGCAGTGCTCGATCTCCGGGAGCAGGCCCTGCTGGACCAGGTGCCGGAAATCGGCGCCCAGCTGCTGGACAACATTCCCCGCCTGCATCAGGTCGCCCAGATCGTCCGGTTCCACGCCAAAGGCTACGACGGCTCCGGCCTCCCGGCCGGCGACCTGCGCGGCGAGGCCATCCCCATGGGCGCCCGGATCCTCAAGGTGATGAACGATTTCACCAGGCTCACAGAGGAGCGCCGAAGCCTCAACGCCGCGCTGGAGGAACTGGCGCGGCATCCGGCCCGCTACGACCGGCAGGTGCTGGACGCACTCTACACCCTGTACGGCGAGCCGGCGGCGGCCCGGGGCGAACGGCCATGCGCCGTGGCGGACCTGGAGCCGGGGATGGTCCTGGCCCGCAACATCGTCACCGGCGACGGGCGGACGGTGCTCGTGGCGGGGCTCAGCCTGGGTCCGGCCCACCTCTTGCTGCTGCAGGCCGTAGCGGCCATCCTGGTGATCCGGGAACCGGTCCGCGTGACCGTGGACTGAAACCCGGGAGCGCGCAATGACCGACAAAGTCCTGATGGTGGATGACGAGAGCAACGTCCTGGAGGCCTACACCCGGCTCCTGCGGCGGCGGTTCTCCCTGGACACCGCCCTGGGCGGCGAGGAGGCCCTGGCCAGGCTCGAGCGCGACGGCCCCTATGCGGTCATCGTCTCGGACCAGCGCATGCCGGGGATGGACGGGGTCGAGCTGCTCAGCCAGGCCCGGGAGCTCTGCCCGGACACCACCCGGATCATGCTCACCGGCAACGCCGACCAGGCCACGGCCATGGACGCGGTGAACCGGGGCGCGATCTTCCGCTTCCTCGCCAAGCCCTGCGACGCGGAACGGCTCGCCCTGGCCCTGGACGCCGGGATCCGCCAGCACCAGCTGGTCACCGCGGAAAAGGAACTGCTGGAGCGAACCCTCAAGGGGACCCTGGAGATGCTGGTGGAACTGCTCGGCACCCTCGACCCCATCTCCTTCGGCCGCGCCAGGACCATGGCGGAGCTGGCCGAAGGCATCGGCCGGGAACTGGAGGCGAAGGAGCCCTGGGTGCTGGGCATCGCCTCGGTCCTGAGCCAGATCGGCATCCTCACCGTTCCGGATGACCTGGTGACCAAGCTCCATACCGGGGCCTTCCTCACCAGCCGCGAACGGGAGATCGCCAACCGGGTGCCCGAGATCGGCTTCAACCTGCTCCGGCGGATCCCCCGGCTGGAGCAGGTGGCCGAATCCATCTTCTATATGGGCAAGAATTTCAACGGTTCCGGCTTCCCCTCCGACCACCTCCGGGGCACCGACATCCCCCTGGGCGGCCGGATCCTCCGGGTGACTTCGGACTACCTGAACCTTCGGGAGAGCAAGGGCGACGCCCGGCTGGCGGTGGCCGAGATGGAATGCCGGACCGCCTGGTACGACCTCGCCGTGGTGCGCGCCCTGTCCAGGGTGCTCAAGAGCCAGGAAACCGACCCGGTCGAGGCCCGGGTCCTGCAGCTGGCCCTGAAGGATCTCCGGATCGGCCATGTCCTCGACGACGACATCAGGACCGACGCCGGCCTGCTGCTGGTGCCGGCCGGAACCCGCCTGGGCGTGACCCACCTTGAAAAGCTGCGCAACTTCGCCCGGCTGGGGGGCATCCGCGAACCGGTCGCGGTGGTGAGCCATCTGGCGGATTAATGGGGATGAAGCTTAGCCAAGGACAATCCAGGTGTGCATAATAGTCCCACCCAAATGCAGCCGGATGCCGCCAGGGCATTCCGGCATCAGTTTCCATTACCCGAATTCAGTCCAGGAGCGCAAGTGACGGCTGTGGCGGCAAAGACCGAACGGGTAGACGTAGTGCTGGTGGGCGCCGGGATCATGAGCGCCACCCTGGCGACCATCCTGGCCGAGCTCCAGCCGGACATGAAGTTCCAGGTCTTCGAGCGGCTGGACGGCATCGCCCTGGAGAGCAGCAAGGCCGAGAACAACGCCGGCACCGGCCACGCCGCCAACTGCGAACTGAACTACACCCCGCAGAAGCCCGACGGCACGGTCGACATCGGCAAGGCCCTGGTCATCAACGAGGCCTTCGAGGTCTCGCTGCAGTTCTGGTCCCACCTGGTGGAACAGGAGATCCTGCCCACGCCCCCGGGCTTCCTCACCCCGGTACCGCACCAGAGCCTGGTGTGGGGCGAGGCCAACACCGCCTTCCTGCGGGCGCGCCACGCCCTGCTCAGCGCCCACCCCATGTTCAAGGACATGCAGTACACCGAGGATCCGGCGGAACTGGCCGAGTGGATGCCGCTGGCCATGCGCGGCCGGGCCCTGGCCGACGCCCAGGCCAGTCCCCTGGCCGCAACCAACGTCGCCCGGGGCACCGACGTGGACTTCGGCCGGCTGACCCGGATGCTGTTCGCCAGCCTCCAGCGCCGCGCCGAATTCGCGCTCCACCTGGGCCACGAAGTGCGGGGCCTGCACCGGGACCCGGAAGGCGGCTGGCGAGTGCGCGCCGTGGACATGGCCACCGGCGGGACCCGGGAGGTGCACGCCCGCTTTGTCTTCCTGGGCGCCGGCGGCGCCGCCCTGACCCTGCTGCGCAAGTCCGGGATCCCCGAGGGCCTGGGCTACGGCGGCTTCCCCGTGAGCGGCAGGTGGCTGATGTGCACCAACCCCGCCATCGTCCAGGAGCACCATTCCAAGGTCTACGGCAAGGCCTCGCTGGGCGCGCCGCCCATGTCGGTGCCGCACCTGGACACCCGCAACATCGACGGCCAGCGCACCCTGCTGTTCGGCCCGTATGCCGGCTTCAGCACCAAGTACCTCAAGTCCGGGTCCTACCTGGACATGCCCAAGGCCATCGGCCCGGGCAACGTCTGGCCGATGATGGCCGCCGGCTGGCACAACCTCGACCTGACCCGCTACCTCATCGGCCAGGTCATGCAGTCCCCCGAGGACCGGCTGGCCGCCCTGCGCCTGTTCGTGCCCACCGCGCGGCTCGAGGACTGGAAGCTGGAGCGGGCCGGCCAGCGGGTCCAGATCATCAAGCGCGATCCCAAGCTGGGCGGCAAGCTGGAGTTCGGCACCGAGGTGGTGGCCGCCGCGGACGGCTCCCTGGCCGCGCTGCTGGGCGCCTCGCCGGGGGCCTCCACCGCCGTCACCACCATGATCTACCTCATCCTGCGCTGCTTCTCCGACCAGGCCCAGAACGAATGGCAGCCCGGCATCCAAAAGCTGGTGCCGTCCTTCGGCCACGTCCTGGCGAAAGAGACGGACCTGCTGCGCACCATCAGGGACCGCACCGACGCGGTGCTGGGACTGGGTTGAATCCAAGGCCCGGGCCCCCGCCCGCGTGCGAGGAGCTGACCTTCGGCATGCAGGCTGGCGGAATCAGGCTGCAGGCCAAGACCATCCTGCCGCCCGGAGCCTCCCTCACCGGCAGGGGCCCGTCCCTGGTGTTCCTGCACGAGGGCCTGGGCAGCATCACCCAGTGGCGCAGCTTTCCCCTGGACCTGGCCCGGGCCACCGGCCTGCCGGCCCTGGTCTACGACCGCTGCGGCCACGGCAAGTCCGAGGCCCGGGCCCGCAAGCCGGACCCGTCCTACCTTGAAGTGGAGGCCTGCGAGCGCCTGCCCGAGCTGCTGTCGGCACTGGGGATCGAAGCCCCGATCCTGGTCGGGCACAGCGACGGCGCCACCATCGCCCTGCTCCACGCCGCCCGGTTTCCCGGCGCGGCCCTGGCGGTGATTGCCGAGGCCGCCCACGTCTTCGTGGAGGACCGGGCCATCCAGGGGATCTGGCGAACCCTGCGGGAGTACGAGACCACCGGCCTGCGCAGCCGCCTGCACCGCCACCACGGCGACCAGGTGGACGCCATGTTCTACGGCTGGAGCGACGTCTGGCTGTCGCCGGCATTCCGGGACTGGACCATGGTGGACCGGCTGCCGGAGGTCCGGTGCCCGGTGCTGGCCATCCAGGGCGAGGACGACGAGTACGGCACCCCGGACCAGGTCCAGGCGATCCTGCTGGGGGTGTCGGGCCCGGCCGAGGGCCTGCTGCTGCCGGGCTGCGCCCATGTCCCGCATTTCCAGGCCCGGGAGGCGGTGCTGGAGCGGATGGCGCGGTTCGTCGGGGAATGCGCCAGCTGAACCGGAGGATCAGGCCCGGGGGCGCAGCCGCATGAACTGCGTCGGAGGCAGGCCCATGAGCTTTTTGAAACTCCGGGAGAAATGGAAAGCGTCGGCGAACCCCAGATCCTCGGCCACCTGCTTGACCGACGCGCCCGGCGTCAGCAGCAGCTCCGCGCCCCGGGTCATGCGCAGCCTCAGCAGGAACTGGTACGGGCTCTGGTGGTCGAACCGGGTGAACAGCCGACAGAGGTAGGCGGGGTCCACGTGGCACGCCTGGGCCGCCTGCTCCAGGCTGGCCAGCTTGGCCCAGTGCTCCTCGAGGTAGCGCTGGCACCGGCGGTAGGTGGAGAACGCCGGCGAGTCCGCCGCCCCGGCGGGAATGGCGGTATCGGCGATCTGCAGCACCAGGTGCTCGAGGATGACCGCGGTGATCCGCGGGCTGAGCGGGGTGCCGCTGAGACCGGCCCGGATGAGGCCGTCGAACAGCGCCAGGACTTCATTGGGCGCGGAGGTCTGGATGACGCTGCCCGGGGCTGGCCCGTGGCGCTGGAGCATCGCCAGGGCGTCCTCCCCGGCGAAGTCCACGAAGTACTTGACCAGGGTCCCGCGATCAGAAGGAATGATCTCCATCGGGATGTCGGGCCCGTAGGCGAACACGGTGCCCGCCATCAGATCGTATTCCCGGCCCGCGAGCTTCAGCCGGCCCCGGCCCTGGGCCACGAATTCGATCGCCCAGTACGGGAAGGTGTCCCGGCTGAGCACATAGTCCCGGGCGCAGTTCTCGTTGCCGCCGCAGACCACTGCCAGGCGGACGCCCGCGGCCGGGTTCAGGTCCAGGCAGAAGCGGCGCGCCTCGACGATCTGGGCCGAGAAGAAATCCGGCTGCTGGCGGTTCTCAGGTTCCAAACGGTTCCTTTCCGGGGGTCCTCGAGGACAGTGGAGGACATTCATCATCCCACGATGCCGTCAGCCACGAACAGGTCAAAAATATTCATCTTTTGGCAAAAAATGTCCATTCTAGCCAGTGATCAACTCGAGATACTTAAGCTGACCCAGACAGTTCAGAGCAATTTTAACCATGCGATCCAGCCCGGCACCATGGAGCGACGATGACGCAGACCACGAAAGAGGAGCGCAAACTGGCGCTCGTGATGGCTGGAGGCCGGGGCACCCGGTTCTGGCCGCGTTCTCGGGCCAGGCGGCCCAAACAGTTCCTGAGCATGGCGGGAGACACGTCCCTCCTGCAGCAGACCGTGCACCGGCTGGACGGCGCCTTCCGCCCCGAGGATATCTTCGTGCTCACCACCGGGGAACTGGCCGCGGAAACCCGGGCGATGCTCCCGGGCATCCCGGGGCAGAACGTCCTGATCGAACCCGAAGCCCGCGACACCGCCCCCTGCCTGGCCCTGGCCCTGGTCACCCTGGAGCGGCGGGTCCCCGGCGGCGTGATGGTGGTGCTCAGCGCCGATTCCTGGATCGGCGACCGGGAACGCTTCCTGGAGGACATCGAATCCGCGGTGGAACATGCGTCAGCCAGCCATGACCTGGTGACCTTCGGGGTCCGTCCCACTTGCCCTGAAACGGGTTACGGCTACATCGAGACCCGCGGAACCGGAACCGTGCTGCGGGTGGACGCGTTCCGGGAAAAGCCGGGCCCGGAAAAGGCCCTGGAGTACCTGCACTCCGGCCGCCACTACTGGAATGCCGGCATCTTCGTGTGGACCCTGAGGGATTTCCGCGCGCAGCTGCTGAGCCACTGTCCGGAAGTCCTGGCCCCCCTCGACCAGTGGGCCGCATCAGGCGCCGAACCGGCGGATCTGGCCCAGGCCTACGGGCGCCTGCCCCGAAGGTCCATCGATTATGCACTGATGGAAAAATCGCAGCAGGTCGCGATGGTCCCGGCCCGTTTCCGCTGGTCGGATGTGGGGTCCTGGCCCGCAGCGGCGGCGTTCCACCCGGCGGACGATGCCGGCAACGTGGTGGTCGGCGAGGCGATCCTGATCGAGTCCCGGGACTGCGCTCTCTTCGGTGGCCGGCGGCTCATCGCCGGCGCCGGACTGTCGGACCTGATCGTGGTGGACGAGGCCGACGCGCTGCTGATCTGCCGCAGGGACCGGGCCCAGGACGTCAAGCGGATCGTCGAGAAGCTCAAGGAACTGGGCAGGGAAGACCTGCTCTGATCCCAGGCGTTCAGGTCGTTCTGTTCCAAGGCACTTTGCAACCCTCTGGATGAGCGACCTGGGAATTGGGACACGGCAGCCAGGATCCCTGGACCAGCCGTTGCCGGGAAAACCGCGCTCTGCGCGGTTTTCCCGGCAACGGACAGGGCGAAATGCAGGGACCTGGATGATTACGTAGACGGGGTCCTAGTAGAGGACGTTCTTGGCCGGGGTCGAGGCGATGTTGTCCTTGTTCACCAGCAGGAAGCCGGTGTCAACGTAGGTCTTGGCGGGCTTCTTGGCGATGGCGACATCGAAGGCGGTCTTGACCCCGAGATAGCCCATGTTGTAGGAACTCTGGACGCAGATGGCCGAGATGGTCCCGTCCTTGACGAAGTTCTGCAGCACGCCGTTGCCGTCGAAGCCGATGGCCACGATCTTGCCGGCCAGGCCGGCCTGGGCGATCGCGCGGCCCATGCCCACGGCGGAGGGCTCGTTGGCGCCGAAGATCCCCACCAGGTCGGGATTGGAGGACAGCATGTTGGTGACCTGGTTCAGGGCGGTGACCTGGTCCGACTGGGAGTACTGGGTGGAGACGATCTTGAGCTTGGAGTTCTTGGCGATGTAGTCCTTGAACCCGCCGACCCGGCCCACCTCGGAACCGACCCCGGCCACGTAGGATTCGACGGCGATCTCGCCGGTGTCCTTGCCGGTGGCGGCCTTGATCCGGGCGATCATGTCCTTGGCGCAGGCCTCTCCGGCGGCCTTGTTGTCGGTGGCGAGGAACGAATCGTAGTTCTCGGCGGGACCCTCGAGCTTGGAGTCGATGATGACCACCTTGATGCCGGCGGCCTTGGCCTTCTTGACGACCGGGATGAGGGCGGTGGTATCGGAGGGGGCGAGCACGATGGCCTTGGCGCCGCGGTCGATGGCGCTCTCGACGATGTTGATCTCTTCGTTCACGTTGGACTCGGACTGGGGGCCGAGGAAGGTGACGGTGAACTTCGGCGAGGCCTTCCGGAGCTCCTTCTGGGCATCGTTGCAGCCGGTCTGGACGTTCTGCCAGAAGCTGGAATTGCCGGTCTTGACGACCACGGCCACTTCCTGCCCGAACCCGAGCACGGAATTGAGCGCCAGGGCGAGAAGGACGGTTAGATTCTTGTTCATGCTGTCTCCTTGGGGGATGGCGGTCCGCGGACCGGTACTCGGCTGCTGTTCGAGCCTGATTTCAACGAGGGGAGACTCCAAGCTTCGTGCCTATCCGCTCCGGGCAGAATGGACATTCTTTGCATATGAATGAATATTCTTGACCTCATGAACGTCCGGCCCATGCCGCACCTCCCCTGGAATTGCCATGAAAAAACATTCAGCTATGCTGGACAATCTAGGATATTTCCCGTCCCCCAGGAGCCTCCATGGGCGGCAGCCCCTCCCACCCCCCCCGGATCATCACCGCCGCCGCCCTGTTCGACGGCCACGACGCCGCCATCAACCTGGTGCGCCGGGTGCTGGTGGCCCACGGCGCCCAGGTGGTGCACCTGGGCCATGACCGCAGCGTGGCGGAGATCGCCAAGGCGGCGGTGGAGGAGGACGCCGACGCGGTGTGCGTCTCGTCCTACCAGGGCGGGCACATGGCGTTCTTCGGCTACCTGGCCGAGCGGCTCCGGGCGGCCGGGGCCGGCCGGATCAAGGTGTTCGGCGGCGGCGGCGGGGTGATCCTGCCCGGGGAGGCCCGGGAGCTGGAGGCCGCGGGGGTGGAGAAGATCTACACCCCCGACGACGGCATGCGCCTGGGGGTGGACGGCATGATCCAGGACCTGCTGGACCGGGTGCCGCCCCGGGCCCCGGCCCAGGCCCACCCGGGCCCCTTCCCCGCCTGGGCGGACCGGCTGGGCCTGGCCCGCCGGCTCAGCGAGGCGCTGGACGGCGCCGGACCCGCGCCGGCCGGCGCCGGGGCCGTGCCGGTGATCGGCCTCACCGGCCCCGGCGGCGCCGGCAAGAGCTCCCTGTGCGACGAACTGGTGCGCCGCCTGCTGCTGGATTTCCCGGAACTGAGGATCGGCGTGCTGGCCTGCGACCCGGTCCGCAAGCGCTCCGGCGGAGCCCTGCTGGGCGACCGCCTGCGCATGAACACCGCGGGCGACCCGCGGGTGTTCTTCCGCAGCCTGGCCGCGGGCCCCGGCACCGTGGCGGCGGTGCGCCGCGGCGCGGCGCTGCTGGGGCGGGCCTGCGGCCTGGTCCTGGTGGAGACCACCGGCATCGGCCAGGGCGACGCCGAGATCACCGAGATGGCCGGGCTGCCGGTGTACGTCATGACCAGCGAATTCGGCGCCGGCACCCAGCTCGAGAAGATCAACATGCTGGACTACGCCCGGATGGTGGTGGTGAACAAGTTCGAGGACCGGCGCGCCGAGGACGCGCTGATGGCGGTGCGCCGGCAGTTCCGGCGCGGCCGCGGCGTGCCCCAGGCGGTGCCCGACCGGCAGCTGCCGGTGTACGGCACCGCCGCCAGCCGCTTCAACGATCCCGGGGTGGACCGCTTCTACCTGGACCTGCTGGCCGTCCTGACGGAGACCACCGGCCGGCCCTGGCCCTCGAGCCTGCCGGACCCCGGGGAGGCCGCCTGGTCCTGCGAGCGCGCCGCCCCCCTCATCCCCGAGCCCCGTTCCCGCTACCTGCAGGAGATCGCCGCGGCGGTGCGCGGCTACCACCGCCGGACCGCCGAACTGACCGCCCGGGCCGACCGGCTCCAGGCCCTGGAGACCGCCGCGGCGGAATGCCCCGGGGCCGCGCCCCTGGCCGCCCAGGCCCGCGCCGACCTGGGTCCCGAAGGGCGCGCCCTGCTGGACCAGTGGGAGGAACTGAAGCGGGCCTACGCCGGCGAGAGCTTCAGCTACCGGGTGCGGGACCGGGAGGTGTCCCAGCCGCTGGCCACCCGCAGCCTGTCCGGCACCCGGATCAGCCGGGTGGAACTGCCCGCCACCGACCGGCTGGGCGACTTGGTCCGCTTCCTGCGCCAGGAGAACGTTCCGGGACGCTTCCCCTACACCGCCGGCGCCTGGGCCTTCCGCCGCACCGACGAGGATCCCAAGCGCCAGTTCGCCGGCGAGGGCGGGCCGGAGCGCACCAACCGGCGGTTCCATTTCCTCTGCCGGGGCGAGAGCGCCCGGCGCCTGTCCACCGCCTTCGACTCGGTCACCCTGTACGGCGAGGACCCGGACCTGCGCCCGGACATCTACGGCAAGATCGGCGAAAGCGGGGTCAGCGTCGCCACCCTGGACGACATGAAGCAGCTGTTCGCCGGTTTCGACCTGTCGGACCCTGCCACCTCGGTGTCCATGACCATCAACGGCCCGGCCCCGGTGATCCTGGCCATGTTCTTCAATACCGCGGTGGACCAGCGGCTGGACGCCTGGCGCGCCGCCAACGGCGGGGCGGAGCCGCCGGCCGAGACCGCCAGCGGGATCCGCCGGGACACCCTGCGCGGCCTGCGGGGCACCGTCCAGGCCGATATCCTCAAGGAGGACCAGGCCCAGAACACCTGCATCTTCTCCATCGAGTTCGCCCTGCGGCTCATGGGCGATGTCCAGGCCTTCCTGATCGACAACGGCATGAGCAACTACTACTCGGTCAGCGTCTCGGGCTACCACATCGCCGAAGCCGGGGCCAACCCCGTGACCCAGCTGGCGTTCACCCTGGCCAACGGCTTCACCCTGCTGGAGTACTACCTGGGCCGGGGCATGGCGGTGGACGACATCGCCCCCAGCCTCTCCTTCTTCTTCAGTTCCGGACTGGATCCGGAGTACGCCGTGCTGGGCCGGGTGGCCCGGCGGATCTGGGCCATCGCCCTGAGGGAGGTCTACGGCGCCGCCGAAGCCGGCCGCAAGCTCAAGTACCATGTCCAGACCTCGGGCCGGTCGCTGCACCTCAAGGAGATGAAGTTCAACGATATCCGCACCACCCTGCAGGCCTTCACCGCCCTCATGGACAACTGCAATTCCCTCCACACCAACGCCTACGATGAGGCCTTGACCACCCCCACCGAGGCCTCGGTGCGCCTGGCCATGGCCATCCAGCTGATCACCACCCGGGAGTTCGGCCTGTACCGCAACGAGAACCTGTTCCAGGGTTCGCACTTCATCCAGAAGCTCACCGGCGATGTGGAGGCGGCGGTGCTGGAGGAGTTCGACCGGCTGGGCGCCCGGGGCGGGGTGCTGCGAGCCATGGAGACCCAGTACCAGCGCACCCGGATCCAGGAACAGTCGCTGCTCTACGAGACCCGCAAGCACTCGGGCGAGCTGCCGGTGGTGGGGGTCAACACCTATGTCCAGGAACAGGAGCCCGAGCGCCCGGCCGACCCGGTGGTCCGGGCCTCGGGCCCGGAGAAGGACCAGCGCCTGGCCCAGGTGGAGGCCTTCCGGCAGCGCCACCGGGACCAGGCCGGCCCCGCCCTGGAGCGGCTGCGCCGGCAGGTGCAGCAGGGCGGAAACGTGTTCGAGATCCTCATGGAAACCGTGCGGGCGGCCACTCTGGGCCAGATCACCGCGGCCCTGTACGATTTGGGCGGCAAGTACCGCCGTTCCATGTGACACTTGCTCATTCTTGAGCGAACCAACCTGTTTTTATCCGGGAGGCAATCATGACCGCACCCCTGACTGTCCTGAGTGAAGAGGAACAGGCGTTCCGCGACCTGGTCGCGGAGTTCGCGGCGGAGCAGATCGTGCCGGTGCGGGCGGCCATGGACGCCGCCCAGGAGATGCGCCCGGAGCTGGTGACCCGGCTGTTCGGGCTGGACATCATGGGCATCGAGGTCCCGGAGCAGTACGGCGGCTGCGGCTCCAGCTTCTTCAACGCCATCCTGGTGATCGAGGAGCTGGCCAAGGCCGACCCGGCGGTGGCGGTGCTGGTGGACGTGCAGAACACCCTGGTGGACAACTGCCTGTGCACCTGGGCCTCCGACGAGCAGAAGCGGCGCTACCTGCCCAGGCTGTGCCGGGACCAGGTGGGCGCCTACGCCCTGTCCGAGGCCGGCAGCGGCTCGGACGCCTTCGCCCTGGCCACCCGCGCCGTGCCGGTGGCCGGCGGCTACCGGCTCAACGGCGCCAAGCTCTTCATCACCAACGCCCAGGAGGCCGAGGTGTTCGTGGTGTTCGCCACCGTGGACCCGGCCCTGGGCTACAAGGGCATCACCGCCTTCATCCTGGAGCGGGGCATGCCCGGCTTCAGCGTGGCCCGAAAGGAGGACAAGCTCGGTATCCGCGCCAGCTCCACCTGCGAACTGGCCATGGCCGACGTGTTCGTGGGCCCGGAGCAGGTCCTGGGCGAGGTGGGCAAGGGCTACAAGGTGGCCATCGAGACCCTCAACGAGGGCCGCATCGGCATCGCCGCCCAGATGGTCGGCCTGGCCCAGGGCGCCCTGGACCACGCCCTGGCCTACGCCAAGGAGCGCCGGCAGTTCGGCCAGCCGGTATTCCACTTCCAGGCGGTGCAGATGCGCTGCGCCGAGATGGCGACCCGGGTCGAGGCGGCCCGGCTGCTGACCTACAACGCCGCCCGGCTCAAGGACGCGGGCCGGCCCTTCATCAAGGAGGCGGCCATGGCCAAGTACTTCGCCAGCCAGGCAGCGGAATGGGTCTCCAGCGAGGCCCTGGAGCTGTTCGGCGGCTACGGCTTCCTCAAGGACTACCCGGCGGAGAAGTTCTTCCGCGATTCCAAGATCGGCAAGATCTACGAAGGCACGACGTTCATGCAGCTGCAGACCATCTCCAGGCTGCTTTGAAGCCAGGGTCCATTCTCGCTCCACCTTTCATGACGATCACTCCAGCAGGGGAACCCGTGAACCAGGAAGAGAAGCTCGCGCACCTCAAGGCCCGCAACGAGAAGGCGGAACTGGGCGGAGGCCGGGACAAGATCGAGAAGCACCACCAGTCCGGCCGGCTCACCGCCCGGGAGCGGATCCAGATCCTGCTGGACGAGGACTCCTTCACCGAAGTGGACAAGTTCGTCCTGCACCGCTGCGAGAATTTCGGCATGGGCAAGGTCAAGATCCCCGGCGACGGCGTGGTCACCGGCTACGGTTCCATCGACGGGCGGCTGGTCTACGTGTTCGCCCAGGACTTCACCGTGTTCGGCGGCTCCCTGTCCATGGCCTACGCCGAGAAGATCGTCAAGATCATGGACATGGCCACCCGCAACGGCGCGCCCATCATCGGCCTGAACGACTCCGGCGGCGCCCGGATCCAGGAAGGGGTGCAGTCGCTGGCGGGCTATTCCGACATCTTCCTGCGCAACATGCTGAGCTCCGGCGTGGTGCCGCAGATCTCGGCGATCATGGGCCCCTGCGCCGGCGGCGCGGTCTACTCCCCGGCCATCACCGACTTCGTGTTCATGGTCAAGGACACCTCGTACATGTTCATCACCGGCCCCGAGGTGATCAAGACCGTCAGCCACGAGGACGTGACCAAGGAGGAACTGGGCGGGGCCATGACCCACAACGCCAAGTCCGGCTGCGCCCACTTCGCCTGCTCGGACGACGAGGAATGCCTGCTGATGATCCGCGAGCTGCTCTCCTTCGTCCCGCTCAACAACGAGGACGACCCGCCGCGCCGGCCCGCCACCGACGATCCCAACCGCGGCGAGATCCTGCTGCGCACCATGGTGCCGGAGAACCCCAACACCCCCTATGATATGCGCGGCATCATCAAGGCGGTGGTGGACGACGGCTACTTCTTCGAGGTGCAGGAGCATTTCGCGAAGAACATCCTGATCGGGTTCGCCCGGCTCAACGGGCGCTCGGTGGGCATCGTCGCCAACCAGCCCAGCCACCTGGCCGGCGCGCTGGACGTGGATTCCTCCCTGAAGGGGGCGCGCTTCGTTCGCTTCTGCGACTGCTTCAACATCCCGCTGATCTTCTTCGAGGACGTGCCCGGGTTCCTGCCCGGGGTGGACCAGGAGCTGGGCGGCATCATCAAGCACGGCGCCAAGCTGCTCTACGCCATCGCCGAGGCCACCGTGCCACGGCTCACCGTGATCACCCGCAAGGCCTACGGCGGTGCCTACTGCGTGATGAACTCCAAGAACATCCGCTGCGACTACGCCATTGCCTACCCCACCGCCGAGATCGCGGTCATGGGGCCGGAAGGGGCGGTGAACATCATCCACCGGGCCGAGCTGGCCAAGTCGCTGCACCCTGAGCAGACCCGCAAGGCCCTGGTGGAGGACTACCGGGAAAAGTTCGCCAACCCCTACAACGCCGCCGAACTGGGCTACGTGGACGAGGTCATCGACCCGGCCCAGACCCGGCCGACCCTGATCCGGGCCCTGGAGATGTGCAAGAACAAGCGTGCCGCCAACCTGCCCCGCAAGCACGGCAATCTGCCCCTCTAAGGAGCCGGCCCCATGTTCAAGAAGATCCTCATCGCCAACCGGGGCGAGATCGCCATCCGGGTCATCCGGGCCTGCAAGGAACTGGGCGTGGCCACCGTGGCCGTCTACTCCGAGGCCGACCGGGCCGCGCTGCACGTGCGGGCCGCCGACGAGGCCTACTGCATCGGCCCCGCCCCCAGCCGGGAGTCCTACCTGAACGGCGCCAAGGTGCTGGAGGTGGCCCTGCGCACCGGCGCCGAGGCGGTCCACCCCGGCTACGGCTTCCTGTCGGAGAACGCGGAATTCGCCGAAGCCTGCGCGGCGGCCGGGGTGGTCTTCATCGGCCCCAACCCCCGGGCGATCCGCACCATGGGCAACAAGACCACCTCCCGGGTGGCGGTCTACGAGATGGGCGTGCCGCTGGTGCCGGGCATGCGCGAGAACCTCACGTCCGAAGCCCACGCCGCCCAGTGGGCCAAGGAGATCGGCTTCCCGGTGATGATGAAGGCCGCCTCCGGGGGCGGCGGCAAGGGCCTGCGCATGATCGCCCGCATGGAGGACCTGGGGGCCGCCTACCGGGCCGCCAAGTCCGAGAGCCTGCACGCCTTCGGCGACGACGCGGTCTACCTGGAGCGCTACATCGAGCACCCGCGCCACATCGAGATCCAGCTGCTGGGCGACAAGCACGGCAACATCATCTACTTCCCCGAACGGGAATGCTCCATCCAGCGGCGCCACCAGAAGGTCATCGAGGAGGCGCCCTCCACCCTGGTGGACCCGGAGATGCGCCGCAGGATGGGCGAGGCCGCGGTCAAGGCCGCCAGGGCGGTGGCCTACGATTCCGCCGGCACGGTGGAGTTCATCGTCTCGGGCAAGACCAAGGAGTTCTTCTTCCTGGAGATGAACACCCGGCTGCAGGTGGAGCACCCCATCACCGAGATGATCACCGGGATCGATCTGTGCAAGGAGATGATCCGCAGCGCCGCCGGCTATCCCCTGGCCTTCCGCCAGGAGGACGTGCCGCTGCACGGCCACGCCCTGGAATGCCGGATCTACGCCGAGGACCCGGACAACCGGTTCCTGCCCACGCCGGGCCGGATCATCGGCCTGCGGGTGCCGGGCGGCCCCTGGGTGCGGGACGAGTCGGGCATGTACGAAGGCCTGGACGTGCCCATCCACTACGACCCCATGCTGTCCAAGCTGGTGGTCTGGGGCAGCACCCGGGAGCGCTGCATCACCCGCATGACCCGGGCCCTGTCGGAGTATTCGGTGAAGGGCATCAAGACCACCATCCCGTTCCATGCCCGGGTGATGCTGAACGAGAAATTCATAGCCGGCGATATCGACACCAATTTCATCGACACCCAGTTCCAGCCCCAGGACGCCGCCCGGGTCAAGCCCCACGAGGACATCGCCCTGGTGGCCGCCGCCATCAAGGCGTTCCGCCGGGACAAGGAGCGGACCCAGAAGATCCTGGGCGGCGGCCCGGCGGAGGGCGAAGACCGGTCCCACTGGAAGACCAGCGGGCGGGTGCAGCGGACCTCGAGCGTCTGACATCACTGAGGGGGGACCGCCCGGTCGCTTCGCTTCCTCTGCGTCCCCCCTCAGACTCCCCCACGTGATGCCCAGGGGAACCCCGGGCACCGCGTCTGACATCACCAAGCCGGAGCGCACATGCCGTACATCGCATCACACCAGGGCAAGACCACCCGGGTCAAGATCCAGGAGCCCCACCCCGGCCAGTTCCAGGTGACCCTGGGCGAGCGGGTCTACCACGTCGACTGCCTGGAGCCCCAGCCCAACCTGTTCTCGCTGATCATCGACGGCCACTCCTTCGAGGTGGACGTGGACGCCCCGGCGGACCAGGACCTGTTCGAGGTGGTGATCAGGGGCGACCACTTCGAAGTGGAGATGGTGGAAGAAAAGAAGAAGAAGCTGGCCATGAAGCTGGCCCGGGGCGTGGCCGGGCGCCAGGACCTGCGCAGCCCCATGGCCGGCAACGTGCTGCAGGTCATGGCCCAGCCCGGCGACCGGGTCTCGGCCGGCCAGGTCCTGCTGATCCTGGAGGCCATGAAGATGGAGAACGAGATCAAGTCCCCCATCGAAGGCATCGTCAGTTCCGTCACCGCCCGCACCGGCACTGCGGTCGCCACCGGCGATCCGCTGTGCGTGGTGGAACCCTGGGAACCCCAGTTCGACCAGGGTTGACCTTTTTTCCCCGGAGCCTGCCATGAACGAATTCGTGACCCTGAGCATGGACGGTGACCTGGCGCTGGTCACCTTGGACCGTCCCGGCGCCCTCAACGCGCTCAACGACGACTTGCTGGCCGGCCTGGAGGGGGCGTTCAGCGCCCTGGGCACCGACCGCGCAGTGCGGGCGGTGATCCTGACCGGGAACGGCAAGGCCTTCGCCGCCGGCGCCGACGTCAAGGCCATGGCCCATTTCAGCCCGCTGGAGGCCCGTGCCTTCGCCCAGCGCGGCCAGCGGGTGTTCAACCTGATCGAGGAGTTCCCCCACCCGGTGATCGCCGCGGTGAACGGCTTCGCCCTGGGCGGCGGCTGCGAACTGGCCATGGCCTGCGACCTGCGCATCGCCAGCGAACTGGCCAGGGCCGGCCTGCCGGAGGTGCGCCTCGGCGTCATCCCCGGCTTCGGCGGCACCCAGCGGCTGGCCCGGATCATCGGCCGCTCCGCCGCCAAGTACCTGCTGTTCACCGGGGAGGTCATCCCGGCGGCCCGGGCCCTGGAACTTGGCCTGTTCAACGAAGTGGTGGCCCCGGACCAGCTCATGCCGCGCTGCCTGGAAGTCGCCCGGACCATAGCCTCCCGGGCGCCGATCGCCGTGTCCTACTGCAAGGCCGCGGTCAACCTGGGCACCGACACCACCCTGGGCCATGGGCTGAGCCACGAGGCCGAACTGTTCGCCCAGACCTTCGCCACCGCCGACCAGAAAGCCGGGATGCTGGCGTTCATCGAAAAACGGGATGGCATTCCGTTCCAGGGCATCTAAGCTTTCGCCAGGGCCCCGCGGAGAACGCACCATGGATCTTGACAGCCGGTTGGAGAACGTGGCCGTGGTGGGGGCCGCCGGCAAGATGGGCAGCGGCATCTCCCTCCTGCTGGCCCTGGAACTGGCCTGGCGGGCCCTGGAGCGCCCGGAGCGGGTGTTCGTGCTCAACCTGATCGACCTGGACGACCGCGGACTGCAGGGCCTGGTGCGCTACCTGCGGGACCAGGCCGCCAAGGACGGCGAGAAGCAGATCAACCGGCTGCGCCGGCTGTTCCAGGACCGGGCCGACCTGGTGGACAACCAGGACATGGTCCAGGCCTTCGTGTTCGAGGTGCTGCTGCATGTGCGCACCGGGCGGACCCCGGCCCTGGCCGCGGACGCCCTGCTGGTGTTCGAGGCGGCGTTCGAGCGGGAGGACATCAAGACCGCCCTCTACCGGGACCTGGCAAGCCTTTGCCGGCCCGAGGCCTGCTTCCTGAGCAACACCTCCTCCATGCCGCTCCAGGCCCTGAGCGAGGCCTGCGGCCTGTCCGGCCGGATGATCGGCTTCCACTTCTACAACCCACCGGCGGTGCAGAAGCTGGTGGAAGTGATCCGGCCCCGGGACTGCTCCCCGGAACTGGCCGGCCTGGCCGGCGAACTCGCCAAGGTCCTGCGCAAACAGACCGTGCCCTCGGCCGATATCGCCGGGTTCATCGGCAACGGCCACTTCATCCGCGACGGGCTCTACGCCCTCCGGCTGGCCGAGCGGCTTGCCGAGCGCCACGGCTTCGTGCCGGCGGTGCACCTGGTGGAGCGGGTCTCCCGGGACTTCCTGCTGCGGCCCATGGGCATCTTCCAGCTCATCGACTACGTGGGCATCGATGTGTTCCAGCTGATCACCCGGGTCATGGCCGGGCACCTGGGCGAGGACCTGGGCAGCCCGCTGGTGGACCGGTTGCTGGAACGGGGCGTGAAGGGCGGCCAGGCTTCAGGCGGCGCGCAGAAGCCGGGCTTCCTGACCTACGAGAAGGGCCGGCCGGCCGGGATCCATGACCCGGACGCCGGAGGCTACGTGGCGCTGGAGGATCCCGCGATCCGGGAAGCCGACGCCCGGCTGGGCCCCCACCCGGACCCCGGGCTGTCCTGGAAGGCCCTGCAGAAGGATCCCGCCCGTGCCGCCAAGCTGGCCGCCTACTTCCAGGTCCTGGCCAGCCTGGACACCCTGGGCGGCCGGCTGGCCCGGGAGCACCTCCTGAACAGCCGGGCGATCGGACTGGAACTGGTCCGGCAGGGGGTCGCCCGGAGCCCCGAGGATGTGAACGAAGTGCTGAAACTGGGATTTTTCCATCTCTACGGCCCCATCAACGACTACCTGGAGGCCGCGCCATGAAGCCCCTGTCCAGGCCGGTCTTCCTCGCCGCCGGCGCCTACACCGTCAGCCTCGGCCCCGGGCGCCGGGAGTTCAGCCCGCGCACCCCCCGGCCGGGCCTGGACCACTACCTGCTGGAGGCCGGCCGGGCGGTGCTGGCCCAGGTCGGCGACCCGGACCTCATCGACGAGGGCGTGGTGGGCAACTTCATGGCCGCCCGGTTCAACCGCCAGGGCCACCTGGGTTCGCTCATGACCATCATCCACCCCAGCCTGGAGTACAAGCCGGCGCTGCGGGTGGAGGGCGCCTGCGCCTCCGGCGGCCTGGCCCTGGCCACCGGCATCAAGAGCGTGCTCAGCGGCCTGGCTGAGGCGGTGCTGGTGGTGGGCGTGGAGGTGCAGAACACGGTCAAGGCCCTCTACTGCGCCGACTACCTGGCCGGGGCCGGCTATTACGAAGGCGAGCGCAAGCAGGGCCCGGCATTCTTCTTCCCCGGCAAGTTCTCCGAGCGGGCCGGCGCCTACGCCGCCAAGGTCGGCCCGGACCGGGCCCGGTCGGCCATGGCCCGCTGGTACCGCAACGCCGTGGAGCACGCCCGGCTCAACCCCGCCGCCCAGGAATACCACAACACCGTCGCCGACCTGGCTGCCCAGGGCCTCACCCCGCCCAACCCAGCCAGCTTCACCGAGCACCTGAACCTGTTCGACTGTTCCAAGGTCTCCGACGGCGCCGCCGCCCTCATCGTCGCCTCCGAAGCCGGCTGGCGCCGCCTGGGCCTGGCCCGCCAGGACGTGGTGGAAGTGGCCGGCCTGGGCCAGTGCGCCGCCAACCTCACCAGCCCGCCCCCCGACCTCACCGAGATGACCACCTGCCGCCGGGCCGCGGCCCAGGCCCTGGCCATGGCCGGCATCGGCGTCGACGCCGCCGGGGTGTTCGAAGTGCACGACTGCTTCACCATCTCCGGACTGCTCAGCGTCGAGGCCCTGGGCCTGGCCGCCCCCGGCGGCGGCGCCGACCTGGTGCTGGCCGGCGAGACCAGCCGCGCAGGCCGGTACCCCACCAATACCGGCGGCGGCCTGGTGGGCTACGGCCACCCCACCGGCGCCACCGGCGTGCGCATGGCCGTGGATCTCTGGAAGCAGCTCACCGGGCGGGCGGGGGAGTTCCAGGTGCCGCTGGCCGCGGAGCATGGGGTCATGATCTCCATGGGGGGCAATGACAAAACCTCCGTCTCCCTCGTGCTTCGGCGGTGAGTGGGGTATGGGGGGCGGTCGGGTCCCTCCATTGTTTCGCTGGCGGTTCGGCGCGGCTGCGCGCGCCTCTCCGCCAGCGGGGCGGATTTGATCCGGATGACGTGTCCCATTGGGTTGGGCCAGGGACTGGAAATGTCATGTGCAGGGAGGCTGCAGGTGGCAGGTCATGAAGACGCTGTTGGGGTCCGGGAGGTAGGCGTCGAAGGGGGGGCAGCGGGTGAAACCGGAGGATTCGTACAGGCGGCGGGCCGGCTCGAAGGCGGGCTGGGAGCCGGTCTCCAGGCTCAGCTGGCGGTAGCCGCGGCGGCTGGCCTCTTGCAGGATGTGGGCGAGCATGGCCCGGGCCACGCCCTTGCCCCGGTGCGCCGGGGCGGTGCGCATGGACTTGATTTCGCCGTGGGCCGGATCGATCTGCTTCAGCGCGCCGCATCCCAGCAGCTGACCGTCCGCCCAGGCGGTCCAAAAGGTGATATCCGGGCTGTGCAGGGCCGCGAGATCCAGGGCATGCACGCTTTCCGGGGGACTGATGCGGTGCATGTCGAGCAGGTGTTCTTCGAGGAGGGCGCGGATCTCGGGACCTGAAAGGTCATCGATTCGGATCATCATGATGGCCCCATCTGCTGGTTGCGATGGCCACTTTCAATGGACGGGGATATGCCTGATGTAGGAGGTCACCCCGCCCAGCAGCATTTCCACCGCCAGGGTGGTGAGCACGAGGCCCATGAGCCGTTCCAGAGCGGTCATGGCATCCTCGCCCAGCCACTTCTCCAGCCGGGCGGACAGCAGGAAGACCACGTAGATGATGCTCATGGCGATGAGGATGGCGCCGCCCAGTTCCAGGGAACGGCCCGGGTTGCGGCTGGACAGGAGCAGGACGGTGGCCATGGCGGACGGGCCGGAGATGAGCGGGATGGCCAGAGGAACGATGAAGGGCTCGCCCTTGATCACGTGGCCGGAGCCGTGGGGGCGGCGGTGGGGGAACACCATGTCGATGGCGATGAGCAGCAGGATGACGCCGCCGGCCACGCTCAGGGACTCGGGGCTCAGGTGCAGCAGGGACAGGAAGCCCCGGCCGAACAGCATGAAGGCCATCAGCAGGGCGAAGGCGATGAGCACTTCCCGGGTGATCACGAACACCCGGCGCTCGGGCCGGACGCCCTCCAGGGCGGTGATGAACAGGGGGATGTTGCCCAGGGGGTCGGTGGTGAGGATGAGCAGGATGGTGGCGGAGAGGAAGGTGGTTTCCATGGATCAGGCTTGTCGCGCGTTCCAGGCGGCCAGGTTGCGGCGGATCTGGGCGGCGTGCACTTCCAGGTGCTCGGCGTAGATCCGGAACCAGTCGGCGTCGGTGTAGACGCCGCTCTCGGTGTGCCGGCCCACCCGGCCAAAGGCGGTCTCGGGCAGCCGGCGCAGGCAGGCGGCGGTGCCGGCCCGGGCGGCTTCCAGGGTGCGGAAGGCCAGTTCGGGGTCCTGGGCATGATAGTCGAAGGTGCGCGCCCAGAGGGCCTCGTCGTAGCCGACGATGAGAGGTTCAGGCTCGGCCAGCACCAGGCGGATGCGGATGGCGCCGTAGGCCTCGCTGTCGCCGCAGTGGACCACGACCTCGTGGGCGCTCCACTTGCCCGCGTCCGGACGCCACTGGCGGGCTTCGGGGGGAAGCTCGTTCCAGGCCTGGCGCAGCAGGGCGGGGCCGGCTTCGAAGCGGTCCAGGAAGGCGCTGCGTTCGGATGCGGTGAGGGCCATGGGGCCTCCTTCGGGGTGGGATGGGCGGCGGGCGCAGTACCGATCAGCCGCCACCGGAGAACACCGGCTTGCGGGCCGGGTCGTAGCGCGGGATCTCCAGGACGAAGACGCTGCCCTGGGGTTCGTTGGCCTCGACCCAGATCCGCCCGCCGTGGGCTTCCACCACCACCTGGCAGAAGGTGAGGCCCAGGCCGTTGCCGGAACGGCTGGTGGAACCATCTCCGGTCAGGCACAGGAACTTCTGGAAGATCACTTCGCGCAGGTGGGCAGGGATGCCGGGACCTTCGTCGCGGACCTTCAGATACACCCCGTCCCCGGCCGGGCCGGCCTCGACCAGGGTCCGCCCTCCCCGGGTCGAATGCTTGAGGGCATTGTCCAGGAGGTTGACCACCACCCGGCGCAGCAGTTCCGCGTCCGCTTCGAACCGCAAGTCCTGGTCGCACGCCCAGGCCAGGGTCTGGTCCATCCGCTGGGCCCGGTACTCCATCTCCTTCAGCAGTCCCGGGATCCAGTCCCGCAGGCTGATCCCGGTCCGGCGCAGTTCCAGCCCCATCTGCTCGGCCCGTCCGATGATCAGGATGTTCTGGATCATCCGGTCCATGCTCTGGGCGGATTCGCGGATCCGGAACAGGGGCGGCTGGATGGCGGCCGGGGCCGCCGCGTTGCCGCAGATCAGGTCGACCCCCACCTGGATGGTGGTCAGCGGGTTCTTCAGGTCGTGGACGATGAACTCGAACAGCTGCTCCTGCTGTTTCTGAGATTCGATCAGGGCGTCCCGCTCCGCGTGGATCTCGGCCTGAAGCCGCTTCAGCCGCATGAGGCTGCGGATCCGGACAATCAGTTCAGTGGGCAGGATGGGCTTGCGGAGGAAATCGTCCCCCTTGGCCCGGAACGCCTCCGCGTGGGTCTCCGGCCGCTCGTCGGCGGTGAGGAAGATGATCGGAATCAGCTCGCCCCCGGGCAGTTCCCGGATCCGGCGGCAGGTCTCGATGCCATCCATGCCGGGCATGAGGATATCCAGCAGGACCAGGTCGGGCCGGTACTCGGACAGCGCCTGGAGCGCCTCCAGGCCGCCGTCCACGGTGCAGACCTCGTAGTGCCCGCGCTCCAGTACGGCCCGCAGGTTCCTGCGGGTGATGGCGTCGTCGTCCACCACCAGGATCCTGGCCCCGAAGTCGGCTCTTCGGAGATAGAGGGCCTGACTGCTGTCGCTCTGGGCGTCACTCATATCTGAATCATATCGGCCGGGAACCCTGTCGACTGAAATTTTAATAGAGATAAGATGATTAGTTGTTAAAAATTATCCCAGGCCGACAGAGATCCACACCTTGCCTTCGGCACCAAAAAATGTATGTTACATCCGGCATGGATTGATGCTTGATCCAGCAGGTCCCGGAGGGGGTATGAGACTGGATTTCGAAGACCAGGAAGCGGAACTGATCAGGATTCTCCTGGTCAAGGAGCTGGGTGAAACCCGGGTGGAAATCCGCCACGCCAGGAACATCGAGTTCAAGGCCGGCCTGGAGCGGCGCGAGAAGCTCCTGCGGAGTCTCAGGGAGAGGCTTGACGTCGCCAGGTTTGAAAGCGACCTTGCCGGAGTGCAGCACTCATTGTCTTGATGAGTAAATTGCCTATATTTTAGTGTGATGAGATACGCGTGATGGTGTGTCTGACTCCATTTTTTATTAATGGAGACGAGGAATATTCCTTGAACGACAGATATCCGCGGGGGTGACCTATGGCCGTCATCACAATCTCCAGGGAATTCGGCAGCGCCGGCGAAGCCATCGCCCAGAGCGTGGCCCGGCAGCTCGGCTACCATCTGGCCACCAAGGGCACCCTTGAAACGATGGTCCGGGGCTACGGCATCGTCAAGTTCGACGAGGTCTACGAGTCGGTCCCGACGTTCTGGGAACGACTCAGCTCCGCCAGGGCCGAGGAACGGGAGAATTTCATCCGTTTGCTCAACCAGTCCCTGGCCGCCCTGGCCCGGCACGGCGATACCGTGATCCTCGGGCGCGGGGGGTTCTCAGTCCTGGCAGGGCTCGCGGATGTCCTCCATGTGCGGATCCAGGCCCCCCTGTCCCTGCGCGTCAGCCGGACCCAGGAACTGCCCGCGGTCGTGGAACCCAGCCTGGCGGAAGCGCTGGTCAGGGGCAAGGATCGCATCCAGGAGATGTTCATCGAATCGGTCTATGGGGTGCACTGGGATTCGGCCAAGGCCTTCGATGTGGTCCTGGACACCGGGAAGATGCTCCCGGAACTTGCTGCCGGCCTGATCGCCAGCATCGCCAGGGCCATGAAACCGCCCTACGGTCTTTCCGCCCGCACCACGGCCCAGCTGGAGGTGGACAGCGTGCTGGCGGCCACCGTCCAGGAGGTGCTGGACTGCCACGCTGCCCACGTGGCCTGAGGCATCCTGCCGAATCTTGCAGAAACGGGGAAAGATTCTATAGTTTGGGTTGTCAACCGACACCTGGACTCTTCTTCGCCTGCGAGGTTCCATGGGCGCCATGCACAGACCCATAGCCTGGGATACCCGCCGGCCCATCGGCAAAGTGATGGTCGTGGACGATGAGGTCCTGGTGCGGGTCTCCATCTGCAAGGTGCTTGCGGAATCCGGGCTGGAGGCGATCCAGGCCGGGGACGGGCTGGAGGCGCTGCAGCAGTACCAGGCACACCGGGAGGACATCTCGCTGGTGATCATGGATGCCGGCATGCCCCGGATGGGCGGCGCGGAGACGGCGCAGATCATCCGGGAACTGGATCCTTCGGCCAAGGTCATCCTCACCGGCTCCGCCGGCGCGCCGGAGCCCGGGATGGACGCGCTGCTGGCCAAGCCGTTCACCCTGGGCTCCTTCTGCGAGGTGCTGCAGCGGGTGCTGAAGGTGGAACGGCGGCACGAAAGCAGGCAGCCGGGACCGAAGGTCACTTCAGCCTGAAGTAGAACTGCAGATCGGAATCGGTCCGGCCGGGCTTGCCCCACTGTTCCCAGCCGGTCCAGCCCCGGCCGTCATTGCATTCGGCGTGGCCGTCGGCGAACAGCGTGGCGTCGCTGAAGCCCTTGTCGCTGCCCTTGCGCATGGGGAAGGCCTCGAACCGGGTCCTGCCCGGGGCGCTCAGCACCAAGTGGTAGGTCCGGCCCGGGGCCAGGGTCTGGGGCGACGCGAACGTGAACCCGATCCAGCCGCTGCCGCCCAGGGAAGCGGTGGCGGTGGCCGGCAGCGGCGGCCCCTCGCCATTGCCCTCGGCCAGCAGCCTGCCGTCCTCCTGCTCCAGCCGGAACGCCAGAGGCCCGCCGCCCTCCAGGCGGCGCACCCGGGCCGAGACCGAGACCGCCTGCCGGGCCGGGCCTGTGACGGTGAAGGTCTCCCGCACCTGGGCCGGACCGGCGATGGGCCGGGGGGCGCCCATCCAGAACTCCATGTAGCCCATCCCCTGGCTGCGGCCGCCGGCGTAGTCGATCTCCAGGATCGGCGTGAAGCCTTCGGAACTGCCCCGGGTGCGGCGGACGGCCCAGGCCGGGCTGGCGCGGCTGCGCATGAGCATGGCCCAGTCGGCGTCGGGCCGGGTGGGCTGGGCCGGAGACCCGCAGGCTTTCTGGAACAGCGCGTTCACCGAGACGAAATTGCCCTCCGCGTCCGGGTCGGTGTTGCTGAACACCAGGTGGTAGATCGCCCCTTTGGTGAGCGCCGGGGCCTTGTCGAACACCAGCTGCGGGTAGAAGCGGTCGCTGGTGGCCAGCAGGGCCATGCGCCGGACGTTGGTGGCCAGCACCTGGCCGGAGGGCCGGTGCTGGGCGGTGCCGTCGTCGGTCTGCAGTTCCACCTTCAGGGTGCCGCCGGTGCCGGCGTGGTAGCCCTGGCGCTTGAAGCTCCAGATCAGGTACGGCCGGGCCCCCTGGAAGGTCCCGCCCGGGTCGGCCCGGAACCGGCAGCTCACCTGGACGCTGGCCTTGCCGATGGGGGTGTTGGCCAGGGAATCCCCGCCGACCCCCGGACCGTAGAAAGCCCCCTGGGCTTGGAGGCCCAGGGGGAGGAGCAACAAGCACACGACCCGTTCTCGGAACTCAAGCATGGCGGCCACCAGGGATTAGATGCCGCCCGCGGTCCGCGGTTCAGGGGATGAACATGAACTGCAGATCACTGGTGGTGAGGTTGGGGGTGCCCCACATGTCCCAGCCGGCCCAGCCGGCGCTGCCGGTGGTGGTGAACTGGGCGCAGCCGTCGGGGAAGATGGTGTAGTTGGAGAAGCCTTTGTCCTTGCCCTTGCGCATGGGGTAGGTGGCGTACTGGGTGTCGGCGGGGCTGCTGAGGGTGAGGTTGTAGGCCACGCCCGAGGACAGGACGGTGGTCAGGGGGAAGCTGCAGGTGGCCCAGTTGTAGACGCCCTGGAGCACGCTGGCGGCGGGGATGGTGGACTGGGCCATGACGGTGCCGTCGGCTTCGCTGAGGGTCAGGGTCAGGGGGCTGGTCCCGGCCAGCCGCTCCAGGCGCAGCTTGACCTTGCTGAAGAGCCGGCTGGGACCGCTGACCTTGAAGGTCTCCCGGATCATGGCGTTGCCGGTGACGGTCTTGGGATTGCCGGACCAGACTTCCATGTAGCCGGTGCCCTGGCTGCTGCCATCGGCGTAGTCCAGTTCCAGGTCGGGGGTGAAGCCCTGGCGCAGCTTCCAGGCGCCGGTCCCGGATTTCACCAGCATGGCCAGATCGGCGTCGGGGACGGTCGGCTGCATGGGCGCGGTCTGGATGTTGGTGTAGAGGGCGTCCAGGGAGATGTAGTTGGCCACCGGGTTGGGGTCGACGTTGCTGAACACCAGGTGGTAGATGTGGCCGCCCACCAGGGTGGCCGGATAGGGGAAGCTCAGCTCGGGATAGTTGTTGTTCTGGGTGATGATGTTGCCGTAGCTCAGGGTCGCCAGGGCGGGCCCGGCGGGCAGGTGGGCGGCGCTGCCGTCGTCGGCCTTGAGCTCGATCTGGATGGTGCCGCCTTCGCCGGCCTGGTAGCCGACCTTCAGGGCCGACCAGATGAAGAACACCCGGATGGCCTTCAGCGCGCTGGAGTGCCGGGACTGGAAGCGGTAGCTGGCGACGTTGCCGCTGGGGCCGCCCAGCACGGTGTTGGCCAGGGAGTCGGCGCTGAGTCCCGAGCCGTAGTAGGTGGTGTTCACCAGCTGGGCGGGCACCACCGGGATGGCCTGGGTGTAGGTGGTCTTCACGCCGTAGACGGTGACCACGCACTGGACGGTGGCGGTGCCCGCGGCCCCGGCGTTGAAGTACACGGCGGCGTTGGTCATGACGCCGGGGATCGCGCCGCCGGTGACGGTCCAGAGGTAGGTGGCGCCGCTCTGGGCCGGCACGAAGGCCTGCACGTTGGCCATGCCCGCGGTGACGAGGTTGGGAGCCTTGATGTAGTTGGTGTTGGAGACGGTGGCGCTCCGGGCGGAGCCGCCCATGGCCAGGATGCTCGCGACCAGGACGGTTGTTCCTGAAAAATTCATAATGGGTCCTTTCCCGAAGGTTGCCAGAGGCGCCGGGGGTTTCCCCGGCGTCCCGCGCCAAGTGACTGAGCAGATGGATCCCTGGGCGAACCTGCGCCGGCCGGGATCTGGTTCCCTCTACTCAGCAATGGCGGTGCCAACGGCGGCAGGGCCGGATACCTGCCTATTAGCCTTTATATTCCAACATTTGGATAATCCAGGCTGGTCTCCTCACGGGGGGGTTTCCCGATTCCGGATCCCGCGTCCAGAATCGGGAAAGGTCCAGGCTGGGGTATGGTTGTTGATGGAGTCATTCATGTCCCACGACCACTTCCCCCACCCGTGGACCGAGGCCTGGAGCGGGGCCCGGGATTCGCTGCCGATGCTGCTGGGGGCGGCGCCGTTCGGGGTGATCTTCGGCACCCTGGCGGGGCCCAGCGGACTGTCGGCGGCGGGCGCCCTGGCCATGTCGCTCTGCGTGTTCGCCGGCTCGTCCCAGTTCATCGCCCTCACCCTGCTGGCCGGCGGCAGCGGGCTGGCGGTGATCCTGCTCACCACCTTCGTGGTCAACCTTCGCCACGCGCTCTACTCGGCCACCCTGCTGCCCCACGTGGCCGGGCTGCGCCAGCGCTGGCGGGTGCCGCTGGCCTTCTGGCTCACCGACGAGACCTTCGCGGTGGTGCAGCTGCGCTACGGCGAGGCCGACGGCTCGCCGCACAAGCACTGGTACTACCTGGGCTCCTGCCTGGCCATGTACGGCAACTGGGTCATGTGGACCGTCGCCGGGATCCTGCTGGGCCATTCCCTGCCCCGGCTGGAGCACCTGGGCCTGGAGTTCGCCATGGCCGCCACCTTCACCGGCATCGTCGTGCCCATGCTGCGCAACCGGCCCATGCTGGCGGCGGCGCTGGCCGCGGCCGCGGTGGCCCTGGCCGGGCGCGGCCTGCCCTACAAGCTGGGCCTGATGCTGGCGGCGCTGGCCGGGGTGGCGGTCGGCACGGTGCTGGAATCCCTGGAGGCCAAGTGAACCGCCACGAGATCATCCTCATCGCCGGCATGACCGCCGTGACCTTCCTGGTGCGCTACGCCTTCTTCGCCCTGGGCGAGCGGCTGACCTTCCCGCCGGTGGTGCAGCGGGCGCTGCGCTACGTGCCGGTGGCGGTGCTCACCGCCATCGTGGTGCCGATGGTGCTGCTGCCCGACGGCGCCCACTGGCAGCTGAGCTGGCGCAACGCCTGGCTGGTGGGGGCGGCGGCGACCGGGCTGATCGCCTGGCGCTGGAACCATCTGCTGGGCTCCATCGGCGGCGGGATGGCGGTGTTCTTCCTCTACCGGTGGATCGCCGGCTGAGGCCGGGCCGCCGGCTTCCGGGCCGGCGCCTCGCCCACCCGCACGTAGAGATCCCGAGGGATGGCGAAGAAGGTGATCACCGCTCCCACCAGCAGGCAGGCAGCGATGATGTACAGGGAGGCTGAGGGGTCGCTGGAGAACGCCTTGGCCCAGATGGGCACATTGGGGCCCACGTAGCCGCCCAGGTTGCCGATCGAGTTGACCAGGCCGATGCCGGCGGCGGAGGCGGTGCCGGCCAGGAAGGCCGAGGGGATCGGCCAGAAGATCGGCATGGAGCCCACCACGCCCAGGGTGCCCACGGACAGGAAGACGATGGCCAGGTAGGGGTTGTGGGCGAACACGCCGCTCAGCACTAGGCCGGCGGCACCTGCGGTGACATTGCAGACGTAGTGCAGCCGGCGCTCGCCGGTGCGGTCGGAACTGCGGCTGAGCAGCAGCATGCCCACCACGGCCACGAAGTAGGGGATTGCGGTGATCAGCCCGACCCGGAAGTAGTCCTTGACCCCGAAGGCCTTGACGATGGTCGGCAGCCAGAAGGAGATGCCGTAGAGGCCGATCATCAGGGTGAAGTAGATCGCGCAGAGAGCCCAGACCTTGCCGCTGCGGAAAGCGTCTCCGATCTTCACCTCGCGCTTGTGCCGGTCCTCGGCCTCGATGTTCCCGGCCAGGACCTCCTTCTCCTCGGCGGTGAGCCACCGGGCTTCCTGGATGCTGCTGTCCAGGAAGAAGAACACCCATACGCCCACCAGGATGGAGGGGATGCCTTCCAGCAGGAACAGCCACTGCCAGCCGGCCAGTCCGGCCTTGCCGCTGAAGGCGTCCATGATGGCGCCGGAGACCGGGTTGCCGATCACCCCGGACACGGCGATGGCGGCCACGAACAGGGCGGTGCGCGTGGAGCGCAGGCGCGAGGGGTACCACAGGGTGAGGTAGAAGATGATCCCGGGAAAGAAGCCGGCCTCGGCGATGCCCAGCAGGAAGCGCATGCCGTAGAAGGCCAATTCGCCCCGGATGAACATCATCGCGGCGGAGATGATGCCCCAGGAGATCATGATCCGGGCGATCCAGCGGCGGGCGCCGAACTTCTTCAGGGCGACGTTGCTGGGCACCTCGAAGAAGAAGTAGCCGATGAAGAAGATCCCGGCGCCGGTGGCGAAGGCGGCGTCGCTCAGGGCCAGGTCCTTGGTCATCTGCAACTTGGCGAAGCCGAGGTTGACCCGGTCCAGGTAGGCGAGGATGTAGCAGAGGAACAGGAACGGGATGAGGCGCCAATCAACCTTGGCGTAGATCCTGGCTTCGCGGGCGGCGGTTTCGGGCAAGGCGGACCTCCGGGACAAGGTTTGACCTGCTGCTGCGCTGGATAGGGATGGCATGAAAATACACCGGACGCACCCCAGGTCCATGAAAATCAGTGTAGATTCCCATATCCCGGGAGTGACCATGGCGAAAGCACAGGCGAGAACGTCGAAACTGGGCGCGGTGCTGCGGGTCACCAGCGGCAACTTCCTGGAAATGTTCGACTTCTTCCTATTCGGTTTCTACGCCTCGCACATCGCCCGCACCTTCTTCCCGGCCAGCAGCGAATACGCCTCGCTGATGTTCACCTTCGGCACCTTCGGCGCGGGATTCCTCATGCGGCCGCTGGGGGCGATCCTGCTGGGCGCCTACATCGACCGGGTGGGCCGGCGCCAGGGGCTGATCGTGACTCTGGCGCTCATGGCCGTGGGCACCATGCTGATCGCCTTCACGCCCGGCTACGCCACCATCGGCATCCTGGCGCCGCTGATGGTGCTGCTGGGGCGGCTGGTGCAGGGGTTCTCAGCCGGGGTGGAACTGGGCGGGGTGTCGGTGTACCTGTCGGAGATGGCCACTCCGGGGCACAAGGGGTTCTACGTCAGCTGGCAGTCGGCCAGCCAGCAGCTGGCGATCATGGTCGCCGCCGCCCTGGGCTACGGGCTCAGCGTGCGCATGGCCCCGGAGGCCATCGCCGCCTGGGGCTGGCGTATCCCGTTTTTCGTGGGCTGCCTGATCGTGCCGCTGATCTTCTTCATCCGCCGCTCGCTGCAGGAGACCGAGGTGTTCCTGGCCCGCCGGCACCGGCCGGACGCCCAGGAGATCGCCCGGTCCATGGCCGCCAACTGGGGGGTGGTGCTGGCCGGCATGCTGCTGGTGGTGATGACCACGGTGTCGTTCTACCTGATCACGGTCTACACGCCCACCTTCGGCAGCAAGGTGCTCAAGCTCACCACCCGGGACAGCCTGGTGGTGACGTTCTGCGTGGGAGTCTCCAACTTCTTCTGGCTGCCGGTGATGGGCGCCTGGTCGGACCGCGTCGGCCGGCGGCCGATCCTCACCGCCTTCACCGTGCTGACCCTGTGCACCGCCTACCCGGCGCTGGCCTGGCTGGTGGCCGGGCCGACCTTCGGCAAGATGCTGGCGGTGGAGCTCTGGCTGTCGTTCCTGTACGGCAGCTACAACGGGGCCATGGTGGTGGCGCTCACCGAGGTGATGCCGGAAGCGGTGCGCACCGCCGGCTTCTCCCTGGCCTACAGCCTGGCCACGGCGCTGTTCGGCGGGTTCACCCCGGCGGTGTCCACCTGGCTGATCCAGCGCACCGGCGACCGGGGCGCCCCGGGCTACTGGATGATGTTCGCCGCGGCCTGCGGGCTGGCGGGGACCTGGATCCTGTATGGCCGCCGGGCGGCGAGGGAAGCGGCGGCGGTCACTTCTTGATCGCCTGTCCGTTCTCGAACCGGATGTTCTCGCCCTTGGGGGAAACGAAGTGCGGCCATGGCGTGGCCATGTGGAACGAGCAGCCCGGAACGCCCGTGTCGTAGATGAACTTCTTCCCCTTGACCTCGCCGCCGTCCTGGTCTTCCGTCCAGAACAGCCACAGCTGGCCGTCCTTCTGCATCCTCAGCTCGCAGCTGGTGAGGGTGTAGACGAATCCCCGTTCCGGGAAGGTCCAGCCGAAGCCCTCCGGCACCGGCCCGCTGAGCCTCCGGTTGACTCCGTACCGGTAGATCTCGAACTGGCCTTTCTCGTTGAGCACGTTCCACCACTCGCCGCCTTTCCTTCCAAGCACCTCGCCCAGCTTCAGGGCGCCGCCGGAAGGGATGACCTGACGCAGGTCCGCCGGGGGGTGCCGGATGGCGTCCTCGAGCAGCTGCAAGGTCGCGGGCGAGGCCTGGCACCAGGGGCCGACCTTGATCTCGTCCTCCCCCGCCGCCCAGGGGGCCAGCGCCATGAGCAGGATGAGGGGCATGAGGTTGTTCATGGGAACCCCGAGGCCGAAGACTTGATTAACAAATTATTCATCAAAGCCTCGGCCTGTCAAGGGGCCGGCCGTTCAGAGGTTCCGCTTCAGCGCCGCCACCACCCGCTCGAGCTCCGGCTCCTTCAGGTTGTTGTGGAACGGCAGCGCCAGGGTCCGCCGGGCCAGGGCCTCGGTGCGCGGCAGGGTGCCGCGCAGGTCGCCGAAGCGCTCCCGGATGTAGGGCTGGGTGTGCACCGGGGCGAAGTAGCCCCGGGCCGGCACGCCGTCCCGCTCCATGCCGGCGATGGTGCGGTCCCGGTCGCGGCCTTCGTCCAGGGTCACCACGTAGACGAACCAGCTCATGCCCGCCCAGGGCCGCACCACCGGCGGCCGGACCCCGTCCAGGCCCGCCAGGCGCTCGGTGTACTGGGCCGCCACCCGGGCCCGGCGGGCCAGGAACGTGTCCAGCCGGGCCAGCTGCGAGCGGCCCAGGGCGGCGGACATCTCGTCCAGCCGGTAGTTCCAGCCCAGGCGCTCGTGCTGCAGCCAGGAGCCCATGGCGGCGCGGCCCTGGTTGGCGCAGCTGCGGCAGCGCTCGGCCAGCCGGGCGTCGTGGGTGACGATCATGCCGCCTTCGCCGGTGGTCATCTGCTTGTTGGGGTAGAAGGCGAAGGCGCCGGCGGTGCCGAGCGAGCCGAGCCGGCGGCCCCGGTGGCTGGCGCCCAGGGCTTCGCAGCAGTCGTCGATGACTGGCAGGCCGTAGCGCCGGGATACCCGCTCCAGGGCGTCCCAGTCGGCCGGGTGGCCGAAGGCGTCCACCGCCATGATGGCCTTGCTCCGGGGGGTGATGCGCCGCTCCAGGTCGGCCACGTCCAGGTTGTGGGTGCCGGGCTCGGGCTCGACGAACACCGGCACGGCGCCCTGGTAGAGGAAGGCGTTGACGCTGGCGGCGAAGGTGAAGGAGGGCACCAGCACCTCGTCCCCGGGGCCGATGCCCAGGGCCTCGACGATCAGGTGCAGGGCTGCGGTGCCGGAATTCACCGCCACCGCGTGCTCGACCCCCACGTAGCCGGCCATGGCCCGCTCGAACAGGGCGGTTTCGGGGCCCAGGGCCAGCCGGCCGCTGTGCAGGACGGACAGGACCGCCTGCAGATCGGATTCGTCCAGGTCGGCGGCGGACATGGGGATTTCGGCGGGCATGGGCAGGGTGGCGGAACGGGGCACGGGAGCCTCCTCAGGTGACGGTGCGGATGGTGACGAAGGCTTCGGCGGCGGCCAGGCCGACGTTGGCGCCGCGCAGGACGGCCAGGGCCCGCAGCGCCTCCAGGCTCCGCTCGTGGGGCGGGGGCTGCAGCTGGGACCGGTAGCAGGCCATGGCCTCCAGCTTCGGGTCCAGGGTGGCGCTGATGTCCACGAAGTGGTTGGGCACGAAGGCGGGGGTCAGGAACGGGGCGTTCCAGTTGGTCTCGGACAGGGTCTCGTAGGCGTAGACGGCGCGGGGGAAGCCGGGCCGGCCGGGCCGGGCGGCCACCATGGCCGAGCGGAACACCAGCTCGTGGTCCCGGTGGATGTCGCCCAGGAAGGGCACGTACAGCTCGTCCGGCCCGCAGCCGCGGATCAGCTCGCACAGCTGGCGGTTGAGTTCCCGGTGCGGCACCGTGTCCAGCTCCGCGGCGGGCAGGTCCAGGTACCAGCTCCGGGTCACGCCCAGGCGGGCGTGGGCGGCCCGGGACTCCGCACGGCAGAGGGTCTCCTCCGCTTCGGTGTAAAGCGGCGGCCGGCCGCGGGTGACCACCGCCACCAGCACGGTATGGCCCTCCCGGGCCCAGCGGGCCATGGCGCCCCCGGCCCCGAGCACCTCGTCGTCGGCGTGGGGGGCGAGCACGAGCCGGGTCAAGGAATTCTGTGCGGTCATTGCGCCTCCTGGTCGCGGACCTGATGCTGCCGGGCGGCCAGGTAGCCGTCGGGCAGCCCGCTCTGCTGGGAGCCGTCCGGGGCGTAGGCGGTGCTGGCCCGGACCAGCACCGCCGCGGTGAGCGCCAGGATCCACAGGTCCAGGGCCAGGCTGCGATGGTCCACGTACCACACGTCCAGGGCCACCCGCTCCCGCCAGGAATGGCGGCCGGCCCCGCGCACCTGCTGCCAGCCGGTCATGCCGGCCGGGGCCTCCAGCCGGCGCCGGTCCAGCGCCGAATAGTAGGGCAGGAATTCCGGCAGCAGGGGCCGCGGGCCCACCAGGCTCATCTCGCCCCGGACCACGTTGCACAGCTGCGGCAGCTCGTCCAGGCGCAGGTTGCGCAGGACCCGGCCGACCCGGGTGATGCGGAAGTCGTCCCGGCTGGTCTCCAGGCCGGTGCCCAGGTGGGTGCTGCCGTGGAGCATGGTCCGGAACTTGAGGATGGCGAAGGGCCGGCCGCCCTGGCCCAGCCGGGTCTGGCGGAACAGGGCCGGGCCCGGGGTGTCCAGCCGGATGGCCGCGGCCACCGCCGCCAGCAGCGGGCTGGCCAGCAGCAGCAGCGCGCTGCCCGTCAGCAGGTCGAAGGCCCGCTTGGCCCGCAGTCCGGCGGTCATGACAGGCTCCGGGCCGGGTCCCCGGCAGGGCACAGCAGGCCGGCCAGCTCCTCCAGGGCCTGGATCCGCAGGTGCGGCTGGCGCTCCGGGTCCCCGCGGCGGGCGTAGGGCCCGGTGGCCACGGCGATGGTCAGCATGCCCAGGCTGCGCGGACCCTGGATATCGCAGGCGGGGTTGTCGCCTACGTAGACGCAGCGGTCCGGCACCACCCCCAGGCGGTCGCAGGCCAGCATGAACGGCAGCGGGCTGGGCTTGGCCTGCTGCCCGGGCAGCTCGCCGGTGAAGACCATGGCGTCGAACCAGCCGCCCAGGCCCAAGGCCGCGACCTTGTGGCGCTGGGCCGGGCCGTGGCCGTCGGTGACCAGGAACAGCCGGTAGCCGGCCTCCCGCAGGCGGCCGAGCAGCGGGGGGACCTGCGGGTAGGGTTCGGCCAGGGGCCGGTGCAGATGGTAGCGGTGCACCAGTTCGGCCACCAGCCGGGGATCCCATGCCCCCAGCTGGTGCAGGGCCTGATCGAACAGTGCGGGATGGGCCAGGGTCAGCCGGTCCATGGCCCCGTGCAGGGCCCGGGCCACCGCCCATGCCCCGCGGCCCAGGCGCCGGCCGTACTCGCCGGCCACCGCGTCGAAAAAGGACCGGGCGAAGGCGTCCTGGTCCCAGAGGGTGTAGTCCAGGTCGAAGCCCACGGCCTCCCACAGCCTGTCCATGGCTCAGCGCTCCTTTCCCGGGGCCGCCGGCTGGAGGAACAGCTCGTCCCAGTAGCGGTACATCAGCAGCGCCGGCGCGGGCTTCAGCCAGGGCTCGGGGTCGCGGCCCCTGGCCAGGTCCAGGATGCCCTGGAACAGCGGCACCCCGGCGGCCTGGCTCAGGATGGCGGTTCCGGCCAGGCGGGCGTTGATCTCGGTGAAGGCGATGGTGCCGTCCGGCTGCGCGAAGCACTGGAAGTTCAGCGGCCCGGCCAGGTCCAGGGCCCGCACCAGGGTCCGCACCGGGGCCAGCAGGTCCTCCCGCCAGTGGGTGGCGCCCTTGGAGGAGATCCCGGACTCGGTGGCCAGCCGCTGGCGGGGCGAGAGGATCCGCAGTTCGCTGTCCAGGGTGGCCAGGGCGTCGATGGTGTACTCCAGGCCTTCCAGGCGCTCCTGCACCACCGCGCGCTCCACGTAGCCGGCGAAGAAGGCCGCCTCGGCGTGGTTCCGGGCCAGGTGCACCCCGGTCCCGCCCCGGCCGGCGCGGGGCTTGACGATCAGCGGGCAGGTCGGGAACAGGCCTTCCCGGTAGTCCTCGGCGGCCACGGTGCGGGCGGTGGGAATGCCCAGGCTCTTGAAACATTCGTACATGAGCAGCTTGTCGGCGCACACCGCCAGCGCCCGGGGGCCGGACACCAGGACCCGGGTGCCCTGGGCCGCGAACCGGTCGCGGTGCTCGCCGCACAGCGCCAGTTCCTCGTCCAGGGCCGGCAGGAACAGGTCCACCGCCTCCTGCCGGCAGATCTCCAGCAGCCGGTCCAGGTAGCCCGGCTCGGCCACCCGGGGCACCACGTGGGCGGCGTCGGCGAAGTGGAAGCCCACCGAGGCGGGATCGCAGTCGGCGGCCACGATCCGGCAGCCCAGGGCCTGGAAGGCCCGGTACTGGGTCACGGTGGGCGGGGAGCCGGCGGCGGTGCGCAGCAGGGTCAGGGTCGGTGCGGTCATGGGGCCTCCGTGGGTTCCAGGCGCCGGTAGGCGGGGAAGAACTGCCCGGGCTGGTCCGCCACACCCCGCCGCCGCGCCAGGCGGGCGTAGCGGTCCGGATCCAGCACCATGCGGAAGGTCTGGTACCGGGCCCTGAGCTTGGAGAAGCCCTGCTTGAAGAAGGCCAGGGAGTCCTCCCGGCAGCCCACGCCGCCGCCCAGGTGCAGGTAGCGGGCGCCCCGGTTCCGGGCCCAGTCGCGCATGTGGATCAGCATCAGCTTGGCCGGACCGGTGTGGCGGTGCGCCTGGCTGGTACCGCTGAGGTGGAACTGCACCAGGCCGCCCACCTGGGTGAACAGGCCGGCCGCCGCCGCGGCTCCGTCCGGGTCCTCGATCAGGCACAGGTGCAGCCGCTCGCCCAGGCACCGCCGCAGGTCCTCGTAATAGCCGCGGCTGAAATGGTAGTACTCGTCCGCCGAGCGGTAGCGCATGGTCTCGTCGTAGACCCGGACGAAGTCGTCCAGGCGCTCCCAGCCGTCCAGCACCACCCGGAAGCCGTCCCGCTGCAGCCGGCGGGCGTCGGCCAAGTGGTTGGCCCGGGTCTGCCGGGCCAGTTCGGCCTCGGGCTGGGTGAGGTCCAGGTAGACCGTCCAGCCCTGCTCCACCAGGTCGCCGAAGGCCTGGAACGGGCGTTCCGGCAGCGGCAGCAGGGGATGGAAGCGCAGGAAGGCGCTGACGATACCGGCCCGGGCGCCGGCGTCCCGGAAGGCCCCCAGGAAGGCCGCCACCGCGGCCTCGTCCGGGCCGCCCCGCAGCAGCGGGCACGGGTAGCCGTAGGGGGCGACCGCATCGCGCCAGCCGGGGCCCGGCTCCAGTCCGGCGGGCAGGTCCCGGAGCACCATCGGCACCAGCATGGCCGCGCCGTCCCGCTCGGCCCAGAACGCCGCGGCCGTCCCGCCCTCGTGGCGGGCGCACAGGGCCACGTACGACGGCAGGTGGTAGAAGTCGTGCGGGCCTTCCCCCAGGAAGGCCGCCCAGCGGGGATCACCCGGGAAGATCAGTTCAGCGCCCATGGACCCTCCCGGGGCGCGCCAGGACCGCCTGCAGCGCCCGCTCGAACCGGCCGCCCAGGATGCGGCAATCGAAGTTGGCCTCCACGTGGGCCCGGCCGCGCCGGGCCATCTCCCGGCGTGGACCGGGCGCCATGGCCAGCAGGCGCTCCATGCCCTCGGCCATGGCCGCGGGATCCCCCGGGGGCACGGTGATGCCGCAGCCGGCCTCGGCGATGGGGTTGTTGGGGCTGTCCAGGCCGATCACCGTGGGCCGGCCCATGGCCATGAAATCGTACAGCTTGTTGAAGCTGATGCCGTGGTGCCAGAGCCGGCTGGCGCTGGAGCTGACCCAGAAGGCGTCGGCCTGGGCCAGCACCCCGTAGACCTCGCGCTTGGCCACCGGCGGCAGGAACTCCATGCAGGCCAGGCCCAGGCTGCGGGCCCGGGCCTCCAGCCGGGGCTTTTCCGGGCCGGTGCCCAGCAGCACCAGGCGCAGCCGCCGGGGCAGCCGCGCCGCCCGGGCCTGGAGCAGGGCGGCGGCGTCCAGCATCACGTCCAGGGCGTTGGTCACCCCGTGGGACCCTGCGTACATGAAGGTGAAGCTGTCCCGCTCCACGGGCTCGGCCACCGGGGGCACCAGGCTCAGATCGATGCCGTTGGGCACCCAGGTGATGGCCCCGGGGTCGCCGCCGCGCTCCGCGATCCGCGGGCCCACCCCGGGCAGCAGGGTGATGATGTGATCGGCCCGCCGGTACAGCTCCCGCTCGATGCGCGCCATGTACCAGACCAGGGGGTGCCAGCGGGACACCCCCATCACCTCCACCAGGGACTGGGGCCAGACGTCCCGGATCTCCAGCACGAACGGCACCCCCAGCCTGCGGGCCAGCCGCAGCGCGGCCCGGGCCGCGAACAGGTGCGGGCTGCTGCCCACCACCACGTCGGGCCGGGGGTCCAGGTGCGGTTCCAGCTCCCGCTCCACGCCCCGGGCGAAGGCGAGCATGTTGAACAGCCGCGCGGCGCCGCCGCTGCCCCGATAGCCGGGGGTGGGCAGCCACAGGAACGGCACGCCGCCGTGCAGCTCCCTGCGGATGGGCTCCCCCGGGGCCAGGCGCTGGGTGCGGGTGATGTGGTCGAAGCCGGCGGCGGCGATGGCGGGCCGGTGGCCCAGCGCCGCGAGCTCCCGGGCCAGGGAGTAGTGGCGGGTGCCCCCGGGCTGGCTGGGCGGGAAGGCGTAGTGGTTGACCAGGAGGATGTTCATGGCTGTCCAGGGGAAGGGTTCAGGGTTGGCTGGAGGCCGGCCCGCTGCAGGTGCCAGCGCAGCTGCCGCGATTCGGCCTCCCAGCGGTAGCGTTCCCGGCAGGCGGCCCGGCCGGCTTCGCCGTGGCAGCGCAGCCGCCCGGGATCGGAGCACATGGCCACCAGGGCCTCGGCCACGGCGCCCGGGGAGGGGTCCGCCAGCCGGCCGGCGCCGGCCCGTTCCACCAGGGCGCGCCACAGGGGGAAGTCCGAGGCCAGCACCGGGATGCCCATGGCCATGTACTCAAAGAGCTTGGTGGGGAGGGATTCCAGGTAGTTGGGCCGGGGCAGCAGGGTCACCAGCCCGACCCCGGCGCCGGCGGCCCGCTCCATCAGGGCGTCCTGGTCCAGCCTGGGGATGTGCAGGCACCAGCCTTCCGCCTCGGCCGCGCGGATCGCCTGGGCGGTCTCCTCGTCCATGACCCAGCCGATGAGCTCCAGGCGCAGCTCCGGCAGCCGGATGCGGGCCCGGCGCACCGCCTCCAGGGCCAGCAGGATGCCCCGCTCCCGGGACAGGCCGCCCACGTAGAGGATCCGGCGCGGGTCCAGGGTGCGGCCCAGGGCCCCGGCCCGGCTGAACAGGTCCCGGGGGTAGTTGTGCACCACCCGGGTCTGGCCCGCCGGCCAGTCCCGGCCGATGGCCTCGGTGGCGGGGGCGAAGCCGCTGAACAGCTCCCGGGCGGTTCGCAGCATGCAGGCCGCCAGGCGCGCCATGGGCCCCCGCGCCCAGATCGGCAGGTAGTTCTTGGACGCCAGCTGCAGCGGCAGGTCCTCGTGGATGTCGTACAGGGTGTAGGTCCCCGGGCGCAGGATGCCCAGCAGCGCCATGGCCGGCACCAGTTCGGGATCGTGGAACTGGACCAGGGCGAACGGGCCCGAGCGGAGCACCGCCCGCCACACCCCCAGGGCCAGCCGCAGCCGCGCCGGCCGGCCCGCGGGCACCGGCAGCGGGTGCACCACCAGCCCCGGGTGGGCGCTCCAGCCCGAGCGTTGCGGATCGGCCGCCAGCGGCACGAAGACGTGGGTCTCCACTCCCCATTCCAGGCAGGCGGCCAGCTCCCGCTCGAACACCCGGGGATCGCCCCAGGGGTGGGCGGTGGTGATCACCGCCATCCGGCGCGCGGCGGGCCCGGTCACGGCCGGAGCCCGCGCAGGGTCAGGGCGGTGCCGGCGAACATGAACAGCGGCCGGTTGTCGTTCAGGTCGCCGCTGACCATGCTGTTGATGAGGTAGAACAGCAGGCCAGCGAACACAAGCCGGCCGCCGGGCCGGACCGCTCCGGACCAGCCGGCGGCCACGGCCGTCCCCAGCACCGCCAGGGTCACCGCGCCGCAGACCCAGCCCGATTCCAGGGTCACCTCGGCCAGGAGGTTGTGCGGGTACTGCCGGCCCACGCCCCGCTCAGGGTCGATGAAGGTGGCGAACCCGCCCCAGCCCAGGCCCCAGGGCGCGTCGCCCACCAGCCGCCAGCATTCGCGCAGGGCGTTGACCCGGTAGGTTTCCGATTCGCCGTACTCGCCGCGGAAGAACGCCGCTACCCGGTTCAGCGAGCCCGGCGGCGCCAGGGACAGCGAGCCGCCCAGCGCGGCCAGGAACAGGGCCGCGGCCAGCAGCAGCCGGCCCCGGGCGCGGCCGATCCGCCCGGCGCCCAGCAGAAGGGCCAGCACCGCCAGGGCCGCGAGGATGGGACCCCGGGACCCGGAGAACAGGGCGGTGATCCCGGCCAGGGCCATGACCCCGGAGGTGAGCACCGGCAGGGGGCCGCCCGCGGCCAGGGCCAGCGCGGCGCAGGTGAACAGCAGGCCGGTGGCCCGGCCCAGGGAGATGGTGCCGGCGCCGAACGCCTGCAGCCGCTGGGCTGCCTGGCCCCCGGCGCCGGGCTGGCCGCCGCCCAGGAGGCCGCCCAGGGTGATGGCCAGGCAGAACCCGGCCAGGGCGTGGATCAGCAGGGGCAGGTCCCGCTCCGATTCCACCAGCAGCATCGGCGCCAGGGCCGAGAGCAGGGTGAAGCTGAAGATGGTGGCGACTTTCTGGAAGGCGTAGTCGGTGCCGGCGGCCTGGAACAGCCCCGGGGCGAAGCTGAGGAACCAGCAGGCCGCCAGGGCGGCCCGGCCCGGGAGCGCAGCCGGGCCCCCCGCAACCAGCCCAGGGCGATGACCCCGGAAAGCACGGTCCCGGCGAGCAGGGTGAGGTCGACCGGGAACCAGGCCAGCCGAGGGTCGGCCTTCAGGTCGCCGGCGAACAGGAAGGCCGCCAGCGCCAGGAACCGCGGCCGGGTGCCGGCCCAGGCCAGGAGCGGTCCGGTGCGGATCATGACGGCACGCTCCGGGCGGGCGCATGCCGGCGGATGGCGTACCAGGTGATCAGGCCGTAGACCACGTAGGCCAGGGTGCCGGTGGCGCCGAACAGGAAGATCGCCGGCCGGGGCTCCCACTTGAGCAGCCAGGCCGCGACGATGCCGCCCAGCAGCAGGCCCGAGCGCAGCGCCTCCCGGTAGAACGCCAGGTCCTGGCGCTCCAGCACCAGCAGGGTGCTGTCGGCGCAGGCGGCGGAGAACTGGGCCAGGGCCATGGGGGCGATGGCCACGGTGAAGATCCCGGCTTCCCGCCAGCGCTCGCCGAACACCAGCGGGAACAGGAACCAGCCGGCGGCCATGGTCAGCAGCATGAGCGGCAGCCCCAGCAGGAACATCCGCCGCACCGTGCCCCGGAACAGGCCCATCAGGCCTCGGGTGTCCCGCCTGGCCATGCCGGCGAACTCGCCGAAGTAGACCTGGGCCACCGATTCGCCGATGACCGAACTGGGCAGGGCGAACACCCGCTGGGCCAGGGCGAAGCACCCGGCCACCGCCGGGCCGAAGTAGATGGCCAGCAGGAGCGCCGGCACCCGCAGGTTGCAGGTGTTCATCAGGGCCGAGGCCGAGGACATCGCCGGGAAGCGGCGGAACCGCACCATGACCCGCCACATGCCGGCCGGGCTCACCTGCCTGAGCCGGGCCCAGTCGCGCCGCCAGTCCAGCATGGCCAGGGTGCGGGTGCCGTTGGTGCGGCCCGCGGCATGGCCCACCAGGAGGCCCACCGGGCCCTTGCCCAGGGCCCCGAGGCCCACCTGCAGCGCAAGCTGGGTGAGGCTCTGGGTCACCTTGGTGCGGGCGATGCGGGCGTAGCCGCCCTTGCGGATGGCCCAGCAGATGAACACCTGGTAGAAGCCGACCCCAGCCACCCCCACCGGCACCAGCCACAGGAAGGGCGCCAGGCCGGGCTCGCCCATCCAGCCCAGCACTCGCCGGCGCAGCGCGTACAGCAGCAGCGAGGACAGCCCGGAGGTGAGCGTCACCAGCAGCAGGCACACCGCCAGCAGGTCGGCGGCCTCGCCTTCGTCCTCCGGGATCGGCAGGGCGCACTCGTAGCGCAGCGAAGCCAGGATCACCATCAGGGCCAGGAGCGACATGTAGACCGCCAGGACGCCGAAGTCGGCGGGGGTGTACAGCCGGGTCAGCAGCGGGGAGGCCAGGACCAGCATCCCCTGGGCCACGGCGGTGCCCCCGGCCACCTGGGCCACCTTCAGGCGGAACCCGTGGAACCCGGAGACCTTCATCCCGCCGCCACCTGGGCCGCGAGCGCGCGGACCACGGCCTCCTGCACCGGCTGCTCCAGTTCGGGCCAGATGGGCAGGCTGAGCACCTGGCCGCAGAGCCGCTCCGCCACCGGGCAGGCCGCGCCGGCGTGGCTGCCGGCGTAGACCTTCAGCCGGTGGCAGGGCACCGGGTAGTAGACCATGGTCTCCACCCCCTCCTCCCGCAGCCGCTCCTGCAGCCGGTCCCGGCCGCCCGGCACCCGCACCGTGTACTGGTGGAACACGTGGCCGTCCACCACCTCCGGCGCCCGGATGGCGCCGTGCCCGGCCAGGAGCCGGCCGTAGCGTTCGGCCACCCGGCGCCGGCCCGCGTTCCAGGCGTCCAGGTGGGGCAGCTTGACCCTCAGGATGGCGGCCTGGAATTCGGCCAGCCGCGAGTTGTAGCCGATGGCCTCGTTGTGGTACTTGCGCCGGCTGCCGTGCGCCCGCAGCGCCCGCACCTGGTCGGCCAGGGCGTCGTCGTCGGTGGCCACCAGCCCGGCGTCGCCGCAGGCGCCCAGGTTCTTGGAGGGGAAGAAGCTGTAGCAGCCGAGCTGGCCGAAGGTCCCGGTGGGCCGGTCCCGGTAGCGCGCGCCGAAGCTCTGGGCGCAGTCCTCCACCACCTTGAGCCGGTGGGCGGCGGCCAGGTCCATCAGCCGGCCCAGGTCGCAGGGGCGGCCGAACAGGTGCACCGGCAGGATGGCCCGGGTGCGCGGGGTGATGGCCCGCTCCACCAGGGCCGGGTCCAGGTTCATGCTCTCCTCGTCCACATCCGCGAACACCGGAGTGGCGCCCACGTGGCTGATGGCCTCGGCGGTGGCGAAGAAGGTGAACGGGGTGGTGATCACCTCGTCGCCGGGCCCCAGGCCCAGGGCCCGCAGGGACATGAACAGGGCATCGGTGCCGGAGTTGCAGCCCACCGCGTGCTTGACCCCCAGGTAGCGGGCGGCCTCCTCCTCGAAGGCGCGCACTTCGGGCCCGAGGATGAAGTGGGTGG